>Ga0247666_1000029_pt1 | contig 88337 bp, 61 predicted proteins | sample CNK07_metaG_FD_183025 | JGI IMG/M metagenome (GOLD analysis project Ga0247666, IMG submission 183025) | Soil microbial communities from Purdue University Martell Research Forest, Indiana, United States - CNK07 | ecosystem: Environmental > Terrestrial > Soil > Temperate forest > Bulk soil...
GGGGAGTGGGGAGTGGGGAGTGGGTTGTCGGGGGTCGGTTGTCGGGGGTCGGGAGTCGGGAGTCGGGAGTCGGAGACTCCGACTTTGCATGGGGTCCGAAGCAGTGACCAAGTTTCGAATGATCGATGATTCGGTTCGCATCATTGATAGTGGGTTTCGCTCCATCGATACCGCCGGCGGAGACACCCGCCCGCCTGCGTCCCCGCCCGGGCGGGGGCTTTTCGTGGGTCACGCAGTTGCCGCGGGGTGCCGTTGCCGTGATGGAGAACGTAGCCCACGGCTTCAGCCGTGGGTCTTCGCGAACGTTTCCAAAACCCCGAGCCCGCTTCAGCGCGCGACCGAAAAACGACCTGAATTACGTTGTCGTCGCTGATCACCTGAGACTGCCGGAGCTCAGAGCTCGGCCTTGCCGTGGTGTCAGGCCATCGTCCTTACCCCTCAAAGGTGCGAATAACTGAAGAGACCTGGCGAACCGCCCGGTGGGCCATCGCAAGTAACCGCCCTTCAATAGTTTGCAGGCAGGCAACGAGCGAAGGTCTGACCCTCCTCTTTCCTACGGCGAGCGTCCAATGTTGAGATCCGTAGCCCACGGCTTCAGCCGTGGGTCTTCGCGAACGTTTCCAAAACCCCGAGCGCGCTTTAGCGCGCGACAGATAAACGACCTGAATTACGCGGTCGTCGCTGATCACCCGAGACTGCCGGAGCCACGCGCTCAGAGCCTCGGCTTTGCGGTGGTGTCAGGCCTTCGTTCTATCCCCGAAAAAGGTGCGAATAACCGAAGAGGCATCGTAATCGTCCCGGTGTGCCATCGCAAGTAACGGCTTTTCAACGGTTTACAGGCAGGCAACGAGCGAAGATCTGCCCCTCCTGTTTCCTCCGAAAACCGTGCCCTCGATATCGACGGCGGGTTGCCCGACATGGGGGATCTCTCCTTCGATATCGACAGCGGCATCGTGATCGAAGGGACTTCGTCGATGTCCAAACGGAGCCCCTCCGAAGGGAAACGGAGCGCCGCTAATGTCGAATGGAGCGCGGCTAATGTCAAACGGGACGCTGCTAATGTCAAACGGCGCGCGGCTAATGTCAAACGGGACGTCGCTAATGTCAAACAGCGCGCGGCTAATGTCAAACGGGACGCCGCTAATGTTAAACGGCGCGCGGCTAATGTGAAACGGCGCGCCGCTAATGTTAAACGGCGCGTCGCTAATGTCAAACGGCGCGCGGCTAATGTCAAACGGGGCGCCGCTAATGTCAAACGGAGCGTCTCCGATAGCAAACGGAGCGCATTTTATTTCGAAACGAGCGCCTCCAATATCGAAGGACATTTTTACAGAAGATGATTGCTGTAGCGATCTTTTAACAAATTGACCCCTTTTTTAGCCGGGGGTGGCTCGTATAAGTATGTCGAGGACGGCAAGGTCACCCGCAAAGAGCGGATGCCTGTTGCCCTACTCGAACGAGGTACCGAGTCCTTCAAGCTTGAGCCATGGCGCGACGGACCCGGATGCAAGTGGGGTTGAGCGGTAGCTCCTCCAGCCTCGGAAGTATCCCCCGCGGCCGCGGACTACGGGGGCAGGCGAGCGAACGGTTTGCGACGTTTCGCTCATGACGTTCCAACCCGGAACTGCGTCCGAGCTGCGCACTCAGCCCGCGCGCCGTCCCATAACAAATTTATGCCCTTCGGGGCAGGAAAGGAGTTTCACCATGTCGAATGACAATGCAGTCAAGCAAAACAACGGCGCTGCGGCGGCAGACGGTCAGTCCGTCACGCCGGAGGCGATCGTGGAGACGCTTCGCGCTCTGCGCGAGCAGATCCCCGAGTACGTGCAGTTGGCGCCCGCGGACGCAAAGTCGATTCAGCCTATCGCCAGTGTCCACCCGGATTTTGCGCAGGCGGCCATCAACGCCATCGGAGCATCGCCGATGGTTCAGGCGGTCGTCGGCCAAACGCCGGAGGCATTGCAGCAGGACGCTGAGTCGGCCGCGCGCTGGTCGGCGGTGGAGGACGAGCTGCTGGCGATGCTGAAAGGCGTCTCCTACGCGAATCTGACACGGCGTAACCGCATCGGCGAAGCAGCTCTGACGGCCTATGCGGTCAGCAAGAAGCTGGTGCGCTCACCCGAGCATGCCGCCCTTCTGCCGCACCTCGCGCTGATGCGGAAGGCAAACCGCTTCGGACGCAACCAGCAGCCGAAAGTTCCGCCGGCACCTGCGCCAACGCCAACGTCTGAGCAGTGATGTAGTCATGCAGTAAGCCGGGCGCGCCGATCGCGGCGCGCCCGGCCCTTGCCGAGACGTGCGGGAGAGGATGACGTCGCGAGCAGAAACAGAGAAGCGAGAACATCCCGATCAAAACGACGAACAGCGCCATAATGAATGGCAGGAGGAAGCCCATGCTCCGCTACGCCCGTCTCCTCGCCGCCGCAGGATCCTCGTTGATGCTCCTCGCCGCTCTGACCGTGTGGAGCTGTTACCGCGGCAAGCCGCAAACGCAGCCGCCGGCCGCGGCGAGTCAGGCAACCACCGCTACCCTCGTTCGCACGCCCATCCTGGCAACACCCTCGTGCGCGGCCGATGGCGGCGCGCTCGACATCAACTGTCCGGCGTTCCCGAACACCACGCCCACCGCCCAACCGCAATGGGACTACTTCGCCTGGAACAGTTTCATCGCCGCGAACTGGCCGGCCGTCGATCCCGCCTCGAACAACGAGCAGCGCGGCTTCCCCGATGTCACCCAGCGCTTCACCAGCGCAACCCCGAGCTCACTTCTCACGTGGGAGACGTTCAAGGAGAAGCGGGAGCTCTTCCTCTATCCGCCCGTGATTCCGCCAAACCCGCCAATCATTCCCCAGCCCTGGAACGCGGCACCGAGCTACGGTCCGGTCTCCGGCCAGATCCCACTTTGTCCGAGCAGCCCAGCGCCTTCGGTCGCAGCGATGCACCGCGGCAATCCTCTCGCTCCGCGGCGGTTTTTCGGTACGGGCGGCGAGATTCTCGACAGTCTCGACGAGACAGTCGAAGTTGCATCCGAGGCGCTGGAGTCGCAGGGGCAGCTCTGCTCGGGGGTCCCCAATCCGATGTGCGGAACCACGAGTGAGGCCGACTGCTGCCTCGTTCAACACCTCCCCGTCGGTCCCCGGGTATGGAAAGGCAGCCCGGTCAAACCCAATCCGCAGCCGGTCATCTACGAGGTCAAAGTCAATTACGACTTCTTCAACTACGTCATCCAGAATCAGTACTACCTCGATGCCATAACGAAAGGGGTCAATGGCGCGCCCGGCGCTGCCGCCAACAACGCCATCCAGCTTCCATACCGGACCAGCGCCACTGCCGGCCCTCAAGGCACCGGAAACCCCAACAGGGCGGTCGGCTACAACGCGCAGAATGTCGCGACCTATGACGGTTCGATCACACCAACGAGCAACCTTCTCCCAATGCCGGTCGGCGCAGTTCACCTGAAAGCAGCCTGGATGCTCCTTCAGAATGAGGACCCATCGAAGTACCACACCGCGGAAGCCGCGTACTTCAAGACCGAGAACAACCAGAAGTGCATGGCCTACGGAACGTTCGGGCTCATCGGCCTCCACATCATCCAGCGCATACACCAGGGAAATGGAGCTAACGGCAACCCGCCCGGCGGCACCTTCATTTTCGCGACGTGGGAGCACGTCGGCAACGACGCCGCCGGCTTCACCTATTCGGACTTCTTCTCCGGACAGCCATTTGAAGGTCCACCCAAGAGAGGCTTCTATCCATCGCCAGCATCAGCGCTGCCCGTAAAGCGCCAATTCCCGATTCTTCCGGGAACAGTCGCCGTGAATAACGCAGTCCACGCCGCGATTCGCAATATCAATCCGTATTCGGTGTGGCTCAATTATCAGCTCATCGGAACCCAGTTCAAAGCGATCACCGTTCCGCCAATGCCAATACAGGGAAATCCAAACGATCCGACAAATATCGGTCAACCGCTGTTCCTCGCCAACTCTGTCATCGAGACGAACGTCGGCCTGCAGAACTTCCAGGGCCTGCCGCCTGCGACCGCTGCGATCAACCACTTTGCCGCACCGCCCGGCCAAGGGCACATCACCGGCAACAACACGCTCCGTTTCAACCGCACCACCAACAACATGTCGTTCAACGGCTCCGGCTACAACATGGGCGGCTGCATGGGCTGCCACGGCGTAGCCCAAAGCCGCGGCTTCTCCTTCAGCTTCGTCCTCCTCGGCGGCCAAGCGGGAGCGGATGTGGATACGGAGAAGAACTTCACGGTGCCGCCACAGCCGGGGCAGTAGACGCAGTCGACTAGGGCAGTCTGACGATTGAACGGCAAACGCCGAGAGATCGCGGCGTTTGGTTCTGCTGCAGAGGCCGATTCGAGTGCCAAGCTCCGCGCGGCGTTAGTGCGACCGAATTAGGATGAACAGTATTCCCGACAACAGGACCGTCCCGGCTAAGTAGGTTGCGATCATGACTGTCCAGTTGACTTTCCGCCAGCTCGCAAAAAGTCGATGAAGTTCAAGTTCGTTGTACAGACCTGCATCTAGTCTACGGCTCGTATCTTCCAGCAGAGCGATCTGCCGGAGCAGACCCTGAGCCCAAATCGAAAATACCAGGAAAAAGAGTAGCGAGAATGTCAACGCCGTAGCGGCGAACAGGCGGGGCAACGGCGGTCTGAGGTTTTGACTGAGAACATACCCAAGAGCGGCGGAAGTTATAGCCAGATAAACGGCTGCGAAACTGGTGAGCACCTTAGCTGACTCCCAGTAAGCTCTCTGCTGGAAGTCGTGAACGAAACGCAAGTTGTCGTTTCGGCCACTTTCGGCATCATGGGCTGACTGAGGGGCTTTTGTACTCACTGAACTCCGTCGCGCACCACCTTGCACAGGTGACGGAAAGCTCCCAGCCGCGCGCCACTGGGCACAAAAGCGAAATTGCGAGTGACCGTCATGCTTGATCGCCCGTTACAGCTGACTGTAGACGGATCATAACACCGTGTCAAACGCCTTGATCGAGGTTGGGCTATCCATGTTACTGGCGCGTAGAGCGGTCCGGAATCGACGATCAGCGTGATTGCCGAGACTCCCGCCTGATGATCTCCTCGATACGGCGCGCCGTGTGTCACGCCGTCCGCTTCGCCCCGCTTTGGCCGCAATCAGCCGCCGTGGCCCCGCTCCGCCCGCATGGATCTCGATCGCCTCCCGGATGACGTCCGCGATCGTGCTACCCCGGCGTGCAGCTTCGTGGCGCAGCTTCGCGTCGAGATCGTTTGGGAGCTTCACCGTGGTGCGCTTCATCGTCTGCCCAGCATGCCTGCGTCCATTGCACGCGTCAACACGAGTCCGGAATGAGCGGATGGGGTCAGGTCCGAAGTTGAAAGTGACGCACCATAGACTTGGCAGAACCCACAAGCGGACCTCCGTCACTTTCAACTTCGGACCTGACCCCATCCGCGTGACTCGCGTACAACTCTCCGTTACCCCTCGACTTCCTTTTGCATTCGCGCCAAAGTATCTTGACGACTACTTAAAAGAGTCTTCGTTGACTCGCTCAGACAAGTAACAAGCTCACAATTCTCAACTAGATTCTCTATGGCCTCAGCTTCGAGCTGTCCCCCAAACTTTCAATTACCAGTCCCGCCCAGGTATCGACGAGCATGACACTCGAGGCGAGCTTTGAGACCGACGTTCGCATCTCGCCGTCTAACCCTACCAGCGCCGTCACTTCCGACCCTTTCGCCATCGCGAGACGGGCCGATCCCTGAATGGATTCTAGAAACAGGCGTCCCCTTGCCAAATCCGGCACTCGCTTCATCCCCGTTAAGAACAATGCGGCACACGACTGCGCAGAGAACTCAAACTCACAGATTCGCCGAAGGTCCATATCCCGTCGCGCGGCATGCTCTTGCATCGCAATTGCTGTCTGAGTGAGAGTCGCCTTTCCCTGGCCTACTGCCCACCTCATGATGTGGTACGTGAACCCGACATAGACCACCGTGGCCAGGAAGGTGAGGAACGCGAACAGGCCCTGAGCGAGCGTCGACCAGTGGCCCACCGCCTCCCAGTCAATCGACGAAACCGCAAGCACATTCATTCCTGAATTCTACGCTCCATGCCCGAACTCACCCGCCTAGACCCTACCAAGTACATCCACGTCTGCGACGCAAGCGACGCCCACCACTGCAACAGACCTGTCCGTCGCGCCGCTTAATACCCCTGCCTCTGTCCAGGCACTGCCGTAGATGCCACCGAGGCGCAAAATATCTCGGAGACAGTCTGAACCGTGATCCATCCGGCAAGAGGGAGCCGCCATCATAGGCTTCTAACTCCGCTCGTCCCGAATTCGCAGAACAATCCTTACCAATTTTGGTCTCTTGCATTGTTTGCTTTGCCGGATTTATATTGCTGCTCCCGCCAGATATGTCGGCGGAATGACGTGAAAGAGGAGCACATGACCTGACAATTCGAGAGTTGTAACTCCTGGCGAGATTGTATTCGAGAGAGGCACGGACAACTGCGTCTACTCGGAAAATCGCAAAGGAGGACCACAATGGTCGAATTCGCAGGTCTCCAGCTTGACGGCAGCACGGTAGTAGTTCTGGTTGTCGTTGGCGCAGTTCACTCCGTCATCCTTTTTTCCAAACTTACGCGTTTCTTCGCGTCCGAAGTTCGTGCCGAGGTGGAAGAGTGGAAGAAGTGGCGTCGCGGGGGCTAGTCACGGAGCTTCCTCGTGCCTCATCCCTTCGAGTCCCTGATCCGTTCTGGGTGCCCCAAACGTCTTCGACCAGAAGCTCGACCGTCTTTCGAGCTATATTCTTCGTAAGCCGCGCTCGTCTGTCTCCGGTTGCCCGGCGAGATAGCCGCGCCAAATTCCGCAGTCTTCGTCCGCAGATGATGCGTCGTCGCAGAGATGTACGAGGGTCCTCACAACACCCCCGAGTCGCCACTTCGACTACCTAATTTACGATCGATCGCACGCTGTTTGACCCCGTCGTTCCGCACGGCGCGCCTGATCGACAGCTCACCTTGATCGTACGCTCTCCGGGTCGCTGAGCATTTTGTTCGGATAGAGCTCGTCCGGAAAGAGCCTCCGGCACTCCTCGGACAAAAACGCTCGGTGCTTGAGAAGCTCAGAACATAAATCCTGGGTGGGGAGCCAATGAATTCTCGGAAGGGACGATCACGCACCTTCCCCCAAGTGCCAGCGCCGAGGACTATCGGACCTTGGGAAGGCCCGTCGGCCGTCTTCGCTTTGCCGGAGACTCGACATGCCCGGAGTTCAATCTCCAGGTCATCGGAGCGTTCTGGTCAGGAGTCCGGGAGGCGGAGAGACTGACGTCCGACATCCTGATGTCGCGCCGGACTCCCCGGTCAGCACGGGTGTGACGCAGGACATTCAGATGCGCGGCGGGTGAAGGGCGCATGTCAGCTCCAGGAGTTTGCGCGGCAGAAACTACGGAGCCGTACAAAGCACGAGCGTCGATGAATTTTCGACCTCCGCCCTGACAGCACTCGGGCGAGGACGCCCGAGTGCCCGCGGTCGAGACGACCGCACTCCTTGCGACGCAGTTTTGGAGTGTGGGCGTCTCGCCCGCGGCCATCGGGGCGTCCCGCCTCGATGGTCGGACCCTGCCTGATAGCTCCGGTGGTTTGAAGCGGGTCCACATCTGAAAAAGTCCTAGACCTCGGACAACCTGAATTGGTCCATTCAGCTCACGTGTTTTGTTCGAAGAATTTGGATTTGATTGGCTAACTGCTGAATATAGGAGGCTTAGCAATTAGGCCAAATAGCATTGAAATCAGACCATTCCATTGCTGAGAGGGTGGGATTTGAATGGTGCCCAGGGACGGAATTGAACCGCCGACACGAGGATTTTCAGTCCTCTGCTCTACCAACTGAGCTACCTGGGCCCGAGGGAGGGCTGCCGAGAAGAGCGCGGAAAATACCACGCGCAGGCAGGGCTGTAAATGCTGGGGGGTCGCGGATCATTCCTCCGCGGGGGTCGCGAGTCGGGGGTCGGGGGTCGGAGCAGGAAGCGCCGGTCATCTCCGACACCCGACTCCCGAACACCGACACCCGACAGCCTCAGCGCGTACGGTCCCGCACAAGGATGGCCAGATCGCGCAGCGGCGCGGCGTTGGGGCCGAGGTTGGCGATGGAGGCTAGCGATGTTTCGGCGAGCTCGTCGCTGAGTTTCTTTGCGCCTTCGACGCCGGCGAGTTTGACGAACGTCAGGCGGTCGGCGTCTTTGCCGACGTCCTTGCCGAGGTGCTCGGGGGTGCCGATGACGTCGAGGATGTCGTCGGTGATCTGGAAGGCCAGGCCGAGGTTCTTGGCGAAGATCTCGATTCTTCCGAGCGCGGCGGGCGACATGTTCGCCAGCATCCCGCCGACGGCGGCGGCGGCGACGAAGAGGGCGCCCGTCTTGCGCGAGTGGATGATCTCCAGCGTGTCGAAGTTGAGGCGCGAACCTTCGCTGTGAAGATCGATCGCTTCGCCGGCGATCGTGCCGTCCCAGCCGACGGCATCGACGACGCGCTTGATCACCTGCTGCATTGTCCACTGGCGCGGATTCAAGGCGGCGTGGTTCCTGGCCACGAGGCCGTACGAATGATTGAGCAGCGCGACGGCGGCGAGGATGGCCAGATCTTCGCCGAACTCGCGATGCAGCGTCGGCTGCCCGCGGCGGAGGAGTGCATCGTCCATCGCCGGGAGGTCATCGAGGATCAGCGACGAGGCGTGGATCATCTCCATGGCGGCGGCGGCATCCGCGAGTTTTTCCGGCTTGCAGCCTGCCGACTCCCCCACTGCCATCATGAGGACGCCGCGCACGCGCTTGCCGGGCGAGGTCAGCGCGCGCTTCAGCGGCTCGGCCAGGATCTTCGGGGCGGCAGCGCGTTGGGCGATGTTTCGAAGCGCTTCATCGATCAGCGCCCGCCGCGCGGCGAAGTAGTCGTTCACTCGGCGCGCATGGTAGCATCGCCCTCCTCGTCTTCAGGAAACCTATGAACCTAAGACACTTCGGCCGCGCCCAGCAGATGTGGGTTCTGGTGGTCGCCTGTTTCGTCCTGTTCGGCGTTTTCCTCCTCCTCGTGCCGGGGGTGACGTTCGCAATCTGGTGGCGCGCGCTCATCGCCGCGATGGCGGCCTCCGCGCTAACCATCGCCACGTTCCAATGGTGGCTGCGCACCGTTTTCCGGCGGCAGAACTCATCGATCGCGCTGCTGAACCGCATCACGGCCGGCGACCTCTCGCTCAACGCACGCGAGATTCAACTGGCGACGCAATCGGCCCGGATGTCGGCGGCGATGCGCGCGCTGGTCTCCAATCTCGAGCGGACGATCCGCCGCTTCGCGCAACTGGCAACCGACGTAGCTCTGGCCAGCGGTCAGATCAGCGGACGTTCGCGCGTCCTTGCACGCGGCGCGGCCGAGCAGCTGGTCTCGACGGAAACGACCTCGGTCTCCGTCGGCCAGATCGATCAGTCGATCAACAACGTGCGGACGTCGATGGAGGATCTCTCTGCGAATGCCGAGGAGACATCGACGTCGATTCTGGAAATGTCGGCATCGATCGAAGAAGTGAGCCGCATCGCCGACACGCTGGCCGAGTTCGTCGAGCAGACCTCCTCAGCGTTCGAGGAGATGAGCGCATCGATCAATCAGGTGGCGACGAACACGGAGAGCTTCTCCTCATTTGCCATTCAAACCGCCAGCTCGATGGTGGAGATGAATGCGACGACCGAGGAGATCGGCAAGTCGGCGAAGCAGTCGGCGGAGCTCGCGCGCTTCGTGAAGGAAGCGGCGAACGAAGGACGCGTGGCGGTCAGCGGGACCGTCGAAGGGATGCGCAAGATCCAGGTCGCCGTCGAGGAAGCGAAGGTCGTCCTCGGCGAGCTTGGTAACCGCTCGCAGGAGATCGGCGAGATCGTGCGCGTGATCGACGAGATCGCAGGACAGACGAACCTGCTCGCACTGAACGCAGCGATCATCGCCGCGCAGGCGGGCGAGCGCGGCAAGGGATTCGCGGTCGTGGCCGACGAGATTCGCGACCTCTCCGAGCGCACATCGGTGTCGACGGACGAGATCCGAACGCTCATCCAGAACGTGCAGCGTGCCGTGGAGCGCGCCGCCGAACAGATGACGATCAGCAGCGACCGCGTCTCGGACGGCGTCGGCCTGACCGCACGCGCCGAGCAGACGCTCGACAAGATCCTCGAGATCACCGCCCGCTCGACCAACTCCATCGGCGAGATCGCGCGCGCCACGGAAGAGCAGTCGCGCGGCAGTGCGGCGGCGACGGCAGCCATCGAAGAAGTGACCAAGATGGTGCAGCAGACGGCCAGCGCGACGCAGCAGCAGTCGCAGACCGCGCGCAAAGTGGGCGAACAGACGTCGATGGTGCGCGACTACACGAAGCACCTCAAGCGCGCGATGTCCGAGCAGGAAACCGGAAGCCGCGCCATCAGCCGGGCAATGGAAAACATCATGGGCCTGGTGCAGACGGTGCTGGAGTCGACCTCGGTGCTGGCGACGGAGAGCTCCGCGATCGTCAAAGCGATGGGCGTGATCCAACAGGCTACGCGCGAGTCGAACGTCTCGATCGGCGATCTGAATCAGATGGCCAACTCGCTCTCGCACGAATCGACGCTGCTGAACTCGGAGCTGGGGCGTTTCAAGCTGCCGACGCCGACCGATGGCGGCAAGCTGGTGACGTCGACCGTGTTGTGGCAACGATTGACGCTCGATCCGATCAACATCAGCGCCGCCGCATTGGGCTATATGTCAAAAGCGATTCACGCACACCTCGTCATGTACGGCGAAGGAGCGGAGTTGGTGCCGGGTCTGGCCGAGCGCTGGGAAGTGATGGAACAGGGTCACGTCTACCGCTTCCACCTGCGCCGCGGCGTCCGTTTCCACAACGGCCGCACTGTCGAAGCAAAAGATGTCCACGATTCGCTGGTACGTCTGCTGCTCCCGGAGCTCAACTCGGCGTCGAGCTGGCTGATGCGGGAAGTGCGCGGCGCGGCGGACGTCATCGAAGGCCGCACGCGAACGCTGAGCGGCATTCAGGTTCGCGATCAATACACGGTCGACATCATCCTCGACGAGCCGCTGGCGTTCTTCCTTTCCCTCCTGACGATGCACGAAGCGGCCATCATCGCGAGCGAGGCGGCGCGCGATCCGGAACAGTTCCGCCTGCAGCCGGTGGGCGCCGGCCCGTTCCGTCTGGTGGAAGCGATCGAGGGCGACCGCGTGCGGATGCAGCGAAACCGCGACTACTACATACCGGGAATCCCGCATCTCGATGAGCTCGAGTTCCGCCTCGACCTGCGCAGTTTCCGCGACGTCGCCCAGGCCTTCCTGCGCGGTGAGATCGACGTTGCGCACGGCGTGCCGTTGAGCATCGTCAACGACTTGCGCGCCGATCCCAGCATCGCGCCCTACATGCTGACGACGATCCAGCTGCACACGTCGTACTTCGGCTACGACTGCTCGGCGCCGCCATTCAACCGTGTCGAGGTTCGCCAGGCGGTCAATCACGCCATCAACCGCGATCGCATCAACGAGCGCGTGTTCGCCGGACTCGGCGTCGTCGCCAAATCCCTGCTGCCCCCAGGTCTCCTCGGGTACGACGAGAACATCCAGGGCATCGAATACGATCCTGAGCGCGCCCGCTCGCTGATGCGGCAGGCCGGATACGGCGGCGGACTGCGCGTCGAGTACCGGACGTGGGACACCGACGAGTTCAACAACTCCGGCCAACTGCCGCTGATCATCGAAGACCTCGCCGCCATCGGCATCGACGTGAACGTGACGTCACACTCGGCGGTCGATGCGCGCAAACAGCTGTTGAAACCCGGCCACGGGACGGTGTACTGCGCCAACTGGTACGCCGACTTTCCCGACTCGGACAATTTCTTCTACGTTTTCTTTCACAGCGACGCGCATTCGGCACGCGGCATCTACTACAGCAACGCCGCCGTCGACGCCCAGATCATCGAAGCGCGGCGATCGAACGATCCCGAGCGCCGCGCCGAGATCTACCGCCAGCTCAATCAGATGGTCGTCCGCGAAGCGCCGCTGGCTACGCTCTTCCACGAACGTTTCTTCGTCCTGCAGAAGCCGGAAGTGCGCGGCCTGCACACGTCACTGGTCCCGCCGCCCGTGCGGTATCACGAGACCTGGATCGAGGGGTAACAGCGCGGCTGATTTGCTTGAACAGCAGATCACCACCGAGGCATAGCGCTGGTTTCGCCCGCAACGCATTTCTCACGCGAAGACGCGAAGACGCGAAGAAGAGCATCGCAACATTAACCCTTCGCGTCTTCGCGTCTTCGCGTGAGCCATTGCCCCCGTTTGCCATCAATCCGGGTTCCCCGGCACTGCCATTTCGCGCGCGGCGGGCGGTGCTGGGCGGCCAGAAATGTACACGCCGGCGAAGATCATCGCTGCGGCGGCGAGGACGATCGGACGGATCTGTTCGTGCAGAAAGATCGCTGCAAGAGTCACGGTAAAGACGGGCTGGAGGTACGTATACGCGGCCACTACCGAGCTGTCGGCGTACTTCAGCGCCCATGCATTCATCAGGTACGCGGCGACGGTCGGTCCGGCGATGACGAGGGCGAGCGCCAGCCATGCGCGCGGCGGAATCGCTGACCACGATTCGTGCATCATCGGCCACGCCGCGATCGGGAGCATGACCACCGTGCTGACGGCGAACATTCGGGCGATGACTCGCCTTGCTGATAGGCGCGCCATCGCCGGCTTGGAGGCGACGAGATAGAGCGCGTAGGCGAGCGAGTTGCCGATGATGAGCAAGTCGCCAACGAGCGACTTCGTCGTCCCGGCGAAGCCCTCCCCTCCCACGACCAACAGCGCTCCTGCCGCGGCCAGCGCGATGCCGCCCACCCTCGCCGCCGTGGCGCGCTCGCGCCCGAGGGCGATGGCCGCACCGAGCGCGAACACCGGGACGGTCGTGATCAGGATCGAGGCTACGTGTGCCGAGGTGAAGGAGAGGCCGGCGAGGAAGAGCGTCTGGTTGATCACGACGCCGAGGATCGCGAAGCCGGCGACGCGCCATCCGTCGCCCGGCGCCAGCGGTGCGGCGTTGCGCTCGCGGAGCAGGACATTCATGATCAGGGCTGAGGCGGCGATCCGCAGCCAGGCGAACGTGAGCGGATTGAAGGCGTGCAGCCCGATCTTCGAGATGATGTAGTTGAGGGAAAACAGCACGGAGACGCCTGCCATGGCGCCGTGCAGAAGGAGAGGACCGGGATGCTTTTGCAAGGGCCGGCCATCATAATCGCGTAAACAGACGAGCCGGACGGCCGTCCAAAGACTCGTGGGAACCGTAGCGGCATTTCCAGTGAATCCGATCAGCGAATCCGCAGCGACTGACAGCGAGCTCATCGCCCGTACGCTCGGCGGCGATGGCAACGCCTACGGAATCCTCGTCGACCGGTTCCAACGCAAGATCTACCGCGTGGCCTACGCCATCGTCCGCGACGACGTCGAGGCCGACACGATCACGCAGGACACATTCGTCCAGGCCTACACGCACCTGGCACGGTTTCAGGGACGGTCGGAGCTGGAGACGTGGCTGACGCGCATCGCCATCAACCGGTCGCGCGACTGGCTGCGGCGCCGCAAGCTCGTCAGCCTTTTTTCGCATGACGACGAGAGCGACGAGCGGCAGTACGTCATCGAGCCGGTCGACGAACGGCCCGATGCCGAGCGCCAGCTGATGGCCCACCAGCTCCGGGCTGCCATCACCCGCGCAGAGCGGTTGCTGTCATCCCAGCAGAAAATCATCTTCCGTTTGAGGCATTATGAGCACCATTCACTCGAGGAGATTGCAGAGCTCCTCGGGTTACAGTCCGGAACGGTCCGGGCGCATTTGTTCCGTGCCATCCACAAAGTGCGCAGGGAGCTCGCCGAGTGGGTGACGATGAGAGAGGTGAATCCCGATGAAACACTTTAGCGAAGCAGAACTTCTGGAGACCTACTACACGCAGCCCGGCGAATCGATGCCGGTGATGATGCATCTGTCGAATTGCCATGAGTGCGCGGTGCGCTACGAGCGCCTCGAACAGAAGCTGCGCCAGGCCGCCTCCTGCAACACCGACAAGCCGGCCACGTTCTGGTCGCGGCAACGGCTGCAGATCATGCGCCGCGTCAACGCGCAACAGGTGCATGCAGCAACCGCCGCCCGTACGCTCCGCGTCGCTGCCGCGGCGATCCTCGCCTTCTTCCTCGGCGGCGCCCTCGTGTACGAGACGGTTCGGCCAGCGCCACAGCCGGCGCCTGTCGTCCGCGTCGCGCCGGTCACGGTAGCCGCGCCCGGACCCGCCGCGAACGACAATATCCATGACGCATGGCAGTCGGACGAGCTCAAGGACTTCCATAACGTCGTGGAGTGGGAAGCGTGGGTTCCGGAGAGCAAGGCGAATACGAACGGAGGCAGCTCGCTGTGAAACGCCTTTTGCTCGTAGTGCTCACGGTCGCCGTCACGACGCCGTTATTCGCGCAGGCGAATCTGCCGCCGGGAAAATGGTGGCGCCGTCCGGAAATCGTGCAGATCCTGAATCTCACTGAAGAACAGCAGGAAAAGCTCGAGACGATCTTCCGCACCTCGTCCAGCGATCTGATCGACCTGCGCGGCGAAGTGGAGAAGCAGAACATCACGCTTCGCGGTGATCTGGACCAGGCCCAACTCGACCGCGTCGCAATCCGCCGCGACGCACAGAAGCTGTCCGATGCGCGCGGCCGCCTGTTCGAGCGCGAACTGATGATGCTCGCCGACATGCGCGGCGTGCTGAACGAGTCGCAGTGGAACCGCATGCGCAGCGGCCTCCTCGAGCGACTCGGAAACGCAACGCCGCAGCGCCAGAAGATGAACGACCGCCCGAACCAGAGAAGGCAGCGGTAGGAGTACGGACGTCTCGTCCGCGGGCACTTGGGCGTCTCGCCCAAGTGCTTCTAATCGTAGCTACCGCTGAGATCTAGCCGATCGCTGCTCACTCGCCGTCTACCAAGGGTAGTGCGAGCGTTTTGCCCATTTGCGTCTGCTCCCGAGTGCTGCCGAAAATCTCTTCATCGCTACTCCGTCCGAAGCCCGTTTCGCGCATGGAAAACCATCGGGGCGGGACGCCCCGATGGCCGCGGGCGAGACGCCCTCACTCCTTCGGCAGCAGCCGAAATCGCCCCGCGTCGTAACGTAGCGCCAGCAGCTTTCCCTTGTGGATCTCGATGCTGCCGGGAAGCGTGACGCGCAGCAGGAATGCGCCGCTGAGCACGCCCCGCGCGTGCCAAGCTCCGTCGTAGAAGCTTGCCTCTTCGACGCCGAAGATCAGATCTGACTCTTCGTTCGGGCCAGCGAGCGTAAAGTCGCCGGGTCGCGCGAGGGCAAGGCCGCTGCCCTGAAACGACGGCGTCGCCAGTTCCCACGAGCCGATCAATGACTCGACTACGTTCCCACGGACGGTGACCGGGATTGCATTCACGTCGCCGGTTGCCATTGCGGCCGCCTCACTGCGCGGATCGCCGTAGATTTCGGAAGGAACGCCCTGCTGGACGACGCGGCCAGCCTCGAGGACCACGACCCGGTCGCTCGCGCCGAGCTCGATCAGTGATGACGGCGCGCTGATCACCGTCGTGCCGAGAACGCGAAGGGTGCGGTACCACTGGTCCACGATGTTGACGCTCTCGGCGAGATTGATCCGCTCCAGCATTCGATCGCCGAGGAGGATGGCGGGCTTCAGAATCTCGATGCGGGCGAGATGCGCGCGCACCTCCTCGGTCGATGAAAGCGTATCGAGACGGCGGTCGAGAAGATCGACGAGCCGCCACTTCGATGTTGCAAGCTCGACTTCATGCTGCCGGTCTTCGCGATCGAGCGTCCGCTGCCGCGCGGCAGCGATGAGCAGATGCCGCACCGACCAGCGGCGCGGTGCGTCAATCGAAGAGGCCGCATGAAGCAACGGCCGCCGCCCGGCTTTCAGCTCGTTGACGACGCGGGAACCGATGCGCACCTCACCTGAGTCCGGCCGGATCGCGCCGGCCATGATCTGCAGGAGCGTCGAAGCGCCACAGCCCGCCGGCCCGACGACCGCGGTATGCGTCGATCTCGGAAACGTGAGCGTGACGTCGCGGAGCGCGAAGCCCGGGTATGCGAACGATAGGCTGTGGACGGAGACATCGAGCATTGTGAGGATTGTAGGGGGTGGGGAGTGGGGCGTGGGGAGTGGGAGTCGGGTGTCGGGTGTCGGGTGTCGGGTGTCGGGTGTCGGGTGTCGGAGAAAAACCAAACGTCTTCAGTTTGTTGCTCCGACTCCCGACAACCGCCGACTCCCACACCCCACCCCCTACTCCCCACCCCCCCACCCCACTGTCCCGCACGGTATGCCACTTGCAGTCGTTCTTCCTGCCTCGGAAACTCAACATTTCACGCAACCGACGGAGCATAGGTGAGCATTCAAGCCCGGCGTACGCCGTTCAAACTGCGCAAGCTGCTGGTCATCGACGATGACGCGAAACTGCTCGCCTCGTATCGCGACCTCCTCCTCCCCTACGGTTTCCAGGTGCTCACCGCATCCGACGGCCGGGATGCGATACCGCTCGTCGAACAGAATCCCGACATCCTTCTGGTCATCCTCGATCTGGCCATGCCGCGAATGGATGGCCGCGAGTGGCTGCGCTGGTTCCGCGGCTGCCGCAAAGAGTCGCCGGTGATCATCATCTCGGCCTACAAGCTGGAGGCGAGCGATGAGGATCTGAAGCCGGCCGTGATTCTGGAGAAGCCTTTCCACGTCGCCGAGCTTCTCGATCTGGTCGGCCTCTTCTGCGGCCTCGGCACGCCGATGGCCAACGAAGTAAGCTGATCGCAGCATGGCGCGCGTCGGCATCATCGGCACCGGTTGGGGAGCGCGTGTGCAGGCTCCCGCGTTCCGCGAGGCAGGCCTCGAAGTGGTTGCGATTGCCGGACACAACGCCGATCGGACGCGCCGCGCGGCCGGCGAGCTCGGGCTCGAAGCGTTCGACGACTGGCGCGCGCTGATCGCGTCGAACGTCGATCTCGTCACGATCGTGACACCGCCCTCCGAACATCTGACCATGGCTACGGCTGCGCTCGACACCGGCAAACACGTTCTGAGCGAGAAGCCGATGGCGCTCGACGTGGCCGAGGCGGAGCAGCTCGTTGCCGCAGCGCGCCGTCATCCGGATCAACTCGCGCTCATCGATCACGAGCTGCGCTTTCTCCCCTCGTTTCGCGCGGCGCGCCAGCGCATCGGGGAGTTGGGCGGTGTCAGGTATGCCGAGGTGCGGTATGCGAGTCCGGGAAGAGGGGATCGAAGTCGAGGGTGGAATTGGTGGAGCGACGCCAAACAAGGCGGCGGAATCTGGGGCGCGGTCGGCTCCCATTTCGTCGACACGCTGCGCTTCCTCGGCATGGAGATCGAAGCGGCGCAGGCGAGCCTGCAAACGATCATCGACGAGCGTCCCTTCGAGAACGCGAAGCGCCGCGTCACCTCGGACGACTGCGCGCTGGTGAATCTTCGACTGGCCGGCGGAGCCATCGCTGCCCTGACGCTCAGCGCCGTCGCATCAGGCCCGGATGAACCGGCGACGATCACGATTCACGGCGAAGATGGCGCGCTGCGGCTGGTCGGGGAAGAGCTGCTCACAGCCCTGCGCGGCGAGCCGTTCACGCTGGCCGCGGGCGACGAGCTCGCACCACGACGCGGCAACTCCGCCGGCGGCGCGTTCGGCAGTGGAACGTATTTTCTCGGCCTTGCGCTCCGCGCCGCGCTCGACAACGGCGACCGCAGCGCCCTGGCTAACGCCGCGACATTCGCCGACGGCCTCGCACACCAGCGCGTGCTCGACGCCGCACGCGCATCGAGTGCGCGCGAAGGAAACTGGGTCATGGTCTGAATCTGCGTCCCATCTGCGCTCATCTGCGGATAAAAGCCTTGTCCGCAGATGGCGCAGATGGACGCAGATGACGGCTTACTTGATGACTGGTACTCCTGCAGCCAGTTTGTTGAACGCAGGCAGATCCGTATCCCAGATCGCCTTCAACTTTGCCAACTGCGCGTCGATCTGCACGACCAGTTCGTCGCGCACCTCGATCTGCTGTGCGGTCGGCGCGTATGGTCCTGATGCTGCGGAGTCGCCGACACCGGCAAGCTTGTCGTTGAGCTTGATCGGATAGTTCAGCGGATCCTGCGAGCTCTTGTTCTTCGTCTGATAGAGAGCCTCTTCGACAGCGGTCATCTTCTTGTCGAGATCATTCGCAGCGGCGACGATGGCCTTGTTGTCGGAGACGCGCTTCTTCACGTCGGTGAGCTGTTTGCGCACCTCGCGGATGCGCGTGATCTGCCCGTTCACCTCGGAAAGCTTGTCGTGAACGCTGGTAACGAAGTCGAACTGCGCTTTCAGATCGGCGGCTGTGGCCGTGCTGCGCGGGTCCTGCTTCACTTCGAACGGAACCGTCTCCGCCGCCTGATCGCCGACCGTCAGCCGCGCTTGATAGGTCCCGGGAATCACGCGCGGTCCGATCGTTCCGCCGCTCCACATGATGAGCCCGGGGAAACGCTTCGCTTCGTTCGTACGCAGGTTCCAGGTGAATCGATTGTGACCGTTGACGACCTCGGTGAGTTTGTTCGAGTCGGTGCCACGACGGCCACCTTCTTCGCCCGCCTCTTCAGCGGCCTCGCCGGCCGGATTCTGCTCGGCTGTCGCACCTTCTGATTGAACCCCTTCCTTCTTTTCGGACCCGGCTGCGGGAGCGGGCGGAGTCACCGGCGGCGCCGGCGCCACAGCAGCCGTTCCATTCGCCTCTGCCGGCTTTACCGGCTCCGCCTGCACGGTTCCCGTGTATTCGCGAATGACTTTGCCGTCGCCACCCAGGATGGCCAGCGAGACCTTAGTGCCGAGCTTCTGGCCGTGCAGGTAGTAATCAATGATGGCGCCATTGGGAGGATTCGTCCCCTGCCCTCCCCCACCGCCGCGCCCTCCCCCACCACCCGTCCGCCAGGTCAGCGCGGGCGTGAAGATATGTACAGGCTTGGATGCGATGTCAGGCGTGAGCTGCCGGAGCGGCTCGAGGTTGTCGAGCATCCAGAACGCGCGGCCGTGCGTAGCCGCAATCAGCGCGTCGTCGTGAACGAGCAGATCGTGAATCGGGACGATCGGGAGCTTGTACTGGAGCGACTGCCAGTGGCCGCCATCGTCGTACGAAACGTAAACGCCGCGTTCCGTGCCGGCGTAGAGAAGTCCGCGTTTCTTCGGATCGGCGCGGATAACGCGCGTGAACTCGGAGGCCGGGATCCCGTCGACGATCTTCTTCCAGCTCTTGCCGTAGTCATTTGTCTTGTAAAGATACGGATGGAAATCGTCCCACTTGAAGTTCGTGGCGGCGACGTAGGCCGTCCCTTTGTCGAGCGGGCTGGCGTCGATCTCGTTGATCATGATCCATTCGGGCATGATCGCCTTCGGCGGCGAGACGTCCTCCCAATGCGCACCGCTGTCGCGCGAGACGTGAATGAGTCCGTCGTCCGAACCGACCCAGAGAACGCCGGCTTCGACCGGAGATTCGGCGCCATAGAAAATCGTGTCGTAGTACTCGACGCTGGTGTTGTCCTTCGTGATCGGCCCGCCGCTGGGACCTTCCTTGGTTGGATCGTTGCGCGTCAGGTCGGGGCTGATCGTCTTCCAGCTCTGGCCCGCGTTCGTCGACATCATCAGAAACTGCGACGCGGCGTAGATCTTGTTCGGATCGTTCGGCGAGAAGAAGATCGGGAAGTTCCACTGGAAGCGGTGCTTGATACCGGCCGCGCCCCATCCCATCGGATTGTCAGGCCACGGATTGACGTCGCGTTGCTCGCCGGTGCGGTGGTTGTAGATCGTCAGCAGGCCGCCGTACGAGCCGCCGTAGACGATGTCGGGATTCTTCGGATCGGCCACGATGTAGCCGCTCTCGCCGCCCGCGGTCTCTTCCCAGTCGCGCGGACCGATGCCGCCGCCTCCGCTGCGATGACGGATACGCACGGCGGTGTTGTCCTGCTGCGGCCCAAGGAGGCGATAGGGGAAATCGGTGTCGACGGAAACGCGGTAGAACTGCGCGGTCGGCTGGTTGTCCTGCTTCGTCCAGTTGATGCCACCGTCGGTAGTGACGTTCACCCCGCCGTCATTCGCTTCGATCATCCGCCTCGGATCGCTCGGCGCGATCCAGAGATCGTGGTTGTCACCGTGCGGCGTATTGATCGCGCTCCACGTCCTGCCGCCGTCTTTCGTCTTGTGGAAGCGGACGTTGACGACGTAGGCCGCGTCTTCGTCCTTTGGATCGGCATAGATCCGCGAGTAGTACCAGGCGCGCTGGCGAAGATCGGCCGAGTCGGTCGTCTTCGCCCAAGTGTCGCCACCGTCATGTGAGCGGAAGACGCCGCCCTCCTTCGCTTCGACGATCGCGTAGACGTTCTGCGGATTCGACGGCGAAACGCTGACGCCGATGATGCCGAGGGTTCCTTTCGGCATCCCCTTGTTCTTCGACAGCTCCTTCCATGTGTCGCCGCCGTCGGTCGATTTCCAGAGCGCCGAACCGTCGCCGCCGCTGTCGAAGAAGTACGCGCCGCGCCGGAAGCGCCAGGTAGAGGCGTAGAGGATGCGCGGATTCGACGGGTCCATGGTCAGATCGACCGCGCCTGAGTCGCGATTGACGAATAGGATGCGCTCCCAGTTCTTGCCGCCATCACGCGAACGGTAGACGCCGCGCATGTCGTTTGGTCCGAAGGCATGGCCGAGCGCCGCGACGTAAACGAGATCGGCATTCGAAGGATGGACGCGGATGCGTGCGATCTGCTGCGAATCATCGAGCCCGATGTGCGTCCATGTCTTCCCGGCATCGGTCGACTTCCACATCCCCGCTCCGGGCGAGACATTGCCGCGAATGGTCTCCTCCCCAGTCCCAGCGTAGACGACGCTCGGATCCGACGGTGCCACCGCCACGGCCCCGATCGTCCCGCCGAAGAAGGTATCGGACACCGGCTTCCAGCTCTGCCCGCCGTCCGTCGTCTTCCAAACCCCGCCACCGGTCGAGCCGAAGTAGTAAACGTTCGGCTGATCATCGATGCCGGCGACCGCATCGGACCGCCCGCCGCGATAGGGACCAACCTCGCGCCATTGCATCGACTTGAGGATCGAAGCGTCGGGAAGCGATGGTGCCGCTGCCTTGGGCGGCGTCGCCGCGTTGGCAAGAACAGCAAAGGAAAGAACGACCAGGAACACCCGCAGACGATGAATCATGCGCACTTCCTCCGAAGGAGCGCATGTTTACCACAAATGGAAAGGCCGCCCGAGGAACGGCTTCACTACGGAACGTGGAACCGGACCCGATGACGAGGCATCCCTGCGCTAAAACAAAAAACGCCGCCCGAAGGCGGCGTTTCAATCAATTACCTTGAATCGAACTACGAGTTCCCGCCCTCGTCACCGCCGCCCGTCTTCGGAGCGTCGGATGAACCGCTGTCGTTGTTGAAGCGCGGGGCGCCGCCCTCGTGGCGCGGACCACCCTCGTGGCGCGGGCCGCCTTCGTGGCGCGGACCGGAGTCGCGGCGCGGGCCGCGGTCGTGATCGCGGCGTGGGCCACGGTCTCCGGAGCCGCCACGTCCGCGGTCTCCGCCACCACCGCGCGGACCACGGTCGCGGTCACCGAAGCCGCCGCGTCCACCGCGGTCGCTGCCACCACCGCCCGGGCCATCGCGGCGCGGGGCGCGAGCTGCGGCTGCTGCTTCCTCTTCAGTCGGAGGCGGCAGGAGCGGCTTGCGCGAAAGGCGGATCTTGCCGCTGTCCGGTTCGATGCCGACCACCTGCACTTCGATCTCGTCGCCGATCTGCATGACGTCCGTCACCTGGCCGACGCGGCCGTGCGCCATCTCGGAGATGTGCAGCAGTCCGTCCTGACCCGGCAGGATCTCGACGAAGGCTCCGTACGGCTCGATGCGCTTGACGGTGCCTTTGTAGTTCTTGCCAATCTCGGCGGAAGCGGTGAGGCCTTTGATGATGTCGATGGCGCGATTGGCCGAGGCGACGTCGCTCGACGCGATCGTGACCTTGCCATCGTCGGCGACATCGATCTTCGTTCCGGTCTCTTCGACGATCCAACGAATGGTCTTGCCGCCGGAACCGATGACGTCGCGGATGCGATCCTTCGGAACCATGACCGTGTAAAGGCGCGGCGCGAACTCGGAGAGCTCGGCGCTCGGACCGGCAACTGCCGCATCCATCTTGTCGAGGATGTGCAGCCGCCCTTCTTTGGCCTGCGCCAGAGCGCGAGCCATGATCTCGCGCGGCAGACCGGCCACCTTGATGTCCATCTGCAGCGCGGTGATGCCCTTGCGGGTGCCGGCGACCTTGAAGTCCATGTCGCCTTCGTGATCTTCCATGCCGGCGATGTCGGAGAGGATCGCCACTTCGCTGGCGTGCTCGCCGGTGACGAGGCCCATTGCCACGCCTGCAACCGAGGCTTTCATCGGAACGCCGGCCTGCATCAACGCGAGCGAACCGCCGCACACCGAGGCCATCGACGAGGAGCCGTTCGATTCGAGAATGTCGCTCACGATGCGGATCGTGTACGCGAACTCATCCTCGGTCGGCAGCAATGCGGCCAGCGCGCGGCGCGCCAGATTGCCGTGACCGATCTCGCGGCGGGCCGGGCCGCGCATGAACTTCACTTCGCCCACCGAGAACGGCGGGAAGTTGTAGTGGAGCATGAAGCGCTGGAAGGTCTCGCCTTCGAAGTCTTCGATCTTCTGCGCTTCCTGCGGCGTGCCGAGGGTCACGGTGACCAGTGCCTGCGTCTCGCCGCGGGTGAAGATGGCCGAGCCGTGCGTACGCGGGAGGACCTTCGTATCGATCGTGATCGGGCGGATCTCGTTGAACGAGCGGCCGTCCACGCGGCGCTGTTCCTTGAGCATGAGGTTACGGAAGATCTGCACTTCCATCTCGCCCCAGGCGGCACCAACAGCCGTGAGGCGCTCGGTGTCTTCGGCAGGAACGCTTGCGACGATCTCCGCTTTGAGCGCTTTGAGCGCGGCGTAGCGCGGGTGCTTGCCCGTCGTCAGCATCGCTTCCTTGAGCCGCGCGCCGTACTGCGTCATCAGCTCGCTCACCAATTCATCGGTGAACTTCGCGGTGTATGTCACATCGAGCTTCGGCTTGTTGCCGCAAGCCTCGCGCAGCTCGAGTTGGAGCGCGCAGAGCCGGCGTATCTCGGCGTGGGCGGCGTCGAAGGCATCGAGGACGACGCTTTCATCGACTTCGCGGGCGCCCGCTTCGACCATGACGATCGCGTCGGGTGTACCGGCAACTACGAGGTCGAGGTCGCAGAGGTCGCGCTGGGCGTTCGTCGGATTGACGACGATCTTGCCCTCGATGGAGCCGATGCGAACGGCAGAGATGGGATTCGGGAAGGGGATCTCGGAGATCACAAGCGCCGTTGATGCGGCGTTGATCGCGAGGATATCGGGATCGTTTTCGCCGTCAGCCGAGAGGACCAACGCGATGATCTGTGTCTCCTGCCGGTAGCCCTTCGTAAAGGACGGGCGGAGGGGACGGTCGATGAGACGGCAGGTGAGAATTTCTTTCTCGGTGGGACGGCCTTCACGCTTGAAGAAGCCACCCGGGATGCGGCCACCGGCGTAGGTGTATTCCTTGTAGTCGACGGTGAGGGGCATGAAGTCGCCGAGGACGGCGCCATCTTTGTAGCAGGCCGTGGCCAGGACGACCGTGTCACCGTAACGGATGACGCAGGCGCCGTTGGCCTGACGTGCAACCGCACCGGTCTCGAGCGAAAGCGTACGCCCGCCGATCTGGAGCTCTTTCTTGAACATTCGATTCCTTTGGTGCCCGAGGCCACTCATCACCTCGATGCGTTTGAATTGTCCGCTGTGGCCGGACGATGGGATCCAGCCGGAGGGGGTGCGCGCGGCGTGCCACGCGCCAGAAAAACCTCGGGCGCACTTGCGTGCGCCCGTTTGCTGCGGGCGCTTTCGCGCCCTGATGTGGTTACTTGCGGATGCCCAGCTTGTCGATGATGGTGCGGTAGCGGTCCTGGTCCGTCTTCTTCAGGTAGTCCAGAAGGCGGCGGCGACGGCCGACCAGCTTCAGGAGGCCGCGGCGGCTGTGATGGTCCTTCGCGTGCGTCTTGAAGTGCTCCGTCAGGTAGGTGATGCGGTTCGAGAGGAGTGCGATCTGCACTTCTGGCGATCCGGTATCGACGTCGTGGACTCGATACGAGGTGATGAGCTCAGTTTTCTGCTCTTTGGTGGTTGGCAAATCCGTGTCTCCTTAAGACTTAAACCCTTGTAAATGCAATGCGTCCGCTTTGAAACGCGACACGATAACAGCGGCGCGGATCAAAATCAATCCCGCGGCGCCTGAAGCAACGTACAGCTACGTCAGTCCGCACATGAACCGCCGCTTCTCCTCTAGAATTGCATCCATGGCCACGACCCGCGAGCTTGCCATCCCGATCCCTCACGAGGCCATCGCCGCCTTCTGCCGGAAGTGGGGCGTGCGGCGCCTGTCGTTCTTCGGGTCGGTAGTGCGGGACGACTTCGATCCGGACCGGAGCGATGTGGATGTGCTGGTGCAATTCCGGCCAGGTCAGACGCCGGGATGGGCGATCGTCAGCGCGGAGAACGAATTGGCGAACATTTTCGGCCGCAAGGTCGACCTTCGCACGTCGAATGAGCTCAGTCGCTGGATGATCAAAGACGTCATGGCGGAAGCGGTCGACGAATATGTCGAAGCGTAACGATCTCGTGCCGATGGGCGACATGCTCGATCTGGCGCTTCGCGTCGAGGCGAAGATCGACAACGTCACCAGGAAGCAATTCGAAGCTGACGAAAACCTACGCGTTACGGTGGTGTACTTCATCCAGACCATTGGAGAAGCAGCCCGTCGCGTCAGCGAGGATTCGCGGAAAGCGCACCCGGAGATCGAGTGGCAAGACATCATCGGCATGCGCAGCCGGCTCGTTCACGACTACAAGAACATCGACTTCGACGCTGTCTGGAAGGCGGCGACCGTTGATGTACCACTACTCCTCGCCCAGTTGCGAGCCTTCATGCCCTCCGATCCGCCATAATCCCCCGCGCATGAAACGCTTTGTCTGCGCCCTCCTCCTCTTCTCCGCCACCACCCTCACCGCTGCGATCCAGACGCCATCCCAATTCCTCGGGTTCGAAGTTGGCGCTGACCGCAAGCTTGCCGACTACCGGCAGATCGTCTCCTACTTTCACGCGCTCGCCGCTGCGTCGCCGCGCGTGAAGGTCGAATCGCTCGGCAAGACCACCCTCGGCGAAGACTTCATCATGGCTGTCGTGACGTCCGAGGGGAACATGCGCAACCTGGAGAAGATCCGGGAGACGGCGCGCAAACTTGCGGACCCTCGGGGACTCAGCGACGAGCAGATCTCGCAGCTCGCACGCGACGGTAAATCGATCGTCCTCGTCACCTGCAACATCCATTCGTCCGAGATCGCGTCGAGCCAGATGGCGATGGAGTGGGCGCACACGCTGGCCACGGCCAATGACGCCGAGACGAAGCGCCGCCTCGATAACGTCGTCCTCCTCCTCGTGCCGTCGCTCAACCCTGACGGCCAAATCATGATCACCGACTACTACCGCAAGTACCTCGGCACGCGCTACGAGGGCGGGCGTCTTCCTTGGCTCTACCATCACTACGTCGGCCACGACAACAACCGCGACTGGTTCATGCTCACGCAGCTCGAAACGAAGGAGCTGAGCCGCGCCGTGTACCACGAGTGGTATCCGCAGGTTTGGGTCGACGAGCATCAGATGGGCACCGACGGGCCGCGGATGTTCATCCCGCCGTTCGCCGATCCGCTCGACCCGACCGTCCATCCGCTGATCTGGCGTGAAGCCAACCTGGTCGGAACGAACATGGCCTTTCGCCTGGAGCAGCAGGAGAAGGCTGGACTGATCTACGGCTTCTCCTTCGATGCCTACTGGCTCGGCGGAACACGCAACACGGGCTGGTGGAAGAACATCACCGGGTTGCTACTCGAGACGGCGTCAGCGCGCATCGCATCGCCCATTGTCATCGATCCGAGCGAGCTGCGCGGCGGACAGAAAGGGCTCATCGACTACAAGGCGACGATCAATCATCCGCATCCATGGGCCGGCGGCACGTGGCGGATGCGCGACATCATGGACTACGAGCGCATCGCCTCGGATGCACTACTCGAGACCGCCGCTGACCGCCGCGAAGATCTCTTGCGCGACGTGGCGGTGCGTGCACGCGCTGCGGTGGCGTTTGGCGCCACGTCCGCGTATCGGATTCCCCACGATCAGCACGACTGGCCCACTGCTCAGTTCCTTGCCGCGCTCCTCCTGGAGCACGGCGTCGAGATCCAACAGGCCGGGAACGGCGATTATTGGATCCCGATGGCGCAGCCGTATTCGCGATTCCTGGATGAACTGCTCGAGCCCCAGCGCTATCCCGAGGTCCGTCTGCAACCGGGGAAAGACATCCTCCGCCCTTACGACGTCGCCTCCTGGACGCTGCCCCTGGCGATGGGAGTGACGGTCGAGAAGAGTGTGATGCCGGCGAAGACGTCCTACAAGCCGGTGACAAGTATCAAGCCCGAGACGGAAGAAGTCATCAAGCGACACGCGTCGCAGCCGAAGCCGCGCATCGCCATCTACAACCCGTGGGGCGGCGCGCTCGACGAAGGATGGACGCGCTGGCTGCTCGACTCCTACGGGCTCACGCCGAAGTCGCTCCATCCGCAGGAAGTCAAAGCGGGCCTGCAGAACCTCGACGTCTTCATCCTTCCCGACATCGACAAAGAGGAGATCGCCACCGGACGCCGCGCCGGAGGGGAAGGATCGATGAAATACGTCGACGAGCTGCCGCCCGAAAATCGCGGCTCGCTCGAAAAAGAAGGCGCGCAGGCGTTGCGCACGTTCGTCGAGAACGGCGGCACCCTCATCGCCTTCAACGCCGGCTGCGACTACGTCATCGACAACTTCAACATCCCCGTTCGCAACGTTCTGGCGAAGGCGACGCCGAACGATTTCTCGGTTCCAGGCTCACTGGCCCGTGTCCGCATTCGCACTGACCATCCGGTCACGGCGGGCATGCCGGAAGAGACCGCGGTCTTCATCGATCATCCGATCGCGTTCGAGACGACGCTGCCGGGAAACGAGATGCAGCGCTGGGTTCTGGCCACCTATCCCGACGACGCCCGCGACGTCCTCCTCTCCGGCTGGATCAACGGCGAGGAAAAACTGACGCGAAAGGCCGCCGCGGTGGCGATGACGTTCGGCAAAGGCCGCATCGTCCTCTTCGGCTTCCGTCCGCAGCACCGCGGCCAAACGCATGCAACCTATCCGATGGTTTTTAATGCGTTGTATTGGGGGAGGTAGCGCTGCGCTGTGATCTCAGTGTCTCTGTGGTTCATAGGTTTTTAACCACAGAGACACAGAGGACCTAGCGGTTCAATTTCGCATACTCCGCGCGTGCCGACTGAAGGATTGGAAGATCGGGATCGGCGCCTTTCCAACTGTTGAGAAAGTCCCGGTACGCCTTGAGTGACTGAGGCCGATCGCCGGTTTGCGCGGTGGCACGTGCCAGTCCGAGTTGCGCAAGCGGATAGAGAATCGACAGTGGCGCCTCTCCGGCATGGGAAAGGATCTGCCGGAATTCGGACGCAGCATCTGCGCCTCTGTTTAGCTTCAGCTCAGCCTCGCCCCGAATGTAGTGCGTCCAGAATTCAGCGGCAGGCTCGTAGGTGCGCGTTGCGTCCAGCGACGCCACCGCTTTCTCCGCGTTTCCATCGTTCAGTTCCGATGCAGCACGAACCACGGGTACCCAGAGACCGTTGAGGAGTGTGTCGCCCGGACGTTGTTGAACATCCCCTTGCAGCGATAACTGTGCCCGGCGGTCGCCGCAAAAAGCCTGGCTCAGCGCGATGCGCTCCTGAGTTACTTGATTGTGATCGAGTGCGAGCGAATGCTCGGCGTAGACCTTCGCTTGATCGCACCTCCCCAGCACCGCCGCACGCAAACCCTCCTCGGCAGCGTAACGCGCGGCAACCTCTTTGACGTCGACGTGGACTGCCAGGTCGACGGCGCGCTGCGTAAGGGTCTGTGACTCCCTCCATTGCCCCCGATACGCAGCTGCGGCACTTTGCAATCCGGCGGCGACGTACTCCTCTGGCCGGCTGCGCGCCCAGTCGACCTGTTGCTGCATCCCTTTCTCATCATGTTGAACGAACGCAAGCTGATACAACGCGTCGTGCATCCGTGCGTCATTGAGACCCATCCCAATCGCGCGCTCGAAGGTCTCTTTGGCCTCACGGTAACGGTTTAGGCGTAGGAGTGCAGTCCCCAGCGTCACCTGCCAGGCAGAAATACCTGGATTGAGGCGCACGGACTCCCGCGCCTCGCCAAGGGCTTTTTCGTACTGCCCCAGAAGCAAATAGGCGAGCGACAGGTTGCCCGAGGCGCGGAAATCGTTCGGGTAGGCCTGATCGTAGACCCGAAAACCTTCGATGGTCTTGTCCAGGTCGCCCAGCGTGTAATTGTCATAAACGGAGGTAATGTAGAGTCGTTCCCGATCCGTTCCCTTGTCTTTGAGAGCAAATGCTTTCGCGGCATTCTCGGCAGCCCGGCGGGGCTCGTTCACAATCGTGTAATTGCCGGCCAGCAGCGAGTAGCCATAAGCAAAATTCGCATCGAGCTCCACGGCCCGCTTAAACAGCGGGATTGATTGGAAGTACTCCCCCTTGTTCGAGAGATCAAAGCCGAGGGCAAACGACTTTAGCGCTTCGACCGACGGGGTCGTGAGTTGGTATAGAGGAATGTCTGATTGTCGGATGGAGCTGAGGCTTTCGCCCAGTGTCTCGCGAATGCCGCTGGCGGCGGATGAGAGCGACTTCAGGACTTCTTCCTTGCTGTCCGCCTCAGTCTGTTGGCGGCCAATCGTCTCGCCGCTCTTGGCGTTGATTGCTTCGAGCGTGATGACATAATGGCGGCCGAGCGCGGCAATCGAGCCGGCGATCAATGCCTTTAGGTCGTTACGCTGGCAGATCTCTCGTCCAGTCTCCACCGTCACCCGCTCATCCGGCGAGCGCTCCATCTGGCGCAGTGTTTCGCGCACGCGCGCTCCGGGGAAGATGTTCAGAAAGGGCGACTGCTGCAACTGCATGGCTAAGCCCTGTTTGAGCGTGTCGTCAAAGACGGCGTCGCCGGTCGTATTCGTGAAATCGGTGATGAGGATTGTGTCTTTCTTGCCGATCACGGTGGACGCGCGGTGTCTCGAGTAGAGGCCGAAGGCCAGTATCGCGGCAACTACGACGAGAAGGGCGGCCGCCGCCAGCCCTAGTTTCCAATTCAATCGGGGCAGATGGCGAAGTGTTGCTGGCCGGAAGCCTTCCAGAAAACCCGCTGCGCTGTTCTCCTTCGCCTCCGGCAGCTCACGCAAGACTTCGATCAAGGCATCGCGCATATCCGCCATTCGTTGATAACGGTGCGCGGGCTCTTTCGAGAGCGCCCGGCTGACGATCGCTTCCAGCTTCGCGGGTATCGGGCCGCCTCGCGTTTCGCTGATCGGGCGTGGCTCGTCGTACAGGACGGCGTGGCGGGCCTCGATTGCCGTTCTTCCCTGAAACGGCCATGCGCCCGACAACATCTCGTAAAGCAATACGCCCGTCGAAAAGATGTCCGCGCGGTGATCGACTTTCTCCCCTCGCGATTGCTCGGGCGCGGCGTAGGTCGGCGTTCCGTATGGCGAACCGAGCGCGGTGATCTCCGTATGTTCCTTTCCGTCGCTCCCTTCTCCGATTAGTTTCGCAATGCCGAAATCGAGAATCTTCGCCTGCCCGTTTTCGGAGACGATGATGTTCTGCGCTTTGATGTCGCGGTGAATGATCCCTTTGGAGTGTGCGGCCGCCAGCGCGTCGCAGACCTGGATTGCGATTCTCAGAGCGGTGCTGATCGCGAGCGGCCGCCCTCCGACGAGTTGGCGGACGGTGCGCCCGGCAACGAACTGCATGACGATGAAGCTCGCGCCGTCGGCCTCTATGAAGTCATGTACCGTGCAGATGTTCGGATGGTCCAGCGATGAGGCAAGTTGGGCTTCGCGGCGAAATCGCTTGCGGACCGTGTCGTCCACCGAGGCCATTTCGGGCGGCAGCAGCTTGAGGGCGATCGTCCGTCCCAGCTTTGTGTCCAGCGCTTTATAGACGGTGCCCTGACCGCCGGCGCCCAACTCGGAAATGATTCGATAATGCGCGACGCTCTGACCCTTTGAGTAATCGTGAACCGGGCTCGCAGTGATCTGACCCGCAACTTCTCCCACTGCCGGTTGCTCCATGAAACTGTGCGCGTCGTCGAGAGAGCGAAGAAGGGAATTGACCTCCTGCAGGAGCGTCTCGTCGCCCTGGCAGGCCTCGGTGAGATAGTCGAGCCGCTGGCCGGGAGCCTGCTCCATGGCGCCCTCGAACACTCGTTTGATTTCCTGCCAGCGATCGGCGTCCATTGCGCAGCGTTACCTCGACAATTCGCGATGCAGCCAGGCCTTGGCCATGCTCCATTCACGCGCGGCGGTCGCTCGTGAGATGTTCAGGATCGCCGCGGTCTCTTCGAGACTCAAGCCGCTGAAGTAGCGTAGCTCGACAACGCGCGATTGCTGTTCGTCGATTGCCGCCAAGCGCGTCAAGGCTTCGTCGAGCGCGATCAGATCGACGGGCTTTGTCTCGCTGGCGATTTCTCCCGCCGCGGAGATGGAGATGCGAACGTCGTCTCCGCCCCGTTTTGCCCGATGTCGCGCTCGTGCGTAGTCCACCAGAACGCGCCGCATGGCTTGCGAGGCGATGGCAAAGAAATGGGTGCGGCTTTCCCATTGCACATTCCTCTGGCCGATCAGTTTCAGGTAGGCCTCGTGAATCAGCCCGGTGGTTTGCAGCGTGTGATCCCGCCGCTCGCGCCGTAAGTGCCGCGCCGCCTGGCGCCGCAGTTCCGCATAGACGAGCGGCATGAGCTGATCGAGCACCTCGTCCTTCCCCTCGCTCCATTCCTTCAACAGCTCGGTGATGTCGGTTGGGCCGGCAGGCTCGGTCATCTCTCTGCGCGCGTCTCTCTCCATGCGCTCCTTCCGGGAATGAGGTTAGTAACAATAACAGCCAAGGGAGCTGCGGAAGAAATGTTTTGAGACGTTCTGCCGCGCAATGTCGCGCTCATGGAAGAAGGCAGTTGAAAGGACAGCATCACAAACCGCCGGTCTTCGAACCGGCACTAACCAGGAGACGACGATGAAAACGAAGTTCATGACCATGTTCGGCTTTTTGATTCTGCTTTGCACAGCATTCGGATCGAGCGCAAACGCTCAGTGTGTGTTCTCGTTCAACCGCAGCGGGAGTGCGATTCCAAGCTCGTCCGCGATGATGAGGCACAACGCTGCCACGTCGGAAACGGGCACAGCGAGAACAATCGCGGAGAACCGCAACGACCCTGCGACCGCCGAAGACGCTCCGACGATCACCGGACTCTGGGATCTGCAGTTCATCGCTGACGGCCAGGTTGTCGATGAGGGCTTCGACCAGTACCACAGCGACGGAACCGAGATCCTGAATGACACGCCGCCTCCATCAGCGGGAAACGTCTGCCTCGGCGTCTGGGCAAAGACAGGCGGACACACGCTCAAACTCAAGCATCCGTCGTGGATCTACGACCCGACCAACACCTTTCCCATCGGAACGGCGACCATTCTCGAGCGAGTCACGCTCGACTCCAGCGGCAACAGCTTCACCGGCACGTTCACGGTGCAGCTCAAAGACCTCGCAGGCAACTCGCTCGGACCGGACCTCACGGGTCAGCTGCAAGCCACGCGAATCACGCCCGATTGAGGCCAGGACGGTCATCCGCAGATGACGCAGATGGGGCGCAGATGAAATCGTCCTCCATCTGCGTCTATCTGCGTCTATCTGCGTCATCTGTGGATTAAGGCTTTGCCAGCATCCAGAAACCCAGCGCATCGAACACCGTACGTAACACCCATGCGCACACTCGCTTCGCTCGTTCTCCTTCTCACCGCCACCACAGCCTCGGCTGATCTCTTCGGCGACTGTTCCGTCAGCGAAAAACGCAACGTGGCCGCTCCCACGGCGGGGATCACGCGTATCGTCATCATCGGACGCGCGGGATGGCTTCATATCAACGGACGCCGCGGCGCAGGGCAGGTGACGGCCAACGGCACGGCGTGCGCATCGAGCAGGGATCGCCTCGCCGACACGAAACTGGTTCTGACCCGCAGCGGCTCCGACCTTCGCATCGAAGCCGTGACGCCTGACAACGAGATGTTCGGCAGCTCCAAACTCGACTTCGACGTCGTCGTTCCCGATACCATTCCGCTGGAAGTCGAAGATGGATCGGGCGACCTGACCATCGACAATGTTGGTCCTGCCGAGGTGACCGACGGCAGCGGAGATATGACGATCCGCAACGTCAACGGCAACCTGTCCGTCCACGACGGTTCGGGCGACATGCGGCTCGAGAACGTCTCCGGCGACGTCCGCATCACCGACGGATCCGGCGGCATCGAAGTACGCGGCGCCGGCAGCGTGGACATTGGCAACGACGGCAGCGGCTCCGTCGAGATCCGCAACGTGAAGCGCGACGTGCACATCGGCAACAAAGGCTCAGGCAGCGTGGACGTGTCCGACGTTGGCGGCAATTTCCGCCTCGGCAACAAAGGCGGCGGCTCGGTAACGTGGCAGCGCGTGGCGGGGCATGTCGATGTGCCCGAGAGGTACCGACGGTAGGGAGTGGGGTGTCGGGAGTGGGGAGTGGAGATCGGTCATTAACGCGCTCCCCGTGCTCCATCTCCCACACCCCACCCCCCACACCCCACTCCCCATGCACAGATTGTCAGTTATCGGTAGCGCACCGCACGGACAACCGACAACCGACAACGTGTTAATCTCTGCCCTCACGCGGGGTTAGCTCAGCGGTAGAGCGTCTGCTTTACACGCAGAGGGTCGCTGGTTCGAACCCGGCACCCCGCACCATCACCTTCCCGGCGCGGCATTGGCGCAGTCCTTGCGCGAGGTGACACCAACGCCATGTTCTTCAAAACCCGCAAACGTGTTCTCCTTCTCGAAGACGACCCCTCCATGCAGCGCCTCGTCGCCAAGATCCTCGGGCGCGAGGGCTTCCGCGTCGATGTCTTCCTCACCGGCCGGCAGGCCATCGCCGCGGTGAAGGACGCCGCCTACGACGTGCTCCTTCTCGACCTGATGATGCCGCACGAAGGTGGCATGACCGTCATCCGCCACTTTCGAGCGAACGACCCCGCCATGCTCAAGCGTTCGATCCTCTTCACGGCATCGCCCGACTCCCTCATCGATGCGCTTTCCGGCGAGGTCCCAACCGTGGTACAGAAGCCATTCGAACCGAAGCAGCTCATCGACGCAGTCCGCCGCATGAGCCAGCAATGAGCACCGATGAAGGCATCGAATCCAACGTTCACGCTTGTCGCCGGCCACTACGCCATCGTCCGCCTGCATGCGGATGCCGCAATACCGTCATGGGCACACGGCGCGTTTCTCTCCATAACCCGCACGCACGATGAGTTGTCCGTCGTCTGTGACGCGGCGAACGTCCCGGATGTCGTCGCCGATCGCGGCTGGCGCTGCTTGAAACTGGCCGGCCCGTTTCCCCTCGACCAGACTGGCGTCGCCGCCGCATTCACGCGCGTTCTTGCCGATGCCGGCGTCGCCCTCTTCGTCGTCTCGACCTACGACACCGACTACGTCCTCGTGCGCGACGGCGTGCTCGAGCATGCGTCCGCGGCGCTGCGGGCTGCGGGGTATGTTGTGCGGTAGCACGCCCGGGTGTCGGGGGTCGGGAGTCGGGAGTCGGGAGTCGGAGACAGAACCCCTCCCGCGCCCTCCGCGTCTCCGCGTGAAACCGTAACCCCGTCAATTCGAAGACCCCAGCCTCCGACCCGGACTCCCGACTCCCGACCCCCGAAAACCGACACCCTCCGCTACAATCCCGCTCCCATGCAACTATCGCTCGCCGTAGCCGCGCAGCCTGTGACGCGCGAGCGGTTCACGATCCAAAACACCGCCGCCGCGCCGGTCTCCAATTTCGCCGCCGACGTCCGCCGCGGGCTCACCGCCACACCGAAGTTCCTGCTCCCTCACTATTTCTATGACGCGCTCGGCTCGGCTCTCTTCTCTGCGATTTGCGAACTGCCCGAGTATTACGTCACCCGCGCCGAGGATGAGATCCTGCGCGAGAAGAGCGCGGAGATTGCCGCCAGCTTCGGAGCGAGGGTGCGCCTCGTGGAGCTGGGGAGCGGAAGCGCCAGGAAGACCCGTCACCTGATCAGCGCAATCGTGGAGCGGCAGGCCACGCTCGAGTACATTCCGGTCGATGTCGATGCCGGCATCCTCACGGCGAGCGCCCACGAACTGCTGACCGATTACCCGCAGCTCTCGATCCACGCAATCTGCGGCGACTTCCGCGAGCCGGCCTCGCTGCTCCGCCCTCACCTTCCCCCCTCGGGCGAACGAACGATCGTCCTCTTCCTCGGCTCGAGCATCGGCAACCTCGACCCCTCCGAATCCGGTGCGATGCTCGCCAACCTCCGCACCGCGCTCGCTCCCGGAGACGCCCTCTTCCTCGGCGCCGATCTCCGTAAGTCTCGGTCAATCCTCGAACCCGCCTACGACGATCCCCTCGGCGTCACCGCAGCCTTCAACCTCAACCTGCTCGGCCGCATCAACCGCGAGCTCGGCGGAACGTTTGACCTCGCTTCGTTCGCGCATCGCGCTTTCTACAACGTAGCTGCAGGACGCATCGAAATGCACCTCGTCAGCCGCAAAGCCCAGCGCGTTCTCATCGACGGCTACGAAGTCGTCTTCGCCGAGGGTGAGTCGATCCACACGGAAAACTCGCACAAGTACGACGACGCCAGCCTGCACGCCCTCGCCGCTGCCGGCGGCTTCACGATCGAGCAGCGCTGGACGGATCGCAACGGCTACTTCGCCGACTTACTGATGGTGGCAAGGTGAAGACGTAGGTCGGACTCTCCAGTCCGACTGGCCGAGGTTTGTGCGACAACACGAGCAGTCGGACTGGAGAGTCCGACCTACGTAACTGGAGAGTCCGACCTATGTAACCCATTCGAGAATGCATCCGCCACCCTGCGCGCCCTCGCCGCTGCCGGCGGCTTCACGATCGAGCAGCGCTGGACGGATCGCAACGGCTACTTCGCCGACTTACTGATGGTGGCAAGGTGAAGGACGTAGGTCGGACTCTCCAGTCCGACTGGGCCGAGGTTTGTGCGACAACACGAGCAGTCGGACTGGAGAGTCCGACCTCCGTAACCCATTTGAGAATGCAACCCGCGGCTCCGCTGTTCTCACTCGCGCCTCAGAGCTTTTCTGAGTATTATTCGCCCCTGTGCCGAGGTAGCTCAGTTGGTTAGAGCACCAGATTGTGGATCTGGGGGTCGCCGGTTCGATCCCGGCTCTCGGTACCAATTACCTTCTCATTTTCGTCCATACAACTTCGCGTCGCCGCTATCCGCGACCAGGTTGTAGCGAGGCGCGATGCCACTGGCGCTCCGGTCGCCATCTTCCAGACATAGGCACCGTGCAGAAGGCTTGTTACGTTACTCTGCCGCTCGCTATCATGCGCGCCCGGCGCACCCAACCTCATGCCAAACGAAAACCAAACCGTTGAGCCCCGCATCTCCCGCGGTCTTCGCGATCTCCTGCCCGATCAGATGCTGGCCCGCCAGTCGATGATCGATACGATCCGTCACGTCTACGAGCTCTACGGGTTCGTTCCTCTCAGCACGCCGGCCATCGAGTTTCTCGACGTCCTCTCCGGCAGCGCGGGGCAGGAAGCGCAGCAATCGATCTTCCGCGTCAACAATCCCGAGGAGGAAGCGCTCGGGCTGCGCTTCGATCTCACCGTTCCGCTGGCGCGCGTCATCGCCCAATATCGTGATCTCCCGCGCCCCTTCCGCCGCTACCAGGTCTCGCCCGTCTGGCGCGCGGACAAGCCCGACAAAGGACGCTTCCGCGAGTTCACGCAGTTCGATCTCGATTCCGTCGGCACCGAGACCGAGGTCGCCGACACCGAGATCATGGCCGGCATGTGCGACACGCTGTCGGCGCTCGACGTCGGCCGTTATCTCGTCCGCTTCTCCAGCCGGGCCATGCTCAACCTGCTGCTCGACTTCTCCGGCATCAGCGCCGAGCAGGGCGTCGACGTCTTTCGCGTGCTCGACAAACTCGACAAAGTCGGACTCGACAAAGTCTCGCGCGAGTTGATGAACGGGTACAAGGACGAGTCGGGCGATACCATCCGCGGTGTCGGCCTGGCCGCCGATCAGGTCGATCGCATCAAGCGCTTCCTCGAGATCAAGAACGACAACCGCCGCGAAGTCGTGACGCAGCTTCGCGCGCTCTTCGCAAACCTCGATCACGCAGCCGCGCAGATCGATACCGTCGAGCGCATCTCTAATCATCTCTACGCGCTCGGCTACAACGACGACCGCGTCTCGCTCGACCTCTCCATCGCCCGCGGCCTCGCCTACTACACCGGCCCGGTCTTCGAGGCGATCCTGCTCGACGCGCCGCAGTTCGGCTCCGTCTTCGGCGGCGGCCGTTACGACAATCTCGTCATGCGCTTCCTCGGCGAAGCGATCCCCGCCGTCGGCGCATCGATGGGTGTCGATCGACTCCTGGCCGCCCTCGCCCACCTCGGGCGCGTCGATTCGAGAAAAGCCACCGCGCGCGTCCTCATCACGAACATGGACAAGTCGCTCACCGACGAATACCTGCAGATGACGTGGGAGCTGCGCCGCGCCGGCATCCCCACCGAGTTCTACATCGGCATGGCCAAACGCCTCGGCAAACAGCTCGAGTACGCCGACCAGTACGAGATCCCCCTCGCCATCCTTTGCGGCTCGAACGAAAAGGCAAAAGGCGAAGTCACCGTGAAGAACATGGCCGCCGGCCGCGCCAAAGCCGGCGCCCTGAACGACCGCAGCGCCTGGCTGGCCGAACGGCCCGGACAGACGACGATCTCGCGGGACAAGCTGGTCGAAGGCATCAAAGAACTGCTCGCAGAGATCGAATCGGCACCCGAGGGTCAGGTCTAAAGTTGAAAGTGACGAACGGCGATTGGTGCAGGAGCGACCAATGTCTTTCGTCACTTTCAACTTTAGACCTGACCCCTTGCGCGGCTTGCCTGTGTCATCCTTGCCGCGAGCGAAAGCATGACTGAAACAATCACCCTCGACGGCCACTCCCTCACGATCGAGCAACTCCTGCGCATTGCGCGCGACGCCAGCGTGCGGGTGGCGATCGATCCGTCCTGCGAAGATCGCGTCAAAGCCAGCGAGCAGCTCATTGCCCGCGTCGTCGCCAACTATCGCCGCGCCTGGGAAGCGGGCGAGCCGGCTGCGACCGAGTATGGCGTCACCACCGGCTTTGGCGAATTCAAAGACAAGCCGATCGCTCCGGCCGATCTCGAGCAGTTGCAGCGCAACCTTCTCCTTTCGCACTCTGTCGGCGTCGGCGAGAACTGCGATCCCGACGATCTCTCCAACTACTTCCCTGCCGACGTCGTTCGTGCCGTGTTGGCCACGCGGCTCAATTCATTCCTGCAGGGCCACTCCGGCGTCCGCCGCAAACTCGTCGACATCCTTCAGGCGATGCTCGATCGCGGCGTCATCCCGCTCGTGCCGTTGCGCGGTTCCGTCGGCGCCAGCGGCGATCTCTGCCCCCTCTCTCATACCTTCGCCACGCTCCTCGGCGCGGGACGCTTCTACCTCGCCGGCGACAAGACGCTGCGCGACGCGTCGGAGCTACCTGACCTGCTCGGATTCAGCGCCGAGGAGTTGAAACCAACATTCAAGGAAGGATTAGCCCTCGTCAACGGCGTCAACTTCTCCGCATCGATGCTAGCTTTCGGCGTCGCCGATGCCGAACGTCTCGCCGATCTCGCCGACGCCTCCGCCGCGATGACCCTCGAAGCGATGGGCGGCTGCACGCGTGCACTCGATCCGAAAGTCCACGCTGCGCGCGGGCACGCCGGCCAGATCGCCAGCGCGGACCGCATGCGCGCACTCATCGCCGGCAGCAAGCTCGTCGAGCGCGCCGGCGCCGTGCAGGATCCCTATTCGCTCCGCTGCGCGCCGCAGGTTCATGGCGCTTCGCGTGCGGCCATCCGCTACGCGCGCGACGTCGCCGAGCGCGAGATCAACGCTGCCACCGACAACCCGCTCTTCTTTCCCGGCGAGTCCGAGCCGTTCGATGTTCAGTTCCGCGAAAACTGGCCGGCGAACTATCGCGGCGACGAGCGCCTCGCCTATTCCGCCGGCAACTTTCACGGCCAGCCGATCGCGCTCGCCGCCGACTTCCTAAGCATCGCCCTCGCCGAACTGGCCAACATCTCCGAGCGCCGCACGCAGATGCTGCTCGACAGCAACATGAATCGCGGGTTGCCGTCGAACCTGACCACGCGTCCAGGCGTGAACTCGGGACTGATGATCATGCAGTACACCGCCGCCTCGCTCGTCTCCGAGAACAAAGTCCTCGCCCATCCCGCCTCAGTCGACTCGATTCCGACCGGCGCAAACGCCGAGGATCACGTGTCGATGTCGACGCACGCCGCGCGCAAAATGCGAACGATCCTCAGCAACGCGCAGAGCGTCCTGGCCATCGAGCTGATCGTCGCCGCGCAGGCGATCGACTGGCGCGTAGCGATGATGCAAGGCGTGTCCGAGGCCCACAACCTCGCGGATGTGGAAACGCAGGCGGCGGCGTTCGAAGCCGCCGTCTCCGGCCATGCCGCCGGCATCGCCCGCTTCCTCGGCCACGGCACCGCAGAGCACTATCTCCGCATCCGCGCTCTCGTCGATCCCCTCTTCGCCGACCGGCCTCTGCACGAGGCCATCCGGCGGATACGACTTGGTATTTGCCAGTAGCGAAGTCTTGCCGCCTGTCCGTCTACTGTTGCGGATCACCACCATCCCGGTTGGTAAGGTATCAAAGTCAGTCCACAGACAATTCAAAGGAGGTTCGATATGAGGCGAGCAGCCCTGCGGCTTGCGAGTGCATTTCTTCTCACGGCAGTGGCGGCGGTCGGACAACAGACCGCAACAACTGCCACAACAGCTACAACCGCGACAACCGCGACAACCGGTTCCGACAAGACGACCACCACCGCACCGGCCTCGAGTCAGCCGAATCCCGCGCCGCCCGCGAAAGCGGCTCCCCCAAACCCGGCGCCTGCAGCATCCCTCCCTGACAAACCCGCACCGGCGACACCAAAGGCCGTGCTGACGAACGTCACCGTCGTGAGCGCCAGTCACTTTGTCCAACCGAACCCGGATCACGAACCTGTAAAGCCGGCCGACCAGACTGACAAGGACGTCCTCACGCACGCCAGCCTCGACGATCTGATCGAGGTCAAAGGGACTGACTTCAAAAGTCTCGTGCAGTATGCCGATGAAAATTCGAAAAGCATCACCCTTTACCTTAACGGCAACGACACGTTCATCACGCCGTCGGTCACCGATCCCGATCGCAACCGGCTCGTCTTCCATCTTGAGCGAAACACAAAGAACAAGGATCTCTGGACATCATTACTTCATCGGCCGTATGACCCTCGCATCCGTCAGGTGCTTGTCAGCGTCGGAGTGAGTGGCGGCTCCGCACTCCCCTCCGGAAACGCTTCATTCAATCTGGTCACTGCCAGATTCGGCTGGGACTACCTCTGGCTGCTCTTGCTGGTGGCGGTGCTCTGGTGGTTCTTCTCTCTCGTCGCGAAGCACGACCTTCTGCGCGACGGACCGGCCACCACTGCGGGCAAACAGGCGTACAGCCTTGGCCGCTCGCAGATGGCGTGGTGGTTCTTCCTGATCATCATCGGATTCGTCTTCATCTGGTTGATCAGCGGCGACCGCGACAGCGTCACGCCTTCATTGCTGATGCTCATGGGAATCAGTTCGGCGACTGCTCTCGGCTCGCGCCTCGTGGACACGACCGGCGTCCCGACTCCTCCGTCCGTAACGCAGGGCAGTTGGCTGAAGGACATTCTGACCGACGGCAGCGGCACCATGGGGTTGCATCGGTTTCAGATCGTGATCTGGACACTCGTCCTCGGCGTCGTTTTCTTTGTCACCGTCTTCACCACGCTTTCGATGCCCACGTTCAACGACACCCTGGTTTCTCTGATGGGAATCAGTTCCGGCACATACCTCGGCTTCAAGTTCTCGGAAAAGTAAGATCTGCCTATGCCGCCGCCCTCTCGGGTGGCGGCGGCATATGATTCCGCGCTGTGCGCGACCTCGACCTCGGTGACGGCATCGTGATTCCCGGCAGTCTCCTGCGGGCCGTGACGTCTCGCGCCGGTGGTCCCGGCGGTCAGAACGTGAACAAGGTCGAGACGCGCGTCACGATCGAAGTCGACGTCGACACGCTGCCGCTGCCTGACGATCGCAAACAACGCATCCGCGAACGGCTGGCCGGGCGCATCAACAAACTCGGCGTCCTGCGCGTCACCTCCCAGGCCGAACGAAGCCAGCTCGCCAATCGCGACCGCGCACTCGCCCGCATGGAAGAACTGCTCGCCGACGCCATCGCCGAACAGGAGACGCGCAAACCAACCCGCATCTCCCGCGCCCAGAAAACGCGACGTCTGGAAGAGAAGAAGCGTCGCGCGCAAACAAAGAAGCTGCGCACGACGTTCGATTAGCGAAACCGACCGGAGAACAGCTGCCATGACCCACTGCGACCTCGTCATTCGCAACGCAACGATCGTCGATGGCACTCGCGCGCCTCGCTTTCAAGCCGACGTCGCGATTCGAAACGGTCTGATTGAAAGAATTGGAACGCTTGGAAAAGAAACGTCTGCGCGTGTCATCGACGCGTCAGGAAAGATCCTGGCGCCCGGGTTCATCGATGCGCACACCCACGACGACCGGCTGATGCTTTCGGGGCCCGACATGGCGCCCAAGGTCAGCCAGGGCGTCACCACTGTGATCGCGGGCAACTGCGGCATCTCGCTCGCGCCGTCATTGCGCCGCATGCTAAAACCCGTCACACCGCCCCTCGACCTGCTCGATGACGAAGGTAGCTGGTTCCGCTTTCCCACGTTCAAGCACTACGTCGAGGAGTTGCAAAACAAACCGCCTGCGACCAACTGCGCGCTCCTCGTCGGCCACAGCATGCTGCGCCTTCAGACGATGGAGGACCTCGACAAGCCGGCGTCGAACAGCGAAATCGAGCAAATGCAGAAGCTCGTCGAGGAGGCGCTCGAAGCGGGTGCGATCGGCCTCTCGACCGGCCTCTTTTATGAACCGTCGCGCGCGGCGACGACGGAGGAAGTGATCGAGGTGTGCCGGCCACTCAGCGCGCGCGGGGCGCTCTACTGCACACACATGCGGAGCGAGGCCGACGGGGTGGTCGATTCGCTCGAGGAGACCTTCCGCATCGGCCGCGAGCTCGCCATCCCCGTCGTCGTGTCGCATCACAAAGTGCTCGGCAAGCCGAATTACGGCCGTTCCGCCGAGACGCTGCCGATCATCGAGAAGGCGATGCAGTCGCAGAAGATCGGCCTCGATTGCTATCCCTACCGCGCCTCCTCGACCATCCTCTCCTGGAGCCGCGTCGGCATCGCCTCGAAGGTGCTCGTCACGTGGTCCAAATCCCATCCCGAATTCTCAGGAATGGACCTCGAGGACATCGCGCGGACGATGAATCTTTCAGAAGAAGAGGCAGTTGAGAAACTGCTTCCCGCGGGCGCGATCTACTTCTCCATGGACGAGAAGGATGTGCAGCGCATCCTCGCTTTCGAGCACACGATGATCGGCTCCGACGGCTTGCCACACGACGCCGCGCCGCATCCTCGGCTGTGGGGAACCTTCGGCAGGGTATTGGGCCATTACCGCCGCCTCGGCTTGTTTCCTCTTGAAGAAGCCGTGCACAAGATGACCGGCCTGACCGCCGCAACCTTCGGCCTCGCCGGCCGAGGGGTGGTGAAGGAGGGCTTCGCCGCAGACCTCGTCCTCTTTGATGACGCGACGGTCGACGATGCGGCGACCTTCGAAAAGCCGGTCGCGCAGACGAAGGGAATCGAAACGGTGATCGTGAACGGCGAGCCGGTGTGGCATGAGGGCCGGTCTACCGGCGCGCGCCCCGGACAGGTGCTAACGCATTAGTTTGATCCGCAGATGACGCAGATTAGACGCAGATGAGAGCTTCCCGGTTTTTATCTGCGAATATCTGCGTCATCTGCGGATGAATGTTTACTTCGCCGCTGCCGGCGCCTCCCCCTTCACGCCCCCCCAGGCGGTGAGCGCGGCATCGGTCGCGGGTTTCAGTTTGGCCCAGCTGGCGCGGGCATCGGCGGTGGGGGCGGCGTCGGCGCTGTCGACGGCGCCGGCGAGCTTCTGCAGTTGCTGATTGAGGAAGCGGAGGGATGTTTCGGCGGGGGCGGGGCGGTGAAGTCATCGCCTTCGATTACGCCGGAGACTTCGGTTGCTTTCTTGCGTAACACATCGGGAATGTCTTTGCGCTTCACGAGTGCGGACGCTTCGCTAAGCGCGGCGGCGAGGGTAGCGCGCGTTTGCTCGATCTCGCGCGCGAAGGCGAATTGCTCCGCGTACGCGTTCGCGGGAAGGTTGACGCGCGGATCGGGCACGACCGTCAGCGGCTGCGTGAACTTCTGGCCGTTCACCGTCAGTACGACTTTGTAATTGCCGGGTGGTGCCCAGATGCCATCCGCGAATGCGCCGCTGCCACCGCCGCCGCGGCGTCCGGTGAGACCGGCCGGAGCGGGATAGTGCAGCGGCCAGACGAAGCGGTGCATCCCCGGTGCAGCGGAGACAGTAGACGGCGTCGTGAACCATTCCGGCGCGGTGCCGAGTCGTTTCACGTCCATTGCTGCCGGCACGTCGGCGCTGCTGTAGCGGCGTACGAGCGCATCGGAGGCGTCGAGAATCTCGATCGTCACCGGCTGCGATGCGGCGCTGCGGATCGCATAGTCGATGTACGCGCCGAACGGCGGATTCGGAGCCATCGGTTCATCTTTGGGCATCGGCGAGCCGGTGAAGCCGGCCGGCCGCTCGCGTACCGTGACCGCGGGCGCAAAGAGGAAATCGCCGGGCGGGACGTCCTGCCGCAGCGCCGTCACGTTGTCGAGCACCCAGAAGGCGCGGCCGTGCGTGGCGATGACGACATCGTCGCCGTGGATGTCGATATCGCGCACCGAGGTGATGGGGAGATTCAGTTGGAGCGGGGACCAGTGATCGCCGTCGTCGCGTGACACATAGATCCCGCGCTCCGTGCCCGCGTAGAGCATGCCGCGGCGCACAGGATCTTCGCGAACCACATTTACCGCGGCGAAGTCCGCGATTCCGTTGACGATGAGCTGCCACGACTTGCCGCCGTCATGCGTGCGGTAGATGTGGGGGTGAAAGTCGTCGAGCCGATGACGGTCAATCGCGGCGTAAGCGGTCTCGCCGTCGAAATGCGAGGCGTCGATGATGCCGACCTTCGACCACGATGTCAGCGCCGCAGGCGTCACGTTCGTCCAGTGCGCTCCTTCGTCGTGCGTGCGCCAGATCTGGCCGTCGTCGGTGCCGGCCCAGATGTCGTGATCGATCTTGCGCGACGGCGCGATCGCGTAGATCACCCCCTGCCGCGGGCCGGGCTGCGCTTTGTCGGCGGCTGTGACCGGATCGAGAGTGGCCGGCGTCTCCGGATTCTCGCGCGTCAGATCGGGGCTGATGACTGTCCAGTGTTTCCCGCCGTCATCGGTGCGGAACATCCGCTGGTTGGCGAAATAGAGAACATGCGGATCGCGCGGCGAGAAAATGAGCGGCAGCGTCCAGGTGCGCCGATCCGTGCCGGGATACGCCAGCGTCGGATCGATCGACTGCGTCTGGTGCGTGCGCGTGTCGAGGCGGTCCACGCGGCTGCCGTAGAGAATCTCCGGATCCTTCGGATCGGGCGCGATGTTGTCGCTCTCGCCGCCCGCGGTGGTCTCGCGAAACTCCACCATCGAAATACCGTCGATCGTGCTCGTGCGGCTGGGAATGCCCGCGGCGCCGGAATCCTGCTGCGCGCCGTAGACCCAGTACGGAAAACGGTTGTCGGTGATCACGTGGTAGAACTGGCCGGTGGGCTGGTTGAACCAGCTCGACCACGTCTTCCCGCCGTTGACCGAGATGACAGTGCCCTGATCGACGCCCAGGATGCGGCGCTCCGGGTGATCGGGATCGATCCAGAGCTGGTGATAGTCGTCGCCGCCGGGCGCGCCTTTGCTGGGCACAAAGTTCTTGCCGCCGTCCGTCGAGGTGTAGACGTTGACGTTGATCGAGTGCACGGTGTCGGCGTCCTTCGGCTCGACCGTCACGCCGCCGAAATACCAGCCGCGCGACCAGACCCGCGTGTCGCTGCTCGCGCGCGTCCAGTTCGCGCCGCCGTCGTCGCTGCGGTACATGCCGCCCTCTTTCGCGTCGACGATCGCGTAGACGCGCTGCGGCTGGGACGGAGCGACGGCGATGCCGATGCGGCCGGGCTTCGCAGGGAACCCATGTCCGACGATCTCGGTCCAGTGATCGCCGCCGTCGGTCGATTTGAACAGGCCGCTGCCCGGCCCATTCGACGGTGGATAGACGCTCCACGGCGTGCGGCGCGTCTGCCAGAGCGAGGCATAGATCACATTCGGATTGCCCGGCTCGAAGGTGAGGTCGATCGCGCCGGTGTCGCTGTCGTTGTTGCGCGAGAGGATGCGTTGCCACGTTGCGCCGCCATCCTTGGAGCGAAACACGCCACGTTCTGCGTTGGCGGCGTAGGGATGTCCGAGGGCGGCAACGTAGACGACGTCGGGGTTGGATGGGTGAACGATGATGCGTCCGATCTGCTGCGAGTCCGCTAAGCCGATGTGCGACCACGTCTTGCCGCCGTCGGCCGACTTGTACATGCCGTTGCCCTGGGCGATGTCAGAGCGCATGTCGCCTTCACCGCTGCCAACGTAGATCACTTTCGCATTCGACGGCGCGATGGCAATCGCACCGATCGATCCGATCGGCTGTCCATCGAAAATCGGCTGCCACGTGCGCCCGGCATCCTTCGTTTCCCACACGCCGCCGTTCACGCTGCCGAAATAGAAGTGCTCACCCTCGCCCGGCACGCCAGTGACGGCACAGACACGTCCCGCGCGAAAGGGCCCGAGGAGACGCCAGTGGAGGTCACTGAAGAGGGTCGGGTCGGCCGCGGCGAAAGCACCGGTCGAAAGAAGCGTGAGGACGAGCGCGCGCAAGATCATTCGCATGGGCGCGAATGATAGCCGCGGTTTGGGGGGTCCTCAGGCCTGCCGTGGACATTTCGCCGCTCTGTGACGACAGGTGGGTTGGGAGTGGAAGGCGGCAGGCATCGACGGAGAGACTCGAGCCATCGATGCCTGGTTTGCTCATTATTGACGGCATGCTCGATGCCATCGATGGCATGGTCGATGGCATCGATGGCATGGGTCAATACCATCGATGGCATGGGGGGATGCCATCGATGGCATGGTTGATGACATCGATGGCATGGGGTGATGCCATCGATGGCATGGTTGATGGCATCGATGGCATGGGGTGATGCCATCGATGGCAAGGGTGATGGCATCGATGGCATGGGGTGATGCCATCGATGGCAAGGGTGATGGCATCGATGGCATGGGGTAATGCCATCGATGGCTTGGTCGATGCCATCGATGGTATCGCTCGAGGCCACCCATGGGTTGGTTCGATGCCATCCACGCAAACGTGTGTTGGGTCACTTTGAAAACCCGGTAACCACAGAGGCACAAAGGTCACAGAGAGCCCTCTGTGTTCTCTGTGTCTCTGTGGTTGCCTTTGCCTGGCGACCACTCCGTCCCCCCAAAAAACCATCACCCGTCACAGCGCGGTAACAGTTGAATGTGTATAACCCTCCCCATGAAATTGCACCTCGCCCTCATCGCCATCGCCATGCTCCTTCCGCTCGCTCTCCTCGCCGGCGATCCGCCGGCTGCGAATCCGTTCTTCGAGAAGAGCACGCTCCCCTTCCAGGCGCCGCCGTTCGACAAAATCAAGGACAGCGACTTCCAGCCTGCCATCGAGGAAGGGATGAAGCGCGAGCTGGCGGAGATCCAGGCCATCGCCAACAATCCCGATGCCCCGACCTTCGCCAACACGATCGAGACGATGGAGAAGACCGGCGACGTGCTCCGCCGCGTGCAGCGCGTCTTCGGCGGCTTAACGCAATCGAACACGAACCCCACGCTGCAGAAGATTCAGCAGGCCATGGCACCGAAGCTGGCCGCGCACCGCGACGCCATCAATCTCGATCCGAAGCTCTTCGCGCGCATCAAAGCGGTCTACGACGCCCGCAACAAGTCGGGACTCGACGCCGAGCAGAAGTACCTGGCCGAGCGCTACTACAAGAACTTCATCCGCTCCGGCGCGCAGCTCAACGAAGCCGACAAGACCGCGCTCCGTGCCATCAACCAGGAGCAGTCGAAGCTGACCACGCAGTTCCGCGACCGCGTGCTCGCCGACACGAACGCAGGCGCCATCGTCATCGACGACAAGGCCATGCTCGACGGCCTCCCGGAATCCGACATCTCCGCAGCCGCTGACCGCGCCAAGGCAAAGGGCCTCGACGGCAAATGGCTGCTCACGCTGCAGAACACCACGCAGCAGCCGCCGCAGACGTACCTCAAGAATCGCGACCTTCGCAAACAGCTCTTCGAAGCGTCGATCGCGCGCGGCAATCACGGCGGCGACAACGACACGAAGGCGATCATCACCCGCCTGGCCCAGCTCCGCGCGCAACGCGCCAAGATCCTGGGTTTCCCGAGCTACGCCGCCTACAACCTCGAAGACGAGATGTCGAAGACGCCCGAGAACGCGTTCAAGCTGATGACCGACATGGTCCCGGCGGCGACGGCGAAAGCGCGCGGCGAGGCGGCGCGGATGCAGAAGCTCATCGATGCACAAAAAGGCGGCTTCACGCTCGAGCCGTACGACTGGCAGTACTACGCCGAGCAGGTTCGCAAAGCAGAATTCGACCTCGATGAAGGGCAGGTCCGGCCGTACTTCGAGCTCGATAACGTCCTGCAGAACGGCGTCTTCTTCGCCGCCACGAAGCTCTACGGCATCACGTTCAAAGAGCGTCACGACATCCCCGTCTACCAACCCGACGTTCGCGTTTTCGATGTCTTCGACAGCGACGGCAAGCCGCTGGCGCTCTTCTACGCCGACTTCTTCTCGCGTCCGAACAAGGCCGGCGGCGCCTGGACCAGCGGTTTCGTCGGCCAGAGCAAACTCCTCGGCACCAAGCCGGTAGTCACGAACACGGAGAACATCACCAAGCCGTCCGCCGGCCAGCCCGCGCTGCTGACGTTCACCGAAGTGACGACGATGTTTCATGAATTCGGCCACGCCCTGCACGGCATGTTCTCGAACGTGACGTACCCGTCGATCTCCGGATCGTCCGTGCCGCGCGACTTCGTCGAGTTCCCGTCGCAATTCAACGAGCATTGGGCGATGGAGCCTACGGTCTTCGCCAATTACGCCAAGCACTACCAGACCGGCGCACCGATGCCGAAGGAGTTGGTCGAGAAGCTCAAGGCCGCTCGCACCTTCAACCAGGGTTTCGCCACCACCGAATACCTCGGCGCTGCCCTTCTCGACATGGCGTGGCACACCATCCCCGCCGACGCGCCGCTACTAGATGTGAATGCCTTCGAGCCAGAGTCGCTCAAGCAGTACAACATCTACATGACGCAGGTCCCGCCGCGCTATCGTTCGACCTACTTTTCCCACATCTGGGGCGGCGGCTACGCGGCCGGCTACTACGCGTATCTGTGGAGCGAAGTGCTCGACGACGATGCGTATTACTGGTTCAAGGAACACGGCGGCATGACGAGAGCAAACGGCGACAAGTTCCGCAAGATGATCCTCTCCCGCGGCGGCACCGAAGATCCTGCCGTGATGTATCGGGCGTTCCGCGGACGCGATCCGAAGGTTGAGCCGTTGCTGGAAGAGCGCGGATTGACGGGGAAGTAGGCCTAGATCGCGAGACCGTGGTTTACGTAGGTCGGTCCGACTGCACCGTGGTTTGCGTAGGTCGGACTCTCCAGTCCGACTGCACGTGATGTCGGACTAGAGAGTCCGACCTACGTCAACCCTCATCGGCGACAGCGGAAAGAACGGAATGAAGATCATCGCCATCTGCGGCAGCCTCCGCGCGCAATCCTCGAATCGCGCCCTGCTGCAGGCGGCTTTGAAGGTCGCTCCGGAAGGGGTGGAGGTCACGATCTACGAAGGTCTGGCCGGGCTCCCCCACTTCAATCCCGACGACGATGAAGAAGGCACCACACCGCCACCTGCCGTCGCCGAACTTCGCTCACTACTCGCCTCCGCGGACGGCATCCTCATCTCATCACCCGAGTACGCCCACGGCGTCCCGGGCTCCCTGAAAAATGCACTCGACTGGTTAGTCTCCGACGGCGCCCTCGTCGACAAACCGATCGCCCTGATCAACGCATCGCCAGTTGGCGGTCAGTACGCACAGTCCTCGCTCGTTGAGACATTGACAACGATGAACTGGCGGGTAGTGGGCACCTGGGCGTCGCCGAAGAAGGTTCGCGACGAGAATATCGATAAGGAAGTAGCCGAGACAATTCTCGCGGCGCTGGTGGGATTGCGCGATGCAACGCAATCGCGTGCTCTCCAAGAGACCCAAAGCTAGGTTTGTTTTCAGATCTGGATCCGTTTCAACCGACTGGAGCTATCGGGCTGGATCCAACCACCGAGGCGGGACGCCTCGATGGCCGCGGTCGAGACGACCGCACTCCTTTACGACGTGCATGCCTCGCAGCGCGAGGAGTGCGGTCGTCTCGACCGCGGGCACTTGGGCGTCCTCGCCCGAGTGCGGTCAGGGCGGAGGTCGAAATCAGTCGGCACTCTTGCTTGTGATGTACGGCTTCGCAGTTTCTGCCGCGCAAACTCCTAAGCGTCCGGTTCATCGGAGCCAGGCGGCATCCAGCCATTCATGCGACCAATTAATACGCTTACTCCCCGGGATGACATCTCCCCAATCCCTTGTTCCCCACCGTCATGAAAACAAGCATTTCGACACTTCTGGGGGCCGTATTCATGATCAGCGCATGCGTCCTGGAGGCGCAAACCGCCGCGGAACCGGCACGTCAGAACCCTCTTTCCACCGCCAGCCCGCAGCTGTATCAGGCGCCGCCGTTCGATCAGATCAAGGACACCGACTACCAGCCCGCCATCGAAGAGGGGATGAAGGTCCAGCTCCGGGAGATCGACGCCATCGCCAACGATCCGGCGCCGCCGACCTTCGCCAACACGATCGAGGCGATGGAGCGGTCGGGGGCGCTGCTGACACGCGCGTCCAAGATCTTCTTCAACCTCACGCAGTCGAATACGAACGAAACGTTCCAGAAGATCGAGGCCGAGGAGTCGCCGAAGCTGGCGGCGCACGGGGATGCGATCTACATGAACCCGAAGCTCTACGCGCGGGTGAAGACTTTGTACGACGGGCGCGCTGCGAGCGGCCTCGACGCCGAGTCGAAGTTCCTCATCGAGCGTTACTACAAGCAGTTCGTCCGGGCCGGTGCGCAGCTCAATGACGCCGATCAGGCCACGTTGCGCGCACTGAACCAGGAAGAGTCGACACTGACGACGAAGTTCCGCGAGCACGTTCTCGCCGACACCGACGCCTCGGCCATCGTCGTCGACACGAAGGCGGAGCTGGCCGGTCTGCCCGACTCCGACATCGCCGCCGCCGCCGACCGCGCCAAGGAGCGCAAGCTCGAAGGGAAGTACGTGCTGACGCTGCAGAACACCACGCAGCAGCCGGCGCTGACCTACCTCACCAACCGCGCCGTTCGCGAGCGTCTCTTCAACGCGTCGATCCAGCGCGGCAATCACGGCGGACCGAACGACACGAAAGCGATCGTGACCCGCCTCGCTCAGCTCCGCGCCACGAAAGCCAAACTCCTCGGATTTTCGACCTACGCCGCCTATTCGCTCGACGATCAGATGGCCAAGACTCCTGAGAACGCCATCAAGCTGCTGAGCGATCTCGTTCCGGCATCGACGGCGAAAGCGCGCTCCGAAGCGGCGAAGATGCAGAAGGTCATCGACGCCGAGAAGGGCGGCTTCCAGCTCGGCCCGCAGGATTGGGAGCTCTACTCCGAGAAGGTGCGCAAGGCGGAGTACGACCTCGATGAGTCGCAGGTGCGGCCGTACTTCGAACTAAACAACGTTCTTCAGAATGGCGTCTTCTTCGCTGCGAATCAGCTCTACGGGCTGACCTTCAAGGAGCGGCACGACATCCCGGTCTATCAGCCGGACGTGCGCGTGTTCGAGGTCTTCGACGCCGACGGCAAATCGATCGCGCTTTATTACGGCGACTACTTCGCCCGCTCGAACAAGAGCGGCGGCGCCTGGATGGACAGCTTTGTCGATCAGTCAGGACTCATCGGCACCAAGCCGGTCGTCTTCAACGTCACGAACTTCACCAAGCCCGCGCCCGGCCAGCCGGCGCTGCTGACGTTCGACAACGTCACCACGATCTTCCATGAGTTCGGCCACGCACTGCACGGCATGCTCTCGAACGTGAAGTACCCGACCCTTGCCGGCACCAACGTGCCGCGCGACTTCGTCGAGTTCCCGTCGCAGTTCAACGAGCATTGGTCGCTCGAGCCGAAAGTCTTCGCGAACTACGCGAAGCACTACCAGACCGGCAAGCCGATGCCGCAGGCGCTGGTCGACCGCATCAAGAAGTCGCGCACGTTCAACCAGGGCTACGCGACAGTCGAGTACCTGGCCGCCGCGCTGCTCGACATGGCCTGGCACACGCAAGCACCTGGCGCGCCGCAGGCGGACGTGAACGTCTTCGAGCCGGCAGCGCTGGAGCGTTTCAAGATCGCCATGACCACGGTGCCGCCGCGCTATCACACGACCTACTTCTCGCACATCTGGGGCGGCGGCTATTCGGCCGGCTACTACGCATACCTCTGGAGCGAGTTGATCGACGACGACGCGTACTACTGGTTCAAGGAGCACGGCGGGATGACGCGCGCCAACGGCCAGCGCTTCCGCGACATGATCCTCTCGCGCGGCGGCACGATGGACGAAGCCGCGCTGTACCGCGCCTTCCGCGGCCGCGATCCGATCGTGGAGCCGTTGTTGATCGAGCGCGGGTTGAAGGAAGCGCCGCCAGCGAAGTAGATTTGCGGGAGTCGGGGGTCGGGGGTCGGAGAGAAATCTTCTACGGCTCCGACACCCGACTCTGTCGTGGCGCCGGGTAGGTAGTCTTGCGGGGGTCGGGGGTCGGGGGTCGGAGAAAAGTCTTCCACTGCTCCGACACCCGACACCCGACGCCCGACTCCCGTCGTAGAATCCTGCGCATGCGCAGAATCGTCACAACACTCCTCGCCCTTGCCTTCACCGCCGTCCTAAGTGCCCAAGAGCTCCCCGCCGACATGCGGGCCAGCATCGACAAATCGGCAAACGACATCCTCGCCAAAACGGGCGCGCCGAGCGCTTCGATCGCGGTCGTACGCGACGGCAAGATCGTCTACACGAACGCGTACGGCACGGCCAATCTCGAGACGAAGCTGGCGGCGTCGCCGAAGATGCGCTACTCGATCGGCTCGATCAGCAAGCAGTTCACGGCCACCGCGCTGCTCCTGCTCGCCGAAGAAGGCAAGCTCTCGCTCGACGACAAAGTGATCCGCTGGCTTCCCGACCTCACGCGCGCCGGCGACGTCACCATCCGCCAGATTCTTTCGATGACGTCCGGCTACCAGGACTTCTGGCCGCAGGATTACGTCATGCCGATGATGATGCAACCGGTCACCGCGCCGGAGATCGTCGCCGGCTGGGCGAAGAAGCCGCTCGACTTCGAGCCGGGCGCGAAGTGGCAGTACAGCAACACGAACTACGTCATCGCGGGGATGATCGCGGAGAAGGTGGCCGGAGAGCCGCTTCTCGACTTTCTGCAGAAGCGCGTCTTCGTCCCTCTCCACATGACCACCGTCTCGAATACCGACGCCGCCCCCCTCGGCCCCGAAGATCCGATGCGTTATCTCCGCTACGCCCTCGGACCATTGCGTCCCGCGCCGAAGGAAGGCCGCGGTTGGATGTTCGCGGCCGGCGAGCTGGCCATGACCGCGCACGATCTCGCCCTGTGGGACATATCGATGATCGATCAAACTATCCTGAAACCGGAGTCGTACCGCGTGCTGGAAGCTGAGGTGCCGATGACGAATGGAGTGGGCTCGCGGTATGGCCTCGGCGTCAGCGTCGGCATCGCCAACGGGAAGCGCATCATTTCGCATGGCGGCGAAGTCTCCGGCTTCACGGCACGCAACGAGGTCTATCCCGACGACCGCGTGGCCATCGTCGTCCTCACCAACATGGACGCCACCAGCGCCTCGGAACAGATCGCCGGCGGCATCTCCCGCGCACTCTTTGCATCGACCGATCCAGCCACTCCGAAGACGACCGAACAGATGCGCAAGATCTTCGATGAGCTGCAAAAGGGGCACATCGACCGCTCACAATTCACATCGAACGCAAATGCCTACTTCGACGACCAGGCCATCAAGGACTTCGCCTCGAGCCTCGCTCCCCTCGGCACCCCGCAGGACTTCTCGCAAGCCGGCCAGTCGCTCCGCGGCGGCATGACCCTCCGCCGCTACACGATCAAGTTCCCGAACAAGACGCTGCGCCTGACGACCTTCATCATGCCGGACGGGAAGATCGAGCAGTATCAGATCGCGGCAGCAGAGTAATTGCGTCGCCTGGCGGCGACGCGTTGTCGGTTGTCGGTTAGTTGCGCTTCGCGCGTTGTCAGAACCGGGAAGGTCGCGAAGCGACAACGCGCGAAGCGCAACGAACTGACAACCGACAACGCGCGAAGCGCAGCACCCCAACGCGCGAAGCGCAATCAACCGACAACCGACAACGCGTCGCCGCCAAGGCGACGCACTACATCGGTCTCGCCTCTTCCGCCTCCGCCCAGATCTCCGTCCGATGGCGCTCGTCGAGTCCGAATGAGCCGACGATGAAGGTCATGACCGCGACGCCGATGACCCAATAGAGTCCGGCGAAGATGTCGTGTGTTCGCTCGACTAGCAGCCCGGCTATCAGAGGTAACGTGCCGCCGAACCAGCCGTTGCCGAGGTGGTAGGGAAGCGAGAACGAGGTGTAGCGGATCTTCGCCGGGAACGACTCGATGAGGAACGCCGCGATCGGTCCGTAGACCATCGTCACGTAGATCACCTGAATGAAGACGAGCCCGATCAGGATGGCCATGTTCGGATTCTTCGGATCGCCGACATGGTCGTGCATGGCGTGATAGATCGGCAGGTAGGTGAGCGCGGCGAGGAGATTGCCGGCCATCATGATCTTGAGCCGCCCGATCTTGTCGGAGAGCGCGCCGAAGACGACGAAGAAGGGCATCGCCAGCAGCAGCGCCGTGGCGACGATGATGCTGGCCTTTGCGAGGTCGACCTTCAGCACCGTTTGCAGAAACGAGAGCGCGTAGAACTGGCCGGTGTACCAGACGATCCCCTGCCCTGCCGTCGCGCCAAAGAGTACGAGCAGCACGATGCGCAGGTTCTTCCAGTTGCCGAAACTCTCTCGCAAAGGCGCAATCGACGACTTGCCCTGCGCTTTGATCGACTCGAAGAGGGGCGACTCCTTCAGCGTCATGCGAATCCAAAGTGAGATACCGACGAGAATGATCGAGATCAGAAACGGCAGGCGCCAGCCCCACGCTTTGAAGTCGGCGTCGCTCATCATTCTCTTGACGCCGAGGATCACGCCAAGGGAGACGAAGAGACCGAGCGTGGCGGTGACTTGGATGAAGCTGGTGTAGTAGCCGCGCTTGTTGTCGGGAACATGCTCCGCGACGTAGACCGCTGCGCCGCCGTATTCGCCGCCGAGGGCGAGACCTTGGAGCAGGCGAAGCAGGAGCAGGATCGAGGGTGCCAGTAATCCGACGGACGCGTAGGTCGGCAGCAGACCGATCACGAAGGTCGAGAGGCCCATGATCGTGAGCGTGACGAGGAAGGCGTACTTGCGGCCGATGAGATCGCCGACGCGGCCGAAGACGATGGCGCCGAACGGACGCACGACGAAGCCGGTTGCGAAGAGCGCCCAGGTTTGAATGAGGGCCCAGGCGGGATTGCCTTTCGGAAACATGAGCTGCGACATCACGACGGCAAGGCTGCCGAAGATGTAGAAGTCGTACCACTCGATCATCGTGCCGAGTCCCGAGGCAAAGATGATCTTCCCGATCGGATAGCCCGATCCGTCTTTCGTGCTCATGCGTCGCTCTCCTTGAATGCGAAGTGTACCGGGTGTCGGGGGTCGGGGGTCGGAGTCAGCTATCGAGTCGATGACGTTGCATATCGCGGCTACTCCGACACCCGACCCCCGACGCCCGACACCCGGTCCGCTTCCTGCACGCATCGAACGTATGGCCAACGATCCCTGTCTCGATCTCATTTTCCGGAATGCGCACACGCACACGGCCTGGCTCGACAAGCCGGTCAGTGATGCAACGCTGCACGAGCTTTACGACACGATGAAGTGGGGGCCGACGAGTGCGAACACGAATCCGGCGCGCTTTCTGTTCATCCGTTCGAAAGCGGCGAAGGAGAGGCTGAAGCTGAGCCTCGCGCCTGGCAACGTCGAGAAGACGATGGCGGCGCCCGTCACGGTCGTCGTTGCCTACGACCTGAAGTTCTACGAGAAGCTGCCGAAGCTCTTTCCGCACGCTCCAGGTATGCGCGACAATTTCGCGGACAATCCCCAATTGATCGAGACGACGGCGCGGCGCAATTCGTCCTTGCAGGGCGCGTATCTCATCATCGCCGCGCGCGGCCTTGGGCTCGACTGCGGGCCGATGTCAGGCTTCGACAACGCCAAGCTGGATCGCGATTTCTTCGAGGCTGGCCGCGAGTGCCAGGGGTGCGATCAGGAGTTCTTCCCCGAGGGCCATGTCAAGTCGAACTTCCTCATCAACCTCGGCTACGGGGATGCGTCGAAGGTGCAGCCACGCAATCCGCGGCTGGCGTTCGATGAGGCTTGCACGCTGCTGTGAGAATGAAGCACAGACAAGAGTGTCTGTGCCACACTGAACCGGCACAAAGCACAAACGATAGTGAGTCCGGCAAAAGCCCGAAGCAAGGTGGCACAGACACTCTTGTCTGTGCTTGTGGCTAGGCTCGAACAACATCTTCATCGCGCCCGCCGCTCATCCGCGCGTGCTCGACGACCGGGAGTGTGATGGTGAATCGCGCACCCTTGCCTAACCCTTCCGACTCCGCGCGGATGTCGCCGTGGTGGAGGTCGATGATGTGGCGGGCGATGGCGAGGCCGAGGCCGAGGCCGCTTCGTTTTGCTGAGGCGTCGGCCTGGCGCAGGCGTTCGAAGACATGCGGGAGGAACGACGGCTCGATCCCCTCCCCTTCGTCGCTCACGCTGATCTGCAGTTTGTGATCGACGCGGTCGAGGCGAAGATCGACCTGCTTGCCTGACGGCGTGAACTTGATCGCGTTCGAGAGGATGTTGCCGATGACCTGCTGCAAGCGGACGGCATCGGCATCGACCACGTCGTCGGGCGGGCGGATGAGGTCGAGAGTCAGGCGAACGCCGCGCTCCGTTGCGTCGGGACGCGCGTTGGTCACCGCCGCTTCGACGATCTCCGACAGATGCGTCGGCCGCAGATCGACTTGGAACTTGCCCAGAATGATGCGGGAGACGTCGAGCATGTCGTCGATGAGGCGCTTCTGCAGGCGGGCGCTGTTCTCGATCATGTGCAGCGCCTCGCGCAACTCATCATTCGAGAACTCGCCGGTGCGAAGGAACTGGACCCATCCGAGGATCGATGTCATCGGCGTGCGCAGCTCGTGCGAGAGCGTGGCCAGGAAGTTGTCTTTGGCGCGGTTCTGCGACTCGGCCTCGCGGTAGCGGCGCTCGTTCTCGGCGGCGAGCGCGGCCGCACGTTTCTCGCTGACATCGCGGAACGTCACGACGGAGCCGACGGCCTGGTTGTTCTCGTCATACATCATGGAAGCGCAGAACTCGACTGGGAAACTAGTCCCATCGTCGCGAAAGAACGTATCGGCCACTTCGTCGCGCATTTGTCCGCCGTGAAGGGCCGCGTTGAGCGGGCAGCGTTCGACATGGCAGGTCGAGACGCCCGGGAATGCCGGGTGAAGCAGCGAGTGGACCTGGCGCCCTCTGACCTCTTCGGCACGGCGTCCCATCATCCTCGCAGCCGCCGGGTTGACGAGCGTGGCCACGCCGTTGAGATCGACGCCGAGGACGCCCTCCGCGGCAGCATCGAGGATCAGTTCATTCTGCTTGCTCAGACGCGCCAGTTCGTGCGCCTGCCTCGTCAGCACCTGCGTCTTCCGGAACAGCTCGACGAAGACGTTGACCTTCGACCGCAGAATCTCCGGCTCGAACGGTTTGAAGATGTAGTCGACGGCACCGAGCTCGTATCCGCGAAAGACGTGCGTCTCGCTGCGGCTCAGTGCAGTGAGGAAGATGATCGGCGTGTCGCGCGATTTATCGCGCTCGCGTATGAGACTTGCCGTCTCGAAGCCATCGAGGTCGGGCATCTGGACGTCGAGCAGAATGACGGCGAACTCGGCATCGAGCAGGGCCCGAAGTGCAGCGCGGCCCGACTCGGCGCGCACGAGGTTTTGCTCGTTGCCGAGGATCGACTCGAGGGCGAGGAGGTTATTTGGCTGGTCGTCGACCAGCAGGATATTCACCTTCTCATCAGGGAACGGGGTCATGAGTGGCTCACGCTGGTTTGACACACATCGACCAGGAAGGGCGCTATCTGTTCCAAACGCAAGATCTGATCCACGTGTGATGCCGCGATGGCCGCCCGCGGCATTGCCGGCGCCTCGGCGGTCGCTGGATCCTCCGCGACGACGATGCCGCCGCGGGCTTTGATCCTGGCCGCGCCCTGCGCGCCGTCGTCGTTCGACCCCGTGAGCACGATGCCGATGAGCCGGTCGCCGTAGGCATCGGCAGCCGATTCGAAGAGAACGTCGATCGACGGACGGGAGTAGTGAACGCGCTCATCGACCGAGAGACTGAGCTCTCCACGAGCACCGTTGCGCTCGATGAGGAGGTGATAGTCGGCCGGCGCCAGATACACATGGCCAGGCTCGATCCACTGTTTATCTTCAGCGTCGACGACTTTGAGATCGGTCTTGCGGCGGAAGTAGGCCGGCAATCCTTCATTCGATTTCTTGTGCCGGTGCTGGGCGACCACAATCGGCACGCAGAAGCCGCGACTCAGGTTGCTCAGAATCATCTGCAACGCATGCATGCCGCCGAGGGAGCAGCCGATGACGATGAGCTCGGGGGAGCGGTGGCCGGATAGCGTGGTGACGCGGTTCGGTGGCCGCTCGATGACCGGAGACCACATCTGGCGGCGGTTCATGGATTGCCTTCGGCGTTGTCGGTTGTCGGTTGCTTGCCTGCGGCGTTGTCGGTTGTCGGTTGCTTGCGCTTCGCGCGTTGTCGGATGCCACTACGCGGCAGAGCCGCAATCAACCGACAACTGACAACGCGCGAAGCGCAACCTAACCGACAACCGACAACGCCGAAGGCAATCACCTTATCCTCCGATACAACCTCTCCTCGGCATCGAGCTCTTCGTAGTTGCTGGCTACGTTCGTGTAGCGGATCGTCTCCTTCTTTCCGAGACCGAGGATCCCGAACATCTCGAGGCTGTTGAGAAAGAGCTCCTGCACGCGCTCCTGCAAGTGATTGTTGAAGTAGATGAGGACGTTGCGGCAGAAGATGACGTTGAAGTGATTGAACGACGCATCGGTGACGAGGTTGTGCTGTGCGAAGACCACGTTCTCGCGCAATGACGGGCGGAAGAGCGAGTAGTCGTAGCGGGCCGTGTAGTACTTCGAGAACGTCCCCTTGCCGCCGGCGGCGATGTAGTTGGCGGTGTTCTCCTGCATCGTGTTCAGCGGAAAGATGCCGTCTTTGGCGCGCTGCAACACCGCTTCGTTGATGTCGGTGGCGTAGATGCGGCTGCGCTCGAGCAGTCCCTCTTCCTGCAGCAGGATCGCCATCGAGTAGACCTCTTCGCCGGTGGAACAGCCGGCATGCCAGATCCGCACGAACGGATAGGTGCGCAGAAGCGGGACGATCTCCTGTCGGAAGGCGAGATAGAACGACGGGTCGCGGAACATCGCCGTCGTGTTGATCGAGAGATCAAGGAGCAGGCGCTCCATGCACGACGGATCGTGCAGCACCTTCTCCTGCAAGCCCGAGATTGTGACCAGCCCCTCGGCGTAGATCCGCTTCCAGAGCCTGCGCCGAAGCGAGGGCAGCGAGTAGTCGCGGAAATCGAAGCCGTAGTGCTGGAAGACGCCTTCAGTGAGTAGATGCACCTCGACTGCTTCGAGCTCGAGTTTCTCCTGCTCATCATCTGGCGGTAGTGGACGGGTGCTCATCAGTTACGGTCCTAGGTTGCAGATTCCATGCGCATCACGATTTGGGGCAATTCCGGGGTCGTGACGGACGCGGGCGCCGGCGTTCAGGGGCCGGTGAGCCGGTAGACGAAGATCGAGTGCGCGGGCGTCTCTACGCGATGCGCGCCGTGGCGAACCAGCATCGACTGCCAGTAGTCACTGCGGTGGTTGGGATCGAACTCGAGGCCGATGTAGTCCGTCTGGCTTATGGCAAACCATCCCGGCCCCTGGGGCTCGGGGAAATCGGGGGTCCGCAGGTTGCGATAGCGAATGCCATAGCTGCGCGGGTCGGCGTTGCCGAAGTAGACGAGGTTGATGGGCTCCTTGATCCCGCTGGCCGCGTACCACTGACCGAGGCGCTTCAGATCCTGCCCCCAGTCGAAATTCGAGTCGGAGAGCTTCATCGCGCCTGCGAGCGGCCCGCCGCCGAATTCGTTGATGTAGGCGAGATGCTGGTTGATGACCAAGGCTGGCCGCGGGAGGACGACCACGACCGCTCCGAGCGCCAGCCACGCGCCGGCGACCGCGGCAACGAGCGCACGCCGCTTCCTCAGGGACGACCACCACACGCCCGCCGCGCCGCAGAGCACGTAGAGGAAGGGAAAGATGGGAAAGAGATGGCGATGACCGATATTGATGTGCGCGGTGACTGCGTACAGAACGTAGACCGCTATGGGGATGGCCAGGACGCCGAGACCCTCCTTTCGCCGCCGCCATGCCAGTAGCAGCCCGACGACCAGGGCGGCGATGATGGGCAGCGGTGTCTTCCAGAAGAATGTCTTGAGGAAGTAGTCGGGGAAGCCGGTGTTCGAGTAGCGGCCATCGAGGTACGACGAGCGCAGCAGCGAGCTGGAGACCATCGAGGCGAAACCGAACAGGTACGCCTCGGGCAAGAGGTGGTGGTCGTTGGCGAAGAGCAGCATTCGTCCGGTCAGGCCCGGGCCGCTGGTCCGCATGGCGCGGCGCACGTCGGCTTCGCTGGCCGTGTCGGGCATCGTGTTCGCTACCGTGTCCATGGCGGCCCAGCGATCGACAGCGCGGCGGACATCGAGGTGGCCGCTGGGCCAGACGTCAGGCGCATCGAGGACGCGCTGCCGGAGCGTTTGCCGCACCGCGACCTCCTCGAGGCGCGCCGCTTCGGGGTCGGGCGCCGTCGATTCCCGGAAGCCGTAGACCGCCCAAATGACGATGACGGCGGACAGCGCGGCCGCGGCGATCGAAGCGAGCAACGGCAACGCGCGGCGGCGGTCGCGTACGATCATGACGATCGCTACCAGCACGACGATCGGTGCCAGCAGTACCGCCGAGTACTTCACCGTCTGCGCGACGCCGAAGGCGATGGCGAACGCCGCGCCTCGCCCAACTGTCATCCGCCGCGAGAATCGCCAGAAGGCGTACATCGTCGCTGTGTACGCCAGCGCTGCGGGGACGTCCGTGGTCACCAGCGTGCTGTGGGCGATGAAGTTGGGGTCGAAGCAGATCAAGAGCAGCGAGAATGCCGCAGGCCACACACCCCATATCTCGTACGACCAGGCAAATACCAGCAGCGCCAGCGCGACGCCGACGAGCAGCATCATCAGGCGCGCGCTGCGGAACATGCCATCGGCATCGTTCACGAAGTCTTCGTGCGCGTAGGTCACGGTCGTCGGCGCGTCGAGCGGATCGACATTGAGCCGGTCGCGCACTCCGTACAGGAGCAACTGCGCCACGCGCCATTCGGAGAATCCCGGGTTGGCCAGCGACATGGCCCAGGCCTCGCGGAAGTAAGCGAAGGCGCGCGTGCCGTCAGCCGGCTCACGGAAGCCCGCGGGCCAGACGCGCATGCCGAGGAGGGGCAGCGCCGCGATCATTTTCACGAGCGGCGGATGCTCGGGATTGAGGCGGTAGTCGTGGGTGATGAGGTAGGAGTAGCCGGCGACGAGGTGCACTGTCTCGTCGTAGGTCGGCGAGGTGGTGAGGAGATCGCCGAGGGCGAGAACGACGAAGGCGATGAGCGCCGCTGCAGCGGCCAGCAGCGCCGGGATGCGAGATGGGTTCCGAGCCATTCCTCGCGAGTTTACCTATCGGGCGATGGTAACGCGCCATCGGCGAAGAAGCAGGTTGTTGGTTATTTGAAAAGCCGGGCACCACAGAGGCACGAGGTCACAGAGATTCCCTCTGTGTCCTCTGCGTCTCTGTGGTTGCCTTTGCGGAACTAAATCACCTCACAAATACAGCCAAACCCGTAGCAACGAGATCAACTGCTGCGCGTCGATCGGCTTGGTGATGTAGTCGCTCGCTCCTGCCTCCATGCATTTCTCGCGGTCGCCTTTCATCGCTTTCGCGGTCAGGGCGATCATGGGTAGATTGCGGTATTCCTCCATCGATCGGATACGCCGCATCGCTTCGTAGCCGTCCATCTCCGGCATCATCACGTCCATCAGCACGACGTCGATGTCGGGGTTGTTCTTGAGCTGCCCGATGCCATCCGCGCCGCTTTCGGCGTACACCACATTCATCTTGTGCCGTTCCAGGAGGCTGGTCAGCGCGTAGATGTTGCGCATGTCGTCGTCGACGATGAGCGCTTTCTTGCCGGCCAGCACCGGATCGGACTCATGCAGTTGCTCGAGGATCTGCCGCTTCTCCTCAGGCAGATTCGCCTCGACGCGATGCAGGAAGAGCGCGGTCTCGTCGAGCAGCCGCTCAGGCGACCGCGCGTCCTTCACGATGATCGCCTCGGCCATTCGCTTCAGCTCGGACTCCTCCTTCTTCGTCAGCTCGCGGCCGGTGTAGACGACGATGGGGATATCGTCGATTTGCAGATCCTGCTTCATACGGTTGATGAACTCGAAGCCGTTCATGTCGGGGAGCCCGAGGTCGAGGACCATGCAGTCGAAACGCCGCTCGCGCAGGATCTGGAGAGCTTCCTCGCCGCTGGCCGCCGGCGTAATGTCGACGTCACCGTCGCCGCCGATCAGCTCTGCGATTGCGCTTCGCTGCTGCTCGTTGTCTTCGACGATGAGCAGCGACTTGTTCGGGCGCTCCACGAAGCCGCGGATCCTGGCGAAGGCCTCATCGAGCGCCTCCTTCGTCACCGGCTTCTGAACCTGCGCGAACGCTCCGAGCTTCAGCCCGCGCGCCGCTTCGTCGTCGCCGGAAATGATGTGAACCGGAATGTGGCGCGTGGCCTTGTCGTGTTTGAGCCGGTCGAGAACGCTCCACCCTTCCATGTCGGGCAGCGCGATGTCGAGAGTAATGGCGTCGGGGTGATAGCGATGGGCAAGACTGAGTCCGCTCTCGCCGCGCGTTGCGATGACGCTCTTGAAGCCCTTGTCGCGCGCCATCTCGCGGAGGATGCCGGCAAAGGTGACGTCGTCTTCGATGATCAGTACGACTCGGTCGCCCTGCGTGATCGATTCACGGTCGTCGGACACCTGCTCTTCGACGACGAGCTGCAGGTCGTCGAGCCTCGACTCCTCGCCGCGCCTGGTGCGACGCGTATCGAGCGACGGCATCGCGAACGTGTCGCGGGTCTCGGTATCACGCTGCTCGACCTGCGGTGCCAACGCCGTCTCCAGCGTCTGGCCGCTCCGCTCTTCCTCGCGGCGGCGCGGCGCGATGTAGCTCTGCGGCAGATACAGAACGAACGTCGAGCCGTTGTTTTCTTCGCTCGTGACTTGAATCTCGCCGCCGAGGAGACGAGCGATCTCGCGGCTGATCGAGAGTCCGAGGCCGGTGCCGCCGAACTTGCGCGTCGTCGAGGCATCCGCCTGCTGGAATGCCTCGAAGATGATGCGCTGCTTCTCGTCAGGGATGCCGATACCGGTGTCGTGAACGCTGAAGGCGATGACCGAAGGCGCGCGATCGAGCGTTTCGTGTCCGACCGACCAGCCGCTCGTTACGGCTGCGGCGCGCAGCGTCACGCCGCCCTTCTCCGTGAACTTGAATGCGTTGCCGAGCAGGTTCTTGAGCACCTGCTGCAAACGCGTCGAATCGGTATGAATCGATTTCGGCAGACTCGGATCGAGATCGATGTCGAAATCGAGCCGCTTGTCGTTGGCCACCTGCCGGAACGTCTTGTCCATCGAGTCGGCAACCTCGGTGAACGGCAGATCGCCGAGGGAGATCGTCATCATTCCCGACTCAATCTTCGACAGATCGAGGATGTCGTTGATCAGCGTCAGAAGGTCCTGACCCGACGAATGAATCGTTCGCGCGAACTCGACCTGCTTGCCGGTGAGATTGCTCTCCGGGTTGTCGGACAGCAGTTTCGCCAGGATGAGGAGCGAGTTGAGCGGCGTGCGCAGCTCGTGCGACATGTTCGCCAGGAACTCGCTCTTGTACTTCGAGGTGAGAGAGAGTTGGCGGGCCTTCTCCTCGAGCTGGCGCTTGGCGCTCTCGACTTCGCGATTCTTCCGCTCGACCTCTTCGTTCTGCGTCTGCAACAGCCGCGCTTTCTCTTCCAACTCTTCGTTCGTCTGCTGCAACTCTTCCTGTTGCGTCTTGAGCAACTCCTCGGAGGCCTGGAGTGACTTCGCCTGTTGCTCGAGCCGCTTGTTCGTCTCGGTCAGCTCTTCCTGCTGCGCCTGCAGCTCTTCCGCGAGCGACTGCGACTGCACCAGCAGCTCCTCGGTCCTCATGTTCGCCTGGATCGTATTGAGCACGACACCGATCGATTCGGTGAGCTGATCGAGCAGCGAGAGATAGGTGTCGCTGAATGCCGTGAACGTCGCCAGCTCCATCACAGCCAGCACCTGACCTTCGAACACGATCGGCAGCACCACGATCTGCATCGGCTTCGCTTCACCGAGTCCGGAGCTGATCGTGATGTAATCATCGGGAGCGTTCTGGAGCAAGATGCGCTGTTTCTCGAAGGCAGCTTGTCCGACGATTCCCTCGCCGATGTGGTACTGCTTGCTGAGGTTCTTCCGCTCTTTGTATGCGTAGGTCGCAGCGAGCTTCAGGATCGGATCGCCTCCGCTGTTGCTCGTATCCATGACGTAGAAGACGCCATGTTTCGCTCCGACCACCGGCGCCAACTCGGAGAGGATGAGCTGCGAGACATTGGTCAGATTCTTCTGGCCCTGCATCATCCGCGTGAACTTGGCCAGATTCGTCTTCAGCCAGTCCTGCTCGGTGTTCCGCGACGTCGTCTCGCGGAGATTGCGGATCATCTCGTTCATGTTGCCTTTGAGAGCATTGAGCTCCCCTTCGGCCTGCACCGTGATGTTCCGGCTGAGATCACCCTTGGCAACGGCCGTGGCGACATCGGCGATGGCGCGCACCTGTGTGGTGAGGTTCGCTGCGAGCTGGTTCACGTTGTCCGTCAGGTCGCGCCACGTTCCCGACGCACCCGGCACGTTGGCCTGACCGCCCAGCTTCCCTTCCACACCGACTTCGCGCGCCACGGTCGTGACCTGATCGGCGAAGGTTGCCAGCGTATCGATCATGTCGTTGATCGTGCCGGCCAGCTCGGCGATCTCCCCGCGCGATTCAACGGTGAGCTTCTGTTTGAGAACACCGCGTGCAACCGCGGTCACGACTTTGGCAATGCCGCGAACCTGGTTCGTCAGGTTCGAGGCCATCATGTTCACGTTGTCGGTGAGATCCTTCCATGTGCCGGCGACGCCTTTGACGATTGCCTGTCCGCCGAGTTTCCCTTCCGTGCCGACCTCGCGCGCCACGCGCGTGACCTCCGCGGCGAACGATGTGAGCTGGTCGACCATCGTGTTGACCGTGTCCTTCAGCTCGAGCATTTCGCCCTTGACGTCAACAGTGATCTTCTTGGACAGGTCGCCGTTCGCGACGGCCGTCGTCACCTGCGCGATGTTGCGCACCTGATTGGTCAGGTTCGAGGCCATGTAGTTGACCGAGTCGGTCAAATCCTTCCACGTGCCCGACACGCCCTTCACCTGCGCTTGGCCGCCCAACCGTCCTTCCGTGCCGACCTCGCGCGCCACGCGCGTGACCTCGCCGGCGAACGTGTTGAGCTGATCAACCATCGTGTTGATCGTGTTTTTTAACTGCAGGATCTCGCCCCGGGCATCGGCGGTGATCTTCTTCGACAAATCGCCGTTCGCGACCGCAGTCGTGACCTCGGCGATGTTGCGAACCTGGCCGGTTAAATTGCCAGCCATCGAGTTCACGGAGTCCGTCAGATCCTTCCACGTTCCAGCCACACCCTTCACCTGCGCCTGTCCGCCCAGCTTCCCTTCCGTGCCGACCTCCGTCGCCACGCGCGTGACCTCGGCCGCGAACGAATTGAGCTGATCGACCATCGAGTTGATCGTGTCCTTCAGCTCGAGCACCTCGCCAAGCGCTTCGACGGTGATCTTCTTCGACAGATCTCCGTTCGCGACGGCGGTCGTCACCTGAGCGATATTGCGCACCTGGTTCGTGAGATTCGACGCCATCGAGTTGACGTTGTCGGTGAGGTCCTTCCACGTACCGGCCACGCCTTTGACCTGCGCCTGACCACCGAGTTTCCCTTCCGTGCCGACCTCGCGCGCAACGCGCGTGACCTCGGCCGCGAACGAGTTGAGCTGATCGACCATCGAGTTGATCGTGTTCTTCAGCTCGAGTATCTCGCCCTGAGCCTCTGCCGTGATTTTCTTCGACAAGTCGCCGAGGGCGACGGCGGTCGTGACCTCGGCGATGTTGCGCACCTGGCCGGTCAGATTGCCGGCCATCGAGTTCACGGAGTCGGTCAGATCCTTCCACGTACCGCCGATGCCCTGGACCTCGGCCTGACCGCCCAGCTTCCCTTCCGTGCCGACCTCGCGCGCCACGCGCGTGACCTCAGCCGCGAACGACCGGAGCTGGTCGACCATCGTGTTGATCGTGTTCTTCAGCTCGAGGATCTCGCCGCGCGCCTCGGCGCTGATCTTTTTGGAGAGGTCGCCCATGGCGACCGCGGTCGTGACCTCGGCGATGTTGCGCACCTGGCCGGTGAGGTTCGACGCCATCGAGTTCACCGAATCGGTCAGATCCTTCCACGTGCCTGCCACGCCCTTGACCTGCGCCTGACCGCCGAGCTGGCCTTCTGTCCCGACCTCGCGCGCAACACGCGTGACCTCGGACGCGAATGCGCCGAGCTGATCAACCATCGTGTTGATCGTGTTCTTCAGCTCGAGGATCTCGCCCTTCGCCTCGGCCGTGATCTTCTTCGACAAGTCGCCGAGAGCGACGGCGGTCGTCACTTCAGCGATGTTGCGCACCTGGCCGGTCAGATTGCCGGCCATCGCGTTCACGGAATCAGTCAGATCCTTCCAGGTCCCGGCAACGCCCTTCACTTCCGCCTGAACGCCGAGCTTCCCTTCCGTACCGACCTCGCGGGCCACACGCGTAACTTCCGATGCGAAGGCGCTGAGCTGGTCGACCATCGTGTTGATCGTGTTCTTCAGCTCGAGCAACTCGCCACGGACGTCGACGGTGATCTTCTTGGAGAGATCGCCAAGAGCGACGGCGGTCGTCACCTCGGCGATGTTTCGCACCTGGCCCGTCAAATTGCCGGCCATCGCGTTCACGGAATCAGTCAGATCCTTCCAGGTCCCGGCAACGCCCTTCACCTCGGCCTGCCCGCCCAGCCTCCCTTCGGTGCCGACCTCGCGCGCCACGCGCGTGACTTCAGCCGCGAACGAGTTGAGCTGATCGACCATCGTATTGATCGTGTTCTTCAGCTCGAGAATCTCACCCTGCGCCTCGGCGGTAATCTTCTTGGAGAGATCGCCGAGGGCGACGGCGGTCGTGACTTCCGCGATGTTTCGCACCTGGCCCGTCAGATTGCCGGCCATCGAGTTGACCGAGTCGGTCAAATCCTTCCACGTACCTGCGACGCCCGGCACCTCAGCCTGGCCCCCCAACCGCCCTTCCGTGCCGACTTCGCGCGCCACGCGCGTGACCTCGGACGCAAACGAGCGGAGCTGATCGACCATCGTGTTGATCGTGCTCTTCAGCTCCAGCACCTCGCCGAGCGCCTCGGCCGTAATCTTCTTTGACAGGTCGCCGTTCGCAACCGCGGTCGTGACGTCAGCGATATTGCGCACCTGGCCAGTGAGGTTCGAGGCCATCGCATTCACCGAGTCGGTCAGATCCTTCCACGTACCGGCAACGCCCGGCACCTCGGCCTGGCCACCCAACCGCCCTTCCGTTCCGACCTCACGTGCTACACGTGTAACCTCGGATGCGAAGGAGCGGAGCTGATCGACCATCGTGTTGATGGTTTCTTTCAGCTCGAGCACCTCGCCGAGCGCCTCGGCCGTGATCTTCTTGGATAGGTCGCCGTTGGCTACAGCCGTCGTGACCTCGGCGATGTTTCGCACCTGCCCCGTCAAGTTCGAGGCCATCGAGTTGACCGAGTCGGTCAAATCCTTCCACGTGCCGGCGACACCCTTGACCTCAGCCTGACCACCCAGCTTCCCTTCCGTGCCGACCTCGCGCGCCACGCGCGTGACCTCCGATGCGAACGACCGGAGCTGATCGACCATTGTGTTGATCGTTTCCTTCAGTTCCAGAATCTCGCCGCGAGCATCGACCGTGATCTGTTTCGAGAGATCGCCGTTCGCGACGGCCGTCGTGACGGCGGCAATGTTGCGCACCTGATTCGTCAGGTTCGCAGCCATGTAGTTGACCGAGTCAGTGAGATCGCGCCACGTGCCGGAGACGCCCTGCACGTCTGCCTGACCGCCGAGTTTGCCTTCGCTGCCGACTTCGCGCGCCACGCGCGTCACTTCCGATGCGAACGACCGAAGCTGGTCGACCATCGTATTGATCGTGTTCTTCAGTTCGAGGATTTCGCCACGTGCTTCAGCGGAGATTTTCTTGGAGAGATCGCCGCGAGCAACCGCGGTCGTAACTTCTGCGATGTTGCGGACCTGGCCGGTCAGATTCGAAGCCATGGAGTTCACGGAGTCGGTGAGGTCCTTCCACGTTCCGGCAACACCCTTCACATCGGCCTGGCCACCGAGCTTGCCTTCGGTACCAACCTCTCGCGCCACCCGCGTCACTTCCGACGCGAACGAGGCGAGCTGATCGACCATCGTGTTGACGGTCTTGGCGGTGCGGAGAAACTCCCCCTTCAGCGGGCGGCCGTCGAACTCGATCGCCATCGTCCGCGACAGATCGCCGCGCGCAACCGCGCCGATGACACGCGAGATCTCGTTCGTCGGCTGTACGAGATCGCCGATCAACGAGTTCACCGACTCGGTGATGACGGCCCATTGCCCGGCAGCATTCGGGACCTGCGCGCGCTGATTGAGCTTTCCCTCTTTGCCGACGACCGTCGAGATCTTCTCGACCTCTTCCGCCGTGCGCTGGTTCAGGTCGAGGATGTCGTTCAGTGTGTCAGCGATCTTCCCGGCCGCGCCTGTGAACTCCACCGGCATGCGCACCTTGAAGTCGCCCTTCTTCATGGAAGTGAGCGTTCGCAACAGCATTCGCTCGAAGTCTCGCGGCGAAAGCTCGGTCGCCTTATCGATACCGATTCCCGTGGTCATGACGCGCTGGTCCTCCGAAGGCAGGCAACTCCTAGTTGTTCTGAACTGATCGGGCCGAAGCAGCGCTCCAGGTGGAGTGCCAGGCTCTCGACAGCAAAATGCAGATTTCAGACCAATGGTTGAGGGCGGTATTTGATGAGCGCAGAAATGAATTCGGAGGAGAGTGCGCGCAGCAGGCAGGCTCAGCGACCAAATGCGGAAGTCGGGAGTCGGGGGTCGGGGGTCGGAGAAAAAGCAGAGGCCTTCGTTCGAACAGATCGCGTGCGTCATCCGCTTCTGGGCTTCCTCTCCGACCCCTGACTCCCGAAACCCGGCTCCCGCACCAGGCACCGCACCCTCACCAGCAAGGATGCGGTGCCGGAACCTTTTCTACGCGGCGATTTTCGCGGCTTTCGCTACGAGCTCATCACGAAGAACACGGAAGGCTCTCGCATCGGCCTCTCCCGTCTCCGGGTCGAGGAAATAGGCGACGTCGTTGCGGAAACTCTCGCCCTCGGGATTCTCGCCGTTCCACTCCAGCACTGCCCACTGCACAAGCGGGTTGAAGATGTTGTGATCCCACCCGAAGGCTGCGTGCTTCTTGCTGTAGGCCTCAGATTTTCCAAGCTTCTGGTCGGACTCCGTTCCGCCCTTGTCGATTCGGGTCTTGTATGCGGCGAACGCCTTGGCGTCGCGCTCGGCGGTTTGTTCATCGACGAAGTAGGCGACATCGCGGCGCGGCGGGAGGGCCTGCGGTCCGCCGAACTTCTCCCCGACACTCTGACACTTCACCACGAGCCACTGAATGACCGGCCGTCCGATCTTGTGGTCCCACTCCAAAGCAACGTATGGCATGTTCGAGCTCCTGTTCCCCATTCTTGATGCCGGCGTCCAGTCGCCGGGCGAGCTGCGTAAGTGATCCCCCGAGATAGTTATTTCCATCTTAACGATTAAATTATTAATATCTTCAGCCGAGGTCGCTGCCATATGGAATAGCGATGAGGACATTCTTATTATTTGCAGTCACTACACAATTCACGGGGAGTTCAAATGGGCCCTTCTTTCGAGTCTCAAAATCAACGCCGGTCCCGCCTGCTCGATGCCATGCCTGCGATTGCCTGGTCGGCAGACGCGCAAACGTTTCGCTTCACCTACGTCAACCCCGCGGCGGAGACGCTCCTCGGCTATCCCGTCGAGCGCTGGCTCGATGAGCCCGGTTTCTGGATCGAGCATCTTCACCCCGATGACCGGCACGTAGCCATGATCTGCCACAACGAGACGCTGGCCGCCCGCGATCACGAGCTCGTCTACCGCATCATCGCCGCCGACGGCCGCACGGTCTGGCTTCGCGACTATGTCAACGTTCACTGCGTGGACGGGATGCCGGTCGAGCTGTTCGGCGTCATGGTTGACATCACGCGCGAGCGCGAGGCCGAAGCGGCGTCGCGGGAAAACCGCGAGAACTTTCGCCGCATGGTCGAGCTGTCGCCCGATTGCATCGGCGTCCATGTCGACGAGACCTACGTCTATGTGAATCAGGCTTTCGTTCACCTCCTCGGCGCAGAGAGCGAGGCTGATGTCGTGGGCCGGAACGTCTTCACGTTCGTCGATCCCACGTCCCATGAAGGTGTGCACGAACGCCTTGGACGCCTTCGCACCGGCGAAAGCGTGCCCTACGTTCGTGAGAGGTTCCTGCGCGCCGATGGCTCGCCTCTGGATGTCGAAGTCGCGGCGCTGCCGCTCCGTTACGGACGCCGCGATGCCGTGCAGGTCATCGCGCGCGACATCACGGAAAAAGTACTCGCGCAGCAGGCCGTCGAAGCTTCCGAGCAGCGTTATCGGGAACTGGTCGAAGACGTCAACGACATCCTCTACACCGTCGATCGCGAAGGACGTTTTGTGTCGCTGAACCGCAGTTTCGAGCGGAGTACCGGCTATCGCGTCGAAGAGTGGATCGGCCGCCCATTCGCGGAGCTCTTCATGCCGCATTCCGTGCCCGCGGCCACCGAGCACTTCGCGCTGGCACTCGGCGGCAACGAACGAATCATCCACGAGTACGACCTCCCTTCCCGCTCCGGTGCCGTCGTCACTGTTGAAGTTTCGTGGCAACCCCGCTACGTCGATGGTGCAGTCGCCGGCACGATCTGCATGGCGCGCGACGTCACCGAACACAGGAACATTGCCCGCAAGCTGGAAGAAGCGAAGCGGATGAGCAGCCTCGGCCAGGTATCCGCATCCCTGGCGCATGAGTTCAACAACGTGCTGATGGGAATCCAGCCGTTCGTCGAAGTCATCGGACGGAATGAGTCGGCCACACCGGCCGTCCGGGAAGCCCTCGCCCACATCACCCGCGCTGTCGGCCGCGGCAAACGCGCATCCCAGGAGATCCTCCGATTTGCCAATCCGAAAGAGCCTCAACTCTTTCCCATCGATGCCTCGGTCTGGTTGCCCAACCTCCTCGGCCAACTCGTGGCGGCGCTTCCCTCTTCGATCGCGCTGAGCAGCTCGATCGATCCGGCCGTGCAGCACATCCGTGGCGACCGCGAACATCTCGATCAGGTCGTCACCAATCTGGTCTTCAATGCGCGCGACGCCATCGCCGGCAGCGGCACGATTCACATTGCTGTCGCGCTCATCGGCACATCCGCGAACGGTAACTCCGAGGGTAACTTCGTTCGCATTTCTGTCTGCGACGATGGTCCTGGGATTCCACCGCATGCGATCGACCTGATCTTCGAGCCGCTCTTCACGACCAAGCGGAACGGCACCGGCCTCGGACTCGCAATCGCCCGGCGCCTCATGGAAGGACAGGGAGGCACGCTAAGCGCGGAGAACCGCACAGAGGGCGGTTCCTCCTTTCATCTGATCGTTCCGGCCGCGGCAGAATCGACTCGATCAACGCCTCTCCTGTCCCTGGGAACGCCCGGAGTAACGCGAATCCTGCTCGTCGAAGACGACCTTTCCGTGGGAGCAGGATTGGAACAGCTCCTCAACTCGAACGGATACGAAGCGACCTGGGTACAAGTGGCGGGAGATGCCTGTGCGGCCGCGCGAAGAACCCGCCCACATGTCGCGATCATCGATGTGAACCTTCCCGACGGCAACGGCGTCGATCTCGTTCCTCTTCTGCGCGCCGATCACGAGAACCTGCCCATCGTCCTATCGACCGGCCATGTGGAGCTGGACCTCTCCAGCGAAAAAACTCGCATCCTCTCGCTGATGAAGCCTTACCAACTCAGCGAACTTCTGCGGGCGATCGGAACGGTGACCGCGGCGGCCGCGTAGATAGTCGCCGCTGACCGCTGAATCATGGAGCTGCGGAATCGGACGGCGCGCTTGGCGGCTCGCTCTTCATCGGAAGCTTGAATCCTATGTACGTCCCCGAACTGATTCCCATCAGTGCCAGCATCGTGGCGCTGAACTCGGGCATCGTCAGATCCCATAACACGGCGGTCAGGAAGATCCCGCCGAGGACGAGCGTCCAGACGACGACCTGAAGGCGATCGAACGCGACGACGCCGGTGTCGCCGGTAACGAGATCGCGCCAGAAGCCCTTCGTCGTGGCCGTTCGGCGGCCCGCGGGCGTTACCGCGACCGCGGCAAGTGCCGTGGCCGCGCTGATCCCGACGAGCCCGAGAAGCGAGGGAGCGATCGAGTCGCGCTCACCGGTCACGATCCAGATGAAGACGTAGCCGACGACGAGGAGGAAGAACCACCACGCCATCTGCACACGCGCCAGACTGTACGGCTGCCGTGCGCCATCGATCGGCGGACCATCGCGCAACATGTCGGTACGGCGCGCAAGAACAACCAGCGCAATCGCGACCGCTGCCAGGAGAGCCAGAAAGACCCGGATCGTATTGTCGACGTAAAGCTTCTTCAGCTTCAACGTCATGTTCGCGCCATCCGCACGCCGCAGCGGCCGGTCACCGTGAATGCCGACACTCACGCGCATCGACGCATACGGATCGAAAAGCGGGTCGTACAGAAACTGCTGCCAGATCCCTTTGTTCTTCTCAGTTCGATCGAGAATGAACGTCAGCGTCCCGCTTTCGAGATCCATACCCGAGGGTTCAACACCGCTGTCGAGCCCTTCGATGAAAAGCGTAATCGGCTGCTGCTGCGCCTCCGCATCGTGAACAAGCACATCGAGATTACACACCGATACGACGATCCAATCGCCGAGGTAAACCTGATGAGAATCGTCTAGGTTGACGCCCGCCACACCTGCCACCGCCGGACTCCCGCCACATGGCGCAGGTTTGATTCGCCGCCGCGCCGCACCAAGCTGGTCCACTTCCTGCCGGTCGTAACAGGAGGCAAAGGCCAGCAGCACGAGGATCAGGCCGAGAATGCGACGTGTTGGCATGGAGTGCCCGTAAGTATAAGGAATGAGGCGCGTGTCTTGTTTCTAGATCTGGACCCGTTTCAAACCATGGAGCTATCAGTCCGTAACCACCCATCGAGGCGGGACGCCCCGATGGCCGCGGTCGAGACGACCGCACTCCGCAGCGCTGCGAGGCACGCTCGTCATAGCGTCCCTCACTCACACCTCGATCCCCACTGCCCGCATCAGTTCCAGCGCGTTGCTTTTCGTCACCACGCCCGGGCGTTTCTTGTAGTCGAAGATCACGCGGCCGTCTTCGATGTGGTCCTCGAAGTGGACGTTGGCCGCTCGTGGCGCGAGCTCGTCGGCGATCTGGGCCAGGGCCAGGTCGTGCGTTGTGGCCAGCCCGATAGCGCCTCGGGCAGCAAGACTGCGGACAATGGCTGCGGCGCCGATGCGGCGGTCGTGGGAGTTCGTGCCACCGAGGACTTCGTCGAGGAGGAAAAGGAGCGGAGGCGGCATGCGCAGAATGTCGCGAATGCGCAGGATCTCCGCGTAGAAACGCGACGCTCCTTCCTGCAATGAGTCGTTGAGGCTGATCGATGCGCCTACGGCCATCGGGCTCACGCGCAGGCGGGAGGCGCATACGGGCGCGCCGGCGAGAGCGAGGAGCGTGTTCACGCCGATCGAGCGCAGGAGCGTACTCTTGCCGGACATGTTCGAGCCGCTGACGATGAGGAGGCGCAGCTCGCCGCCGATGCTCACGTCGTTGGCGACGCGGCGGTCGTCGGGGATGAGCGGATGGCCAACCGCATCGCCGTCGAAAAGAGCATCGCCTTCGACGATCTCCGGCATCACGAAGCTTGGATGCTCGAATGCGAACGATGCCAACGAGAGCAGCGCCTCTATTTCGCCGATCGCTTCAATCCACGCCACGATCTCGGCTCCCGACTCGACCCGCCAGCGCTCGATGGCGAAGGCGATATGTGTTGACCAGAGCAGCAGCAGAGCCAGTGGCGCGAAGAACTGATTGCGCCTGGCGTCGAGCAGCGCCACGAGCTTGCGCAGCCGCTCGATCTGGCCCGATGCGATGACGCCGTTGCGTTCGAGGCGTCCGCGCAACGCAACCAGGCGCGACGAAGTGAACGTCTGCCGTTCCAGCACCGCAAGCAAACCGGCCAGCAGCGCCAGCGCCGGCTCCCGACGCTCGACCGCGCCGACAACCTGCACAACGCGCGCGGACATTCTTCGCGCAAAGAGAGAGACGACTACGCTCATCACCAGCAAAGGGAGCGACCAAAGCAGCGAGATCTGCGGCATCGCTCCTGGGTTGGTGACGTTGACGAAACGCGTGACGAGCGACGGAACGCCGAGGATGAAAGCGGCCGTGGTGAGCGCAGTGATGACGATTGCGGCGATCCGTTCACCCCGCCCCGCCAGCAGCGTTTCCGCGCGCGACCATTCGTCGAGTTTCGCTTCTTCCACGTCGTGCGCGACTTCGGCTGCGACGATGGCGATTTCCTCGCGAAGCTCGATGAGGCCGCGCAGCTCTTCGACTGCTTTCTGCCGCTCGTCAACCTCGGCACCCTTTACCTGGCCGGGATGCAGCAGCCAGTCCGCAAGCGTCGCTCTTCCCGCGCTCGTGGCGGCAATGCACAGCCATTCGTACAGCGAGCCCTTTCCGAAGAGATCGAGATCCGCGGCGAAGGGGTGATGCTCGTCGGCGTAGCTTGCGCCGGAAACTCCCTTCCCCTGCCACTGGCCGGTCAGCCTTTCGACTCCCCGCTCGCAGAATCGCGTCGCGGCCTCGGACCGTCGGCGGCGCGTGATCGTCCGGTCGTGCGCAACCATCAACGCGATGAACCCAACGATCGGAACAACAATCCAGCCGCTGAAGTGAGCGATGGCGATGATTACCGCGATGGCGAAGAAAACGATCCGGGCGATGGAGATCGTGCGCTCGCGGGCACGGAGCGTGGACGCTTCGGCGCGATGGCTCGCCAGTCGAGTTTCATAGATAGAACGGGGGTCGGACACGGCCTGAAGTATATGCAGCGTGAATAGGTAGCAGACACTGAACCACAGAGACACAGAGGTCACAGAGAAAACCTCATTGTCTGTAACCTCTGTGTCTCTGTGGTTAAAAGGTTCGCTAAAACAGCGCGAGTTGCGTGTTCAGCGCGGGCAGCCTAGGTCGCGCCGGGCGGCGGCGCGAGATCTCGTACACGCCGGTCGCTTCGAACTGCTTCGCGATCGACAGCTCCAACTGCGAAGTCACGCCGAGTTTCGTCAGCAGGCGCGAAGCCATGTCGCGCACGATCGACTCGTGGTTGTTGCGCTGCGAAAGGTGAATCAGGCAGAGGTTCTTTAGATCGGCACCGATCATCCGCTGCACGGCGGTCATCGAATCGTCGTTGGAGAGGTGGCCGAACCGCGACATGATCCGGCGCTTGAGCGACCACGGATAGCTTCCCATCCGCAGCATGTCGAGGTCGTGGTTGGCCTCAAAGAACAGGCCGTCGCAATCGGAGAGGTGACGGATCACCGGCGCGTCGGCGTGTCCAAGATCGCTGGCGACACCAACGCGGGTACCGTCGCGCGCTTCGATCACGAAGCAGGCCGGGTCGGCGGCATCGTGCAGCGTGCGCTGCGCATGGATGTTCAGCTCGCCGATCGTGAAGACGGAATCGTTCGGGAAGATGATCGTCTTCGTCTTTTCGCGGTCGATGCGGCTGGCGTCGAGCGTCCCCTGCGTCAGGTAGATCGGAATGCCGTACTTGCGCGCGATCGAGCCGGCGCCGCGGATGTGGTCGTAGTGCTCGTGCGTGATGATGATCGCGCGAAGCTGCTCGATCTCCTTCCCGACCTGCTCCATCCGTTTGCGCGTCTCCCGAGGGCCAAGGCCGGCGTCGACCAGGATGGAGGTGCCGTCACTTTCGACGTAGTAGGAATTGCCCGCGCTGCCGGAGGAGAGGGGTGCGACGATCACGATGGATCATGGTACGCGGTCTCGCGGTCTCGCGGTAGCTGGGCGTTCGCGGCTTGCTGAGTTGCACCCCGCAACCCCGGGACCGCGCATACAATCCCCCTCCACATGATGGAACGCTTTATCGTTGAAGGCGGCCGCCGGCTGGAGGGACGCATCCGTCCGGGCGGAAACAAGAACGCGGCGCTGCCGATCCTGGCGGCGTGTCTGCTGACCGACGAAGCGGTCATCCTCCGCAACCTTCCCGATATTCAGGATGTCCGAGTCATGCTCCAGATCATGGAAGGCATCGGCGCGACGGTCGAGCGCGTGGAAGCGAACGTCGTTCGCATCGAGACGAAAGGCGATTGCTCGTCCAGCCCCGATCCCGATCTCTCGCGAAAAATCCGCGCTTCGATCCTTCTGGCCGGGCCGCTGCTGGCGCGCTGCGGTGCGGCGAACATCGCCAAGCCGGGCGGCGATGCCATCGGACGACGCCGCGTCGATACCCATCTCCTTGCCCTCGAATCCCTCGGCGCACAGATCGAAGTCTCGGCGCAGGAGTACCGGATGTCCGTTCGAGCGCTCAAAGGCTCGAACATGTTTCTCGACGAAGCATCGGTGACGGCGACCGAGAATGCCATCATGGCCGCGGTTCTGGCCGAAGGTGAGACGCTGATCTACAACGCGGCGGCGGAGCCTCACGTCCAGGACCTCTGCCGTTTCCTCAACCTCCTCGGCGCCCAGATCGAAGGCATCGCCACGAACTCCCTGCGCATCCGCGGGGTCGACTCGCTGCACGGAGGCGACTTCCACATTCCCAGCGACCATATCGAAGTCGGCTCCTACATCGGCCTCGCCGCGGTGACGCGCAGCGAGCTCGTGATCGAAGACGCCGTGCCCGAGCACATGTACGCCGTCCGCTACATGCTCGAGAAGGTCGGCATCGACATTAAGATCGAAGGGAAGGACATCCGCGTCCCGAAGGATCAGGCGCTGCGCGTCCGCTATGACATCGGCGCGGCCGTGCCGAAGATCGACGACGGACCGTGGCCGCTCTTCCCCGCCGATCTGCTCTCGATCATGATCGTCATCGCCACGCAGGCCGAAGGGACGGTGATGATCTTCGAGAAGATGTTCGAGTCCCGCCTCTTCTTCACGGACAAATTGATCCAGATGGGCGCGCGCATCATCCTCTGCGATCCCCACCGCGCCATCATCGTCGGCGGTAACCGCCTGAGCGGCGCGGAGATCTCCAGCCCCGACATCCGCGCCGGAATGGCTCTGCTGCTCGCCGCACTCTGCGCGAAAGGCGAGAGCGTGATCCACAACATCCACCAGATCGACCGCGGCTACGAGCGGATCGAGGAGCGTCTGAATCCGCTGGGAGCGAGGATCAGGCGGGAGCGGGATTCGTAATCCGCAGGATGAATGAGGACGGATGAACGATGAACACCGGGAGAGTCGCTGACCGTTCGTCCTTCATCGTTAATACCTCATCCTCGCCCGCCGTCATGGGCATCCTCAACGTCACGCCCGACTCGTTTTCGGACGGCGGCGTTCACCTCGACCACACCAAGGCCCTGCATGCGGCGCTGCAGATGGAAGCGGACGGCGCGGCGATCATCGACATCGGCGGTGAGTCGACGCGGCCCGGCGCCGAGCCTCTGGCGGCGCAGATCGAGATCGACCGCGTCGTTCCGGTCATCGAGCAGATCCGCAAGCGCAGCGCGATTCCAATCTCGATCGACACACGTAAGGCAGCAGTGGCCGAAGAGGCCATCCGCGCGGGAGCGAACATCGTCAACGACGTCAGCGGCATGCGCTACTCGGCGGCGATGCCAGCAGTCGTTGCCGGCAGCGGCGTGCCGGTGATCCTGATGCACATGCGCGGCGAGCCGGCCACGATGCAGGAGCTGGCCGTGTACGACGACGTGGTGGCGGACGTCGCCCGCGAGCTGATCACGATCATCGACGATGCCGTCGCCGCCGGCGTCGACCGCAGCAAGATCCTCATCGATCCCGGCATCGGCTTCGCCAAGACCTTTGACCAGAACCTGGAGCTCCTGGCCCGCGCGGACGAGCTGACCTCACTCGGGCCGGTCGTGATCGGAGCCTCACGCAAGGCGTTCATCGGGCATCTGACCGGCCGCATTTCCGGCCCGGAGCGCGCCATCGGTTCGCTCGCAGCGGTGGCCGCAGCACAACTGGCCGGCGCAGCGATCGTGCGCGTGCACGACGTGCGCGAGACCGTCGACTTCCTGAAGGTGTGGATGGCGATCGAGGGAAGGAGATGATGGCGCCTGCGGCGCGTTGTCGGTTGTCGGTTAGATGCGCCTTCGGCGCGTTGGCAAACCCGCGCGATTGGGCGGGAGCTCCGCAATTCTCAGCGCTAACTCGAATCACCGGAGTGCCCTCACATCGGTTCCGGTCTTTAGAAACGACAGCAGGAAACGCAGATGGATGCGCGTGCCACGCGTTAGCAAGACTACGCGTTTGGCCTTCTGACAACGCGCCGAAGGCGCAGTCAACCGACAACCGACAACGCGCCGCAGGCGGCCGCCAGGCCGCCGGAGGCGCAACATGAGTTGGTACGACCGCATCCTGGCGCTCCAGTTCTCGTGGCGCGATGCCCTCGACATCCTCATCGTCGCGTTCGTCATCTACAACATCCTCGCGCTCATTCGCGGCACGCGGGCGATGCAGGTTTCGATCGGGATGGTTTTGCTGGGCAGCACGTTCTTCGTCGCACGCGCTTTCAACCTGCCCGCGCTCGAAGCGATCTCCCGCCAGATTCTTTTTTATCTTCCCTTCGCCGTCATCGTGCTGTTTCAAGCGGAGATCCGACGCGCGCTGGCGCGCATGGCTTCGAACCCGCTGCTGTCGCTTTTTCCGAGCGGAACGTCTCCTGTTCCGTTCGACGTCATTCTCGACGCGGCCAGGGTGCTCTCTGCGAACCGCATCGGTGCGCTGATCGCCATCGAGCGCGCCCAGAGCCTGAAGATGTATTCGGAAGCGGCGAAACCGATCGATGCCCTCGCCTCTGCCGAATTGCTCATCAGCATCTTCACGCCGGGCGGACCACTTCACGATGGTGCGGCGATCGTGAGAGGCAACCGCATCGTCGCCGCGGGCGCATTCCTTCCGCTCACCACATCCGCCGATCCGAAGCTCGCCCACGGAACGCGCCATCGGGCCGCGTTGGGGTTATCCGAAGATAGCGACGCATTGGTCATCGTGATCTCGGAAGAGAATGGCTCGATCGCCGCCACGAGCGAAGGCGTGCTGCACGAGCACCTCGACAGCGATCAACTTCTTCAACTGATGCAGGAGCGGCTGAAATGATTGCGCCTGCGGCGCGTTGTCGGTTGTCGGTTAGATGCGCCTTCGGCGCGTTGAAAAAAACCTCGCCGCGCGTTCTTACTAACGCGCCGAAGGCGCAACCAACCGACAACCGACAACGCGCTGGAGGCGCAGCGTGAGCAGCCACAACCTCTCGCTCCGCATCCTCTCCCTGTTCCTTGCGTTCACGGTGTGGTTCTTCGTTTCTGCGCCACGGCGGGAGCCGGTCTCGGAGCGCGCATTCGCGGCGCCTGTATCGATCGTCCGCATGCCGCGCGACCTAGTTATCACCACGCCCGTTCCGGACACGGTCAGCGTTCGTCTCCGCGGACGGATCTCTGACCTTCGATCGCTCTCATCGCAGAATCTCGAAGTCACGCTCGATGTGAGCTGGGTAACGCCGGGCGATGCCGTCATCACGCTCAGCCCGCAGGCGATGAGCGTCCCGCCGCAGATCGACGTCGTGTCGATCGAGCCGATGAAACTCCGCTTTCACGTGGAAGCGCTGCGGCAGACCGTCGTCCCCATCCGGCCGTTTCTGATCGGGCAACCTCCTCCCGGATATCTCGCCGGCGACACGACGCTCGTCCCCGATCACGCTCTCGTGTCCGGCCCGGCCTCGCAGATACGGAACGTCACGGAAGTGGCGACCGAACGGATTATCATGAGCGGCCGCACCGAGACATTCGTGCAGAATGTGGGCGTCGTCAGCGACTCATCACTCGTCCGCATCATCGAGCCGCTGGTCACGCAAGTCACCGTGCCTGTGAATGCCGAGATCGGACCGGTCGCGCCTGCATCGGCAACCACGGATACGACTGCCGAGGAGGCGTCCGTCGAAAAGCCCGCCGAGACGAAGCCGCCAGAAAAGACGCCGGTGCAAAAACGCAGACACAAAAGGGAGCAATGAGGACCTTATTCGGCACCGACGGCATCCGCGGCAAAGCCCATCAGTACCCATTCGACGGACCGACGATGTTCGCGCTCGGCGAAGCGCTGGCGCATCGGCTTTCGCGGGGTGTGGGGAGTGGGGAGTTGGGGGTGGGAGAGATTGCCACTGACTCTCTCGGACACCCGACAAAGGGAATCGGGAGTCGGGAGTCGGGGGTCGGAGACTCTTCAATCGACTCTCTCCGACAACTGACAACCGACAACCGACAACCGACAACCGCTTCTCCACTCCCCACCCCCCACGCCCCACTCCCCAAACCCCACCCCACCATCCTCCTCGGCATGGATACGCGCGAATCAGGTCCGGAGATCGCCCGCGCGCTGACTGCCGGCATCGAGCATGGCGGCGGCAGGGCAATCTTCATCGGAATCGTCCCCACCCCCGCGGTGGCCTATCTCTGCCGTACTTCGGACGCCGCTGCCGGCATATCCATCTCGGCCTCGCACAATCCCTTCGAAGACAACGGCGTCAAGATCTTCGGACACGATGGGATGAAAATCCCCGACAGTGTTGAAGAACAGATCGAGGACGAGCTGCGCGCGCTTCGCCGCGACGATGTCGTCATCCCTGATCGGGAGCTGCGCGAGAACCTCGAGCTCATCGAGCGTTACGAGCAATTCCTCGATGACGGCATCGCTCCCCAGGCGTTGCGCGGCCGCAAGGTCGTGCTCGACACAGGAAACGGCGCCACCTTCCGGATCGCGCCCGAAGTCTTTCGCCGCGCCGGGGCGGAAGTCGTCGTCATCAACGCGGAACCGAATGGCCGCAACATTAATGACCAGTGTGGTGCAATGCATCCCGAGGGGCTGGCGAAGACCGTGGTTGCCGAGAAGGCGGACTTCGGTGTCGCCTTCGACGGCGACGCTGACCGTGCCATCTTCGTCGACGACGTGGGAAAGATCCGCGACGGCGACGAGATCATCTACCTCTGGGCGCAGCGCCTGAACCGAAATGGCGCTCTCCGGAACGGCTGCGTCGTTACGACCGTAATGTCCAACTTCGGCTTCGAGCAGCAGCTTCGCGAGGATGGCATCGAGCTTTGCCGCGCCAACGTCGGCGACAAGTACGTACTCGAGATGATGATCGAGCGTGGCGCGATCCTCGGCGGCGAACAGTCCGGTCACATCATCGACCTCGCGGTTCACACGACCGGCGACGGCACCCACACCGCTCTCGTCTTCGGCGAGTTGCTCACGCAGGGAGGCAGGCCCTTCTCCGAGCTCCGCACATTCACGCCGATGCCACAGTTGCTCGTGAACCAGCCGGTCGCCTCGAAGCCGCCGCTCGAATCGCTGCCGAAATACCAGGCGGCGCTGGCTGCCGCGCAAGCGCAGTTGCATGGCCAGGGCCGCATCCTCGTCCGATACTCCGGCACCGAGAACAAAGTGCGCGTCATGGTCGAAGGCCCCGATCGGGCGCTCATCGAACAGATCGCCGAGTCGTTGCGAGTTGTGCTGGAATCAGAGATCAGCGGGACTCGGGGATCAGCGACTAGAGACACTAGAGACTAGAGATCTGAGATCTGAATCTGAGATCTGAGATCTGAGATCTGAGCTCAGGAATCGCGCTCTCGATTGACGTTAAGCGTTTTTCAGAACCATGGAGCTATCGGGCCGGATCCAACCATCGAGGCGGGACGCCTCGATGGCCGCGGGCGGAGACGCCCGCACTCCTAACCCAAGGCGCGCGTCTCGACCGCCCGGAATATGAAATGCTGTCCTGCCTCTGAGCCCTGATCTCTTGTCTCTGATTCCTGATCTCTGAGTCCATGCACACCATTGTCATCGCCCTCGCTGCCTTCGCGGCCGGCGCAATCAACTCGATCGCTGGCGGGGGAACACTTCTCTCCTTTCCCGCGCTCGTGTGGATCGGCGTCAACCCAGTGATGGCGAACGCCACAAACACCTTCGCGCTCTGGCCGGGGTCGTTCGCGGCCATGGTCGGGTTCCGCCGCGAGCTGGCCAACGTCCGCCGCTGGCTTCTGCTCCTGACGATTCCCGCGCTCCTCGGCGGGGCAACAGGCGGTGTGCTGCTGTTGCACACCTCGATGGCGACCTTCACACGCCTCGTACCGTTTCTCATCCTCGGCGCAACCCTGCTCCTCGCGACACAAGAGCTGATCACGCGCCGCCTCGGCGTGCTCGCGCACGCTCACGAGAATCCGAGCGCCGCCTGGATCACGATCGTCGCCATCTTCCAGTTTCTCGTCGGCATCTACGGCGGCTACTTCGGCGCCGGCATCGGAATCCTGATCCTGGCTGCGTTGGGACTCATCGGCCTGACGGACATGCACGAGATGAATGGCCTCAAGAACCTGATGGCCATCTGCATCAACGGCGTCGCCGCCATCTACTTCGCCTGGTCCGGAGCTGTGATCTGGAAGGACGGATTCATCATGGCAGTCGCCGCGATCATCGGCGGCTACCTCGGCGCACGCGTCGCCCGGCACCTCGGCCGCACCTTCGTCCGGCGATCGGTCGTGGTGATCGGCCTGGCCATGGGCATCGCTCTCTTCTTCAAACGCTGAGTGCGCTTGCGTTCCCGCCGACGCTTCAGTTTGGCAAAACTTCTTTGCAAAATGTCATCACTACGCCGTGTGATGGCACGTGTCCGAGCGTACGATAGTGATTCAACGAAGGGGTTCCCATGCGGAAGGTCTCGCAGTGCGCAGCAATCGTGCTTTCCATCGCGGCGGCGGCTTCGGCGCAACTGAAGGAAAGCATCACCGTCAACCATGTCGACGTTCCGGTCACCGTCGTCGACCGCAGCGGCAATCCGATTCGCGGACTTCAGGCCAAAGATTTCCAGGTATTCGATGAGGGCAAGGAGTGCGCGATCCGATCCTTCGACATCGTGGACTTCGCGTCGCCCGCATCGGTCAAGGCCACCTCGCCGCTCAATCCGGTGGCTCGCCGCAACTTCCTTATTCTCTTCGACCTCACGTTCTCCACGCCACAGACGGTGGTTCGCGCGCAAGCCGCTGCCAACGACTTCCTCAAGAAGATGGTGGGCCCGCGCGACCGCGTCGGCGTCGCGACGCTCGACAATGAGCACGGCTTCCAACTGCTCAGCGCGTTCACGACCGATCGGCGGCTCATCGTGGCGGCAATCAAGAATCCGAAATCGTTCCGCGCTTTCGATCCGCTTCAGGTCGCAGGCACCAACCCGCTGGAGGACGTCGCCGGGGACCTGACAGCTCCCCCCGGGGGGGATGCCCTGGGAATCTCCGCCGATTTCAAGGACATCCTCCGCGGATCGGCCCGTCTCGAAGACGACTACAGCCGTGGAAAGATTGATCGTCAGGTAACTTCCTTGACGGGCCTCGCCACTACCCTGCGGGCGGTCGCCGGGCAGAAACACATCGTCTTCCTCTCCGAAGGATTCGAGTCGCGGCTCATTCAAGGACGCGACGCGCGCGGTGGACAAACGGAAAAAACTGAGGAGAACACGGCGGTTGAGGCCGGGCAGACGTGGAAGATCAATAACGACGACCGCTACGGGAACTCCGGCAGCATGAGCTTGATCACGAGACTCGCGGAGGCGGCCCGGCGGTCCGATGTGATCCTCGACGCCGTCGACATCCACGGCCTTCGTTCCGACGTCGACGCCCGAAAGGGAGTGGACCAGAAATCGAACGAGGGGCTTCATCTGCTTGCCGGTTCCACTGGCGGCTATGTCTTCCAGAACTCGAACGATCTCTCCTCCGATTTCGGACGCGTTCTCAAAGCCCAGGAATTCGTCTACGTCCTCGGCTTCCAGACCACGGCAGAAAAGCCCGGTAAGTTCCATGCGCTGAAAGTGCACGTAAACGTGCCGGGGGCGCGAGTCACCGCGCGCACCGGTTACTACGAGGGTGGCGCCGGGAACGTGCTCGAGCGCGCACTGACGAGCGCCGAGGTGATGATCAACGACATTCCGCAGGATGCGATTCACGTTGAATCGCTGGCGGCGCCGTTTCCCACAACCGGAGCGAGCTCGCAGGTCCCCGTGATCCTCGAGGTCAACGGCCAGGATCTCGCAGCCGCCGTCGGGACGACACGCCGCGGGACCGCAGAAATCTTCGTCTACGCCTTCGACGAAGACGGCTTGGTGCGCGACTCGACCTACCAGCGTCTGGCCTTCGACCTCGCCAAGATCGGCGACAGCCTCAAGAACGGCATCAAGTACTACGCGACCCTCAGCCTCCCTCCCGGCCGCTACGCCATCAAGAGCCTCGTCAACCTCGCGGAGACGGCAAAGAAGGGATTCGTTCGCAAGGACATCGTCGTACCTGCCAACGGGGATGTCGCGATCTCCCAGCCGTTGTTTTTCGAAGAGCCGGGCAAGTGGCTCATGATCCGCGGCAGCTCGCACGACAAGACCAACGCCGGCTACCCCTTCGTCGCCAATGGACAGGCGTTCATTCCCTCCGCCGGAGTGAGTGTCCGGCGCGGAGAGCCGCGCACCTTCGCGGTCTTCGTGGAGAATGCCTCGCCCGATGAGCTGTCGGTCGAATCGAGCCCGAAATCGACGATCGTCTCGCAGACAGGCAGCGGCCTGCGATCACTGCTCCTGCTCCGTCTCGATTCCGCCGACGCTTCGGCAGCGGCACTCGACGTAGTCGTGCGAAAGCGCGGCAGCGACGACCTGCGCAAGTCGAGCATTCCGCTTACGATTCAACAATAGGGAGCCGCTTGCGCCACAGGCACGCAGAGGACACGGAGGATGGTGCGTCCTCGTGTCTCTGTCGTTTATCTCTGTCCTAGCACGAACACGAGGATCGCGATAACGGTCACGACGACTGCGATGCACGTCACAACGACACCCGTTGGCATCGCCGGTCGCCCCTCACGCGGCAATTCCGCCACGCTTAATTCGTGAGCGGCCGTCCCGGGATCGACGATCGCCACCGCGCGGTCCCGGCATTCGAAGCAGGCCTCCAGATGCTCGGCGATGGCGATGATCTCGTCCACGCCACCCGAGCGGGTCACGTACTGCTCGATCTCAGCCACCGTCAGATGCCGCTTCAATGACTTGATTCCTACGCGGTCGGCAGTGTGCGGCAGAACGGCCGCATGCTTGTGATCGGGGTCACAAACGAGGTGGTAGTTATCGCTGCTGGGGACGGCCCGCCGGATGCTTCACTGGAGGATTCGCGTCGCGGGCACGAGGTCGCGAGATCGGCGTCACCTCGAATTCCTCTTCCCAAGCGTCGTCGTCATAAGCTTGACTGATTACGATCTCGTCGATCTCGTCCTCAGTCAGCGGCCGTTGCGTCGGTTGCTTCATCCCCGAATTATAACGGCCTCACGCTACTTCTCGCTCCGTGCCGACTGCAACAGCCGCTTCGTCGCCGCGTGCTGCGGGTTCGTCAGCACCTCGCGCGGGTTTCCTTCCTCGACCACTTCTCCCTCGGCCAGAATGATCACGCGCGTGGCGAAGTCGCGGGCGAAATCGTCGTCGTGCGTCGTGACGACCAGCGTCCGGCCGGTAGTCGTCAGTTGCAGGAGTGTCTCTCCCAGTTCGCCGCGGCGGGCCGGATCGAGTGACGCCGTCGGCTCGTCCATCAGCAGGAGTGGCGGCTCCATCGCCATCGCGCGCGCGATCGCCACGCGCTGGGCTTCGCCTCCCGAGAGCTCGCGCGGTAGCGCGTTGCGCCGGTGCGCGACGCCTAGCGCTTCCAGCAGCTCCGTCGCGCGGCGCTCGGCCTCGGCGCGAGGGACATGCGCCACCTGCATCGGCGCCAGCGTGACGTTCCCCATGGCCGACAAATGCTCGAAGAGGTAGTGGAGCTGGAACACCATCCCTACCCTCGTGCGCAGCTCGCGGATCGTGTTTCTCGAAGGCGCAGGTCCCGGGCGGAGCACCACGCCCCCGACGTCGATCACTCCATCCTCGAACGTCTCCAGTGCCGCAACGCAGCGCAACACGGTCGTCTTGCCGCCTCCGGACAGACCCATCAGCGCGACGAGCTCGCCGGCGCGAACGTCTGCGTTGACGCCGCGCAGGATCTCGCGCTCTCCTCGACGCAGGCGGAGATTCGCGATCGAAAGGACGCCGCTCATTCCGACGCCGCCTTCCAGCGCATCTCCAGGCGTCCCGCCAGGCGCGACAACGGCAGCGACAACACGAGATAGAGCGCCGCGCAGAGGATGCCGGGAATCACCCAGCTTCCGATGTTCGCCGCGAAGATCGACGTCTGCTTCGTCAACTCGATCACTGTGATGACCGACACGAGCGATGAATCTTTGAGCAGCGCCACGAAGTCATTCGTCATCGGCGCCAGCGCGATTCGAAACGCCTGCGGACCGCGAACGAGCCGCAAGACTTGCGACTCCGTCAAACCCAGCGTCCGCGCCGCCTCCAGCTGACCGCGAGGCACAGCCTCCAGCGCGCCGCGGTAAATCTCACTTTCGTACGCCGCGTAGTTCAATCCAAGCCCGAGGAGTGCGGCAAGAAACGCAGGGAGCCGGATCACCGACGAGAGACCGTAGTAAAGAACGAAGAGCTGCAGCAGAACCGGCGTTCCGCGCACGACCTCGACGTACATCGTCAGGACCGCACGCACCGGCGCGCTACCGTAAACACGGCCGCTGGCGATGAACACGCCGACGAGAACCGCCAACGCCATCGCCGCGCACGACAACACGATCGTGATCAGCGATGCCCGCAGCAGCGCGGGGATGTATCGCAACACGATCCCCATATCCTGCGTCGCGACGCCCTCGGCTGTCTTCTTTTCGTGTTGCGAAACAGCCTTCTGCGCGTTCAGTACGCTTGCGAAAAACGCCGGCTGATAGTCGTCCCAGATCTTCCACTTGCGATAAATCCGTTCCAGCGTGCCGTCGGCCATCCGCGCGCGCAGAATGCCGTTGATCTGATCGCGCAGCGCCGTATTCGTAGTAGCCAGCACTCCGATGTAATGACTCGTCGCCACCGGCTTCGGTTCCGTGTACAGACCGGGCACGCGCCGCATCGACCGCGCCGCGATGATGTTGTCGAGTAGCACCGCGTCGAGACGGCCGGCGCGAAGATCGGCGTATGGATGAACGTCGTCATCGTACGAGACGCAGATCACGCCGTCGGTCATCTGTGCCGCCAGCAGCTTCTCGTACGCGATCGTGCCGCCGAGGGTGCCGACGCGCCGTCCGCGAAGGGCCGCCAGTGTCGCGAACTTCCCCCGATCCTCGGCGCGCACGGTCAGCACTTCATGAAACTCGAAGTACGGAATCGTGGCCGCTAGCATCTTCCGCCGCGCCGGCGTGTCCTCTACCCCGCTCATCCCGATGTCGAAGTCACCGCGCTGCACGGACTGATCGATGTCGCTGAACGACACCTGCACGAACTCGGGCCGCCGTCCCAGCCCCTTCGCGATCTCCCCCGCCACCTCGACGTCGAACCCGCGCAGATTCGAAGGGTCATTCGGATCCGCCTCCACAAACGGCGCCCCACCCTCGGCATCCCCACCCCAGTGCAGGATAGGTGTCTGCGCCCGCGCCACGGCTGCGAAGACGAGTACGAGAACGATGGATGACGATCGGCGAATGAGGTTCATTTTGTGGCGACGTTCATCGTTCAAAGCGCCGGCTTTGTCAACGGTTTTCGCTTGGATGATTTTTCCTCTTTGCGCAAACCACCGGGCGGGGACGCCCGGTGGCCGCGGACGAGACGTCCGCACTCCAACGCTACAATCGCACGCGTGAACGACGACCTCCGCCTCGCCCTCTCTCTGGCCGATGCAGCCGACGAGATCACTATGCAGCACTTTCAGTCGGTCACGCTTTCGGTGAGGACGAAGAACGATCGGACGCCGGTGTCCGAGGCCGATGAGGCGGTGGAGAGGATGATTCGCGAGCGGCTCGAGCGCGAGCGGCCGGACGATGGCATCCTCGGCGAAGAGTTCGGCGCGCGAGGCGAGGCGGAGCGGCGCTGGATCATCGATCCGATCGACGCCACGAAGAACTACATCCGCGGCATTCCTGTGTTCGCGACGCTGATCGCGCTCGACGAGCGGATCGGTGTCGTATCAGCGCCGGCCATGGGCAGGCGCTGGTGGGCGTCGCGCGGCGAGGGGGCGTTCTGCCGCGACGGCGGCGCATCGAGCCAGGCTCGCGCGATCCACGTATCAGCGATCGGAGCGATCGGCGATGCGCAGCTCTGCTACGACGACGTGCCCGGCTTCGAGAAGCTTGATCTTGGCGGAAAGTTTCTCGCGCTCGTGCGCCGATGTACGCGTAGCCGAGGGTTTGGCGATTTCTGGTCGCACATGCTCGTAGCCGAGGGAGCTGCCGAGATCGCGATCGAACCGGAGGTCGCGCATTGGGACATGGCCGCGGTAAAGGTGATCGTCGAAGAAGCCGGCGGACGGTTCACCAATCTTCGCGGCGAGTCGCGCGCGGATGGCGGCAGCGGACTTTCGACGAACGGGCTTTTGCACGACGACGTGTTGCGCGCCTTCGTCTAACCCGCATCTCTTTCACTCTCATTCAATTGATCCCTTTTTCCAATCGAGCGCCTTCTCCCCCACGCTTTTCAGTGGGGGAGAAGATACTCTGTTGAGAGTCAAGCGGCTTTTGACCTTTTTCTTGGCGAGCGCGTAGCCTGCGCCGAGCCAGTGTCAAGCTGCTGACGCAGCTCCTCCGCTTCGCTCCGGCCCTTCGGGTGA
>Ga0247666_1000030_pt1 | contig 87733 bp, 89 predicted proteins | sample CNK07_metaG_FD_183025 | JGI IMG/M metagenome (GOLD analysis project Ga0247666, IMG submission 183025) | Soil microbial communities from Purdue University Martell Research Forest, Indiana, United States - CNK07 | ecosystem: Environmental > Terrestrial > Soil > Temperate forest > Bulk soil...
GGTTTCGAGCATCACGTGGCTGCAAACTTTTCGACAGTCGCCGGCGCGGTACACGAAGCGGCGACCCGGTATTTCGGCTGGGACGTTCACTGGCATAAAACATGAGCACAATCGTTGCGGGAGTCGATTTTGGGACGCTGAGCGTGCGCGTGTCGCTGGTGGACAGCGAGCGCGGGCCGATTGGCGCAGGAACGGCCGAATATCCACTTCTTCGAAAGAAAGAAGACCCGGATTTTGCGACCCAGCGACATGTGGATCATATGGATGCGCTGGTGCTGGCGATGCGGAAGGCGCTGGCTGCTGCCGATGTAAAAGGCGAGAAAGTTGCCGCCGTCGCGTTGGATACGACTGGCTCAAGTGTTGTACCAGTCGGAGAAAAACTTCAACCGCTGGACGATTATTACTTGTGGTGCGACCACCGAGCATGGAAGGAAGCGGCGCAGATAACGGAAGTGGCGCGGTCGCGGGGCGTGAAGGCGATTGATTGGTGCGGTGGCGTGTACTCGTCTGAATGGGGATTTGCGAAGCTGCTGCACTGGTTGCGGAATAATCCGGCCAAGCGGCAAAAGTTTGTTACCGCGCTGGAACACTGCGACATGGTGGCGGCGACGTTGACGGGAACAACCGACGTGCAGAAGATTCCGCGCAGCGTTTGCGCGATGGGCCACAAATGGATGTGGAACCGGCTATGGGGAGGATTTCCAGACAACGAATTTCTGCGGGCTGTGGATCCATTGCTCGACAAAATTGCGGAGAAGATGCCCGGGCGTTACGAAACTTCGGACCGCATTGCAGGAGAATTGAGTTCGGAATGGGCTGGAAAACTTGGCCTGCGCGCGGGATTGCCGATTCCGGTAGGAGCGTTTGACGCGCACTGGGACACGCTTGGAGCTGGAGCGCGATTGCATGATCTGGTGAACGTGATTGGGACTTCGACGTGCATCGTGGGAATTTCCGACTCGACGGAGCTGGTGCCGGGCGTTTGCGGCGTTGTGCCGGGATCGGTGCATCCGAAATACACGGGCATTGAAGCAGGGCTCTCGGCGACGGGAGATATTTTTGAAGCGATTGCGCGACGTGCAGGAAGTTCTCTCGCAGAGCTCTCCAGCAGGATCCGAAACTACCGGGCAGGGCAAACGGGACTGTTGCGCATGACGTGGGACAATGGCGACCGGACGGTACTGGTGAATCCGGAGTTGGGCGGCGTGACGCTTGGCTGGAAGCTGACGCACGGCCCGGAAGACGAATTGTTTTCGGCAATCGAAGGAACAGGATTTCACACGCGCGTGATATTGGAGCGAATGGAGCAGCACGGAGTGGCTATCCGGCGCGTGATTAATGGCGGCGGGATTCCGCAGAAGAACCGAGGGCTGAATCAGACGTACGCGGATATTCTGGATAAGCCCGTGTTGGTACCGGAAGGCGACGTAACAAGTCTGGGGTCGGCGATTTTTGCGTTTATGGCGGCGGGAACTTTTCCTTCTATCGAAAAAGCACAAGACGCGCTGTGCCGGAAGTTCACGGTATTCGAACCGAATGCGGCGAGCGCGGCCGCCTATGCCGAATTGTTTGTGCTCTATCGCAAACTTTATTTCTCGATGGGGCAGAGGAACGCACCGGCTACGGCAATCGGAGACGTACTGCCTGAGTTGCGGCGAATTGCGGCGAAGGTCTGGGGCTCACAATGATGCTGACAGCGTTACGCGAGCAGGTGTTCGAAGCGAACCTGGAATTGGCGCGCCGAGGATTGGCTGTCGATACGTTTGGAAACGCGAGCGGCGTGGCGCGGGAAAAAGGGCTCATCGTGATCAAGCCCAGCGGTGTGGCGTACACGAAGCTAAAAGCCAAGGATCTGGTTGTCGCCGATATGGAAGGAAACGTTGTGGAAGGTTCCTTACGGCCGTCCTCGGATTTGGCTACGCATGCGATTTTGTACAAGAAGTTTTCGCAGATTGGCGGCATCGCGCACACGCATTCGAGGTCCGCAACGATTTGGGCGCAGTCCCGGCGCGAAATTCCCTGCTTGGGCACGACCCACGCGGACTACTTTCGCGGGGCCGTTCCTGTGACGGATAACTTGACGGCCGAAGAGATTCAGAACGACTACGAACTCAACACAGGTCTGGTGATTGTCCGGCGGATGCGAGATATCGATCCGACAATGATGCCGGCGGTGCTGGTGGCGGGCCATGCGCCATTTTGTTGGGGTGCGTCGGCAACGGAAGCGGTCCACAATGCGTGGATGCTGGAAGAAGTGGCGCAGATGGCGCTGGCGACCGTGGCATTAAATCCCGGCGTGAAACCTCTAGATCCCGTGCTGCTCGACAAACATTTCCTGCGCAAGCACGGCACAAACGCCTACTACGGCCAAAAAGAAACCCCGGCCAAACCGCGCAAGAAGCGCTAGACCTTTAACCGGACGTAACACATCGGTCTGCGCCGAACCCTCGGTGCGCGCTGGGGCTGGCCACCCGTGCTGGGGTGGCAGCATCTCACTTTAATTCGGGCGTGGCAAAAAGCCCTGCACGCTATACTGAAAAGACTGGCAAATAATTGCGGAAGACCCGCAGCTGATTATCTGGGTGCGCATTTAACGGCCCCGCGGGAATAAATCTTAAGGAAGATTACAGACCCAATGACTTCTATTCACGTTGGTAACGTCTTGCCCGGAAAGACGACACGAGTATGAACCGAAGCGTTTCGGGAATCCGGTTTTTCAGCATTATTCCCCTCCTGTGCGGACTTTGTGTCTGTGCACTGGCGCAACAGCCGGCGCCGGATACCCAGCAGCCCACAACCGAGAAACCCGCGACGGCACAAGAACCGCAAAAACCCGACGAGCCGAAGCCCAAGACAAGCATTGAGCGCGAAACCGGCACGGTAAACGAGCGAATTTTTGAAGTGATGCCGAACTACGGGACGGTGGGAAAGAGCAAAGATCTGCCGCCCATGACTGCTGGCCAGAAATACCGTCTGGCGACGGCGCAAGTGACCGACTATTTTGCATTTCCGTTTAACGCGGCGTTGGCGGGAATCGACCAGGCAAAGAATTCTCCGGAATCGTGGGGACAGGGTTGGGGCGCGTACGGAAAGCGCTTCGGGGCGACATTTGCCGACAACTCGATTGGAACGTACATGACGACGGCGATTTTTCCGAGCATGCTGAAAGAAGATCCGCGCTACTACCGGCTGGCGCAAGGAAAGACGTCAAAGCGCCTGTGGTATCCCATCGAGCGGCTATTCGTCACCCGTTTGGATAAGGGCGGCAACCGATTCAACATTTCGGAAACGGCTGGAAATGCGGTAGCGGCGGGTCTTTCGAACTTCTACCACGCGCGCGAGGACAGGACTGTCGGGCGAAATTTTCAAACTTTCGGAATGCTGATCATGTGGGACGGATTGTCCAACGAACTAAAAGAATTCTGGCCGGATATTCGGCGGAAGTTCAAACACAAGAACCCCGAACAAGATCACTAGCTCGAGCGAGTTCGGGTTAGTCCGGCAACTTAGCTTCGTTTACGAGATCGAACTCCACGCTGGCGCCACTTGGTTTTGGCGCACCAATCGTTGCGATAGGCTGGCCTCCGCCGATCCATGCTTGTACTTTTCCTTTAACAATCCGGTGCGTGCCAGATTGATCGACGATGCTCAGATCTCGGTCGTGAAGTACAAAGCTAACCGTCTTGTTTTCCCCCGGCGCGAAGTGGAGTCGTTGAAAGCCTTTTAGCGCGCGCAGCGGTGCGCCAGAGATACCGGCGTGGATCAGGTACAGTTCCACGACTTCGTCGCCGGCCACAGGCCCGATGTTTTTCACCTCTACTGAAACGGTTACAGAGTTTTTGCGTGATAGCTGCGAGCTGTCGACCCTGGGCTTGTCGTAGGAAAACGATGTGTAACTGAGGCCGAAGCCGAAAGGATAGAGCGGTTCGCCGTCGAAATAGCGATAGGTGCGCTTGGCCATGGAATAGTCTTCAAACGGCGGAAGCTGATCGACGGATTTGTAAAACGTGATGGGCAAGCGGCCGGCGGGACTGAAATCGCCGGCGATGGCTTCCGCAACGGCAGCGCCGCCTTGTCCGCCCGGATACCAAGCTTCCAGAATTGCAGGCAGATTCGCATTCGCCCAATTGATTCCGGGCGCGCTGCCATTCATCAATACGAGGATCGTCGGTTTGCCGGTGGCGTGGATCCGTTCCAGCAGTTGTTCCTGCGGTGCGGGCAGGTCAATGCTGGTGCGGTCTCCGCCGGAAAAGCCTTCGGCGTTCACCTTCATTTCTTCGCCCTCGATCCGTGCGGATAGCCCGAGAACCATCACGACCAGGTCTGCTGCGCGCGCGGCTTCAACGGCGCGGCGGCCTTCTTCATCGGGCAGGCTCCAAATCAGGCGGGCTTCGGAACTGCGCATGTCCTGGAAGTATTCGATTTTGACAGGATACGGATGATCTTTTTCGAGGCGGATTTTTTTCGTGAGGGTTGTGGCCGGATGATGGATGTTCCAGTCTTCTGCAATGAGATTTTCGTCAAGCCAGAGACGCCAGCCGTCCTGGCCGGTGAAGCCGACCAGATAGTCCCCAGTTTCCGGCGGCATGAGAACGCCTGTCCAGCGCACGGAATAGTGATTTAAAAGTTGCGGGGAGATGCCGGTATCGCCCCAGGCAAAATCAACCCTGGCGTCGGTGTGCGAGGTGACCGGCGCGCCGTCGAGATTCATATTTGCGAAGTACTCGCCTTTCAGGCCGTGTTCGGAACAAGAAGCTTCGGTGCAGAGTGCGGAAGACGGAACCGGTTTTGAGACTGGTCCGACGAGCCCAGTTCCCTGGGCGTAAATTACTTTGGATTTCGCGAATCGCTGGCGGATTCCGGTGAGGACGGTGACGGGTTTAGATGGAGTGCCGTTGTAATTGCCTTCGAGCGCATCCAGGTCGTCTGCGTTGGGGCCGATGACCGCAATGGTTGCGGGTGGATTCTTGAGCGGAAGAATTCCGTCTTTATTCTTGAGAAGGACCAGCGATTCGCGAGCCATACGGAGGGCGATTTGATTGTGCTCATCGGTGTCGTTTTCCGCGGGCGTGATTTTGGAATAAGGAACCGAGGCCGGCGGGTCGAACATGCCGAGGCGGAAGCGCGCAGTGAAGAGTCGGCGAAGGGCAGTGTCCAAAACGGATTCAAGAAGCAATCCCTGGTGGACAGCGTTGACGATAGAGGCGCGTTCAGTGCTCATGTTATTGCGGTAGTCGCCGCAAATGAGATCCATGCCGGCTTTAAAGACGGCAGCGATGCCTTCTTCGGCAGTGGCGGCAAATTTGTGCCCGCGGAAAACGTCGCTCACAGCGCCACAATCGGATACGACGTAGCCTTTAAAGCCCCAATCTCTGCGCAACCGCTGGTCCAGGAGAAACGTATTGGCGCATGCGGGCTGGCCGTCCAAGGAGTTGTAAGCGCACATGACTGACTCGGCTTTACCTTCAGTGATCGTCGCGCGGAAGGCGGGGAGATAGGTGTCTTCGAGATCATGGCGCGAAGGTTCGATATTGGCGGTGTGGCGCGTCGACTCCGGGCCGCTGTGAACAGCGAAGTGTTTCGAGGTGGCGACCGTTTTGAAATACTTTGCATCGTTGCCCTGCAAACCGGTAATGAAGGCGACGCCCATGCGAGAAGTTAGATATGGATCTTCGCCGTAGGTTTCCTGGCCGCGGCCCCAACGAGGATCGCGAAAAATGTTGATATTGGGAGACCAGACGGTAAGGCCACGATACCAGTCGGCGGAGCCGTCCGGATGCAGGGTGGCGTAATACTTTGCCCGAAATTCGGTACTGATAGCATCGGCGGCTTCGTGCATAAGCGGCTCATCGAAGGTTGCAGCCATGCCAATCGCCTGCGGAAATACGGTGGCGACGCCGGCGCGGGCGACGCCATGAAGGCCTTCGTTCCACCAGTTGTATTCCGGAACATGGAGCCGCGGGATGGAAGCCGCCGTGTGGCCGAGTTGCGAAGCCTTTTCTTCAAGCGTCATGCGAGAGATGAGATCGTCGACGCGTTGTTTTACTGGTAATTTTGGGTCGAGATAAGCAGCGCCGGCTGGAGACTGTTGAGGCGATGCCGGGGCCGTTACGATGCCCACAAAGCAAAGGCTGGCGATAAACGCTGCTCGGAATTTCATTGGCGCCCACCGAAAGAAAGATTTACGGGTTAGATCGGCGCACACACATTTCAGAAGTCGCTGATCCGCCGCCCACAATATCATTGGCACATCGGGCAGAAAAGAAGTGTTATCTCGACTGAAAAAAGGAAGGACGAACGGAAGGGACGTCGGCGTTGCGTTCGAGGAGGGTAAATCTAGTTTCCCAATCCAAACAAGAGTTTGCAACGAGCGGTCCGGCTTCGTCGGGAGCGGCCATTCAGATACTTGCCAAAAGTTTTGTCAGTATCCCCTTCAATAGAACCACGCCGATATCCCAACGTCGAACACTGCGTACGTCACGGACGCTGCGACAAAACCCTCAAATTGGTGCGCTTTTTGAACTGTTTCGAAATCTTCGTAAACAACTGATTACGATTGCTCTTTGCGACATTCCTGCTGGCAATCCGGTTGTCCGTTACGAATCCGTCGTGCAGAATGCGGTTTGCGTGACATTTCATCCGCCATCCTACGGGTTTGATCCATTCTTTATCTTCCGGTGGGAATAGCGGATGGAGCAGACTCCGACCCAGAGACCGCGATGGAACCACGACACTTGACCATTCTGTGCCCCGTCCGCAACGAAGAAGCTGTCATACCCTTATTTTTCAGGCGGCTGCGGCCCGTTCTGGACAAACTGTTGGAGCGCTACCTAGTGGATTTGGTGTTTCTCGACAACGCTTCGACCGATTCTACCGCGCAGGAAATTCTGAAGATCCGGGAAGAGTGGCCGCCAACATACCTGATTACGATGAGCAAGAACGTCGGTTATCACGCGTCGCTCGAGTGTGGTTTGCGGTACGCGACCGGCGACCTATTCGCATTTATCGATGTGGATTGCGAAGACCCGCCGGAGATGATCCTGGAGTTTGCCGCCAAGCACGAAGAGGGGCACGACATCGTATACGGCGAGCGTGTCGACCGCGAAGAATCTGGTTTGATGAAAAACGCGCGGAAACTCTTCTACCGGATTTTGCGCGCGGTGGCCGACGAAGAGATCATTCTGGACATGGCTGAATTCTCTTTTTTCACGAAAGAGGTTCGCCACGCGATCTTGCAAGAGAGTTCTTCCTTCCCTTTTCTTCGTGCCTCGATCGGCCGCGTTGGATTCAAGCGATGCGCCATCCCGTTCAAGCGTCACAAGCGCATCGCCGGCGAGACCCACTACAACCTGACTGGAATGGCAATTTTCGCGATCGCGGGGATTCTGTCGTCGTCGACGCTGTTTCTGCGGCTGCCGATTTTCATTTTACCTTTTTGGCTGCTGGCGCTGTCGGGCCTGGGCGCCGGGTATGCACTCACGCACTCGCTGTGGTTCGCAGTGTGTGCGTTCGTACTGTTTGCCGCCTATGTCGGCGGGACGGCGGCGTTTACGGCGTTATACGTGGCGAGAACCTATAAGAACGGATTGCAGCGGCCGAATGCTTTTGTTAATGAAGCGAAAAGCGTTCTGCAGCCCGAAACGGGCGAGCGGCGGCGGAACGTTCGATACTCTGCCAGTGGGCATCAAAAGTGGCCAGCCATACGCTGACCTCACCGGCGATTGAGGGAGCGTCGTGGTCTGCAGACGCTTGCCCTGTGTGCCGAAGCCAGTCCCACAAGGTGGTTTATCCGGAAGCGTGCGACCCCATAACCGGCGATTGCTTTCGCGTCGTCGAATGCTCGAGTTGCGGCGCAACGTATACCGCACCACGCCCGGCATCGATGGACCGCTACTATCCGCGGCGGTACCGGGCCTATGGGCCACTTGTGACACTAGTCCTAGGGGCGTTTTACAGGATGAGGGTGTCGCGTTGGGCGGCTTGGAAACCGAAGGGAGGGTCGGTGCTGGAAATCGGATGCGGTTCCGGGTTGATGCTGGCGGCATTTTCGCGGCGCGGTTGGAAGGCGGTTGGCATCGAGCGAAACGAAGAAGTGGTTGCCCGGGTTCGTGCGGGGCCTGGTGTGGAAATTATCACGTTGCCCGTAGAAGAGTTGCCCGCGGAGGCGCGGTTCGATCTCATCCTAATGTTTCACGTGCTCGAACATATCGGCGACCCGGTGCAGTTGCTGCGAGAGTGCACGAAGCGGCTGGCGCCCGGCGGACGGGTCGTTGTGAACGTGCCGAATTTCGGGAGCTGGCAGGCGCGCTTTGCGGGAACGAATTGGTTGCATTTGGACATACCGCGCCACCTCGTTCACTACACGCCAAAAACACTTGCCGCGACGCTTGAACGAGCGGAATTGAAGGTCAGCCGGATTGGGTTTGCGTCGATCGAACACGATCCGTACGGGTGGGTGGAGAGCGCGTCGAATCGGATTACGGGCAGGAGCAATACGCTTACACGGTTTCTGATGGGGATTGATCGCTTCGGCCCGGGCGTGGCTCTGTCCGGTGTGCTGGGGGTGGTTTTGGCGTTGCCAGCGCTGTTGCTGGCTTGTGCCAGTTGGTTGTGTGGTTGCGGGGCGCTAATGGAGGCGACTGCGGTTTCCGTCGCGGAGTCTTCGCGTGACCGTACTTTTTAGAGCACCCGTGTTGTGCCTGCTCCGCAAAGAATATCGGCCTCTGCGTTAACCTTTATGGAAAGCCTCAGCAGCATCTGGGCGTATATGGAAAACCTCGATTTCTCGCTATTTGCTCGCCCAGCGGTCAGGCCGAGCGGCTGCCCTGACAGAACGGTGCGTTCATGAAGGCGGTGATCCTGGCCGGCGGGCAAGGGACGCGAATTAGCGAGGAAAGCTATTTGCGGCCGAAGCCCATGATCGAGATCGGGGGCAAGCCGATCCTGTGGCACATCATGAAAATCTACTCCGCGGGCGGAGTGAACGACTTCTTGATCTGCTGCGGGTACCGCGGGTACGTCATCAAGAGTTATTTCGCGAACTATTTCTTGCACATGTCGGACATCACGATCGATATCGCCAAGAACAAGGTGGACGTTCACCAGAACAATGCCGAATCGTGGAAAGTGACCCTGGTGGATACAGGAAGCGAGACGATGACGGGCGGCCGGCTAAAAAGGGTGCGGGAATATCTGGATGACGGCGATTTCTGCATGACCTACGGCGACGGCGTTGCGGATATCGACTTCGCGGCGCAATTGAAATTTCATCAGCAGGAAAAGCGATTGGCGACGGTGACAGCCGTGCAGCCGCCGGGTCGCTTCGGGGCGTTGGTTACGGACGAAAACCGGGTGCTCCACGTGGAAGAGAAACCTCAAGGGACGACCTGGATTAACGGAGGATTCTTTATTTTGTCCCCGAAGGTGATCGATTGTATCGCTGGCGACCAGACGGTGTGGGAGCGCGAGCCGCTGGAGGGACTCGCCCGCGCTGGACAGCTTTCGGCTTACCGGCATGAGGGGTTCTGGCATCCGATGGATACGCTGCGGGACAAGAACCAGCTCGAAGCGATGTGGAATTCGAATGCGGCGCCGTGGAAGATCTGGAAATGAATCCGGAATTCTGGCCTCGGAAAAGAGTATTGGTTACCGGACACACCGGGTTCAAGGGAAGCTGGCTTGCGTTGTGGCTGCAGAGTTTACAGGCGAGCGTGATCGGATATTCGCTTCCGCCGCCGACTGAACCGAGCTTGTTCGCATTGGCCCGAGTGGCGAACGGGATGGAGTCGATCGAAGGGGACATACTCGATGTTGTGCGATTCCGCCGCGTAGTGCGAGAGGTTGAGCCCGAAATTGTGATTCACATGGCCGCGCAAGCGCTGGTGCGGCGGTCTTATGCCGATCCCGTCCTGACGTATGCATCGAATGTGATGGGGACGGCGAACGTCCTTGAAGCCTTGCGAGATGTCGCCTCGGTGAGGTCGGTGGTTGTGATTACCACCGACAAATGCTACGAAAATTCCGCCGAGCTGAAGGCGCACCGGGAGACCGATAAGCTCGGAGGCGATGATCCTTATTCGAGCAGCAAAGCGGCGGCGGAACTCGTCACGGCGGCGTATCGTAAATCGTTTTTTGTCACAAAAGGGCAGGGCGTGCGCGCCGGCGTGGCGACTGCGCGGGCTGGAAACGTGATTGGCGGGGGCGACTGGGCGGAGGATCGGATCATCCCGGACGTCATGCGCGCCGTTGTCGAGCACCGCGAGCTGCTGGTCAGAAATCCGGATGCGGTGCGGCCGTGGCAGCACGTAATCGATCCTTTGTGCGGATATTTGACGCTTGCGGAGAAGCTTTGGCAGGAGCCCGAACGTTTTGAGGGGGCGTGGAATTTTGGTCCCGACGAAACGGAAACGTGGAGCGTGACAGACATGCTTGGCCTTCTTCGGGAACTATGGGGAAGCGAAGTTACGTGGCGTGTCGACACAAGTTCGCAGCCACACGAATCGCGCTATCTCAAACTGGATTGCAGCAAAGCGCGGACAGAGCTTGGGTGGGAACCGGCGTGGGATCTGAAAAATGCGCTTGCGGCGACTGTGAGCTGGTTCAAAGCGCACCAGCTTGGTGAGGATCTTCGGCAGATTACGTTGGAGCAGCTTCGGTCGTATCAACGGGCGGTTCGCGTGCCCGAAGCCGTGCGAAAATGAGTGCCCCACCGTGCCGTTTCTGCGCCGCTCCTCTGCAACATACATTTGCTGATTTGGGTATGTCTCCGCTCTCCAATGCTTACCTTCAGCGCGAACAGTTAGGGCAAATGGAACCGTTTTATCCGCTTCATGCGTTCGTTTGCGAGCGATGCCTCCTGGTGCAGCTGGAGCAGTTCGAGCGGCCGGAGAACATTTTTGGCAATTACGCCTACTTTTCGTCGTACTCCGTATCGTGGCTGGACCACGCCCGACAGTATGTGGAAGAGATGGTCGAACGATTTACTTTGGGCGCATCGAGCCTGGTTGTTGAGATAGCGAGCAATGACGGGTATCTGTTGCAATATTTCCAGGCTAGGGGAATTCCGGTGCTCGGACTGGAGCCAGCGCGGAACGTCGCCAAGGTCGCACAGGAAAAGGGAATATCCACCTTGACGGAGTTTTTTGGTGCCCGGATTGCGAAGGGGCTTAGCGCCGGTGGACAACAGGCGGATCTTATCGTTGCGAACAATGTTTTGGCACATGTTCCCGACCTAAATGATTTCGTTGGCGGATTGAAACTGTTGCTGAAGTTTGGTGGAACTATCACGATTGAAGTCCCGCACCTCTTGCGGCTGATCGAAGGGTGTCAGTTCGATACGATCTATCACGAACATTTCTCGTATTTCTCGCTGCTGACGCTTGACGAGGTGTTTCGAAAGCACGGACTTACTGTTTTCGATGTCGATAAGCTTTCGACCCACGGGGGTTCGCTGCGCTTGTACATTCGTCACGCGAATGCCGGCGAGCCAGTCCTGCAGAGCGTGCGACTTACCGAGATGCGGCACCTGGAATGCGCAGCCGGTATGGACCGTCTGGAAACGTATCTGGACTTGGAAGAGAAGGTTCGCGAAATCAAGCGAGGACTCCTGGAATTTTTGATTGATACGAAGAAGCGAGGTAAATCGATTGCCGCATATGGGGCGCCTGCAAAGGGAAACACACTTCTGAACTACTGCGGAATCGGAAAAGACTTCATCGATTACACGGTGGATCTTAGTCCGCACAAGCAAGGCTTGTTTCTGCCGGGTACGCATATTCCGATTCTTCACCCCGATACATTGCGCCGGACCAAGCCAGACTACGTGCTGTTACTTCCCTGGAACTTGAGGGACGAAATTCTCGAGCAGCTTAGGGATGTACGCGGGGCGGGTAGCCGCTGCGTCGTGCCCATCCCGACCGTACATGTGATCGAATGAAGTTCCTGTCCACTCCGCTTGGCGGCGCGTACGTCATCGAACTTGAACCAAGTTTCGACGAGCGCGGATTCTTTGCGCGCAGTTGGAGCGCGGAGGATTTTAAAGAACGAGGCCTCGCCACCAAGATGGCGCAGTGCAGTATTTCGTTCAACACGAGCAAAGCAACGTTGCGGGGGATGCACTATCAAAGTGAACCCTATGCCGAAGCGAAGGTCGTTCGATGCTCGGCGGGTGCGATATATGACGTTCTTGTGGATCTGCGGCGCGGATCACCGACATATTGCAGGTGGTTTGGAGTGGAGTTAAGCGCCGAAAATCGCAAATTACTTTATGTTCCAGAAGGGATCGGGCACGGCTTTCAAACGTTGACGAACAATACCGAGATCTTCTACCAGATTTCAGAAGACTACAAGAGCGACGCTTCAAGGGGAGTACGATATAACGACCCTGTGTTTGCCATTGATTGGCCGCTCGCGAACCCGATTCTTTCCGAGCGAGACCGTAGCTTTCCCGACTACACACCATGAAACGAGTTCTAGTGACCGGCGCGAACGGATTTATCGGGCGCCAGTGTTTGCCTTCGTTGCTCGCGAAGGGATACGAAGTTCACGCCGTTTCGCGGCAGGATGTCGACCAAAGTTCACCAGGCGTTATCTGGCACAACTGCAATCTGCTCGAAACCGAAATCCGGGCGCTTCTCGTCACACAAGTAAAACCTGAATACCTCCTGCACCTTGCGTGGTACGCGGTGCCGGGAAAATTCTGGGAGTCGCCGGAGAATACGGAATGGGTGCGGGCGAGCCTCGATCTGTTTCGCACGTTTGAAAAGGCAGGCGGAAAGCGGTTGGTCGCGGCCGGTACTTGTGCCGAGTATGTCGGCAACGCGGGCGAGTGCCACGAGGCGAAAACTCCGCTATTGCCTTCGACTTTGTATGGGAGTTCGAAGCACGCGCTGGAAAGAGAGCTTCATTCCTGTAACAAGCGGGACGGATTGAGCTACGCGTGGGGACGTGTCTTCCACTTGTACGGACCGCATGAAGACCCGGCGAGACTAGTGGCGTACGCTGTGCGATCGCTACTGCGCGGAGAGCAGGCGTTGTGCTCCGACGGATCGCAGCTTCTGGACTTACTTCATGTGGTAGACGTGGCGTCAGCTTTCGTCCGACTGCTCGAGAGCGACGTTACGGAGGCGGTCAACATCGGCTCGGGTAATCCGGTTGTGGTTCGCGAGGTCTTGAACGAGATCGGTCGCCAGATTGGCCAGCCCCAATTGATCCGGCTTGGAGCGAAGCCGTCGGCTCCAAATACAACTCGACTTTGGGCAAACACAGAAAAGCTGGCGAAAGAGGTGGGTTGGGCGCCGCACTACGATCTGGCCAGCGGAATCAAACAAACCATAGAGTGGTGGAGAACGATAGAGGATCCCAAAGGGAACCGCATCCGAGGGTCGGAGCCAAAGATCGATTGCCCTTGAATCGACTCGAGAGAATTTTTGAGCCTCCAGGCGGCCTCGGCAAAAGTTCGAATGACCGAAACCGTCTTTGTAGGCTATAGGCAAAGCGATTCGACAATAATGCATACGCAACGGCAGTTCTTTTGCCCGACGGCGTAAGCTTTGTCTTTTGTTAACCTTTTTCCCAACCTAGCACCCAGGAGATCTGTGCGTCATGCCCCGCGCTGATTCGATCACGCAACGATCCGATCGCAGTGACTCGATCGCCGTCTGGAATGCTGTGACCTGGACCGCTCTAGCAGCTCTCATCTTGCTCTGGGCCATAAACCTCTACAAGACATGGGGTGCTTGGGGAACGATGTCGATCGACTCCGGCCACGAGATGTACATTCCCGCCATTCTTTCCCAAGGAAAGCAACTCTATCGCGATGTCTGGTTCATGTACGGGCCTGGCTCCGCTTACGTGAACGAATTTCTGTTCCGTCTCTTCGGTATTCATTTAAACGTACTCTATTGGGCGGGATCGCTTGCCGCCCTGGGCAGCGCGCTGCTTCTTTTTCTTACAGGGATCGAACTGTCATCGCCGCTGGCAGGATGGACGGCCGGAGCCGTCGTTGCGATCGAGGCTTTTCAGCCGTCGCACTTTTCCTTTCCGCTGCCTTATACCTTCGGCTCTGTCTATGGATGCCTCGTCGGATGCGCATTCCTGTGGCTCGCAATGAGAGCGGCGCGGTCGACTCACTGGATTTGGATGTTTGGCGCCGGCACCGCGGCGGCATTCGCCTTCCTGTTGAAACCTGAGTTTGGAACCGCTTGCTATGGAACGTTGGCGCTGCTGATTGCGCTGCGCTGGTATTCAGAACGGTCGTGGTCGTCCGTGGCAAAAGACATTCTCACCGCGATCCCTGGAGTGGTCTTGTGCGGCAGCGTTATCGCCTGGATGATTTCGATTCGTGGCGTGGAGTTCATCACCAACGAAAATATTGTCAGCTGGCCGTCGTCTTACTTCATGAGAACGTACGGGAAGATGTGGCTGGAAACGCACGGATTTTCTCCGACGCCCTCTGCGTTTTATGCGGCCTTCTGGCGGGCGATACCGATCCTGGGAATCGCGCTGGTTTGCTATTGCCTTCTGTGGTGGAAGCGAACGGACAGAGCCTCGATCCTCATTCGCGTGATGGCCGTCCTCGGATTGATCCTGTATTGTTCGAAAAGCATCATGTTTGTTTCGCCGCTGCCCATGCCATTCGAGGAGTGGCTGTCACCGTTTTTTTTCCCGCAGGATATGGTTTTGTACGTGGGTCTGGGCGCTCTAGCCACCTGGGCATACTTCTGGCGCCATCGTTCAGACGGGTGTTCGGCGGCGATGCCTCTGGCGATGACGTATGCGACGCTACTAGCGTTTCGCATCTTGATGAGCATGTCGGTTGTTGGCTATTCCATTTATTACAATGGGCCAGTGGTTCTTTGTTTTGTCGCCATCTTTCTGAAGCTCATCCCGCAGCCGGAGCCGGGCCGTCGGTACTTCTGGCTCGGCAAACTTGCGATTTGCTGCGCTTGCATCGCCGTTGTGGCCGTCCACATTTTGCGGATCGAGGAGCGCACCAGGACCTACGCGCCGCTGGTGACCGCGCGCGGTACCGTTCGGGTGCCCGGAGACCTCGTAGAAAGCTATCAAACGGCCATTCGATTCATGCAGGACAAGGCTTTTGCAGGGGAAGAAGTCTTGTCGATTCCCGAGGACACGAGTTTGTATTTTCTATCCGGGACGATCTGCCCGACGCGGGTTTTTCAGTTCAGCCCAGGCGCCCTTGCACCCGGCAAAATGGTTGACGATACAATTCGGGAAATTGAGCGGAAGCCAGTGCGCTATCTTTTGTGGTCGAACCGCACGTACCCTGATTTTCAAACTCCTGTCTTCGGCGCGGATTTCGATGTTCCGTTGGGCGACTATTTCCGGGCGAACTATTACCCAGTCGGACCGCTAATGCCTAAAACTGCTGCGGGCACTAAATGGCGAGCGACGATTTGGGAGCGGAAATCCGCCAAAACCGCGAAATAGTCCATCGTTGCCGGCTGGCTAAATCACTCACAAACCAGCATCCTGGCCTTTCTTGTAGAGCGATTCGAAAAACTTCGTTTGAACCCGCGCCGTGCGGTTCAGAACTTTCGTCCATCCCGCTGGCGGACGATAGTCCGCTTCCGACAGCGTAATCCCTTCGAACAGCACTTTTCCGACTTTCCATTCCTTGATGTAGGTGTGGCCTCCGGGTTTCAGAATGCGGCCGAACTGTTCGAAGTAGAAGTCGATCTGGTCCCTTCTCATTTCGTGCAGCGATGAGATGTTGATGATCAGATCCACGGACTCTGGTGGAATCGAGGACAGCTGGCTCGCCAGCACGAACGCAATTTGAGCCTGGGAGTATTCGTCCGCAACCGAATCGAATCGATCGAAGTCTCTGTAACGGAAAATACGTTTGTCGGGAAAGATGGCCGAGAGATAGCGCTCCGCCACCCAGAGCGCGGGCGGAATATCAACGACGACGTACCTAGACTGAGGCCTCAAACTCAGGATCGTGTAGGCGTTGCGGCCATAGCCGGCGCCCAGCTCAAGGATTGTCGAGGGGCGCGTCGCCGGAATTGCTTGCCCGAATGTATCGAACTCCAACAGCGAATTTCCGAGGTCCTGAGACACGGCCATCCCGGGCCGAGGACTCACGATGGGTGGATTGCCTTCTGCTGGCTCGCGAAGAGCCATCATTCCGGCCGGCGGCGATAGCTTAAAAAGATATTCCCAAAGTAGCAGCGTTAGAAAACCGTAGGAGAAAGACTGCAAGACACCGAGCGAAGCGAAATAGCTTTGCCTGCAGATGGTGAAAGCGCCGCGCAAAGCTCGTGTAATTGTTCCAAAGGAAAGATTCTTGCAGAGGAAAACAATCTGGCTATCCCAGGGCAGAATCCGCATCCAGGTGAAATAGTTCAGCGCGATTGTTTTTTTGAAATTCTCGTAGCCCTGCTCATTGAGCTGGGCCATGTTCATTTTATTGAGTTCTTCCCAGTAGCGGGAAGGGCGCGTCGCGGCCTCGCCTTTTGCGAGGTTCGCTCGCATTTCATTGATTCTCTCTAGGTCTTCGGACGTGAGACGGCGCTGGACAGAACTTTGGTTTGCGCGAATGAACCGTTCCCGAATCCCGTCGAGCATCAAAGGTCCTTAAAAAACTAGCAAGGTTGAAAGACGACCGCTTCTTTGTCAATCCGAACATCCGCCAAAAATTCAAGCAATGTCCATATTGTACCTGCTCCGATACGCCCGAGTGCAGACAGCGAATGGATTTCCTTGGAACTGTAAGCACGGAAGCGCTTTAGGGGAGCGGGTTGGCCTCGTATCCCAATATGATCGACTGGCAGCAACCGCCACGGCGTGCAGTTTGCCCGGCGTCCGGAGAGCCGAGAAAGTTGCGAATCAGCGCCACGGTTTCCGCAGGCCGCTCTTCCATCAGCCAATGCCCGGAGCCAGTAACGACCGCCTCTCGAACATTGGTCGCCACGTGGCGCATGATCACCGCTTGCAGTGGACCAAACGACTTCTCTCCACCTACAGCCAGCACGGGCATGGTCAACTTCACCTGCTCGAAGATTTTGTTGTCCTTGGCGTCCTGGGAAAAAGCGGTGAACTGAGCGAACCCAGCCCGCATCCCGCCCGGCTGTGCATAGGTGGCCGCAAAAAAATTTCTCGTGGCCTCATCGGGCTTGGAGGGATCGCCGGTGAAATCATTCCATATGCGATCGAGATAGATGCGCTCACGACCGGCCACAAGCCGTTCGGCGTCGGGCCCGTGAAAGTTGAAATGCCACACTCGTGGATCGAGGAGAATCTCATTCCAAGGCTCGATGCCCGGAATTGGGGCATCCAGTACTACCAACCGCACAACCTTGTCGGGATACATTGCAGCGTAGGCGTACGCCACTGCATTCCCGATGTCGTGTGCAACAACGGAAGCCTGGTCGTATCCCAGCCCGGTCACGACGGCGCGAATGTCCCTGGCCTGCGTCTTCTCGTCATACCCAGATTCAGGCTTTGATGACTTTCCAATTCCACGAAGGTCCGGCACCACGACGGTGTGGTCCTTCATGAGATCTGCGGCCAGAGGAGCCCAGGAATCGCTGTTTTCCGCAAATCCGTGAATGAGCACAACCACCGGACCTTTTCCTCCCCAGCGCACGAAGATGTCCGCTGCTTCCGGGCTGTGAATGGTTTTTGCTTGAAAACTCGATGGCAAAGACGGTTGCGCGTGACTGACCGTGGCGCAGCTAGCAAGAAGAGCGATGACGAGAAAGCGTCGAATCATGATTCCTCCGCAGTGAGTAAACTGCGGATCGGAAACGGACTTGTGCGGATTTCCGCTGGGATGTTCGAAATCTTGCTACATTCATGCAAACAGTGGCAGAACTCTGGCGAATTGCAATCAGTTCGAGGGCTGTCTCAGGCCGTATTGAATGAGTTGATGCCCGCGCGTCAGCAGGAGATAAATAACAGCGAGCAGCATCACCATGAGAGCATCGACAAAGAACCAACCGTATCCCAACACGAAAATGTGGCTGAGAAGTACGGCAATCATCCACACAACCGTCAATCGCGCTCCAAATTTGGCTGTCTTCGGGACCAGGAGCAGAATCGCTATCACCGTCTCGAAGACTCCTGACCCGAGCCGAAATACCGGCTGAGATACCAATCCGTGGACCGTTTGCGACATCTGCGTGAACAGGGTCACCGAACCTGGCACCCCTGCAAACTTGAGAAAGATCGCAGCATAGAGAAAGTTCACCGACACCAACAGGCGAATTGCAACTAGTGCGAATCTCTTGTCCATAAAATCTTGCCTCCTTGACCACTGTGAACCGGCAAATGCTTCGGGAATGGTCGTACTCATTTCTGTCTCTTCATGAACTGGCCTACGAGCGCGGCAATTTCATCTGCTCTGGTATCAAGGGCGAAGTGCCCCGCGTCGACAATGTGAACCTCAGCGTTCGGTACATCCCGGAGATAAGCCTCCGGCTCCGAAAGGTCGAATGAGGGGTCATACTTGCCCCAAATCACCAGCAGCCGCGGTCGTCTCTCGCGCATCCATGCCTGCCACTTGGGGTAGGAGTCGACGTTCGTGCGGTAGTCATAGAAGAGGTCGCTTTGAATATCCGCCTGACCCGGTTGACTAAGAAAGGCAAATTCGTCGGTCCAGAGATCAGGCGCGTAGCGCTCGACGTTAGGGTCGCTCCCTACGTGGCGCGTCCGCGTCGTCGCGAGTGACAGGAGGTTTGCGCGAAGCGCACCCTCGTTGGCGGCGCGATCGGCCCAGAAGGCCCGGCGTGCTTTCCAAATCGCACCCAGACCTTCGTTGTGCGCAACGGCGTTCTGAACAACGAGCGCCTCTATTCGGTCCGGATGAACCAGGATCATGCGAAAACCCACGGGGCCGCCATAATCCTGCATGTAGAGCGTGTAGCGCGAGAGCCCAAGAACTTCCGTGAAGTGATTCATGATTTCGGCGATGTGATCGAACGTGTACCCGAACTCTTTCGGATCGGGCCAGTCGCTGTGTCCGAAGCCGGGATAGTCCGGCGCGATAAGGTGGTAGTGATCGGACAGCTGGGCGAAGAGAGGATCGAACATCCGCGACGAAGACGGAAGTCCGTGCAGCAGAAGAAGTGTCGGCGCGTCTTTCGGACCGGCTTCTCTGTAAAAGATAGAGAGTCCATCTACCTGTATCGTGCGATAAACAGTCGAGTGTTTCAGGGGGTTTTCCTTTCCCTGCGCATGCACTGGCAGCTGAAATATTGCGAGCATCAGAGAAACCGCCAGCACCATACGAGAAACCTTCAAGAATCCGAGCCAACGGGCGAAATAGAAATGGTGCATCGTCGCCTCCGTGTTAAAAGTCCTGTACCGTTGGGCGGATGGCCATCTCATCGACTTCCACCTGGACCGGCTGTTCGATTGCGTAAGCGATGGCTCTGGCGTTCGCGCCGGCCGTTAGCCGAGATTTCTTGAACCACTGCGTCGATTCGGTTCGAGCGCCGCGCTCCAAGTACAACTTTTGCGCCATGTTCTGCGAGAAGTTTCGCGGTGCTTTCCCCAATTCCGCTGCTGGCTGCGGTGATTACGACGACCTTGTCGGTGATCTTTGACATTTCTATTCTTTTTTCCTTATTTGGACTTAAGAATTTGCTTTTCACGCCTAGCCGCACTCCACTGAATGATCGGCCCTGCGATTTCCGAAATCTCTTCGACCAATGAAGTCAAAAAACTCGATGCGTCCGTGCACGTAGAAAGATTGGCACTTTGCCCAGCCCATAGGGGCAGGAGATCCGATCGGCCCGCCGCTTCTGCCGGGATCGCGAGGTTTCTTACGAGACTTCGTTGCAATGGATAAGGTAGAACCGCCGTCCCTTCCTGGTTCAGCTCCTCGAGCAAACGGTTGTAGATTCCCCGCGCAAGTCTTCCGGTGAAGCCCTTTGTCAGAGCCGTGTGCCCTGCCTTTTTTCCTCTTAAAGCCTGGCGATGAAGGAAGCTGGCGCCGGATTCCTCTGACGCCAGGAATACAGTTCCCATTTGCACGCCCTCAGCACCAAGAGCCAGGGAGGCAATTACGCCGCGCGCATCTGCGATGCCACCTGCAGCGATTACGGGCACTTTGACCTTGTCGGTAATCTGCGGAACGAGCGACAACGTGCCCGTGAGTGAATCCCCTGCGCTTCGCAGGAATGAACCGCGATGTCCGCCGGCTTCGAAGCCCGAAGCGACGATGACATCAACGCCAGCTTCTTGAAGTGCTGCACTCTCCTCGGGCGTTGTTGCCGTTCCAATCGTGACGATGCTTTTCGCCCGGCACTCCTCCAAGATTTCTCTTGGCGGAATTCCGAAGATGAAGCTGAATACCGGCACCTTCACGTCTAGCAACACGCGAGCCTGATCTTCAAATCGAGTCGGCGAATATGGTTTGAACGCTGGGCGAGGCGCTCCCAAGGCGGCGAGATGGGTGGTAAGCGGCGCAAGACTCCGGTTGAATGCATTTTCATCAGACGTTCGAGCGCATTCGTCTTCCATCGATACCCACAAGTTCATTGCGAACGGTTTCGATGTAAGGGAGCGAATCTCTGCGATTGCCTCTTTGATCGCCTCCGGCGCCAAGCCATGTGCACCGAACGATCCGAGTCCGCCGAAGTTCGAGACCGCTGCCGTCAATTTTTGTGATGACAATCCGCCGAGCGGACCTTGAATGACGGGGTAGTCGATCCCGAGTTTCGCTGTGAGCCGGTTCTCATTCCAGCGGGGCGGCATTACGCAGATACCTCAAAAATCAACTCCAGCTCGACCGGCACGCCGAGCGGAAGACTGGCTACGCCGTACACCAGTCGGCTAGGGTTCTTGTCTTTTCCGAAAACGTCCTGCAGCAACTCGGAAGCACCGTCAGCGATTTTCGGCTGCTCCCGTACATCTCCAGAAGTAGCCACCAACACACCGAGCCGGACGATCCGCGTAACTTTATCCAGCGATCCCAAATACTGCCGCGCGACAGCGAGAGCGTTGACAGCTGCCAGGTAAGCAGCCATGTGTCCCGTTTTCACGTCCAGCTCCGCGCCGATGCGCCCGACGAATTTGGCTTCACGGCCTACCGTGGGAAGCATTCCGGTAAGAAAGAGCAAGTTGCCTGTCTGCACCGCTTCCGCGTAGATGCCGAAGGGCTCAGGCGGCGCTGGAAGCTTGATGCCAAGTTTTGTCAATCGCTGCTCGGCAGCGACAGGACGAGAGCTATCGTCGTTTAAGATTTTCTCTTTCGTGCCCGTATTCATTGACTTGCTCCTCGAATTCCCGTTGATCGTTCGCGTTCTTGTTTTTCACGGTGTGCTATTGGTGGCTCCGCCGTTACCGATGGTCAACGTCCTACAAAGTCTCCCAAGCGATTTTCTGCATCGCCGGGTTTCGAAAAGCCTCGCTCTAGCAGCGTTTTGATTCTCTGCTGCGTGGCCGGTCGTCCCATCGAAGCAACGCAAGCATTCCACCCGGATTCGATTTCGATATCAGGCGGCAAACTGGCAATGTTGACGAGGCGCTTGGTATCCATGATTGTCTGTTTGTCGAAGGAAGCGATCCGAGTGGCGAGCGCATCGACAAACCCGTCGAGATCGGCATCCGGCAACGAACGATTCACGTAGCCGTAGCGCTCGGCCAGGTCGCCTGACACGTCGTCCGCGCTTAGAATTACTTCGAGTGCGCGTCCTCTTCCCATGAGGCGCGTCAGTCGCGCCATAGGGCCGCCGCCAGGCACCAAGCCGGCGCCAACTTCAAACTGCGACAAGATGGCTTTTTCGCGACTCGCAAAACGCATGTCGCAAGCAAGGGCAATCTCGCTCCCCATACCAGTCGCTCGCCCCCGAATCAGTGCTATCGACACGACGGATGTACGACTCAAGCGCACGAGCATTTCGGGCCATGGATGCAAGCCTGTGGGTCCAGGCGGGAGGTGCGCCAAATCGTCAAGTCTTGCAAGAAAATCCAAATGAATCAGAAAGAACCCTTCAACGGCGCTGTCAAAGACAACCACCTTAACTCGCTCGTCAGTTTCAATTGCCGTGATGATCTCGTCGACTTGCGGAAGCATCTCGGGGACAAAGATGTTGAGCGGTGGGTAGTCAAACGTGACTCGCCAATACTCGGGCGAGCGCTTGGCCAGACGTATCTCAGGAGTTTTTGTTGCTGCGTAGTTTTGATCCTTCATGTTTGTTGCCTCCTTGTCATTTCGGTTTCGCGTTTGGTTTGCGTTGGGGTCGTCTTATCGGACAGCTTTCGTCACGCGGTCTTGATGAGGTGGTCCTACATAAGGAAACTCGAGTAACAAATCGCCGTGGGGCCCTACGTTGTCCCCGTTGGCTTTGCCCTTCGTGAGAACGCGCATGAAAAAATCGAAGGCATCGTCGGTGAGTGTCCGGCCGTTGTCGGGAAAAGACGCCGGTCGCGAAGAGTCATAAGGCAAAATATCTGGGAGCAGTGTCGCCGCCACGCGCTTCGCCTCGGCCGAAGTATATCCACCGGTGTGCTCCAGAGCGTGCGCGAAAGAACCCAGGAAACGTTCATCGGTCGCCGGTTCACCTCCGAGGTAGGCGTCTCTTTCCTCGACAAGTATCACCGCTTGCGCGGGCCGGGCTCCGCGTTCCACTTGACGCCAGCCACCACCATCATCTGGTGTCAGCGTGCGGGCCCACAGGCGAACCTCTTTTGCCCCCAGAGCAGAGTTCGGTAGCTCAACAACGATGCTGCACACATCTTTGTCAGCGAAGAAATCGTCGCCCGTGAACTGCAAGTTGTTCTTCGCACCTTCTACGTCGCAGAAGAAAGGGTCGCTGCGCCAGCCGGCAAAGAAGCGGACATCTCCAGCCTCTGTAATCCTCGCCTCGAGCCCTAATGAAACGGGCGCGCGCTCAACGATCATTTTGCCGCCATCGCCGGTGCCAGCGGCTTCCGGGCCCTCAACGCGAAAGACACTCGCGGTTTGTCCGCCGCGCTCGAAAGCGGAGAACCGCACCCGGTACGCTATATCGGCAACCGCATCACCATCGGTATCAATCTTGAGCTCGTACACTGCTTCGGGTGCGAAAGGCTCCGTCGTGGTTGGCCCGGGAGGATTTTCGCCGGCAGACGGGTGTACGTTCACGATCAGGATCGATCTTCCCGTCTCCCCAGGTTTGGGAAAGGCGTACAAATCCGTGAAGTCTAGCCGGGCGTCCCCTTGAGGGAAGCCGAAGTCAGGGCCAGAGTAGTGATGCGACATTGAATAGTCCTCCTTTCTTTGCAGGGCGGCGGTTCGTTCAGCCCGGCTCAGAACGCGGCGGCCCCGGCCGCAGCGACGGCATGATCTTGATCGCCGGAACCACCGCTGACGCCAATCGCCCCTACAACCTTGCCATCCAGCTTCAACGGGATGCCGCCAGCAAAAATCATGATTTTGCCGTTGTTTGAAATATGAATGCCGAAAAACTCGCCACCCGATTGAGAATGTTTTGCCAATTCCTTGGTTTCAATGTCGAATGCGCGCGACGAGTAAGCCTTTTTCATGGAAATATCAATGCTGCCAATCCATGCATTGTCCATGCGGACGTGCGCAACGATGTTTCCGCCTTCGTCAGCCACTGCGATGTTCATGGGTTGGCCCATTTCCCTGGCTTTGTTCTCGGCCGCGCTGATTACGCGGCGGGCATCTTCTAGTTTCACTGCGGTCATGGGTTCAGTGACTCCCGAGTTTCGCCGCGGCTTGTTCGATTAGGTCTGCGACTTCTTTCGGGTGGGAAAGCATCGGCACGTGGCTGGAGGGAACGGTGATCGAAGCAGCCTTCATCGCCGCCGCTTCGGCCTTCTGAAGCTCTGGAGAAACAGCCCGGTCGTTGCTAGCAATCACGCCCCAAGATGGCTTCGTCTTCCACGCGGCGGTCGTGACTGTGGCCCCAAAAACGGCTGCTGCTGTGGGAGCCTGCGTCGCCGTCAATATCTGCTTCTCCTCGTCTGTCAGATCCTGCGCGAAATCTTCAGCGATTCCCTTTGGGGTCAACGTGAGAAAACCTTCAGCGTCCGCCCGCACTTCGCTTCCTAGTGGAGTTGGCGGGAAGGGTTTCGTGACCGAAGCAACCGACTCACCTTCTGACGGCGCGAGCGCAGCCACATACACCAACCCGACTACTTTTGGATCGTTTCCTGCCTCCGTGATAACCACTCCTCCGTAGGAATGGCCCACTAGCAAAACCGGGCCATCCTGCGACGCGATGGCTCGCTTTGTCGCCGCAACATCGTCGGCCAGCGAGGTCAAAGGATTCTGCACCGCAACTACATGCAATCCCTTGGCTTGAAGCAGTGGAATCACTTTGGACCAACTTGATCCATCGGCCCACGCACCATGAACAATGACAATGTTTCTAACCCCTTGAGGAGAACTCGCCTGTGCGGCCCGTCCCGTGTGGAACGCGGCCGCCAGCAGAAATCCTGGAATTGCAATCAAAGCGGCTCGGTACACTTGCGTGAGTTTCATATTTTTTCCCTTCGTTGCATCAAGATTAAGTCATGAATCAGCCTGCGAGAACCGACGCAGTCGTTCTAAAACGGTTTGCTACAAATCGGGCTACACCACGCTGACCGTAACCTCGACGTTGCTTCGTGTGGCGTTGGAATATGCACAGGTTTCGCCGTGCGTGGCGCTCACGATGGCTTGGGCGATTTCGCGTTCCAAGCCCGGCAAGCTGACGCTAAGACGCGCCCGGAGAAAATAAACGTCGCCAGAATTGCACAGGTCGATTTCGGCATCGACGGCTGCGTCAGCCGGAAGTTTCACCTTCATCTTGTTGGCCACAATCCCCATCGCACTAATGAAACAGGCCGACCAGCCGGCGGCAAACAACTGCTCCGGGTTGGTACCGGTTCCGGGAACGCCGGGGGCCGAAAACTTCACATCCAAGCGGCCATCATCACTGCGGGCGACGCCGCCCCGCCGACCGCCTGAAGTGTGGGTCTTGGCGGTGTACCGGACTTTGCTGTCGTTTTGTGTTGAGCGAGCGGCTGCGTTAATTTCTTGATGAGTAGTCATGCCTTTTTCTCCTTGCGCCGGTCACCATTTACCCGCGTGCGCGCCGCCATCCACGTGCAATATCTCACCCGAGGTGAACGTCGCGTCCGTCAAGAACAAAACTGCATCGACGATTTCTTTGACTTCACCGATCCTGCCAACCGGGTGCAACCCTTTCAAAAAATCGTGGGTCTCGGGTTTGTGCATCGGAGTATTGATCACGCCCGGCGCTATGGTGTTTACGCGAATGCCGTCCTTCGCATATTCGATGGCGAGGGCGCGTGTCACCGCATTCAAGGCGCCCTTCAACATGATTTGAACGGCCGCTCCTACACCTGCGATCGGTTGGTCAACCAGGGTCGTTGAGATGTTGACGATGCTGCCTGACTTCTGCCGCAACATTTGCTTAACCGCGAGCTGCGACACGTACAAAAAGCCTGCAAGTGTCGTGGAAACCAGAGTGTTGAAGTCTTCGGTCGTATATTCCGTGAAGGGCTTCGGAATAAAAACGCCCGCATTGTTGACTAGCACGTCGATTTTGCCAAATCGCGATACGGCAGTATCCACAATCGTTGCTGCCGTACGCGGGTCGGCGATGTCCCCATCAACTAGTGCGGCGTTCGCGGCCGTTGAGAATGGATTTGCCTTTGTAATGTTTCGCGAGTTGGCGACTACGTTGTAACCTCGCTTCAGGAACGCTTCGACCAGACCCGCTCCGATTCCTCGCGAGGCACCTGTAACAATTGCCGTTTTCGCTGTGCTTGCCATGTGTAGTCTCCTTTTAATCTCTACGAACGTCAAAAATCTCGCATTCAGCCTTTTAAGGGTGTGTTTGCAAGGACTTCAACTTTTTGAACCTGTGGAGGAACCGCAAATAATTCGTTTGCCCGTGCCGTCAACGCCTTCGCGATTTCGCCCGTCAAGTGGGTATTCCGGCCCGCCTCATCTGCAAAGGTGTCGAAGATGCCGAACTTTCCCGGCCCGAGTTTGATCGCGTACCATTTCAAAGTCGCTTTTTCGCCCTGCGCGAGCTCCTGAGCCGACTTTAGAAATGCCTCCGCATCGGCTTCCCGGCCTGAGCGTGCTTCGAGCATGACTAACAATCCAATCGCTTCCATGAATTGCCTCCAGGGTTCAACTGCTTTCTAACGATTGCTGACAACACTGAGTAGACTGCACACCGGACACGGAGTTGTGCGGATTTTTGCTGGGATGGTCGGAATCTTGCTGAATTTACGCTCCCCGAGAGTGAACTTCTCCGATTTAGACCTGAGTCTGCAGTTTGTCTTGAGTGAACGACGACGGCGGAACTCGAAAGAGTTTCGCTAGGCTAATCAGAATTGTTGCTTGAGGCGACAGTGCCGAGGGGAATGCTGGAAGGAGCTAGAAATTCCGGGTCAATCCTGGAAGTTGACACCGAATCAAGAAAGAACCGGTAAAACTGCCGCATCTTCGGAGCCGGTTTCCGAATCCTGACGCACTTCGGAGTCCAGAAAATCCTGACGATACTCTGTCGGGCTCACTCTACAAACATCGCGAAAGACCTGCGCAAAGTGCTGCTGGGTCTTGAAGCCACAAGCCACGGCCACGTCTAATATTCGCGCATCAGGAGCACGCAACATCCGTTTAGCGCGCTCAATCCTTTGACGCAGAACAAATTGATGCGGGGTCTCGCCCGTTGACTTGCGAAACATCCGCCCGAAATGGGCCGTGCTCAATCCTACCGATTGGGCCATCTCGTCAAGACTCAAATCGTCTTCCATCTTCACATGGACCAATTCTTTAATCCTCCGCAAGCGCGCTGAGCCCAGTCCGCCTCGGTATATCGCCACAGGACGGTGCCTCACTGCGTGATCTCTCACCAGCGACACGGCCATCGCCTGTTCGACAGAGTCCATAAAAAGCCGCCCGCTCGGAAAACCAGCAGCCATCTCCGCATGAGCGGCTGCAACCAGCGCACTCAGGCGCGGATTCCCAAACTTGCGCGAAGCGCGGAGTGCTACCTCGCCGTAAGCTCCGTCAGAGCTGGCCATCAATGCCGCATCTGAAATACCAAGCTGCAGATGCGTTACGTTCATGAGGCCGACCCACTCTCCGATATGGCGGTCGCACAGCGCTAAATCGCCCGGAGCGTAGTCAAATTTTTCCAACGCAGACCGCTTCGAGCCCCACTCAATTGAGCCGGGTCGCAACATCATTGCGAAAGCCTGATCATGTCGCACCCAATGGCGCGGCTCTCTAACAGATTCAGGGTGAACGAGTTCGACTTTCATTCTTGCTCCACGCCGACGCGTTAGGATATGTCCGGAGGGCCGAGGCGCGGTTCACACGCTCCTCATTCGATGTATCTCACTGGCAAGGCGATACATGCATTTTGGGCGCCCATCCGCAGAACCCGGCCGACCGTCAGAAAATCATCAACGTCTGCCTTTGCGCGAACCAGGTCACCTTCACGTCCAAAAATCTACCGAAGACCAACGCAGTCATCTAAACGACCTCCCCCGGTGCAAATCAAAGCGACGAATAAATCATCCGCAGGAAAACGTCGCTGCTGAGCATTCCGTGACCCCAAACAGGGTCTAAATCGGCCAGAGGTCCGCCTTTCCACATATGAATGACGTATATCTGACATCTTAAGAAACGAACGCTTCGAGGATCTTTCTTGTCACTGTTTTGCGTAATGAAGCGCAATACATCCCGATTTTTTAAAGATATGTGATTCAACAAGTCTTAACCGCAATTTCTCTTGCAGGCTCACACCTTCTAATAGCCGTCGTCCTTCTCCTGCAAGGATTGGGTGAACGACAAAACGATATTCATCAACCAAACCAAGCCCTATAAGTTGTGAAGGGATATCTACGCCGCCGGTCAAAATATCCTTGCCTTGCTCTTGTTTCAATTTAACGACCTCGTCGCGAAGGGTCCCACGGGCTATTCTCGTTTTTCCATCTTCGGCGCTGTCCAATGATCGTGAAAAAACAATTTTATTCTTGGAGTCAAAGACCCGAGCAAATTCGATATCAGCTTTTGTCTCAGACGGGTTCTTTAGGATGTCAGGCCAATACGGAACCATCAATTGATAGGTTTTACGGCCATAAACGAACAGGTCAACGTCCCGGACGAGCTGAATGGAGTAGTCGAATAGTTCTTCATCGGGGACCATTTTCGTGTGGTCAGAACAGCCATCGATGGTGACGTTCATTGCATAGACTAGCTTTCTCATTGATACTCCCCATGTTGTCTTTCGTTGTTCTGCCGCGTACTCTAGCTGGGTTTCGGTCGGTCCGCTAACGGGAAAGTGCCCATATATGTCGGAAAAAGGTCAACTTCGCAAATCCATAGACATATTTTCGAGGCAGGCGTTCGGGGCTACGTCCCAGAGACGTGGGCGCAACGGCGCGCCACCCTTGACGCTGGGACGATCTCAAGGAGTACTCTAAAGTGTCCGTCAAACAAGCGGCGTGATTCGGAAGATTCTTTACGTAGCCTTTTTTCCAAAGACTTTCTTCAAGCCGGCTTGCGCCGTTTCGGCGAGTCTCTCGGCAGGAAGCTTTCGTCCTGCGGGCATACGAGCGGCTTCTCGAATCGTGTCCTCGACTTTTCCGAAGAGCTTGGCGGCCGCTCCCTCGAGTTCCGCTGACCGTCGCGGGTGGAGTTTCGGTGCAACAGCATCGCGAAAGAGCTCTTGCAATTCATCCAGGTTTTCTGAGAACACCTCGATCGCATCGTGCATATACAGCAGGTCTTTGGCCTTGTCCTTGTAGCCGCGTTGCTGGTGGATGAGGATTTTTTTGCGCGAGGAAGCTTGCCGGGTTAGCTATCTGCACCGTCCGTTTCGGCGACAGCGCATATCCGTTTTTCTCGCATAGCTCTACGTTCCAGGGCGAGAGCAGCAAAATGTCAATGTAGCGAAGCAGTTGGGAAGAAACGCCACCCACTTCCTTCGTAGCCTTCCGCTTCCCTTTTCGGTCGTACTCACTTCCTTCGAGCGGCGCCAGGAACTCCGCGTAGAAACCTCCTCCTTTGCCGTAGTGGTAATGCGTCGCCGGCGGACGATCCTCTCCGATGAACTCTTCTTCAAAGCCGGCCTCCAGCAAGCGCTTCCGGATGGTCGATTCTTCCTTCTTGAGTTTGGGCGGTACGGCAACATCGCCATCGAGTGTTGTTAGCGGAAGATAGTCGAGCTTCCTCGCGCGGGCATCGAGGCGATACAAACGATGTGCCCATCCCCCGACGAGAACAACCTCGCCCAGCCAGGGCTCAATCGCAACAATGAATTTCGAAAATGCTTCGACTTCGAGATCTTGTTCGCTCATGGCTCGGACGACTCAAATGCGGAAAACAGAATTTTTCTCCAAATAAGATCCGCCTGCTCCTTACCTCGGGACGGATGCTGTCCGACATCAAGCCAGACTTGGAGAATATCACTCACCGGCACACCATCTTTCCGGACAATTCCACGAAAGACGCTCTCGCGGTTCCCGGGAATGCGCACAAAGAGGTCAGCTTCTTTTTCCTCGGCGTCCCCTGAAAGGCCCAGGTCCTTCAGCACTTCCGCGTTCAAACGCTCCAGATAAAGATATGGCTTCACCCCGTGAACAAACCCGATGCCGAGCGCCTCGGCCGCCTCGAACAGCCCGAGGCACAAACGCGGCCGCGGCGATGAAAGCTGATCGGCGAGATTCAGAAAGGGCATCGATTGGGCAGACTGGTAGGAACGAAGGGCGCTTCCGAGCGCCTTTTTGCCGCGACGAAGCACCCAACGCACCGGGATTTCCAGAACGCGTCGCTGACTCGCAGCAGCCCACCGGTTCATCAATTCTCTCAACCGAACTAGCTGCAATACTCCTGGGCCAGATTCAAGAAAACCTTCTTTCGAAAATTCCTCGACGAAACGAAATGCACTCATCATTGAAACACCAGCTGCTTCCGCCAGCTGCGATGCTCCCTGGTAGCGGCCTCTCGGGGCTGACAAATACACTTCGGGAAATCGAGGAGCGAGAAGGACCTTGAGCATCCATTCGTTCAAATCGGAAAAGAGCTGCGGCGCGCGTACTTTCGGCGGACGGAGATCGCTTTGCGGACGCCTCGACGAACTCAGCGACTCCAGCCCATGGCCTGCGAACAACCGAAGACCTTCAAGATCCAACATTCCAATTGCGACTTCGGGCGCACGTTCCCGTACAAATTGCTTCGCTTCTTCGGCGACGGAATCCGGGATCCGGTTTGCGCCCACAATCGCGAGGGGAACCGGATGACCGGGGATGACTCGGGAATAATGCATTGCCTCCAGTGCGGCCTGCGAGAGCAACGGAATCACCCGGTCCTTGCGTCCTTCCGAAGCCCGTTTTAGTTCTACGACTAGTTTCTTGCCGTGCCCCGACAAGAGGAAGTCGGGCACAACATTCTTTTCGCGGGGCTCTTCGAGGACCCTCCAGCCGTCCTCACGGAACAGGTTGGCCACGATCCGCCCGAACTGGGCCTCGTTGTTGACCGATGGATTTGGGTGATGGCCTGGCATGGGTTACCACGGCCATGGTAATTATCATGGCCACGCTAATTATCACGGCCATGATATACATTTTCAGCCTAAGCGTCAACCTTAGTTTAGCCACGAGAATTCGCGTGCGACGACCGACGGCAGCCGCGATGCGGTTGAAACTCGATGATGCCGCGCTCTCGAGAAGCAACAAAATTGATTTTGTATCCCTGCTGCAACCACGGCAGGGTGGCGCTGGGAAACTCGTCGGCGGGCGCTAGAACTTCTCCCGCTTTGCGGGGGAGAAGCGCGACTAGGTTCATACCGTCCGACGAGCTATATGTGAAGGCCAGCTGAATGCGCTGACCAATCCTGCCGATGGTTATTCCTGGACGCCAGCAAGAACCACTCCGGGCGGTGGTGCAGCATGGATATTTGCGGTAGCCGCAGCAAAGCTCGGCGCTACTATGCGCGGCAAAAGGCCGCGGGCATCTCGCGTTCATCCCAACCTGCTCGTTGAAATACCAAGGCGGCGAAGGCCGCTTGGAAACCGCGGAAACTATTTCGCGTCATGGAAAATAACGCCCACTGTGTGGCGTCGGCCGGATCTCACGCGGCTCACACCATGCCGCAGGTTCACGCGGTAGGCTCCGCGATTCCCCTGGAGTGGGCGGTTGTGTACGGCAAACAGGACGGCGCTGCCCTGGCGAAGTGGAATCACTTCGGCCCGCGACTGCATGCGGGGCCGCTGTTCGATCAGCACGAACTCTCCGCCAGTGAAATCCGTTTCGGGCTGCGACAAAAGTATTGCGATTTGCAGTGGAAAGACATGCTCGCCGTACAAATCCTGATGCAGGGCGTTGTAATCGTCCTTCGTGTAACGCAGCAGAAGCGGCGTCGGCCGTGTCTGCCCGGCTTTGTGACAACGCTCGATGAACGCTGCATGCGTGTCCGGGTAGCGCACGCGGCTCCCCATCGCCTCGTTCCAACGATTGGCGACGGGTGCGAGCCATGGATAAAGCGAGGAACGCAAGCGGGCGACGAGTTCCGGCAGCGGGTAGCTGAAGTACTTGTACTCGCCTCTTCCAAAGCCGTGCTGTGCCATGACGACCCGGCTTCGGAAATGGCGCTCCTCGTCGTAGAGCCCGGCTATCGTTTCACATTCGGCGGCGGTAAGGAGATTTTCGAACATCACCCATCCGTACGTGTCCAGATGCTTCAAGAGGCCAGGCCAATCGAAAGCCTCGAGATTGGTTTCAAAAAACCTGGCCGTCTTGTCTGATCGTTTCGTTTGTGGGGCGATACTCATCCCGTTTCCTTTCGCGCAGCACGCGTCTTCAGGGGGGCGAGCCGGGCTTAGCGGTCCGAAATCCTTCAGCTGAAATCTCAGTGATGTTGGTGTTCGCCGTGACTATGAGTACCCCACGGTCCTACCGCAGTGCCGATAATGATGGTGTCGACGTCCGCCGCCATTGTGTGTTTCACATTGGCTGGCACAAGCAGAAAGGAACCTACGGGATAGGACGTGAGGTGATCCAGGTCCAGATTTTCCCCGAAGCTGACTTTTAGCACACCCTGGACGACCGCGACTCGGGCATCTGAAGCGTGCCAGTGATGGTTGTAGTAGCCTGCCGGGACGAACGCAGCATAAGTGAATGCTTCTCCGGGCGCGTCGCTTCGTCCTTCAAGTACAGCCCACTTCGTTCCGTCCGGATCAACTTTCTGCCAGACGATGTTTTTGGCGTCCCAGGCCTGGGGCGCTTTTTCCGATTGTTGCGGAGTCGTCGTTTGCTTTGCAGCCGGCGCCGCGGTCATCGTGAAACTAAGAACCAACATGAGAAGAAAATTCATTTCTAAGCCTCCTTGAGATTGAGTTCGGGATCATTTCAGTTTTGAATTGTCCCGCCCGAACACGTTATCGTCCGTTTCTAAGTTCTTCTATCCGGATTGAGCGGGGAATTTTCTGGTTTGAATGCGACTCAGTTTGCCAGCTGCGACTGTGAGCGAACCGCTCGTTCTCGATCGATCAGCACGCGCTTTCGCGCGAGTCCCCAGCGGTATCCGCCGAGCTCCCCGGTGCTGCGGATTACGCGATGACAGGGAATCACGAGCGCGACTCGATTTCGGGAGCATGCGCTTGCGACGGCTCGAACTGCACTCGGTTGCCCGATCCCGGTGGCGACCTCTTGATAGGACTGGACTTCTCCATAAGGAATCGACTGCAAATAGTTCCAGACGCGGATCTGAAATGCCGTCGCCTGAATATCTACGGGCAGGTGCAGATGTGGCGCCGTCCCTTTAAGATATGCGTTCAACGCGTCTACCCATTTTTGAAAATCCGGATGATATGGTTTTGGCATGGCTGAGATGCGGGCTTCGGGGTACTCCTTCAGGAGCATTCGCAACAAGCCCGTGCGAGTGTCCCCGAACTGCAAGAAGCACAGCCCGCGATCGGTGGCGCCGATCGTGATGAGGCCGAGGGGAGACGTAACGGTTGCGTGCGTAATTTTGACGCCACGGCCGCCTTGGCGGTATTGATTCGGCGTCATCCCGAGCCGTGTGTCGGCTTTTTCATAGACGCGGCTGGAGGAACCGTACCCCGCGCCGTATACCGCTTCCGCGACATCGGCCGCGGCCTTCAGACCCTTCTTGAGCTGCTTGAGTCGCACCGCATCCAAATATTGTTTCGGCGTCAAGCCGACCACGGACTTGAACACGCGTTGCAGGTGGAATCTGTTCATGCCGACCAACGCAGCAAGTTCGTCGAGCTTCAAAGGCTCATCACTGTGGTTCTCGATGTAGCGACAGACCTGCCCGACCTGTTCCGAAGACGGGTTGATTTTGGAATCGGCGGTCGGACGACACCGCAGACAGGGGCGCAGTCCGTCGCGCTCGGCTTCGCCGCCAGTCTCATAGAAGCGCACGTTTTTGATGAGCGGCCGGCGAGAAGGGCAGGATGGGCGGCAATATACTCCGGTCGTAATCACTCCATAAAAGAAGCGTCCATCCTGACCCGCGTCGTGATTTTGCACCGCCAGCCAGCACTGCAGGGCATTCAGCATCGCTCTTCTCCTGTCTCTACCGGCCATCGGAAACGTTCGCTCACGGTGGGTAGAGAGCGCCTTCGGGGCTCTCACACAAACTCTACCCGTCAGTGCGTGCAGGTCTCTATCCGGAATGTGCATCCGAATTCGCCTGGTCCCTGCCAAGTACGGTCGCAATTCTGATCTCGGCAAATGGAGGATCCGAAGTGGTATTGGCGTAAAACGACCAAAAGCCGTCACATCAAGTTGGGTTGGGAAAGCCTGGTTCAAGCAGGAGCGTTCGCCGCAGAAATAGCGACAGGACTAAGGGCGATTCTGGGAACAGTTGACTCAATTGCCGGAAGAGTTGGCGAACGCATCATAAAGTCGAGGATTGAAAGGAGGGGTTTACTTTACGAGCTTCCCTTCTGGTGATGGACATTTCCGTAGCCCGGCTCCTTTCTCCGGGCGGATCTCATCTATCGCTATCGGATATGAGGGCCCCAGAAGGGGCAAACTTGAGAGAAAAATGTCTGGCGAGCTGTTTCTGCCCCGTGTGAGTCAGGCGGACAGCGCGCTTATTTCTCATCGGAGCTATGCTTTCTGAACGTAGTAACCATCGCAGAAGAGCAGCTCCAAGAGCACCACCCAGATGGGGAACCCGCTCGCTCCAATCCAGGCAGGGGTATGCAAAACGGCGGCGACTTGAGAGAGCGGCGGATACATCGATACCAAGAGCTGTGATGAACGCTTGCCCTTTACCCGTAAGCCGGTAGTTTGCCGAGTGTTCCCCGAGATACTGCATCCGGAGAAGCCCGCTTAGGATGGCCACGCCGAGTTCACCGGCCAGGTGGTCGTAGCAAGTCCTTGCAAATATCAACTCCGGAGAACGATGACGAGCGAGCCCCTGGGGATACTTACCGGTATTCGCGGCTGCCGCCAGAGATTCCAATGCTTTGGCAATTGGCGGCCCGCTGAGACTATAAAACTTGTTCCTCCCTCTGGACACGATCTTCAAGAAACCCGCTTGCGAAAGCAGCTTCAAGTGATTGCTGGTGGTTTGCGGGGAGACGTTCGCGAGCATGGCCAGTTCACAGGCGGGCCGCGACTCCCCGCCCAGCAAACTCCACAGCATGGCGGCACGAGAAGGTTCTCCGATCAAAGCGGCGGCCTTATGTAAAGCGCTGGTTACATCCATAGTTCGATTATATATGAACTATTGCGGAGGAGGGTTAAGCACAATAAATCCGAGTTTGAAACCTAAAACGAAAATAGTCCGCATGGAGGCTAGATGAGGGTCAAGACCATATTTGCTGTGTTCCTTTTCTCCGCGGTGCTGGCGGCTGCGCAAGAGAAAAAGGAAAACGAGAGCACCACGGTCAGCGTAGTGGGATACCTGCGGGATGCGGGCTGCGTTCATCGCTCCCCTCAAGTGGTTAAGCCGCTACCCAACGGATGTCTGGAAGCCTGCGTCCGTGCGGGATCTCCATTGGTTCTGCTGACCAAGAACGAGCAAGTCTATCATCCGATCTCTAAGAAGATACCGGACGTCGACATTCGCTCCGAATTGCTTCCCTATGCGGGCAAATTGGTAAAAATCACCGGGCGTATGTTCGACCGTGGCGGATCTAGGGCGATTGCAGTGGAACACATCGAAGTAGTCAGTGATTGATCGTCGGCGAACTCCAGGCTACCAAATGGTGCGTACTGGACGAGATTCATGACCCGTGGCATAGGACGCGCGCAACTTTAATTCGAGCGCAGGATCCGGATAGAGATGATTTTCTTCTGGCGATAGGCTGCTTGATGGATCGCCGCACTAAGCGACGTCCATAGATCAAATTCGGCGTATCCTGTCGGATCTTTCCTGTTGGTGCCCGCGAGCGCGAAGCACACAATGGCAGCGGACGTCGACACGATCATCGGCACGGCGAGCGCCATCACTAGATTCTCTAGCGAGGGCGGCCGAAATTGCGAAGCATCGTTGCCGCCTTTAGGTCCTGTTCACGACGACTGGCGGCTGCCCGAGAGCAGCGTTTCTCGGGCATTCAGCTTTGCTTTATTCGGGTAGCGGCTCAGTTCGAGCCGGGAGAACACGAATGGAACTTTCTCGAGGGGCACAACAAACCGGGGCTGGAGGATCGATGCCTTCCGCTGAACAAGCGTACCTTCGCACCGAACTGGAGCGTCGACACCATCGTCTGGAGACCGCTCTCAAGTCGCCTTCCGCCGAACCTGGACTGACCCTGTTGCTTGGCGAAGTCGACGCGGCGCTGTCTCGAATGGATAAAGGCGGCTTTGGATTGTGCGAAATCTGCCACGATCCGATTGAGCGGGATCGTCTCCTGGCGGATCCGCTGGTTCGGTTCTGCCTCGATGACCTTAGCGGCGAGGAACGCCAGGCTCTCGAACACGACCTAACATTGGCCGCAAAAATTCAGCGAAGGCTGCTGCCGCCGCAAAACGGTTTCACCGCCAACTGGGAGATCGGCTACTACTATCAACCCGCACGAATGGTTAGCGGGGACTACTGCGACTACTTCAGCTCCGATAGTGACTTCCTGTTCTTATGCGGAGATGTTTCCGGGAAAGGCGTTGCCGCTTCCATGCTCATGAGTCATCTGCACGCGACGTTCCGCAGTCTGGCAGACAGCGATCTACCCCTCGGCCGTATCGTCGAAGCAGCCAATCGGCTTTTTCTGGAAAGCACGCTTGCCGGTCAATTTGCAACGCTTGTGGTTGGACGAGCTTCGGAAAACGGAAGCGTGGAGCTGGTGAGCGCAGGGCATCTCCCGGTTTTACATCTCCGCCAGGACAGTGTGGTTGCGCAAGATGCAACCGGGGCTCCACTTGGAATGTTTTCCAATGCCCGCTTTCCGGCACACAAAGTGTACCTGCACGCGGGAGAAAGTTTGCTCATCTATACGGACGGGCTTACGGAAGCCCGTGACGCCGACGGCGAGGAATATGGAATGGAGCGCGTCCGGGAGTTTGCGTTCACTCATCGCGACCGCGATCCCAAAACTCTGGTTGGCGGCTGTTTGGAGAATCTCGAGCGTTTCAGGTCAGGCGGAAAGCAAACTGACGATTTGACGATCATGGCGGTTCGATGCCTGTCGCGAGGATGAGTGGTGATTCACTGTCCGCCGAGAAATCCGCATCGGGCGCGGGGGCCAAGGCAAGTCCTGGTCGGCGGATTGGAGAGTGAATGAATCAACCGAGATGGCAGATCCTGGTTCTTTTCGTTTGGATCTCGACGGGAACCGCTTGTGGCGTGCCGTCGAACGCTCGAAGCGTCGTTCTCCCGGATCAGAAAGCCGAGAAATCCGCCTTGCGCGAAGAGAATGATTCACAGGCGGAGGTAGCGTTCGCGTATTCGAATGCTTCAGGAAACTTGCTGCTCACGCTCCCCAATACCAAAGCAGCGTCCAATCGCAGTTTTGCCCGGGCGGTTTGCGGAAGCGGCTATTCTGTGGCCGTGAAGTTCGATGCCGAGCAAAAAGCAGGGCCGCGCTTTACAGGACATCAGAGGGCGGACAATTTTGACCAGGACCAGGGCCTTCGCTTTGCTGTTTTGAACGGAAGCGTACCCGATGAGTCTTGTCTGCTGACAAGTCGTCGCTACCTCGAGGCAAGAGAAATACTGCCGATTCGCCAAGGCAACAAACCGTGTGGACCGGAACTACTTGCAAAAACTCCCCGCATCGCGAGGCGCGAAATCATTCTGTGCCGTTCGGTCGCCAGTTTTTCAGACAACGCGCTCTTTCTGGCCGTCGAATATGCGCCGGAAGGCGAGAACCTGCTTGCCGCCTTCGTTGTTTTGCTCGGCTCAGATGCGTATGTTCAGGTTCTGCCCGCAAAACGGGGCAATGACGCCTGGCGTGCCGACGATAATGCTGAGTTCCAGCCGGAATACGTAACGGCGCTGTTCGCCTTCAGAAAAAGTGATGGCGTTTTTGAAGTGGTCGTACGGTGGCTGGGCGCGGAAGGAGACGCTTTGCGACTGCTCCGCACCGAGTCGCCTGGGGCTCTTGAGACGGTAACGGAAGCAGCTCGCTATACGGGGCCGAGTTAGTCGAGCGCCACATCGCTATAGTGAATGGGCCCTACCCGGGATCACTTCAAACTCGCCGGAATTGCTCGAGACTCACTCGGGGATCCTCGAATTACGATCAGAAGAGAAATACAAAGAAGCAAAGCGACGAACGCGAACACCAGCGCGACATAAAGTCCACCGGTGTCTGTTCCTCTCGGCCGGAGGAAATCCCGCGAGGTTTGGACGCTGACCACCAACCACCAAATGACCAGTGCCAGGTTCGCTCCTTGCGCCAAGGGCCACATCCTTCGAGCGACTAAAAACATTTGCGACAACAACAAAACGACAAGAACCAAACCAAGAGACAGCACAGTCCACTCGCGAAGAACAATGCACACGCTCAGAGGGGCCGCAACAGCTAGCATCAAGGACCATTTCGCCGATACGGGGATGGTGCTGAGCCCAGCGGCAAGACAGACTACGGAGGCACAGAACAGGAACACAAGCGGATCCCAGAAAAACCAGGACGACCAGCTTCCGCTAACGGACCGAGGCTGGTGACCAAGCCACAGCTCCATCACGCCGCTCTGTATGGCTGCGAAACAACAGAGCCCACCCCCCCCCCATCGCGCCCCTTTGCTGCGCCCATACCTCACCCAGAGCTTCATGGCTGCATGGCCAACCCGCTTTGCTGTGGATCGCTCGAGCCCAAACAAACACCTCTTGCAATTCTCTCTACCGGCAAGCGCGTCAACATTTTTTCAACCGTTAGTGTCCTTGCTCGGCAGGACCGGGCACAAGAGTCACAATGACGTTTTCCATCATGCTCCAGCAGTTGTCTCTGAGGTATGTCTCGGTATCCGCGAGGCGGTCTTTCCATCGTGGTAGCAGGTTGGCGTAGCACCGGTCGACCACAACCTTCTCGTACTCATTGTGCAGAGCCCATTTATCGGGAATGGCTGAACCGTGCGGCGCCCCCGCCGACACGTTGCGAGCAAAATCGCTCAAGGAAAACTCATTCAAGGCATATTCTGTGGTTCGCCGGAGATCTTCGTAAAACTCGATCGACAGCTCTACATCGTTCTTCGCGCCCAGTCGTGTCACATGGCCCCCTACAAACGTGGAAAAGTCGTAGCTGAGGGCACGCTTCTGGGCCGCTGAATACCCTGACAGGTCCTCTGCGATTCCCAAATTCTTGTAAGGCAGATAGCCGGGATAGACGACATCCACGAGCATTAAGGTCTTCTGTGCGGGCGCGTATATATAAATGTTACCGCGCTCGTGATTGATGCCCGGGTATTCCAGCACCAACTCCCGATTCCCCAGCTTTACGACATAGTTCTGCTCGAAAGTAATCGTCGGCGCCGGTCTCCTCGTGTCGCGTCGCTCCTCGAGAATTCGGGCTGTCTCTTTCTGGGCAACAATCTTGACTGTCTTCGGGAACAGGTAAGCTGCCCCGATGTGGTCCGTGTGCTCATGGCTGTAAATGAGGTACACGACCGGCTTCGATGTAACCTCGGAAATCGCTTGAAGGTACTTCGCGCCTAACGTTGGAGGGGCGTCGACGGCCACCACACCTTCCGAAGTAACCATGAACATAGTGTTGTACGCACCGTCGGTTACCCAGTAGAGACCATCACGGATCTCGTCAACCACATACCCTTTTTCAGAAGGGATTGCCGGGCCTCCACCGACCTGCGGCCCGCCCCGCTCTTGCGCAAAAGCCGCGCACCAAAAACCGCCAAGACAAAACCACAAGCCCACTATCAAAGCCTTCCAAGCCATAGTTTCCAACCTCGCTCTTCTCCAGCGAACGCGTCCCAAACGCAAGTCGCCTCTCAGATGCGAAACGTCAACGTCACATAGAAATAGCCCACACCCCTCGCGGGAGGCGTTTCGCGCAGGAATTGACCGGTAAAAAAGCAAAAATATGCGGCTGTACTTGAAAGATGAGACGAGAAGGAATGATCGAGAACGAGACCCGGTTGGTAGCCCACGAATCGAGCAGTGCTGAGATTTCCTGGACGAATCAGAACCCCGGCGAAATTGTAGATTCCATCGTGAATCGAACTTCTCCAATAGAATGGCATCTCCGGTGAAATCGTCGTCTTGGAGTCAAGAGTCAGACGAATGGTCGGGCCGACGTCTGTAAGGTTTGAAGGGCCTAGGAGTGCAGACAGGCTCGAATACATCGGGTTCGGAAACAATGGGTTGAAGGTGTGAAGATCTTTGCTCGCCTGGCCCTGGTCTCCGCTTGCGTAATCAAAGCGCGCTCCTAAGCGCGGTTCGAACCTAAGCTTGTGCAAAGTGATCCCGTCGTTTGTAGAGATTGCACCGGCCAGGATTTGCCCGCTGCCGAATGTTCCGCTCTCTAAGATGAAATCGGCGTTGTAGTCGAACTTGTCTCCCAGGTTCCAGATACGGCTCCCGAACGTTTCTCGCACCTCTTGCCCGGTTTTTCCGTTGAAAGAAGCTTGCTTGCGGTTCAGTCCGATGTAGTAGCCGGACCATCCTCCGCGTTCGCGTCCCTTCGTAAATCCGGCTCCCCATTCGGTCTGCCGGTGATCCGGTACGTCAAAGGTTTGTGGCCGGACAAGGATCGGATGGGACAACGTTGCATTCCACGTCCACTGCCCATGTTTGAAAGTGAACCGAAATCCGTCAAAGGCGCGGCGAATGTTCAGCCCTTCGCTCTCGCCGATGAGGTGGCCCGTTCCGAATTCGATTTCTTGGCGCCCGATGCGCAAGCGCAGGTTCTGGGAAGAATCGGTGATGTCGACGAAACCCTGGTGCAGATCGGCGACGTCTTTGTCGGTCGGACGTGGCCCACCGTTTCGGCCTTCTTCAAGGCCGCTCTGAAATTGCGAAAAGATGCGGAAATGGCTTCCGAGATGCCAATCCGCATGAGCGAGATACCGCTGCAGAAGGTAACCCGAGGCCGTCTCCGGGCCGACACCAAACGCCGGGTCTTCGTAGTTCTCGTATCGATAGCGAATTTCTCCGCCGACCGACAGATACCAGTCTTTAAGCCCAAGCGAAACGTACTTGATTTCGTCAAACGCCTCTTTTTTGCAATCCCGATCCGACAGCAAACTCCAATCCTCGTCGTACCGCAGAGGCTGTAGCTTCGGTCGTTGTTTTTGGCACTCGGCCACTCCGATCGCAGGCAAACAAAACAGAAAAGGGAGAAGGACGAATAGCCGGACCATCAGTCGTCGGTTATCTCTGGACTTGCGCATGATCAGGCGAGCGAAAAACCATGCCTGCAAAGCGGCAGAGACCGAAAGCGCGTTTCTGTCGCTGCGAAGATGGCATTGGCGACGGCCGGAATAAGCGTGACTGGCCCCACCTCTCCCGTTCCGCCAAGCGGACGCGCGCCGCTGTTGATCAGGTGGACTTCAACGTCCGGCATTTCGGACATGCGGAGGATTTGGTAGTCGTACCAATTGCTTTCGACCGTGCGGCCGCGATCGAAAGTGATTTCGGACTTGAAAGCACACGAAAGACCCCACGCAATTCCTCCCTCGAGTGAATTCGTAGTGATATCCGGGTCGAGAGCAGTACCAGGGTCGGCTGCGCAAACGACTTTGTGAATCTTTACCTGTCTGTCTTTCGTAACTGAAAGTTCGACGACGTGCGCAGTGTGGGTCCCAAAAGCTTCGGCATAGGCGATGCCGCGATAGTGGCCCTTCGGAGCCGGAGTTTCCCAGTTGGATTTTTTTGCGGCCAGGTCGAGCACGGCAAGCGAGCGAGGGCTCTTCGAGAGAAGATTTCGCCGGTAGTGATACGGATCGATCCCCTTTTTTGAAGCAAGTTCATCGATGAAACTCTCGAAAGCGAAAATGTTTGGCCCGTAGCCCGTGGTCCTAAGAACGGAAGTCGGCACTGGCACGTGAAGAAGTTTAAAATCCACACGCATATTTGGTATCTCGTAGTGAGTTTCAAGGAGGCCTTCAAGACAGCTTGGGTCATACACATCCGTTACCGCCGGAGCGAAGACGTATTGGAGGATGGAGGGAGATACCAGACGGTGTGCAATGGCGCGCAGCTTCCCGAACTCGTCGATGCCCGCCGTGATTCGCTGCAGTGTCATCGGGCGGTAAATGTCGTGCTGCATGTCTTCTTCGCGCGACCAAACGACTTTGCAGGGTTTTCCTACCGCTTTTGAGATCAGCGCTGCTTGCAAGGCAAAATCTGCCACGAGCCTTCTGCCAAATCCACCACCGAGAAGAGTTCGGGAGACCTGGATGTTTTCTTTCGGCAGTTTGAAAACCGCCGCAAGCGTAATGCGGGTGATTTCCTGGCCTTGCGTGGGGGCCCAGATTTCGACCGTATCGCCTGCAACTCGAGCCGTACAGTTCATTGGCTCCATCGTGGCGTGTGCGAGAAATTGCGATTCGTACTCTTCGGAATAGATCGTGGGATAAGTTCTTCCAACGGCGCTAGAAGGGATTACCGGCACTGTGTTCTTGTCAAGAGGCACGTTCGGGTAATCATGGTGAAGCGCGTCCGCATTCCCTTCGGCGTGTACCAGGAGCCATTCGCTGCCTTCCATGGCCCGTCGGTAATCATCGCGAAGTGTGCTGCTGCTCATGGTTGCGGCAGGCCCCTCGTTAAACGTAACGTTGAGCGCATCAAGGGCCGACTTCGCCTGCCAGTAAGTTTCCCCCACGACCGCGATTCCATTGGGAATTCGAACCACATCTATAATTCCGGGGAAGCCTGCAATCGACGAGCGGTCAAAGGAAGAAACATCCCCACCGAATACTGGGCACTGTTTCACCGCGGCGTGCACGAGCCCCGGCACAGCGAAATCGATACCAAAGATCGCGCTGCCCTCAACTTTGCCCGGATTCTCGACACGACCGAGCGATTTTCCAAGCAGAGTCCAATCCTTTTCGCTCTTGAGCGCTGGTTCCGAAGGAGGCGTAATTGTTGCGGCAGCCTCGACGAGATCGCCAAAGCGGGCGCTCCGCCCCGAGCGTCTGTGAATCACTCGGCCCTTTTCAGTCCGGCACGAAGCAACATCAACACGCCATTTCTCCGCCGCGGCGCTGACCAGCATCTCTCTGGCGCTTGCCCCCATACGTCGCATCAACTCGAAAAAAGAGGGAGTACTTTCACTGTTTCCGGTAAATTGCCAATTGAGGCGAGGATTGCGATAGGAAGGATCGGTCGGAGAATCTTCGAGTCGAACTCGGGACCAATCTGCTCCGAGTTCTTCTGCAAGGACTGCGGGCAGTGTTGTCCTGATTCCTTGGCCCATTTCCGCCTGAGACACAACGATCGTAATCGAATCGTCAGTCCCGATCTTGAGCCAAGCGTTTAGTGGAATTGCTTTTGCCGTTTCAGTCCCAGCGGAGGCGAGAGTCTCCGGCGTATGGACCGCGCACTTTAGAAGGAGACTTCCTGCGGCAAGTCCCGCGGTCACCAGGAAGTCGCGACGATGGACTCCTCTTGCTGCCGTCTCGAAGTGATCGAGCGATTCAGCGTTTTTCATGGTCATCGCCTCATTCCGCGCAAGCCGCACCGCTGTCGATCCATTCCTTCACCTTGACCATAAACTGCTCGTGGGAGAGAGGAGGGATCGTTCGTCCGGGCCCAGGATTCCAAGCCCAAAGCACCAATGGATGCTCCTCAAGATGCCGATACAACTGACCGAGCGTCATGTTTCCGTTCTTTGCGGGATCTTTGAGGGTCCGGCACAAGTCTCCGGTACTGAGACCTTGCCAGGCCATGCGCATGGAAGGTGGAGGCAGTTGCCAGTTCGGCGCCCCCGGCGGCGCATGCAACACAATCGAGTTTTCACTCTGGTGGCAATTCGTACAACGCATCGCAGGCGTGCCGCGCCCGTCCGGTCCGCGCTTGATGTTCAATTCCTTATGAGGTTTGCCCTCGTCTCCGTGAAGCGGAGCGTCGCCAGGAATGTGGCAGTTCAAACAGCGCGGACTTGTGAGTACGGTCGCCATCGCCGCAAAGGCCCGGAGGGATTGCCTTTGCTGTGGGGAAAGATCGGATTTTTGTCTAGCAGGAGTTGCCCACATCGGGCCCGAGGCGTACCACGCGAAACCAGCGAGCAAGGCTGCACCCGCACACAGCCCGCGCAAAAAGCCGAGCGCTTGCATCAGGCCTTCCCCGTTTCCGCGGCCGAAAGCTCCGCTGCACGGTGTATCGCGCGGCGTATGCGATGGTAGGTTCCACACCGGCAAAGGTTCCCCGTCATGGCGTCGTTTATGTCTTCGTCAGTCGGATGCGGGTTCGCACGCAATAAGACGACCGCCGCCATGATTTGGCCGGATTGGCAATATCCGCACTGCGGAACTTGCTCGAGCAACCAGGCGCGCTGCATGGGATGACTTCTATCTCGCGATAGTCCTTCGATTGTAGTGACCTGTTTACCCGAAGCGCGCGAGAGAGGCGTGAGGCAAGAACGTACCGCATCGCCATCGAGAATGACGGTGCACGCGCCACACTGCCCGATCCCACAACCAAACTTTGTCCCCGTGAGATTCCACGTGTCGCGCAGCACCCACAGCAGCGGGGTTCGTGGATCGAGGTCTGTGATCCGCTGCTCGCCATTAACCGATACCTTCGTTTCGGACACTTTCACCCCCTCGGCCTCTCAATCGCGTAATCCAACTCGAACAGCTATAGTCACCGAGCCTTGTAAGAATTCCTGTAACTCCAATGGAATAAGCCTTGGGCTCGGCGCACCTTTTTCAAAAAGGCGGCAGCCATTCTTCGCAAACCGTACCCGGAACCATCTGGCACCATGCTTCGTGCACGCAAAGCTAGCCACAAGGTATTGTATTTGCGGCGCGGATTTGTATTCCTTGGGATGGAATTCCCAAACCGCGTTATTTTTTTCGCATATAGTTCGAGACACGTCTAGTACGCACAAATTTGTAACTGGAGCGAGTTATGCGGCTTTATGAATGCCCGGTCAGAGAAACGGCCGACGTCATCGACGGCAAATGGAAACCGCTGATCATCAATACCCTCAAACGAGGCACACTGCGCTTTGGCCAACTCCTAAGACAAATTCCGGAAGCCAGTCGCAAGGTCCTTACGGATCACTTGCGAGAGCTTGAGCATGAGCAAGTCATCTCGAGAGTTTCCTCGCCACAGAAATTCGAGCGCGTCGAGTATTCCCTGACGCCCTATGGGCGCACGCTGGTTCCTGTCCTCACGGTCATGGCCGGCTGGGGAAAGAAACACAAGCTTTTTAAACGCAAGCTCTCGGCAAAATACAAATGAAATCTAAAGAGCGGTTATTCTCCTCAAAGTTTTCTTGCGACTGACTCCGCCAATGCTTCTTGGGCTTTCCCGCCTCACAACGACAATCATTTGTCTGTCGATGACTTCACGTTCGACGTTTTACGCGTAGTTCCTGGGAGAGAAGTCAAAAGCGCCGGCGCCAAAGTTTTCGGCAAGGCGCGAAGAAGACGAGTGCAATGGTCATAGAGATTTCGTCGAGAGTGGCTATAGAAAAGTGTCGCTAGTTTGCACATTGTTGCTCGTCCCAGCTGCCAGGCTCTTCAGGTGGAGCCAGAAAACTAATTGGTCCGCGCGGTTTGTCGGCGGCTACAAGAGATGCAAATGGAACCCGGACTTCCGGATGAACGTCGGCGCGATGTGCCAGAAGCCAACACGTGCGTGGGCGCAAGCAGCCTCGATCGCAAGTTGCTTTGTGCACCGGTCGGTGAAGCAAGGAGAGAAGAAAGCGATTTAGTGAAATACGCCGTAGGGACGACGATTTCCGTTCTTAGGGGCAAGTGGAAGGCACTGATTATCGAGACGCTACAAAAGGAACCGCTTCGTTTTAGCGTTCTCTTGCGCCGAATTCCCAAAGCGAGCCGCAAAGTTTTGACAGACCAACTTCGTGACCTCCAGCGAGCGAAGATCGTTTCGCGCACCGTTCTAGCGAAGAAATCGCAGCGTGTGGAGTATTCGTTGACTTCCTATGGCCAGACGCTTGTTCCGGTCTTAGCGGTCTTGGCGCGCTGGGGCGAGCTGCACTTGAAGGCACTAGACGAATGCTTGAGCTTCGTCGGGCCAGAAGCTTATAACCCCAAGACCTCAATAATCAGCCGAGCGGTCTCCGATCCCGGGAAGTTCCGCTAGACGGTGTAGCCGGAGGCTCGCCGGGCGATTCGGCGTCGCAACGCGATTCCCGTGGGTCGCGCAAGTAACCAAAAGGTGCGTACTGGACGCTACGAATGAGTTGTGTAAAGAAGGTAGTAGCGCAGGCTGAGGAGGGGGATTTGTTTGAAGACGCGAGTCGGTCGTGATTAACCTCCGGATTTGGATCATCGCTTCCTCGATTGCTCTGCCCACTGTGATGTTCGGGGGGTTTTCGCTCCTTCGCCTGATCAACCGCGGCAACATACTGAGGCCATTTCAAGTGAATTGCTTTCGCGCCGGGCACGCGCACAGAGGAGTGCTTCTGCTGATGTCGCTGCTGTACTACAACTTCCTCGACCAGACGACACTCAGCGTTTCCATCAAGCTTCTAGCGAGCGCTCCGCTCTTTGCAGGCATTCTGGCTCAGTCAGGTGGATTTTTTCTTCCCATGTTTCTCGGGCAGGAAAACCGCCTTTCTGCAGGAACTCGCTTGACGATCGCGGGAGCTGGCCTATTAGCTGCGTTGTCGTGCTCGTATACGGTTTCTTCCTGTGACAGGAAAGAGCAGTCCAACTCAATCATGGAATGGAGAAAGCTATGGCCGAAGCGTTTGTTCGACAGATATACGTGAATCTGGCTGTGCGTGACCTGAAGAAGTCGATGGAATTCTTTTCAGGCCTCGGCTTTCGCTTTAATCCCAAATTCTCCGACGAAAAGGCTGCGTGCATGATCGTCAACGATGGGGCCTTTGTGATGCTGCTTTCCGAGCCGTTTTTTCGGACCTTCACGACACACGAATTGTGCGACACCTCGAAATACACGGAAGGTCTGATGGCCATATCGTGCTCCACGAGGCCCGCCGTCGATGAAATGGTCAGGAAGGCAGTTGCTTCGGGAGGCCAGCACGCCAAGGAGCCCCAGGACCACGGTTTCATGTACGGCTGGAGTTTCTACGATCCCGACGGGCATCACTGGGAAGTCTTGTGGATGGACCCCAAGGCTGCTCTGTGAGCACCGCGCGCCAGGTCGCGGACGACAAATCCCAAAAGGGCGGATGACCCCGAACATCCGGATTTGGCCAGGAAGTTTGAAGCCGCGTCGCAACAGGCGAAGCCGTAGGGTTACGGTTTGCAGGCTGTGCCGGAGGCTTTTTTGCCGGTCTCACTCCTATGGAAGGTCATCTCATCCCAAAGATTGATTTTGTCCAGAACGTGCTTCCCTTTCTCGTACTCGCGGTGCACGGGGCAGTGTTTCGTTGGCTGTGGAAGCGATCGTCCATTACGAAGGCAACAATCGAGTCCGGTCGGACAATCTTTCCCCCCACCCGAGAGATCCGAATTTTTGTGGGATTCCTCGCGGTCGTGATCGCCGCGTTTTTGATTTGGTGTTCGTTGACGCTTCAACCCAGAGAGTGGTGGCTTCCTTATGCTTTGCTGCTGCTTCTAGTGGCGGTCCCATTTATTGATCCGCCTGTTTTGACGATCGACGTGCTCGGAATCGCGTCGCGCACCTGGTTCGGTTACGAGAAACAAATTCGCTGGGAAAATGTCGCGAGCCTTCACTACGACATGGGCAGCAAATACTTTACGGTAAGAGATCGAGACGGCCGGAAGATTGTTCACAGTGGCTTTCATGTGGAGGGGAAACTGTTCCGGGACAAGGTCCGCGAGCGTACGCGCCTATCGATTATGATCACCGTTCCTGGGGTCTTGAAAGCCAAGACTGTCGAACTTCCCTACGAAGGTCCGAAGTAGCGCCTTGCCGAGCGCGGCCATCCGGGATTCTTGCAGAAGGGAAAAGTGTGTTGCTGGTTCTCGCGTCCAAGTGGTATCGCCAGAGGTACAGCGAGTGGTCATTGCAAGAAACAAAATCCCCCGCTACGGTCGAGGCTGCATCTGTGTTCAGGGCAAATCAATCAAATTACACAGGAACTGGTCGGCGCAAGTCACGGAGAAAGCACCGCCCGTACAGCGACTTTAGAAAGCGATCTGCGGATTCGCTGTCTTGAATGCCTACGAGGACTCAACAAAATGAGTTTAAAATGTTGTGCAACTCTATTCGTTGCGGCTTGCGGTGTTTTGCTGTTGATGCATTTGAGAGCCTTTGCCGACGACGCACCTAGCCCCCGGCTGTTTGCGCCCGGTGTCATCTCGGGACCCGCTGACGATCTTTCGCCAGCGTTCACTCCCGACGGAAATACCGTTTACTTCAACCGGAGCAACGGCACGTTCTCCGTGATTATGGTTTCCACGCTATCCCATGGCGTATGGTCGACTCCCGCCGTTGCTCCGTTCTCGGGAAAATGGAATGACATTGAGCCTGCAATATCTCCCGACGGTTCGTTTCTCGTCTTTGCCTCCAACCGTCCGAAGGACGGGCGCGGGACGGCCATCGACGGAACCTTCAACGGCAGGAACTTTCCCGGAGGTGGCGGCAACCTGTGGCGTGTGAATCGTGCCGGGACCGGTTGGACTGCACCGGAGAGACTGCCCGATTCAATAAATACCGATAACGCGACGTTCTCGCCGGGCATAGTTTCCGATGGCAGCATCTATTTTATGAAGCCGGATAGCCAGACAGGATATTTCCGCATCTATCGGTCGCAATACAGTGCCGGTGCTTATCTGCCCGCAGTTGTGTTGTCTTTAGGCGATCAGACAATGGAAGACGTCGACCCGGCCGTCGCACCAGACGAATCATTTCTGATCTTCAGTGCAAATCATCCTGGAGGAAAAAACCCGAAGCGTCTGCACATCGCCTATCGCAAGGGGCAAGAATGGACCGTTCCGCAGGATCTCGGAGACTCAGTGAATGAACACGGCGGCAATATTGAAGCGCGTTTGAGCCCGGACCACCGAACCCTGTATTTCAGCACGAATACCGTGCCGCCGGCGGACTATCCGCGTTCTGAAGAGCAGATCGAACGGGACCTTTTGCAGATCGGAACGTGGGCCAACGGTCGCCAGAATATTTGGTCTGTGCCTCTGGACCGTTGGCTCCGGCAGGCGGCGGCCCAACGCTTAAGCCGCAACCTAATCCCGATCGTTCTGAAGACTGCAAAGTACACCGAATCTAACTTGGTAGAATCAGAATAGATCTGAGCCGAAACACAGGGCATATGCGGAGCGACGAATGCAGAATTCTTCTTTCGAAGTCATCAATGTCGCGGCCGAATCATCAACGGCGGGTAGCTACGACAACCATCCAATTGCCAGGGTCAACGACCACGAAGTGCGCATAAGCACGATGACTGAGCCGTATCATTGGCACTGTCATCCCGATTCCGACGAAAGTTTTCTCGCATTGGAAGGCGGCCTCTTCATTGACTTTGATGATCGCACTGTCGAACTTCGGCCGGGCCATATGATCACTGTCAATAAAGGGGTTCGTCATCGTACGAGACCAATTGGGGAACGGTCAGTCAATCTCACGTTCGAGCGAGCGGGGGCGCAGAGCGAGGTGCTGCTCTCGCCAAGAGAGTAGGCGGCCCATCAACAAGTAAAATTTGCTCATCGCGATGGAGGTTTCGCAAAGCGCTCGCGCACGAGTTGCAAGAGGGTGATACGACCTATGTCATCCGCCGAAGCGCTTACGCAACTCTTTTGTCCCGCTTTTTCGACCAAGGTCCGTTCGATGCAGGCGGATTGAGTTATCCGGGGTACACCTCAAAGCATCGGAATCGGCTGACCAAGGAGCCAGGATGCCAACGCTTCGTTGAAGGCGCGCGGTTGTTCCAAATTCGGCATGTGTCCAGCGTTTTCAATTACGGCAAGCTTCGCCCCTGGAATTTGCTCGTAAAGCTGTTCAGCCAATTCGACGGGCGTATAGACATCCTCTCGGCCAACGACAACAAGACTCGGAACTTGAATCTGTCTGAGCATAGGCAGATAGTCCACGCGTTGGGCACGGCCCCGGAGCGCCGCAGCCGCACCGCGACGAGGAGTCGTGACCATCATTTCCATCACGTGCGCTGCCACCTGCGGCAGTCTCGCAATGTTGGCGGGAGTGATCATCTTGGTGAGCTCTTCCCGAGCGTAGCTCACCAACCCTTCCTGCTCGAGACGATCCGCAGTCGTAAATCGCCATTGCTTCCGCTCGGCACTGTCCAGCCCGGCGAAAGTATCCGCCAGGAGCAGCGCTCGGATCCGGTCCGGAGCTTGCCGGTACATCTCCAATACGATTTGGCCGCCCATCGACAGCCCGGCAACAGCAAACTCACGAACTCCCAGCAAATCCATGAGCGCGAGATTGTCCGCTGCGAAAGTCTCTAACTTCGTTTCGCGCGAATCTCCCGGAAGTGGACTCTTGCCATATCCACGTAGATCAGGCGCCAGGACGCGATAATTGTTCCGCAAGTACTCCACCTGCGGTTGCCACATAGTGTGATTGAACGGATGTCCGTGTATCAATAAGACAGTCCGCCCATGCTCACCCTCGTCGTTATAGAAGAGTTCAATCCCGTCTATTTTAGCGGTGCGTTTCACGCTGACTCCGTCTCCTTGCGGCAAGTTGCTCAGCCTGGCGCGCGAGGATCTTCCGAAGCCACGCAAGCCTTGTCGAGGTGAAATATGAATTAAACGATTTTCACAGCCGCAAGACGCACTTTGTAGCTCCAAATTGCCTCCAACCAGGGTGTCAAAAGCACGATCGGCATTGAGAGACGGCCCGTCCGTTCTAAAGCCGGGGATCTGTCTTGCCAAATGTTGTTCCTCTGTCTCGTGGGTGTGGTTCTCTGGCTGATTTGCGAAATCCTGATGCATTCGCTGCCTTTAATTATCTCGAACGCACCGGCCGTGTGCCTTGCCATCGCGTGCATAGCGACCAAGAAAAAGATCCGATAGAGTCCCGCAGTAGAGTCCGCAAACATCGCCCGCCGAGTGGTCTTCATTTTGAGTGCCGAAACGGCCCTTCACTTTCCTTTCCGGACCACGCGAACACTCTCCTGCTTCACCACAGCCGCCCCTGGGCTTTTTCTCGAACTGCAGCGCTACCGAAGGAATTGGAAATGGGCAAAGCGCCGATCCTTCTTTCACGCCACTTCCTAATCGCTTGACTGTGCTTCGGGTAATGACCGTAGGTATCGAGACGCAGACGGCGACAAAAACGCGTATCGCTTCGAAACTCCTCTTCCGGCACTTTTTGAAGAAAAGCGAGGAGCCGCTCGTGTACGTTGTCTCTTTCGTGAAAGACGCGAGCGAGCGAAAGATGCTTTTTCTTCGCGGTCGTCTGCGCGTTGAAGGCGTCAATCCCTCCGTATTCGATGGAATAACGTAGCGGTGTTCCGCCTTTCAGGATCGTTGGCAGATGCTTGAGCGCTTCTTCTTCCCATGTCGTGACATGCGCGACGATGTCGCGCACGGACCACCGCCCGGTCACACCCGGTTCCAGGAGCAATTCCTCTGATAGTCCTGCGTGCGATTCAATAAAATCCCGCCAGGCTCGTGCAAGCTTGCTCAGAAGCTGTTCTCTGTTCACAAACTCCTCGCTTTCACTTTTCTCCCGCAGCCTGAGGTGTTTGCGCCCCGATCTGCCCCGAGTAGATGATGAACTTGAAGGGATCGGTGTTCTGGTTTTTCTCCATCAGTTTTAGGTAGACAAGTCGTCGCGCTTTCGCGAGCGCATTGCTGTTCGGAAACTTCGCGCTCGACGATTCGAGAAGGTACGCCGCGAGTTCGTATTTTCCGTCAGCGGCCAGGCGCTCTGCGGCCTTCGCGACCTGCTTCTCGGAAAGACCGAGATAGTCCGCAAAAAGTTCGGCGCGGTCCGCCTTTCCCAAATGATCCAGGCCCTCGAGGTCCGCTTGCCAGTAGCCGACATTTTGGTCATACAGGCGGTCAATGACATGCTCGCGAAGAATCAAGTAAGGCTGGAACACGTCGGGCCGGCCGGTGAGCAGGTCAGGAGGAATCAGGTTTGCCTGGTGAACCTCAAAACGTTCGGCACCGTTTCGAATTGAGTCGGCGACTTGGTCGCGCAGCCAGGCCAGATCCACCTTGAGCTGCGCCAGCATTGCCGGCGAGGCGAAATTCCGTGTCAGGGGCTCGTGTCCGTGCAGCAGGTGCTCCGGATTTTTCTCGACGACCACGTCGATGGCGCTGAGCAAGCCCGCAAAGTCGCCCTCTTCGACAAACGGCGCCCCGATGTACGGCATGATGAAGTCCCCGGCGAATAGGGTGCGCAGGGCCGGGGCGTAGACGAACATGGCATCGTGTGTTTCGCCCCCGGAGATCGGTATCAATTCAAACTGCGTTCCTCCGATCTTCAGGGAAGTGCGGCCGTCTACGACAACATCCGGCTTGTAGCCGCGCATATCGTCGAACCTGAACCGCTCGCCGAAGAAGCGCTTTCCAAAAACCTCCGGCGCGGCAAGTTGCCGCCGGATTTCTTCCGCATAATTGCTCCGGCCATAGAAACGCACGCTGGGGCGGAGCGACCGGAAATAGGTGTGGCCGCCAACATGATCCCAATGCGCATGCGTAATGAAAATCGTAGTGAGCCGAGGAAGGCCCGGTGCATACGCGCGGAGCGCCTCGTAGGCTGCCTCTGCTGAATCCGGCCTGGTCCCGGCGTCGATGCCGATGAGTTCCCTGCCATCATCGGAAACCACGAAATAGTATTCCGTAAACTCGAAGCCGGAAAGCAGATAGACCCGCTTCGGAACGATCTCCAAAATATGCTTCGGAAAGAAGGTATGTCCGGTTGCGGCCTCCTCCGAAAAAGGAGTCGCCAGTGTTATCGGTTGGTGGAAATCCGGATATCCGCTCCGGCGCAAATATTCCTCGGCCTTCGTCTTGTCTTTGTCCGCCAAAGCCAGCTTGCCCAAGTGATAGTCGACCTCCCGCAACCAGCCCGAGTGCGGTGCTTTCTCAGCGTTTGCCGCGCACCACGAGAGTTCCTCACGCGCAACCTTCTGCTGCCCAAAAAAGCCCGGAAGCTCGGCGTGCACAATCCCGGCCATCCAGTTCACGACGAAGACGCGCCCGCCGGAGAACCGCTTAGCCTCGTCAAGAGTGCGAATGGTTTCTTTGACGTAGCGATAGCGACGCAGGAATGGAACCTCCGAGGCGTACTGGGCGCGCAGCAGGCCAATGGCACTCAAATAAAGCGCTTTCTCGCCATCGCCGAGCTGCGGTCCGAACTCTTTCAGCCGTTCCGAGAAAAAGTCCACTCCGCGTGCCTGCTGGTTGGCGTTCCCGTACTGCGCCATCAGCAGAAAAAGCAGCTGCGGGTCTTTGGGCGGAGCAATCCGGTTTATCTTTTCGAGATACTCAATTTCCGGACGCAGGGCCGAGGGAGAAGACAGGCCCGGCCTCTTTTGGGGAACTGCACCGAGCGCGAAAACCAGTGCTCCAGCTGCCAGCACAAGAAGAAAAAACAAGACGCCTTTTTTCATGAAGCCTCCCGCACGCGTTCTCCATTTAGATGTATATGCATCTATTTAGTTACGCCCGCTTAAAAAGCTGCTGCCGCGTGCGTTACTTCGGCCACGGTCCTCTGCATCCTTTTCCAACCCGTCCTGCCGAGCTCCCTTTTGAGCTTCCGCTCCGCGCGCTCCCAATGCGGTTGCCCGGCCGCGATTTGCTGCCGGCCGGACGGTGTAAGCCGGAACAGTCGCTCGCGCCTGTCCGTTCCTCGCCGCACCGTAATCCAGCCGCGCTTTTCAAGGAGTGCCAGGGTCCTCGTCAGCGTGGTGCTGTCGAGCTCAAACCCCAGACTCAGACGTTTCTGATTGGCTTCGCCGACCACGCCGAGCGCCGTGAGCAAGCCGAACTGCGTAATTTCAAGCCCGGCTTTTCGCAACTCTCCGTCGTAAAGTCTCGTCACCATACGCGTCACGCGCCGCAGGTTCTGGCAAGCGCAAGGCAATGCAAACAGGTCGTCGGTCGTCTTTTTTATTCGTCGAGGCATAGTAGATGTATCTACATCTACGTGCGACTCTTCGTCAAATGGAAGATGGAAACATGCCAGAACGGCCGACTTTGGCAACGACCACTTCACCTCGATTTGAGATAACCGCTTTCTGGCCTATTGGCCTTAGTGGTGTTGGTGCTCGCCGTGGTGGTGTGTGGCCCAGGGACCAACGGCAGTCCCGATGATGATCGTGTCCACGTCCGCAGCCATGGTGTGCTTTACGTTGGCGGGAACCAGCAGAAAGCTGCCAACCGGGTACGAAGTCGTATGCTCCAAGTCCAGCGTCTCTCCAAAGTTCACTTTTAGCGCCCCTTGAATCACCGCCACTCGCGCGTCGGAGCTGTGCCAATGGTGTTCTTGATAACCCGCGGGAATGAAAAATGCATATGTGAATGATTCTCCCGCAACGTCCCGGCGTCCCTCAAGCAGTGCATATTTTGTGCCATCCGCATCCACGTCCTGCCACACGATCGTCTTCGCATCCCAAGCCTGGGGAGATTTTGCCTGGCTTGTCGCAGTGGTTGACTGCGGCGCCGATCCGGTTACTAGCGCAAACGTCAAAAGCAAGGAAACAAGAAAATGCATTTCGGAAAAGCTCCTTCAAAGTTAGTCTCCAGGCGGCGACTGCTGCCGCCCGCAGGAGAGACTAAGACAGAACAGCGGGGCCGTTCTATCCGGATTGGCACGGCAAGCTTTCTGGCGTGAGGTGAATTGCTTTTGAAAGAACTGGAACTGCGATGGCCCATTTTGCGACAAGCGCGAAGATGTCGGACGAGCGCCGTATCCGTCGACCGAAATTGAGACGCATGAAACCGCAGCTTTGGCATAGGTAGTTGGTTCCCTAAACTCAGGCCGTTCCGACCAGCGAAAACGTGCCAACCCGGTCTACTTCGCGCTGGCCTGTTCATCCCAGGTTTTGGGACGGACTTCGCCGTTCAGGAAGGGCAGAGCGGCGTCGACTAATTGCGGTGCGAGGCCCATTTCGTAGTGGGTGAGATTCGGCAAGATCGCCAGACGATTCTGCGACATGTGCTCGCGCTGCCAGCCCGCATCCTTCAGCCCGCCGCCGAGCAGCTGATAGAACTTCACCTCGTGTTCCGGGTGGAACATGTCGCTGTCACCGTAGATGAGCATTACCGGCATGGTCAGTTTTTTGACGTCCGCCGACCAGTCGTAGGACTTACGCATATAAGCGCCCATCGCATCGAGCAGCTTCGGAAACTCTTCGGGATGCGGAGCAATGGCTACGTACGATTTGTACATCGGCGTTTCCTTCATTTGCTCGGCCATCGCGGCCCCGACCGCAGCCTGTTGCGGCAGCATCTCCGGGTAAAACCCGTCCTGCGAGAACGGCGTGGAAACCAGCACCAGACGGCGAACCATTTCCGGATGCTGCACGGCGAATTGGAACGCGACGCCACCGCCCATCGAGTAACCAAGCACGTCGACCCTTTCGTAGCCGAGCTTCTTTAGAACGCCGGCCATGTCGTTGCCCATGTCGACCACGCTCAGTTCGCGATCACCCAGCGGCGTGCGGCCGTGGCCCTGCATATCGATGCCGATGACCTGTCGGCTCTGCGCCAACTTGGTCAGGTTGGGACCGAACATTTCGATCTGGCCCAACCCTCCGTGAACGAGCAGAAGCGGCTCGCCCGTGCCGTAGACAGCATAGTAGTAATTCACGCCGTTGACTGCGGCATGGCCGCTCTTACTCGGCTTGGGCATTGCGGTTTGCATGGTTGGCTTCTCCGGAGCTAGGTGAACAATCGTCGGGGCTGTGAAGCCAGCGGCAACGGTCGTAAACATGGCGATGAATGGCTTGGCGAACACTGCGAATCTCCTTCAAATTTTTCTCAGTCTACGTGCCGGGTTTTCCACAATACCTCTTCTCGTCAAATGGAACATGAAAACATGGCAGAACGGCCGACTTTGGCAATGACCACTTCTCCCGGAATTGAGATAACCGCTTTCTGACCTATTGGCGGTAGTGCTTGGCGCAGGGACGAAGCTGCAGTCCCCGTGTTTGTTTACAAGTCGCGAGCCGAAACAATCCACGCCGCGCCGGACATGGCCAGCGCCACGAAACCGCTGGTCCACTCGAACCCGTTGTGAGGCGAGTGAAAGATGCGCGGGCCGTGCAGGAGAATGACCCAAAAACAGAACATGCTCCCAAGCAAGATCGTCGCCAGGCGCGCGAGGCGGCGCGTCAGAATCGCAATCGCGGCCGCGAGGAATGCGCAGCCTACGAGATAAGTCCAAAACAGGTGTCCGGGGATCCAGGAGGGAACCAGCGTGGCGATATAGGCGGCGTAGAGAAAATGTTGCGTTCCGAATACCAGGAGCGGCACGGCAAAGAGGAACGGGCCAAGCCGTTTCGACAATCGCAGGATTGCGGCCCAGCGCGCGCTCGAAAGCGAGTGGCTGTCGACGCTCCCCGCGACAAACAGGCTTGCGCCCGCCATCGCTAGCAGCTCGGAAAACGACGTCCAGATACCGCCGTTCCGGGGTGTCGCGAGCAAGATCGGACCGAACGCCAATGGTGCACGCAACAAAAGCAGCACGGCCAGACTCAAGGCTGCGTACCTCGTGCCCTTCTGCATACTCACGGCAAACGCTACCAGGGCGAGGAGAGAGCCAACAAAATAGGCGAGCCAACGCGGCACCGGAATCCACGGATACCCCATCGTCGTTTCGGCAAAGTGTATCGCGTAGAGGAAATGCTGAACGGCGAAGAAAACCATCGCGCCGAAGAAGAACACCGTGCCCAGTCTTTCGAGGATTTTCATGTTACCAGCCGCCTCACGCTCAATTAGTGCGCCTCCTGGTTCTTCGACTCGTGTAGTGCGCAGCGCGCCAGCGGCGAGGCATCACACTTGTGCCGGGAGTGTCCCCGTACGGCTTCCGCTGTTTTATGGTTTCAAAAGATTCCGGGAAACGAAGGCGTCGCGCAATGACCACTCACGGATGCGAGGGTATGACCGTTTTCCTTCGTTTGCAGTTCCGCGCTATCGCCGGGCCTTCGTTCAGTCGGAGAGAAACTTCAAGATCGCCTCATGCACGACCGAAGCCCGCAAAATGCGGCGGTGTCCGAGGCCGTCAAATTCGAGCCACCGCGCCCCGCGCCACGCGCGAGCGCTTTCTACGCCATCAGAAATGGGCACAACTCGGTCGTCTTTCGAGTGAAGAAATAGAGCCGGTTTTGTGAGGCGCGGAGCAATTTCAGGGATCGAAATACGGCGCACGTTCGCGTTCATCGCCTCGAGAATCCGAATCATCTCTTCGGTTTCGCAGTTGTCGAGACCTGCTTCGGCGGCGAAAGTTCGTGCGTGGTATTCATAACGGGCTGGCGCCGCGATCAGCACCAGCCTGTCTGCAGCCAGGCCCATCTCTGCCGCTCGTACCACTGCGAGCGCGCCCACCGAGTGACCGATTACAGCATGTGGAGCTCCCGTGATCTCTTCGATCCGCAAAAGGCTTGTCGCGCAGACCGGAATCGAGGCCATCACACCGTCCGAAGCCCCGTGCGCCGGCAAATCGAAGGCCACCACGCGAAAACCCGCTTCCACTAGAACCGGAAAGAGAAAAGCGAAATCCTCAGGCTGCCCTTCCCAGCCGTGTACCAGCAGCACGGCAGGTCCCGTGCCCACTTCGACCGCCGAAACTTTTCCCAGAGGACCTGCTAGCCAGAATCTCCTTCCTTTTGGTAGCGAAATCGTTGAACTCCTGGGCGGCCGGCGCGCCGGCGTCAAAAATGCTCGCGCCGCACGGGCAGCGGGTCGAGGTTCAGCCGATCTCATTTGGTTCCCCCCCTGGATCGAACGGCCAGACGGTTCGCGCACAGCCGGAATCGAGCACGGCCGAAAGCGGTCGGCGCGAGCGGAAAGTTTTTGTGCCCGTGCGAACTCTGCTCGAAGCGCGGTTCACCGGCAATAACCACTTTTGCCTCTCGGCGCATAGCCATCGGTTGATCAGGAGAAAAATCCGCATCGAAGGCTCGCCCGCGCCTTCTCTCTCACTTTCGGCCGCTGTTTCCCTTCGTGACAATCGAAGCGCTTGATTAGAAACAGGAATAGACGAGGCGCCGAGCATCGGCACCGTTTACCTTTCCTGCGCGCTCCTCGATCTTGCCCGGAAAGTGGTCTGCTACAAGAGCCACTTGAAGCCATACTGCGACTACCACTAAGATGTGGTATGCGAAGAGTTGCAGGCACGGTGTCACCCGTCATCGCCGTAGACCGCAGGGCCCAGCGGCCACTGCACCGCCAGATCTACGATGGTTTTCGCGAAGGGATTTTGGGTCGCCGCCTGCGGCCAGGACAGCAAGTGCCCTCCTCCCGGGCGCTCGCTTCGGAGTTGGGGCTTTCCCGCATTCCCATTCTTTCGGCGTATTCGCAGCTGCTGGCCGAAGGTTATTTTGAAAGTCGTTCCGGAGCTGGAACATTTGTGTCTACCTCACTGCCGGAACAACTTCTGTCGATCGAGTATCGTGGCAATGGCGCATCTTCAAAGCCGGCTTCGGGGCCGAGGCGCCTCTCTAGCCGCTCCGCAGTCCTGCCGCGCTTCAATCCGGCCCCTTGGCTTTTTGGTTGGGGAGCGTTCGCCGTCTCGCAACTTGCCCTCGATCATTTTCCTTTCCGCATCTGGTCGAGCCTCATGACGCGCCACTGCCGCCGAATTCGTATCAGTTCTTTGCACTTCAGCGATCCTGCAGGTTCGCTCGAATTCCGAAAAGCGATCGCCAGTTATCTCCGGACCGCACGAGCCGTGAACTGTGAACCCGAGCAGATTCTCATCGTCAACGGTTCCCAACAGGCTCTCGAGATATCCGCACGCGCGCTACTCGACAGAGGCGACCGTGTATGGATGGAAGAACCGGGTTACGCGCTCGCACGCCAAGTGCTGCAGATGGCCGGCTGTGAACTCGTTCCCGTTCCCGTGGATGAAGAAGGCCTGAACGTCAACGCCGGCGTCAAGCTCTGCCGCAAAGCGCGCGTTGCGTTTGTGACGCCATCCCATCAATTTCCTTTGGGTGCGACTATGAGTGCCTCGCGGCGTCTCCAGCTGCTCGACTGGGCGCAGAGCACCGGCGCGTGGATTATGGAAGACGATTACGACAGCGAGTATCGTTACGAAACGATGCCGGTCGCCTCCCTGCAGGGCATGGACCGGCACTCGCGGGTGATCTACATCGGCACGTTCAGCAAGACTCTGTTTCCATCCCTGCGGCTCGGATATATGGTGGTTCCCCCGGATTTGGTGGACCGCTTCGTCGCCGTGCGCCATGCCATGGACATCTATCCTCCCCATCTGTATCAAGGCGTACTCACAGACTTTATCCGTGAGGGTCACTTCGCCCGACACATTCGCCGGACACGGGTGTTGTATCACGAGCGCAGGAACGCGCTCATGGACGCGCTTCGCGACCAGTTCGGACAGCGTGTGCAACTCCTCGGAGGAGAAGCGGGCCTGCATCTCGTCGCGAAACTTCCGAAAGGAATCAAGGACAAACAGGTGTCTTTGCAAGCGGCCAAGCAAAAGCTGTGGCTGTGGCCTCTTTCTCCCTACTACCTCGGCGAATCGCAGCAAGGGTTTGTCTTGGGCTTCGGGAGCACTTCGACAAGAGATATCCCGGGTGCCATGCGCAAGTTGCGCGTCCTTCTTTCTGGTTCATAGACGAAGCGCATTCTCTCGAAAACAAATCCGGCTTCATGACCACTTGTCAGAAATTGAGTATTACCACCATTGTGGGTGCTTCAAAATGATTTACTCTGTGCATCTGAAGCTTTGTCGCGAGACACCAAATGGTGCACAAAATGCGCTTATCTCCCTTCGTCCTCAAAATATTGAGTGTTGCCATTTGGATCCTGGCCATACCGACGTTTGCGATCCAGGCAGCGGCTGCTCCGAGTGCCGCCGTAGCCCGAGCGCTCGAAAACTTTCACAAGGCGATGAGAGACGGCGATGCCGCGGAACTCGGACGGCTCCTCAGCGATCAATTCCTGTGGACAGACGAGGACGGGACAGCACGGAGCAAAGCCGATTTTCTTAAGCTCCTCGGTGACGGGAAGTCGGGTTCCGAACTGAAGACCGATCAGGAATCATGCAGCGAGTACCGTGGTGCCGCCGTTGTGACGGGCCGTTCCGCAAGGCGGCCAGCCGGTTCTTCAAACCTGAACGAATTTCGATACACTCTCACACTCGTGAAGGTGGGTCGCGATTGGAAAATTGCTGCGTACTACACCTCGCGATTCGCCCCGGGCGCGGCCCAGCCCTTGCAAGTGCGTCTCGGCTATCCCGCCGATGCCAAACTGCTCATTCTCAACGCGGATGACCTTGCGGTCTCTCATTCCGAAGACTTGGCGAGCATCGCAGCACTCGATAGCAAGTTCATCACCTCTGCCACAGTGATGGTTCCTTGCCCGTGGTTCACCGAAGTCGCCGCTTATGCGAAAGCCCATCCGGGTGCTGATCTGGGACTCCATCTGACGCTTACCTCGGAATGGCAAACCTATCGCTGGGGGCCGGTTGCGCCGCGCGCTCTTGTTCCGAGCTTGGTGGGACCGGATGGCTATTTCTATCCGAATGCGCAGGAATTTGCCAAACACGCAAAGCTCGACGAAGTGGAACTCGAAATTCGCGCGCAAATCGAGCGGGCCAAAACGATGGGACTTGAACCCTCGCATCTCGACGCACACATGCATTCGCTCTACGTCACGCCGGATCTCTTCCGCGTCATGCTTAGGGTCGCGCACGAGTACAAACTCCCGGTGCGCATGGCGCGCAACATCGATTTGTTCCGTGCGGGGCTCGCGCTCATGGGTCCGGGCGATCCCGTTCCGGATGCGATTTTCTCGCCCGGGGAAGACGTTCCGGTCTCCGGATGGAACGACTACTACGTGAACCTCATCAAAAACCTCCAGCCCGGCGTCACAGAGGTCTTTGTCCACTTGGCACACGACGATGCCGAGTCGCAAGCGATCATGGTCGGTCACCCTGAGTGGGGCTCAGCATGGCGGCAACGCGAATTTGACGCCATGTCCAGCCCCGAGTTCCGCCGCGCAATCGAGGAGAACCACGTCGCGCTCATCGGTTGGCACGATATCCAAAAGCTGCTCGAATGAAATCCCCCCTTTCGGATTTCCTGCTGCAAAGCGGATAGAAGTTATCGGACATGAGGTCTGGCACCATAGCGACCATGTCTCGAATCGTTGAGACTTATCTGCGGGGGCGAGTTCGAGCGCCGCCAGGCAAGGCGTGCAAAGCGCGCTCGCGTCGCCTTTCGCCGATCCCGAATTGTCTGCGCTGCTCGGGTGAAGTCGAGCGATTTCACGGAGGAGGTGAGGTACTATGTCGATTCTGGATGCGGCCACTCCGGCAAGCCTCGGCTTGTGCGGGTTTGACTGGGCCCACGCGAGAGGTCTTATATGAAACCTCTACTAAAAACCCTGGCTATCGTCGCATTCGTGTCGCTGCTAGCCCAAACTGTGCGGCATGCGTACATGTTGTGGTTCGAGCCGCGAGGCTCGGTACTGGATAAGTACGACCAGCCGGTAAAAAGCGAGATTGCCAGCGCAGTTTCTCTCGACGAACTGCTGCGCCGCTATGACCCGGTGCGCAAACAAGTTGACGAACTTTCAAAAACCAGCTCCGCTCCTGCTTACGAGCAGGCGCAAAAAGAACCCTACAAGACCGAACAGACGCTCCGCCAAGCCATCGTCGAGTGGGAAGAAAAGTCAAAGGAAATCCGCGCGATAAGACTTTACTGCCTGGTCGCGGCGGTGCTGTTCGTGATGGGATTGCTTGCGTACAAGAAACTGAACCGCTGGCTGGGCATCACTCTCCTCATTGCTGCATTCGCTGAGTTTATTTACTGGACGAGTCCGACCTTTATCGGGCCAACTCGGGAATTTGATCGCCTTTTGGCGAACAAGCTGGCGTTGTCGATTGTTTCGCTTATGTTTTTGGTAGGTGCGATTTGGTTGTTGAACATCTTCGCGGAGAAGGAAGAGAGTTCTGCCTAAGCTAGCAAGTTCACCAAGCAATCGCGCAGGCCCACCCGAGAAATCGACAGAAGGAAGCAAATGAAAAGCGCTTCGGGCGCCACCCTATAAGCCACTCATCTCAATAAGCTCATCGACTGAGCCGTTCGGAAATTCCTCGCCAACCATCACGCGAGGGAGCTCTCGGCTCGCGAAAACCACGTACTGTTCCGTTTTTCCGCGCTTCTCGATCCGATAAACGACGCGGTAGGCGTCAAAGGACCCGCTCGGAACTTGTACTTGTTCGAGATGACCCACTTCGACGGTAACCCTGCTGACCCCTGTGCCCGGATCGTATACGTTGAACTCGAATTGCTGTCCTACTTTAAGAGGGCTCGCCAGTACCGTGGCCCAATCAATCCTTTGATCAAAGGTGTTGGCAGGCAGAGCAGCGTCGATTGACTGACTGGCTTTCGTTTCAGAAGTTTCCTTGCGACTGACAAAGAACCCGGTCACTCTCCCTGACCCGTACTTGAGATCGAACACGGGGGCTGCCCCGGCCGCTTGGTCGAGCGTTAGGGTCGCCGAGATCGGTTCCAATTCCGCTGTCGCTATCGAACTCCAGCGCTGCCTGGAGTAATCTTTGAACTCTTCGACAAAATCGAATTGCCCGGAAAATTCGTAGTTCCCGGAAGCGGCGACCTGCCGAATCGTAATCTGGCCTTTTCCCACATCTTTGCCCTGCTCCATCGTTCGATAAGTAAAATGGCCTCTTCTCAGGCGATGGGCATCCGGTTTAGCAGGCGCGGCCGCCTTTGCTGACGAGGTAATCCTTGACGTGAGCTCCGTCATCAATAGCGGAGCTGCGGCGAGAATTGCCAAAATGAGGATCCGACTTCCGCTTAGCGCGTCGTCCCTAACATGGCGCATGGTTTGATTGTCTCTTCCCGGCACCAGCCCTAACACCAGCCGTCAGAATAACTTGATGCTAATTTGCCGGAGCGAAATAGGCTGAGTCAGGTTGGGCAAAAACCTTTTACTTAGCACAGGCTTTTGCCCAACCTGCTAACGACGAGGTTCGGACTTCATACTTGTCCGTACCACTCATCCCATCAGAACTGGCGGCACACAAAACACGAGATTGTGCTCCGCCTACCAGATGAACTTCAAGCCCAACTGGATAATGCGGTTTCCCCCACTGAATTGATGACTGTTCAGAAAAGAGCTGCCGCTCGTCACATTGGCGTAACCGGTTACGAGGGCGTTGCCCGGATCGAGCACCGTCAGTACCGTTGGAATGTTAAGGCTGAAGTTGCGGTGGTTAAAGGCGTTGTACATTTCCACGCGAAATTGGAAATGCGCCTTTTCCGTGACATAGGTGTTCTTGAATATGCCGAGATCCACGACGCCGAAGCCCGGCGTGCTGACGCTGTCGCGCCCCGCGGTAGACACAGCCCCGAGAAGACTGCCTCCCACGAATTTTGCTGTGGGATCGATGGCCACATAGCCGACCACGCCAACACTTCCGCCGCATCCGGCTATTGTTGCGCTGACGCTTGTTGCGCCACCCGATCCGCTACAAACAAAATTGACACCCGTTCCGGACCGCAAGGCGGTGGCGCTTGGGTTAACAACCGCACGGTCGCCTGTGCTGCTGCCGTCACCATTTAGATCTGATCCGGCTTGCGGTGTGATGGGCTGCCCGTCCTGCGCCAGCCATGTTGCGTTGATTTGCCAACCGTTCAGGACGCGCTGTCCAAACGCGCTCTCCGTACCAACCTTCGGGATTAGGTAAACAAGAGAGAGCGCGGACTTCCGCGGAATGTCAATAGCCGAGTTGCCACGCTCGTTCGCCAGATTGTATGGATCTTGCGGACGCCGTGGATTGTCAAAACTGGAGAAAAATTCATTTGTGGAGTTGTCGATGGTATGCGACCACGTAAAGTTGTACCGCAGGCTCATACCATGACTAAAGCGATGAATGTAATCTGCCGAAACACCGTGGTACGTGCTGAAGCCCTTGGGGTCAAACGCCGTCATGAGCCCAAAGAAGCCGCTAGCCGCAAACGGTTGTGTGCCCTGGACCGCCGCCCAGTCTGCTCGAGTGGAAACGCCCGTGATTGTAGCCGGAATATCCGAGTTCTTGAAGAAAACCGGCAGGTTGGTCAGAGTCGGATCCACCATTTGCGCTGTTTCGGTGTTGCGGCGAATCTGAACCGGTAGGCTAATGCCGTGGGTGCCAACGTATCGCAGTTCCAAGCTGTCGTTTTTGAAAAGCTGGTGCTGCACGCCCAGAGACCATGTGATGATCTTCGGCTGCGTCTCATCTACGATCAGGCTGCCAGTGCTGGCTCGCGCGTCTGCCGCCGTAGTCGGAGGCACGTTGACAGTCAGCAATGCACCGCCTTGCAAAAAGCCCTTACCCGTCCCGTCCGCTGGATTCAGAAAGCTCGCGCACCATGCGGGCGGCCCAGAGAGAGCGCAGGTCAGATCGGGGTTCTGCTCCGTCTGAAGCTCCGGAGGCAGGTTGTTCGACAGAACATTGGAAAATGTCACGTCAAAAGCGACCTGTGCCCCGCCACGAATGGCCCACTTGCCCGAGCCGGTAGGATCGAAAGCAAATCCCACACGCGGCGAAAAATTGTTGAAGTCCGTCTTTGGTTTGCGGAAGATCAGACCGGTTGGCGTGTTCGGGAAAATGCATTCCGGACAATCGGCGATGGAGTTGATGGCTTGACTGGCGCCGCTTGCTGCGAGAGTTGACACCTCGTACCGAAGACCCAGGTTAAGTGTAAGGCGGCGGCTAATTTTCCAGTCGTCCTGCACAAAAGTGTAAAACGCCTTCTGGCTGTTATCGAAACCGCCGTCGCCGGCTCCTCGTAACGCGCCGTTCGAGCCGGTAGGAACAATGTCGTTCACCAGTTCATTTAGGTTCGCATAGTCCCATTCACCGCGCGAACGTGGCAGAAAATTGCTTGGTGCGATCCACCGCAAGGCTTCCGCTCCCCACTTGAACGTGTGCCGGCCACGCGTGTACGTCTGGGTGTCCGCAATTTGATACACATTCGTGGTACGACCTTGAGGTGAGTTGCTCTCCGGTCCGATGTTCAGGCTAAGATCATCCACTTCAGCGTTGGGGAAATTTAAGAAATTCGACGGTATCGCAAAATTGGCTACCAACCGGGAATAGGAAACGTGGAAGTCATTGACGTAACGGGGTGTAATCGCCCAGACATCGCTGAGGACGAGTTTCCTGGTGTCGACGATTACCGCGCCATTGAATTGACTTTGCGGCGTTTGCGGGTTGAGATTCACCGCGCGGGCACGGCTGTACAGGAATCTTCCGCGGACTTGCTGATTCCCATGGTTCCAATCGACGTTGGTCTGGAAGTCATGCTCGTTTGCAAAATTAGTGGCAAAGGTTTGGATCCCCCCGACGGGGACGAGCACCGTTGCACCCGCCGGTCCCAGCGCTCCCGCCGTGTCCACTACGGGCGTAGTGTCGGTTTGGGACGGGGCGACGGGCAACTGTGCAAGAATCTTCCCAACCTCCGTAAAACCTTGCGACGTCGCAATGGCGTTCAACATACCCAGTCCCGCCGCGGTCGGGGGAACATTGGTCGGCCCGGTAAAAAGCTGGCCGGTATTCTGATAATTGTAAGCGCCGAAAAAAAACAGCTTGTCCCTTACGAGCGACCCTCCGATCGTGCCGCCCAAATCGTTATGGTCGAATCTTGGCTTGTTGGGAATTAGTCCAGCAGCGATCTGGTCACCAATCAGGTTGTCGGCAGCATTCAAATTGCGATTCTGCGTAAACCAGTGGGCGGTCCCATGAAGATCATTGGTGCCAGACTTCGTCGTCAGATTGAACAGACCTCCTGCCGAATGTCCATACTCCGCGCTGAACTGATTGGTGATGACCGTTAAGTCCGCAACGGCGTCCTCGATGACTGGAGAGGTGCGCCCCGTGACCGTTACATCGTTGTCGTCCGCTCCATCGATCGTAAAGCCGTTCGCGCGTGGACGAACACCGCCGACCGAACCGCCATCGCCCTGCACCCCGGCACTATTGGAAGTGATCCCGGGAGCAAACAGTGCCAGCTGCAGGGGCGTGCCACCATTGTTTGGCAAATCGGCCACCAGGCGCGCGTCAAACGTGTTGGTCAATGTGGAATTACTGGTCTGGACGAGGTCCGCTCCGGCCGACACTTCGACCGTAGTCGTCGTCGCACCGATCGATAACCGGATGTTCGCATCGATCGTCTGATTGGAATTGATCTGGATTCCCTGGCGCTGATACTTCTGAAATCCGTCCTTCTCGGCCGACAGCGTATACGTGCCCGCCAACAAATTGGGAAAGACATAGCTGCCGGCGCTGGTCGTTGTCGTTACCTGACTAACTCCCGTATCTTGATTCGTCAGTGTGATTTTCGTGTCAGGAACGACAGCCCCGGACTCGTCAATTACATCGCCGCGGAGAGTTCCGTCGAATCTCTGCGCACGCGCGACGCCCGCCAAAGTTGCAAGCAACAGAACTATGAGCAACGCAACAACGCTCCTTCGCATGGTTGTCAAGACAACAAGAATTCCTCTCTTCATGGTGTGTAACGCTCCTCTTTTTTGGATCCTTCCATTCAAAAGCGTTGCGGATCAGGGTCGGTTCTTCCGCAGACGCCCGCACCATTCACCAGCGCCTGCATCGCTTGAAAGTTCCCTCGACGCACACGGGAGGAGAAACTTCCCGAACTCCAACAACTTCACTCATGTCTTTGCTCAAATATGAAGAGAAAGTGGTCTTAGACAATGACCACTTATTACGACATCTTTATGACCACTATTTGGAGAGATAAAAGGGGTTGCCGGTAGCTTTCTTCCCTTGTCCGTGGCCGGCGACTATGAAACTAAGAAGAAGCCTTAACCTAACTCTTCGGTCTTGATCGAACCGGACATCCCAAACTTCGCGTGTGCGGGTTGATCATCTTTGACGCGGTCTTCCGGGCCCTGGCAGAAATTAACGTGTCGTTGCCACCGCACGACGCTTAGGGGAATGCGTTCGTCCAATTCGTCTTCCGTTGGCCTCGATCGAGGCGGGACACTGCGGCACGATTTGAGGGCCTTGGCAGAACATCTAAATCTCACCCTTTTTGGCGAGCATCGTGATCCGGTCGGCAGCCCGAAACGCCAATGCCTGAATGGTTTCGGTCGGCTGATTGCGTCCGCTGGTCACCAGACTGGAACCGTCGCAAATAAATAAATTCGGCACATCATGCGAGCGATGGTCCGGGTTTATGACAGACTTTGTCGGATCATTTCCCATTCGGCAGGTTCCCAGCAGGTGAGAGGATGCATAGTCGCTCTCGGTGGGGAGACGCCAGCTCTTCTGAGCGCCTGCTGCATCGAGCAATTCCATCTCGCGGTCTTGCATAAATCGCAGGGATTTAAGCGTGTCGGGATGCTCCTTGTAGGTTACACGGATCGCCGGCAAGCCCCATGCATCTTTCGTGACCGGATCAAGAGTTATGGAGTTTGACTCTACAGCGAGCGCCATGTGGTGCGAGAGCGTGTACATCACGCGGGGAAAGTCGCGTAGATTTTTTTTGAATTCACTGCCCCACTGCGGCATGTCCGGTGCGAAGCCGCTCTGTGCGAAACCTGCGGGATATAGATCAAAGCGCGTGTCAAGACCCGCACCGCCGAGGAAGCCGTGTTTCGGGTCTATTTCATAGAAATCGTGAACGATTCGGCTGACGACGGCGCCCTTGTATTCGTTCAACGGGTGTTCAAACACTCCGCCAGACATGGCTCCCGAGTCGAACATCAAATATTTGCCGACTACTCCATTCGAATTGGCGAGTCCGTCGGGGAACCGTCCGGATTTCGACATGAGAAGTAGTCTCGGCGTCTCCGCTCCGTTGGCGCAAACAATCACCGCTTTGGCTTTTTGCCGCTGCGAGCGTTTTTGCTTGTCGAAATACACCACACCCGTCACCCGCCCCCGGGCATTGACCTCAACGTTATAGACGTAACAGTTCGGCCGAATCTCGCAGCGGCCGGTGCGCTCGGCAACGGGAACGACCGTCGCCAGAGTGGAGGATTTCGCTCCCCACTCGCATCCGAAGGCTTCGCAAAATCCGCAATGCATGCACTTGCGCCGGCCCCGGTAATCCTCGGAAATGATCGCCATGGGAGCAGGAAAAGGATGCCAGCCGAGCTTGCGTGCTCCGCGTTCCATCAGGACGCCCGACGACTTGATGGGCAAGGGCGGCAGTGGATACGGTTTCGATCGCGGGGGGTCAAACGGACTGGCGCCAGCCAGGCCGGAGACGCCAAGTTCCCATTCCGCTTTCGTGTAATAAGGTTCGAGGTCGTTGTAAGTGATCGGCCAATCCTGAAGATCGGCACCGGGAATCGAACCTTTTCGCGATCGCTCGACAAAGTCGAGTTCGTGGAATCGCCAGTAGTTGGTAGTGAAATGAACGCTGCCCCCGCCAACAACGCGGCCATACCAGATAGCCGGCTTGATTTTCGCGGCTTCGTGTTCCGACTCCCTAAACGTTGTTGGCTGGAGTAGGGGATTGTTTGACAGTGCGTGCAGATTGAACGCCCAATACTCGTCATGTTCGAACTGGCCCGGGTCGATGCGCGGCCCCTGCTCGAGCACCACCACCTGAAAGCCGTTCGAAGCAAGTTCCTTGGCCAGGACCCCACCGGCGGCTCCGGAGCCCACAATGAGGAAGTCCACTGCGTCCGTTGTTTTGAATTTCGTACTCGTGGACATTATTGTTTTTGCTTCCGTTCAGACAAGAATTCCGCATCGTAGTAGCCGAAAGGATGCGTGAACATGCCCGGATTCTCGAAGCCAATGTATTTCCAACCGACCTGATCGCGGTTTCCATGTCGCGCCGGATCTCCGAGAAATCCGAGGATGGTGTACTGACGCACGCGCGCAAAGAATTCGGTCTGTTCGAGTTTTTTGAGCACTGAAATTTGTTGTGGGGCAGAGAGTTCGTTGAATTTGTCCGGCGTGCAAGCGGCGGCTAGTTTCTTCAAGCCGGCTCGAAAGACCGGCTGCAAGTGGGGCTCCGTCTGGCTGAGTGCGTAATCGATAAAATAGACAGCACCCGCTTCTCGGGCGCCGGGCCCGTCGTCGGAAGGAATGATTTGTTCGCACACCGCTGCGATCTGCGGCGCCTCTTGGGGAGTGAAGAAGGCAAACTTATTCCCGCCACCATTCACCTGCGCGGCAGCATAGTCATAGGCCGGAGAAAAATCAGGCAGTGCCCCAAACGCCACAGCCGCACCTGTGCCGGCAAGCAATCGCGACAAAAAAGCTCTGCGTGAGTCTTCGTTCATTCTTCACCTCTTGGCTCTGAGCACCCTCGGTCCGGATGGCATGCTTGGCACGCGACACACGCCAGAATTAGTCTGTCGAAGCACGCACCAATGAACGATAGCCACTCCCTGCGATTCACGAATGGTCGCTTCCATAACGTCTCACAATTGCCGGCTGAAACTGACAAATACGAGGTGAAAGCTTCTCGCGGCGACTCTCCAGATCAGCCATTGCCCCGGCAGAAAAGCGAATGTTAGAGGATAAGGACGTACGCCGTCACACCAATATTTATCCGATAGTGGAAAATTCTTCATTCAGGTTCCTCCCGGCGATGCCCGTCGAACGATCACGCTTTTTGAGCCCGGCCACGCGAAACTGGTAATCCCACTTCCATCGAAAGTGGTCATTTCTAAATGACCACGGAGCAATGCATTCTCGGAGCCTTGCTGACGATTGCGCAGAAAGCGCATTCGAAACAGTTTCGCGGAGAAAAAGAAAGGTACTCGGTGAAGCGTTCTTGGGCAGTGCTTCTGTGTGCGACAGTCCTGTCATCGGCGGTCTACGCTTTCTGGGCTCACAGAGCCGCAGCAGCGCGGCTTCCTATAGCTGCCCCGGAGGCGGCCACTAGACGCGACGGCCAACACGATTTTGATTTCGATATCGGCACCTGGAAGACGCACACTTCGCGCCTTCAGCATCCGCTGACCGGGTCTAAGGCATGGATCGAAATGGAAGGAACAACCGTCGTTTGCAAGATCTGGAATGGACGCGGCAATCTTGCCACGCTCGCGTCCGACGGACCCACCGGCCACCTCGAACTGCTGTCTTTGCGCTTATACGACCCTCAGGCGAAACAGTGGGGCCTCAATTTTGCGACCAGCAAGATCGGCACGATCAGCGTCCCGATGATCGGCGAGTTCAACAACGGCCGAGCCGAGTTCTACGACCAGGAACCGTTTAACGGCCGCACGATCTGGGTTCGCTTCACCATGTTTTCTATCTCTCCGAACTCTGCGCAGTCAGAACAGGCCTTTTCCGATGACGGCGGGAAGAGCTGGGAAACCAACTGGATCAACAAATACACGCGCAGGACCGACGAACCCGAAAAGGCTCACTGAATTGCGCCGCAAACGACGCAGCCCGTGAATTTCCCGAGAGGAGGCATTACCAGTGTCTAGACTAGCGTTGCGAACAGTCATGTTTTGTCTGCTTTCGGCGGCCGTTGCCAAGGTAAGTTGGTCGCAATCCCTTGTGCTCGACCTGCCCGATGCAAGCCAGAGGGCCGAGGTTTCCCAGCGGATCGGGCTGACCGAGATCACCATCAAATATCACCGGCCGGTCGTGAAGGATCGCAAGATCTGGAACGGCGTGGTTCCCTACGGAAAAGTCTGGCGCGCCGGAGCGAACGAGAACAGCACAATTCGCTTTAGCGATCCGGTTCAAATCGAAGGCAAACCGCTCGATGCCGGAACCTACGGTTTGCACATCATCCCGAATCCGGACGAGTGGACCCTGATCTTTTCCAAGAATTCGACCTCCTGGGGATCGTTTACCTACGACCAGACAGAGGACGCGTTGCGCGTGACGGTGAAGCCCATGCCGGTCGAGATGCACAAAGCGTTGACGTTCGAGTTTGGCGACCTGCAGCCTGATTCTTCGGTCGTTCAGCTGGCCTGGGAGCAACTCGCCGCTCGCTTCAAGGTGGCAGTAGATGTGCATTCCGTCGTCGAGGCAAGTCTCAAAAAACAGCTCCGCAGCCTTGCTCAGATCAACTGGATGAGCTGGGACGACGCTGCAAACTACCTGCTCAAAGAAAAACTCGACGCGGCGACTGCGCTGACGTATGCGAACAAGTCCATCGAGAACGAAGACCGCTTCGACAATGAACTTACGAAATCGAGGATCTTGATCGCGCTCAACCGGAAGGACGAAGCCGCTTCGGCAGAGAAGAAGGCGCTAGCCCTGGCCAATGCCTTTCAGGTCCACGGCTACGCTCGCCAACTACTGAACGAGAAGCACAAGGAAGAAGCCTTCAAGATCTTCAACGACAACGCGCTCAAACACCCCGATCAGTGGTTTGTCTACACCGGGCTCGCGCGCGTCTACTGCGCGCAGGGAAAGTTTGAGGACGCGGCCATGGAGATGAAGATCGCGCTCCTCGCCGCTCCCGAAAGTCAAAAGGTCTACCTGGATGGATTGGTCAAGCAACTCGAAGCGAAGCAGGACATAAATTAGAAGGGAGAAAGCAATGACAGCTGCCAAATCGATTCGCGCTTTCGGGCTCGCGTGCAGTCTCGCTCTCAGCCTACCCGGCTCCGAGAACGCTCGCCAGGGTTCTGGCGCGGCCAAAGGAAGAGACGGCCAACACGATTTTGACTTCAACTTCGGAACCTGGAAAACGCACATTAAGCGGCTCCAGCATCCTCTCTCGGGTTCCAATACGTGGGTCGAACTCAACGGGACGGTCGCCGTCAGCAAAATCTGGGACGGCCGTGCGCAAATCGAGGAGGTCGAGGCCGATGGTCCGAGTGTACACTTCGAGGATCTCGCTCTGTTCCTTTACAATCCGGAATCCCATCAGTGGAGCATGAGTTTTGCCAACAGCAGCGTCGGCACCCTGAGCGTGCCGATGGTCGGCGAGTTTAAGGACGGGCGCGGCGAGTTTTTCGACCAGGAATTCTTGAACGGAAGGGCCATCCTGGTGCGTGGGGTGTGGTCGGACATCACGCCAGATTCACACCGTTTCGAGCAGTCCTTCTCCGAGGACGGGGGAAAGACGTGGGAGACGAACTTCATCGCCATGTTGACGAGGATAAAGCGGTAAGAAGCTGCAGAGGGTCCGTAGGCCTTTCTTCGCTTTCAATTCGCGAAGCTACCGCCGATGACGTTGTGTTGCTGAGGACGCTTATCGTAGAGCTCGCTGAGTTTGAAAGAACTTCTGACCGGTGATGACCTGCGACAACTGGCGGAGAAAGACTTAACCCTGTTACGGGCGCGAACACCGCCCGCAAGAGCAAGCACAGTCAGGTCCTGCACACAGGCTTCGATTCTCACGACCGTGGCATCGGGAATTTCTTGAAGGTCAAAGCAAACTTCGGACGGGAAATCCAGCAGAGCTCCGCGGCTGCGAGCACAATCAGTCCATCGAATGCGAACAACAGAGGGCTGAAGTCCCATTTGAGGCGTAACAGATGAAATGCAGTCCATTTCACTAACTCCGTGTTGAAGGCAATGTGTTCGTTCTTTGCGATCACGAGACCATAACTCAGAATATCCCCCAAGATCCTTCCGATAGCGGTGAGCATCGAAGCCATGACACAGGTCGCCCTGTTCATTCGGCCCACGCCTCGCTTGACAACCAAAACCACCAAGAAGGCGAGGAGTGCCGTCAGAGCAATTCGGAACGTGGGATGGTAATTGCCCCATTTGTCGTTATCCATATAAGCGGCCAGACCCACAACAGAGCCGCCAATAAGTGCTGCCGTCAAACCAAGAGCAAACGCCCTCGTCTGTCTTGATGAACCCGACTCGTAGGTGTTTCGTTGAGCTTCATTCTCTTTTTTTGCCCTTGTCTGGCAAGCGGCGCATATGGACATGGGACATCCGTTGGCGAGCAACGGATCTTGCACGGCAGCTGCACAACGCTCACACTTGGTTAGATCAAAAGGAGCGGTAAAGTTCGTAATTGTCGCTTTGAACGCCTCGGTGGCGGCTGCAAATTCTTCCTGGTCGAAGCGCAGAGGCTTACAAAAGCTCCACAATACCGTTTGCGGCGTCACGTCCGCTTTCCATACGGAATACATCTTCTTCATCGCGCGATCTTGTTTCAGCGCGCCGAGCATTGCTGAGGTATTGGCACACCCTTTGAATCGCGCATATACAGCTATGCGGTTAGTGTTCCCTAGCCCACCCACACAGAGGAAGATTCCGTTTGAAATACCGAGCAGGAGGCCCTGCGCACTGTTGATTGGGCCCGGTTCGTCGTAGAAATCGAGGCCGGTGGCTGCTGCCATTTCTACCAAAGGTAGTTCCATATGTGATCCTCTGAGATTTGGCCCTAGCGCTCTCAACCCGCCGCAAAGATCGAGCCGCAAGGCTCAAGCAAGGCTCGGCAGAAGGCAATGACCGCTTAAGCGAAGTCTTCAATGACCACATGAATGAACCGCGCGCATTTCTTCGCGATCCGCGTCGGTCGTTTGCAGCTCGGCTTTCGCCTTCAAGACCGTGCGCCTCGCGTAGTACTCCGGATCGTGGCATCGCCTCCGATCGATCCGGAGTTTAAACGTCATGATCCAAGCCTCTTAGCAGCTGATTGATTTCTTCTGAAGCCAGTTGGTCTGGCTGTGTTCCCGAAGCGAGTTCAACGATCTGTACTCCAAGGATTGACGAGAGGGCTGTCGCGGCCGCAGCGGTGGCGGCCTTCCCCGCTTCATCGGCGTCAAGCATCAGGATGACTTGATCGAAGTAGGTTCCGATCAATTCGGCTTGGCGGACGGACAGCTTCGAGCCCATCAGAGCGGCCACGTTTTGACGCCCGGCCTGATGGATTTTGAAAGTGTCGAAGAAGCCTTCGACCAGAATGAGCGTGTACTCAGGTGATTGGATGGCTCGATGAAGATTGAACAGCACATGAGATTTGCGGAAGCCTGCGGGAAGGCGGTATTTGGGTTTTGTCTCGTCGATTGCACGACCTGAGTAGGCGACGAGTTCGCCGTGTTCGTTGTGGATAGGAATCACAACCCGCCCCCGAAGGAACCCGTTGCCATCGTAATAGCCAACACCGAAATAGTGAGCTGTCTCTACACTTAGTCCACGCGATATGACGTAAGAATGTTGGTGGTCGATGTTGCGCAGAGTGAAAGATAAAGGCCGATTTTCCGACGTGTAGGGCACGGGCTTTTTGTCCCCGGGTGTGGCGACAGGGAGGAGATTTTCTGTGAGCGAACGATCGAGACGCAGAGCGGCCTCCCGGATCGAGCAGCGTTCCATTTCAGCGACGAAGTCGAAGACGTTTCCGCCGACGCGGCCCGAACGAGCCGCGATGCAAGAAGCGGACTGACAGGACCAGGCGTTCCGAGTGAAACTGACGGAGAAGCTGTCATTGCTTCTGGCGGAAGAGTGGGTAGGAAGAGGGCATTGCCCACGGAACTCGTCCGCACCTACTCGCCGAAGACGAACGTCATAGTGCGAAAGAACTGTCTCCATGGAGACCTTCGCTTTCACGCTTTTGAAGTCAACCCATTCCGCGGGCATTATTCCCTCGTTTCCTTTGTTGGCTCGATCTGGACGAGTCCGCTTTGCAGCTGCCGGGGAGTAGGACCCGTCGGCCTCTGGCCGCGGCCCCGGTTCACGAGAAGCACTGCGACGTAATGTTCGGGCGCGTGCAATCTGAGGATGTACTCTGACGGGGAGAGGGGCTTACCAAGCTGGCCGGCAGTCTTCACGGTTGAAACTCCTTCGTGAAAACGACCGAGTGGTGAAACGCGTCGGCGTCCGGGTCGTATCCGTTGAGCTCCAGAACTTGCGAAATGAAGCGCTTCCCCGGCCTGCGTTCGACGTGCACGAGGACTTCGAGCGAGTCGCCGATGTTGGTCTTGATCGCTTTGTACGGCAATTCGACTCCGCTTTCGAGGACGCAACTGGTGAAGCGCGCGAGACCCTGCCTGGCGGAGTTCGCATGAATCGTGGAGATCGTTCCCGCGTGGCCCGTGTTCAGAAGCTGCAGCAGGTCGAACGCTTCTGCGGACCGGATCTCGCCCAAGATGATTCGGTCGGGGCGGTGACGAAGCGAAGCTTTCAAGAGATCGCGGATGGCAACGCCGGGGAAGCCGTTCTGCTCGCGGCGCGCTTCGAACCGCACGAGATTCGTCTGGAGCAGGTACAGTTCCGCGGTGTCCTCGATGAGTACGATCCGTTCGTCGTCGGGAATGAATCTCGCGAGTGCCGCGGCAAGGGTGGACTTCCCGCTGCCGGTGCCGCCGCAGATTAAAAGCGACTTCTTGCGCAAGACATAGTCTTCGAGACGGTTGGCAAGCTGGCGGTCGAGCGTTCCGACGCGAATCAGGTCCTCCATTTCGAAGCGACGCGAATTGAACTTGCGGATCGTCAGCGTAATGCCGTCCAGGCTGCACGGCGGAATGACGGCGGCGACGCGGCTCCCGTCCGGCAGGCGCGAATCTAAAATGGGCTTCGACTCGGAAATGTCGTCTCCCAGGCGCCGCGCGATGTTTTTGACCGCCACGAGTAATGATCGTTGGCCGAGTGAGACGCCCTTCACGTGTTCGAGAAATCCGTTCTTTTCGATGAAAATACGGTCCGCGCCGTTGATCATGACTTCGCTGATGGAGTCGTCGAGGATGAGGTGCTCGATGGGCTTCAGGAACGGCAAGATGACTTCGAATCCGTTCATTACAAAGCTCCTTCCGCGAGCTGCTCGAAGTAGGATTTGTTCGGGTCGTTGAAATAAGGCTTCAGATAGCAAAACCTGGGGGGCATGGGATTGAGTCCGTCGTAGGCGATGGCGATGGATTGGGCGTTTCGCAGTTCCATGAACGTCTTCATGTCGAAGCGGAAGTCCGTCTGGGTGTTGTAGCTTTTCGAAGCGGTGATGTTGGCTTTGTGCGAAAGCGCTTTACCCGTCAGCAAGCTGACACGAGCGTCGTGACCGCTTTCCGACAGGTTGTAACTCACCTTGAGCCGGTCTTCGCGCCCGCAGAGTTCGCTCGCGGTTTTCGCGGAGAAATCATCCGAGAGCGTCAGAAAAATCTTCGTGCGAAAGGTCTGGAGCAGCGTGCGCCAGCTGTCGCCGGGAAGCGTTGAGCGCAGCGAGCTGATGCTTTGCGTCGCGATGATGGGGATGCATTTGGGCTGGCGTGAAAGACTAAAGAACTTTTCGTCGCCGGTGGGATCGCTTTCGCCCACGGTCGCGAAATGCTGATATTCGTCGCAGAGGAACAGCACCTGGCGCCAGTGCCGCTCGGGATGCGCTTCCATTTCCGTGACGCGGTTCAGCACGGCCCGCTCGAAATCGAGCTTCATCATGACCCCGACGGCCTTTGCCAGACCGGGATTCATTCCGATGGGGAAGTTGAGACAGCAGACCTTGCCGCTGTTGACGAGCCAGGAAAAAGAAGGCAGCGGTTTGCCGTACTGGTTCGCCGCATTCTTGCCTGGGTCGTAGCACTCTTTTTTCGGACAAAAGACTTTCTTCACTTTCGGGTTGTCATCGAAGAGCGAAAGAAATACGGATATCCCTTCGACGATCGAAGTGCGAAGCTTTGGCTCAATCCTGCGCCAGTCTTCTTCGAACCAGCGCTTTACTGCCTGCAGTTGGTCCAGTTTGTCGGGGTCAGTCTGTGACGGGTCGAGCAGCGAGCGGGACTCATGGGGGATGAGGCGTTTGCGCAGTGTTTGCCGCAGTTCGGCAGTGGCCGGCGCAAGATACCGGCCTTCGCTCGCGTCGTGCGCAAATCCGAGACCGGCAAGCTCTTCAGTTCGGTCGCCATAGACACTCGGCTTCAAGGCGATGAAGTGTTTGCCGAGGATGATCTCCTCCGCCTCGTGGATGCGTTGCTCCAGGAACGGGGGAGAGATGGCGCATTGATAGACGTCGAACAGCGTTACGTAGCCGAAGGCAACCTTATATAGAAGGATGATGAACTTCACGAGATTGGTGTAGGCCTGCTGCCAGAAGGGCTCTTTACCCCTGCCGAACAGGTTGTTGAGGAGTGATGCGATGTTGAAAGCCAGGGCGTAAGCGTCGAGGTCGTTGTGCAGGGGGTTGTAGCGGTAGTCGGAATCGAGGGAAATCTCGACGTAGTCTTCGCCGCGGCCGCAGCGTTCGAGGATCTCCCTCACGCGATGGCAAAAGTCCCCCTTTACTTCCAGGACCAGGCCGCCGATTCGCGTATCCTTATTATATGCGTCGTAGCTGAGGATCTGCTCCGCGAAGGGATACAGGCAGGAGGAGGTTTTCCCACTGCCGACGGCGCCGAATACGGCGATACCCGTGAAGAGCCCGCGTTCCGGAACGACGAGCCAGGAAGGCGTTCGCGACGGCCCCGGTTTGCGCGGATCGTGCACCTCGCCGATGATAAGGAACAAGTCGTTCCGTTTGCGGGGGGCCGGATAGGGCGGAAGCCGCCCGGCGGTGACGCGCCGCCCGACCTTGAGCGTGAATACATAGAGCACGGAGAGGATTGCGGCGTAGGCCATGTATGGGGTCGAAAACAGGCTGACCCAATAGAGCCATTTGAAGCTCGCGAGCGCGTGAGGTGCCCGCAACGCGATGACCTCGAGGAACACCTGCCCTTCGGGGAACGGGGCGCGATAGAAAAGAACGAAGCCCGTGGCCATCGCGAAAAGCGCGGCGACGAAGCCGCGCGAGTCCAGGAACTTGCGAAACATCGCATCACCTCCTGTGTGCGACCGCGGTCCTTGCAGAATCGGCACGCTGCTGATCGCGCCACTTTCGATAGTCCTGATCGCGCCAAAGGTTTTTCTTGATGACGATGTTGACGACGTGGTCCGGCGTGCTTTCGATGAAGCGCGCGTAGTCTTCGAGGAGTTGCTTGACCGGCTCCTCGATCTTCACCTCCAGGGGTACGAGTGCCGGTGCTTTCTTGATGAGTGGCATGGTGGTTGTCCTTTCGTTCGAGATGCGAAATCCGTTTCAGCCGCTAGCCGTCGGAAAAAATCACGAGTTCGATCGAATGCGCGCTTTGGTGATTTGTCCGCGACTGCTTTGCTCTTGGGTTTACGTTCAAGTTCCCTGATTTCCCGGCACGTGTTCTCCGAGAGGCGTGCAGAAGCCGGCGAAGGCGAAGCTGCGGAGCGTAATTCTTAGGTTCTTCACGGCGTCTCCTCGGCATTCACTAAAGCACCTCCGGCCGGTTTCAAGATTTCGGCCGCAAATTCGACGTGACGACTTTTGTCATCCGGCGGAAATTCACTCCGGACCTGGTCGTCGGTAGTCCTGCCCGCTTTCCAGCCACGGTAAAGGTGTTCGAAGCGGCCCGCCGCGAACCGTCCTTTCGCATGGTTCCGAAAGATGAGGTCCGCTTCCGATACCGCTCCGTACTGGCGCAGGTCCCAGGCTTTGCGTATCGAGAAGTAGCGCAGCAGGTCTTCCACGGGGTTCGACGAAAGCGGAACAGTCACGATGGAGTCGAACAGTTCCCGCGCTTTTTTAAAGTGCGATGCGTTTCGTGCCAGATATACAAAACGAAAGCCGGGGAGCGCGCGAAACAACGAAAGATAGTCGGCCAGGTGCCGTGCGAATGCGGTCAGATTGGCTTCGCCGGGCTGAATGTAAGAGAAGGTGACCACAGGACGGGAAGAAGAAGGGCCCAACACGAACATCGGAAAGCGGTCGACGAAGTAACGCAAGGTGGGCTGCGCGTCCGTCTGTCCGTGGTAGGTGCGCGAAGGGAAGACGTATGGCGAAACGCCGCAGGTCTGTTCGAAAAAGGCGCGCTTTTCCGGTTCCGTTTCGAGATATTCGTAGTCGAGGTGCGCGAGGATGAAATCGAACATGTCGATGCGCCTCTGCACATACTCGATTTCGTGTTCACGCCGGTTGCGCAGGTTTTCACGCCCGAGATGCCGATAGAGCTTCCGCGCAAAGACGTGATAGACCAGACCGTAGGTGGGAAAGCATTCCGTCCGTGCGTGCTTTTGCGATCGGAGTTTAGCCCAGAATTGTGTGGTGCGTTTGCCCCAATGCGCGCGCGTGAAACCGAGGAACTGCCGCGCGCGAAAGTAGCCGGAGTGTGTCGCGACGAGGTAGAGGAAGTGCGCTTCCTGGGGCGTGTAGCCGAACGACGCGAGCGTCTCAAGGTGTGCGGGAGTCAGACTCATAGCGCGAAGATCCTTGCGGTGAGTTCCTGCTCGTCGAGAATGCGCCGCAAGCGCGGAGCGTCTTCGCGCAGGCTGTAGAGGGTGAAGCCAGCCTTCGCCTTTTCGGCGACGCCACGCGGGCGATAGTGGCGCGTAGCGAGTTCGAGATTGATCTGGCGAAGATCGAGGTCCGCAGTCTGGTATTCGATGCGCATGTCGGGAAGCGGAATCTTTCCGTCTACGACGGCCAGTCCATGCCTTTCGGCAAGGGTGGCGATTTCGTAGGGGTCGTTTCTTCGCTCGCCGAGGCGCTCTAGTTCGCGGTTGAGATGCCGGCTGAGCTCGTAGTCGAGGATGACGCGAAGCGGGCGGCCGCCGGCATTTTCGATGCGAGCGGCTTCGGCATGGAAGAGACGATAGAGTCCCGCATCGTGTTTGGCTTCGCGGGGTCTTACGATTCCGTGGTAGACGGCTTGGCTATCCGCGAGGAGATTTGCATTTCGCAGGAGCCGCTTGCCCAACTTTGTCAGGCCCACGACGCGGAGCGAGTTTCGGCCGGAGGTCGGCAGCGTTCGGTCGACGACAATCCCTTGCTCGTGAAGATGGCGAATTTCCCTTTCCATGCGGGTGGCGTCGCCGCTGTAGGCGCAACGCGCGAGGTCGTCCGCAGCTACTACGCGAAATGTTCCGAGGTCGGCGATGGCTTGCACCTCGGACTCGCGAAGCAGGAACGTACGGCGCCCGAGCTCATATGCGCGTGGGCGGTCTTCGTTTTCCGGTTTCAGAGAATGACGCGCAAGACGATCGGATTCGAGATCATTCCAGGATCCCCTCTCGCACGGGAGTTGAGCGCGCGGGAAACCAGTCGGTCGGATCTGTGTGCGATCGATCGAAGCGTCGTCTTCTCTGGGATCAAACGGAAAACTATCTCTCGACACGGTGAACCTCCTCGGGCGCTTCCGGCGCCATGGGCAACTCGATTTGGCCGACGTGGAACTGCTGGTCGAGGTGAGAAAGCTTTCGCCCGGTGTCCTTCAGAAAGAATTTGCGCTGACAGAGGAGCGCGGCTCCAAAGACGTTGAGAAACAACACCGCAGCAGCCAGGAAAATGGTCGGCCCGTATTCATGAAAGAGGACCGTCTTGTACGGAGCCATGAACTTCAACTGGTCCATGAGCCAGAAGCCATAGGCGAGGAGAATGGCGATAGCGATGAGGAGGGCGTTGGCGACCATGGGTTTTACGCGTTCCGCGCGTCTTTCATTTGAACGCCTGATCTTCGCGGAAGTAGGAGATCGTCAGTCCCAGGGGATTGATAGGGATGAGTTCGTTGGGTACGCGGGACTGGAAAATGAAAACGAAGTTCGCAGTGTAGAGTTCGCGCTTCAGCTCGCTGTGGTCGGCGGGCGAGTAGTACACCATATAGAAGTCCACGCGGGAGCGGTAGGGCGGTGTTTCTAACTCCTCGAGCGCGACCTTCTTGACGTCGATATCGATTTCGGAAGCTGCGGTGTTGGTCAGGAATTTCCGGATGATGTCGTCCTTGCGATAGGCGTCGAGGATGCCATTCGCGAGCTTGCCGTCGAGAAAGTAAAGCGACTTCGCGAAATCGTTCTGGATGGTGTAACGGTTCCTGCGGTAGTAGAGCTTGGTGAATTCGGAGAGAAAGTATTTCGCCTCGGCGTCCTGCGGCTTGTACTCGAAGTTGTGATAGTTGATGGCTTCCGCGCGGCCGAGGTCGTCGATGCGGATAACCAGCGGCCGGAAGTTCTCGAATGTGCGAATCGTTCGAAGGTCAATGAGCGCCAAGGCGACACAGACGAGCGAGAGTAGCGTGAGAGCGATCTTGAGGTAGGTATTGGTCACCATTGGGTCACCGTAAGATTCGAGGTAGAGGCGTTTTGCATCGTAAAAAGAGTCGTCGCGGTTCATTTCTCAGAGCTCCCTGGCGACAGATGCGACTGCGGCCGCCGGCGCTTCCAGAATTCCTGCCGATGAGCCGCCCGCGGTTCCACTGAAGATGTGATTGGTAAGGGCGGGAACCTTCAGAAGTACGTAGATCGACGCGACGAACGTGATGAAAAGAACGGGAAACCATCCGATGAGTTGGAGGGTCGAAATAGTTCCGACCGGCTGGAGCGTCAGTACGCCGATGATGAGGTTCCCGATGATGTAAACGACCGCGGCGGCGATGACTTCGTAGAAGGCGTATTGAATGAAACAGCGCAGCCAGCCCCAGAAGAGCCACTCCAGTTTCGGAACGATGAAGAATGGAACGAACACCGGTCCGACCAGCACACAAACGGCTGTGGCGATAAATCCATAGGCGATGACCACGATGGAGATCGCCTGAGCCGCCGCGAGAAGGATGATGACGATCACATAGATCGCCATGCCCAGAAAATCGGTGACGCCTGGTGCATCGATGCGGGCCTCGAAGTCGCCGATGCGGTCCACGATGGTCTGCAGTTCGGCCTGGTTGATGCGATTGGCGAGAAACTGGGCTTCATCGGTGATGAGATTGTGAAAGCTCACGCCGATGCCGGGAATTGGCGTGCTGTAGTAATTGACCATGGCGAAGCCGAAGGAAATCGTAAGCAGGAGGCTTGCGAAGTTGTCGAACTGGAAGGTGTACTTGCCACTGGCTGCCGACAGCGCCGACTTGACGCCGTACCAAGCAACCAAGATGGTGGCGAACATGCGCAACAGGTTTTGTCCCATGGCATCGAAGAAGCCGAGGTTTTGTGTCAGAAGATCGTTGATCGCCTGGTACAGAAACTGCAGAAAGTCGGTTTGCATGGGCTCGGCTCCTTCGACGATGAGAAACAGTTACGGCATGCGGAAGTTCTGCAGCGAATTGGTCAAAGTACCGGTAACCCGAGTCATGTTTCCGGCCAGGTTGGCGCGACGGCTGATGTCGGCATTGATGGCGTTGGTGGTGGCTTCGCGCTGCTGCTTTGCGGCGATGGTTTGCTGCTCCAAGAGCGAGGCGAGCAGCTTGTTCGAATCCTGAATGGAGCGCAGGGTCAGAACGTTCGTGGCATTGATTTTGTTGAGCACCCCGACTTCGCTGTTCAGACCGGCGTCATCCGACAATGAATCCTGTTCGAGGTTGTTGATTTGCGTTTCGAGTGCCGTGGCCTTTCCCCGAATCGTGCCGATGGTTTCGAGCGCATTCGCGTTGATGCCATCCGCCAATTCGACGGACGCGTACTGCGATTTCACGCGCGACAATTCGTCGGCGGTCATGCCGGAAAGCGCCGCCTGGTCGTAGGCACCCAGCTGCGTGGTGGACTGTTGGTATCCGGACAAGACGGCTTGCCCTCGGTTCGCGCCATTAATCCAGCCGGCCGTATTTCTGTAGTTGTCGCCAGCCGTTACGGTTCGCCATTGGGAGAACTGGGCGCGGTAACGAGCCGGCATGTTGTGGAGGTTTCGCGACATCCGTATCGCGAGGTTGTAGGTTGAAACGAGTTGGGTGTAGCTGTTCTGCAATTGGACGAGATGCTGCTGCAACTGGTAGTAGCGCAGCAACGCGTTTTGATAGTTCGTCGGATCGTAGACGACGCCGCCGAACTGGGCCGAAGCGGTTCCAACGCAGAGTCCGACAACAAGCAAGCAAACGATCAACTTTTTCCCCATGGGTCCTTCGCTTTCCGCCCTCAAAGATTTGAAGGCACGGTGTGAGTCGCGTAATCGGGCAGCGCGAGGTCGCCCGAGAGATAAACCTTGATGCGATGCCCCTCGCGGATGGTCACCGTCGGCAGGATGTTTAGGAAACGGTCGAGAATTTGCGCGGATGATTGCGCTGTGCTTTGCGCAATGCCCTGGCGCATGCGGTCTCCGCCGGAAGCAGTCAATGCGCCGGACGTGCCCGCTTCCGTTACGGCGCCGATCGCTCCGATGGCAAGCGATGCCCCGAAAATACGGAGGTAGTGATTGTTGACCTGATCGCGGAGGCCCGCGTCGCCAATCTGATTGAGTCCCTGAAAGTGGTCAAGGCTCGACGAATAGCCGTCCGGCATGACCAAGCGGTGAAAGGAAACGGCCAGCCGGGATTGCCCGAAGCTTTCGACTTTGCGGGTTTCACCGAGGAGTTTCGTGCCCGCGGGAATGAGCAAATGCTGGCGATCGTGCGAATAGACGTCGCTCGTCAGCAAACACTCGACGGGACCTGCGAACTGGCCGTCGAGCCGGTTTATGAGAACAGTTTCAAGTATGGTTCCTTCGAATAGAAGATAGGTTTTTCCAGTCGCCGTGGCGGCGGCGCTTACCGGCGCGGCAACGGGATTCCGCGTTCCCTCCTTTTGCTCACTTTCCGGGGAATCTTTAGCGGGTGTGACCTTTTGGCTGGGCAACGGAGGTGGGGCGAGTGGCTTCAGCAGTTCGGTGAGTTGCGCGGCGTTGATCTCTGTCGCCGCAGTGGGCGCGACCGGACTTTCATTCTCCCTCGCCGGTGTTATGGATTGCGTCTTTCGGTAGCTGAGCGCTACGTTCGAGGCGAACAGCGAGAGATAGTCGCGCTTTTTCCGCTCGGCTCGAATGGAGTCCTCTGTCCGTACCGGGGCGTTGGCATCTGCGGGCGGCGCCGCGGGCGTGTCGGGAACTCCGGCCGCCAGTGTACGACTCTGCTGCGCAAGCGCGTTCTCGGCGACGATTTGTTCGCGTTGCATTTCCTGAATGCGCTTTTGCAAATCGACGATCTTCGCTTCATTTACTTCCAGCGGAGCCTGCACCACCGGCGCCGAAGGGAGTGACCGCGTCGGCGCAGCCGGCTTCTTCCCTCCCGTCAGCCACATGATGACGACCATGATTACGGCCAGGCCGATGAGGAGCCACGACTGTACGTGTTTCGGGAGCAGACCCGGCGGTTTCGGAGCTTTGTCTTGAATCGCAACCGGAGAAGTCATGGCGTTCTCCTACTTCCCGGTGATTTGCCGGGAGAAGTCGAGTTTTCTCTTGCCGAGAGCCAGGTAACCCGCATCGACGATTCTGGGGACGATGTAGACGCCGTTTTCGAGCTGGAATGAAACGAGATTCGGTTTGCCGTCCTTGACCTCGTAGAACACGGGCTTCTCGCGAGCCGCGCAGCGGATGTAGGTGAAACTGTCGTCGTGGTAGATCGCGGTGACGAGAAACGGCTCTCGCGCGGCCTTGGGACCGAGCTTGTAGTCGAAGCGAAGTTTCGTGGCGTAGGCAGACCGGAACTGGTGCACTTCTTCCGCTGCATGCGAGCGCGCGGCACGAATCTGTTCGGCAGTCTGCTGTTGCATGTCGGCCAGCTCTTTTTTGTAGGCTTCGGCATCCGCAGCACGGACATAACCGCGGAGCGTGGTGCTCGCCTGCGATTCTTTCGGTTCAACGAACAGTTTCAAATCGGGTTGCGCTTCCGGATCGCTGCTGATCTCCGTGAGCAAGAAGGAATAGACGTGCCCGCTGGCGGTGATGAGATTCAGATTGCTGCGGATGCCGGCCTGTGCCGGATGGACGTAGCACAGGTTGTGCGAACCGTTGATGATCCAGAATTCACGGTCGCCGGTCGTGAAGTCGAGAATCTCTTCGTCATCGGGCAATACGATGAGAGTTGAAAACCGAAGTTTGGCGCGAACCTGAACGATGTCCTCCTTGCCGTACTTGACGGCACGGGCTCCGGTGTCAGAAGCGAGCGCCTCGCCCCAACACATGGTGAGCAGCGCGATGACCGCGAACAGCACCCGAGCGAAATAAGACTCGGTCGCTGTTGATGATTTGCACGGCATGTTTTTCTCCTTTTCAATAAACGAAAATTCGCTAAGACTTCCGTTCCTGAAACCGGCGAACGATGGCCTGAACGAAAAGCACCAGCGCCGTAAGCAACAAGGCGAACACCGGTGGGGCAAATGACAAATCCATGCCAAACGTCTCGGCAATTTCCGTAAGCGTCGGGATCACGGCCCGGCCCGCGCCAGGAAATCGAGCCCTTTTGCAAAACCGTGAGCGTCGAATGCCTCCTGTCGTTTGCGGTTGTCATACGGATCGTTGGTGTAGAGCCAATAGCTGCGCCGGTCCACATGGAGGTTCGCGACTTTGGCGAGTTCGGGAGTTTTGATCAGAAACTGTTGCTTCGGAAGGAGCGCCGCGATCAGCCCTACTTCGGTATCGTTCAAGTGAAACTGACGCCGGTACAAGTCCTGGTCCATGTCAGGATTGGCGAGAAAGATCTTGGTCGCGCAGCTCTCCACGATGACGTCGAGGAGTTCCGAGCGCTTTAGTTCGTCCAGGGATTGTGTGGAGAGGATCATGGCGGCGTTGTGTTTGCGCCAGGTCTTGAGAGCTTCGGTGACGTATCGCTGGATACTGGAATTGCGGAGAAACACCCACGCTTCGTCGATGAAAAACGCCTTGAAGGTGGCGGCGGCGTCGCGGTTCGTGATGAGTTCGTTGGCGCGGTGCAGCATGTAGAAAAGCAGCGGCTCCAAAAGCTCCGGATAGCGGCTCATCTGCTGGAAGTCGAAGCACTGGAATCGGGAGAACGTAACGGTGTCCTGCGGGTTGTCGAATAGAAATCCGAACTGCCCGCCGCGCATCCACTTGGCGAGGGCACAGGTGAGCTGTCGAGGCAGCGTGTTGGCCAGCACATCGAGCGTGCGAAGCGCCGGGTCCAGCGAATAGAGGTTTTCAATTTGTTCATACAGGTCCCGTTCCATCGATGGATCGAGCTTGCTAGCGGTGCTGCCGAGAAGAACCGTGACAAAGAGCGCGAGAAAATCGAGGTTAGCCTTGGTGGGCGACAGACAAAATGGATTGATGGTGAAGCCCGAGGCCTCGCGTCCGACGCGCAGGTACGACCCGCCAAAGAGGCGGGCGAGACTCTCGAAGCTGCCGCCAAGATCGAAGATGAACGTGTACGGATCATATTTTTGTAAATTCGTGATCAAGAAATTGAGAAGAAACGACTTTCCACTGCCGGTCCGGCCGAGAATCATCGAATGGGCGACATCGCGGTAATGGAGGTTCAAAAAGTAAGGAGTGCCGTGGTTGGTTTCGAGCACCGCCAGGTATTCCTGCCGAAGATGCCGATTGCGCGTCTCGCCGGAGTGCAGGGTGAAGAGAAACGACAGATCGGCGTAGTTGGTGTTGAGAAGATAGAGGTAGCGGAGATTGAAAGCATAGTTGCCGGGAACGGCGGCGAGGAATGCATTCAGAAGGTTGTAGCGCTCGTCGTAAAGCTGGGCATCATGAACGCTGAAAACTTTGTAGAAGTCCGCCGCGGCGCGTTCGACCATGGCGAGATCCCGGTCGTAGATCACAACGGTCAGGGAAAATTGCCCGAAGTAGTTGCCGTGCAGCTCGATCTCTTCTATGCCTTTGCCGAGAGCGCGCACTTGCGATTCCTTCGAATCGTCGAGGAGTATGTCCTGCGGAGAAGCGTCGTTCAAATTGACCTGACTGATAAACGATCGTTTCGTGTTGTGAAAATGCCGCCGTCGGGCCTGGATGTTCCGGCGCGTCTTACCCGGTTCCTCCTTCTTCCATTCGGTGACAACGTGGAAATTCGCCCGCACACCGAGCAGCCCTTTGAGCAGCAGAGGAAACGTGTGGGCGGACGGTTCCTTGAGAGTGAGCACTTTGACGAAGTAATCGCCGAGGCGCAGATGCCCGCGATGGCATTCGAGATGTGATTCCGCGAGGTAGTAATCGAGAAAGGTGTCGTGTTTGAGCTTCGCCGAGTCCAGCTTCAGCGGATCGAAGTTTAGGGTTCGCTTGAGAACGCAAAACGCTTCTTCTTTTGGAAGAATGCGAGTCGAAACGAAGTCACTGACCTGCGTGCGAAAGCTCTCGACCTTCTGCAGCAGCTTGGATTCGGCCCGCGCCAGTTCGCGGTCGTCGAGACGAACGGATGCTTGGGACGAAAAACGTGCTTCGAGTTCCCTGAGCGAGCGGCGCGGGCTGGCCGGAAATTCGAGGATGGTTTTTGCGAAGGAGCGCCGCGCGGTGACCGCCGGGCACAGCACGGCAAAGACGATGGAGAGCGAGAAAAGTGAATCGGCTTTCCCCGCGAAATAGGCGACGCGGTTACGAATCGCCGCGTCCACGACGGGATTACTACAGTAGGTGTGGGGAATCGCCTGGCCGTTTCGTTTGAAAAGCAGTTGGTATACGCGGTAGTTCTCGTCGAACAAGCGCAGTGCCGACTCCAGGCGTTTGGTGAGAGCGTCGAGCGCGGCTTGATCCAGACATTCGTAGTCGACGCCCTCGATGTCGAGAATGATTCCGGCTTCGCCGGATTTGGTGAGAAAGACCTGCGGTCCGATGAATCCGAAGAGGTTGACCATGGCGTTGAGCGAGCCGGACTCTTCGTAGTTTTTGACCAAGCGCCTGAGATTCAGCATGGAGTGCCTCGCAACGCGGACACGGGAGCCAACTTGGCGGGGTCGTACTGGCGGCGAAGTTTCGCAGCCTGAAGGAGCAAGCGCAGTATCTGCGGGTCAGTGGCGGTCGCCCAGCGCGCGACGACGTACAGGAGCAGAAACATCAAGACACCGCCCGAAAGGCTGTTCAGCAGGTTGAAAGTTGCGGCCCCGAGACACATCGCGAAGAAGAATAGTTTTCGCTCCGCGCCGAGGATGGTCAGCGGATGGGAAAGCGACTTTTGCACCGGGTTGATCCTTCGCGGTTGTGTCATGGCAGCTCCTGCTCCCTGCATGGACTTCACGGAAAAAGCCAGGCCATGAAGTTGACGGCCGCGACGGCCATGCCCACCCCGAAAAGAACGCCGGCGAGTACGCGCTTCGAGCCACCTTCGCCGAAGGCAAAGGTCAATCCGGATACGACGATTGCGACGAGAGAGAGGCCGCGCGCGATGGTGCTGGTGAAAGCCTGTTGCAGCACGCCCACGGCGTTTTCCCAGGGAGAGTTGGTTTGTGCGAAGGCGGGCGCGGCAAAACAAAGAGCCAGGAGCAAGATAGGAATGGCTCGAGGGGAGTGCAGCCAACGGAGAGTACTTTGCCAGGGATTTTTCATTTCCGTGCCTCGGGAAGAA
>Ga0247666_1000031_pt1 | contig 85877 bp, 83 predicted proteins | sample CNK07_metaG_FD_183025 | JGI IMG/M metagenome (GOLD analysis project Ga0247666, IMG submission 183025) | Soil microbial communities from Purdue University Martell Research Forest, Indiana, United States - CNK07 | ecosystem: Environmental > Terrestrial > Soil > Temperate forest > Bulk soil...
TTGAAGCCGCACGTGCTGCTGCTGTTCCTGGGTTCGTGGAGATGAGGAGGGAGTATATGAACCAAGGTACTGCAGCAGCAAATGCAGCAGCTGCTGCAGGGGCAATAGGGGGGCCTGGGGGGCCATAGCTAGCATAAGCTCGTCGGCTCAAACAATATAGTCCCTGTTGGCAACTTCAAGGACATCCGACTCTATCGCTTCCAATATATTTGGAGTGACCAGGCCTATGTCGGGGTTATGGCTCAGGAGCTGCTCAGCTCGCACCCAGAAGCTGTTCACGTGGACCCATACGGCTTTTACCTAGTTGACTACAACGTACTTGGCACTAAGATGTACACCTCTGGAAGAATGGAAAAAAGACCGAGCCGACCGCTCGATAGTGGCGTTATAGCATAAGCTACTTCAGCCAAATGCTACATTTGCGCTATACTAAACACTAATGGCAACGTACAAAGTCATTCAGGATGTGGAGGCCGAGGACAAACTAATTGGGCCTTTGTCGCTGCGGCAATTTATTTATGCTGGCGCTGCGGCAATTACCTTCTATCTGTCTTATTTCTTTACCACTCACCATGCCGGATTTATGCTCGTCATTTTCTTACCATTTGGGGCAATCTGTAGTTTTTTTGCCTTCCCGTGGGGCAGGGATCAACCGACTGAAATTTGGGCACTCGCCAAGATTCGCTTCATGATAAAACCCCGGCGGCGGATCTGGGATCAAAGCGGTACGAAAGATCTAGTCACGGTAACTGCGCCAAAAAAAGTCGAGAATAATTATACAAACGGGTTAACCGATACTGAGGTCAAAAGCCGATTGCATGCCCTTGCCGACACCATAGATAGTCGTGGCTGGGCAATTAAAAATGCCAACCTCAATGTTTACTCGCAGCCGGCGCTAGTGATGGGCGAACCAAGTTCGGATCGTCTACTGACTCCAAGTGCCTTACCGCAGCAAGTATCCAACATGGAGGTTCGCGCAGGCGATGACATGCTTGACGAAAAAAACAACGCTCGCGCCCAAGCAGTAGACAACATGATTGAAGCCTCAGCTAAGGCACATCGCGCCAAGATCGTGAAAGACCTAAGCCAAAGCGCACCGCCGCCGCCTGCGCCTGTTGCTCCGCCTACGGCGCCACCGGTTAAGGCACCGACAAAACAGCAAGCTCCCTCGAACCGGCCCCAGCCTAATAACTACTGGTTCTTGAACCAGCCAAGTCGGGCTGCAGACATTCCGGCTAATATGGTTACCTTCAATACACAAGTGGTTACGCCAGGAATGACAGAGTCAGGAACTCCAAGCGAACCAGCGCTGCCTCGCAACGATGAACAAAATCTCGTTCAGGCTCTCGACGCCAGAAGGCAAGAGCTACCGCCAGCTACCGCCTACTATAGTCACTTGCACACCATTCAGCCGCTTTCAACACAACCGCCACAAACAGCAATTCCTTCGGGAGCACCTAGCAATATGAGCGTTGCACAAGCGGTTGCCAATGGCCTGCCGATACCTACGCAAACTGTACCCAGTATAGCTAGACAAAATCCACAGCCAATACCGCCGCCGCCAGTGACACCAACACAGCAGGCTGCTATACTACAATTAGCCAACAACAATGACTTAAATGTGGCCACTATAGCCCGTGAAGCCGACCGCGCAGCGCCGGATGAAGTGGTAATTAAGTTACATTAATATGTACAAACTAGAGGGATCAATCACTAAGGGGTGTCAGGATAAACACGCATGAATCCTAATGCATACAATCAAACAACGCCGCCACAAAACACTCCTACGGGCGCATCCATGGCACATCAAGGTCGCCCGACGCCTTTACCTCCGCAAGCATCAACCCCAGGGTCAGCGCCCCAAGGAATGGTGGGGGGTATTGCTGGTAAGGGTAAAAATCCAGTCGTTCACAGCAACCCTAATAGCACGCAGAATAGCTTACTCATAGCGGAGATTCGTGATGGCATCGTCATAATGAATGACGGCAGCTTTCGTTCGGTGGTTATGGTAAAGTCTGTTAACTTCGACCTCATGAGTCCTCAAGAACAAGAGGCAATAGAATTCTCGTATCAAGGATTTCTCAATTCACTGTACTTTCCAATTCAAATCTTCATACGATCACAAAAGGTTGACCTTGAGCCCTACATCACGAAACTAGATAAAATCCGCACCGAGCACGACAACATGCTTCTAGCCATGCTCATGGAGGATTACATCAACTACATCGATCAGCTGAGCCAACAAACAAATATTATGGACAAAAAATTCTACATTGTCGTGCCATTCTTCCCGCACGTCGACGTACAAAAGGCTATCACGCAAAGCAAAAACTTTGTCACCGGATTTATTGAGCTCTTCAATAGAAATGAGCAGCACGTAGTAGTCAATGAAGCCGACCTGGAGAAAGCTAAAACCGAACTTCGTAATCGAGTGCAAGGCGTTCTGCAAGGATTACTGCAAGCCGGTGTTCAGGGATTGCCCCTCGATACGCAAGAGCTTATTGAACTATTCTACGACACCTACAACCCCGACACGGCAACTCGACAGCAATTGAAAAACTTTAATGATTTAAGCGCGGATGTTATTACCAAGGGCCAGGGCAGCACCGTACAGGCGCATTTGCAAAGGGAGATGAACTAGCATGGCTCGTAAACAAAAACTCGATCCGGTAGCATTAGCGCAGGCGCAGGCCCAGCGTGAGCAGCAAGAAGTTGCAGCTGCTTTCCAAAAGGGTATCACCGCGCTGCGGGATTTCATCGCTCCAAGCTCTATCGAACTACAAAGCAACTTCTTTCGTCTAGGAACTCGCATAGCTCGCACCTACTATGTCTATGGCTATCCCAGACAGCTCTACACGGGCTGGATGAGCAGCATGGTTAATCTCGATGAAGTAATGGACATTTCCATGTTTGTATATCCCGTGGAGAGCCAGGTCGTATTAGATAACCTGCGTAAGAAGGTAACCCAACTTGAAGCCGGCATCCAAATCGACTCTGAAAAAGGCCGTGTTCGCGATCCGCAGAAACAAGCCGCAATCATGGATGCAGAAGAGATGCGCGATAAGCTACAGGTAGGCGAAGAGCGCTTCTTCCGTTTTGGCTTCTACTTCACCATCTATGCTGGCAACATGGAGGAGCTAGAATTCGTAAGCCATAAGGTCGAATCACTACTCGGACAACAACTCGTATACAGCAAACCGGCCAGCGCTCAACAGGAGCAGGGATTAAATAGTACTGTTCCGCAATTTTCCGACCAGTTACAAATCCGTCGAAACATGTCGACGGGCGCCATTTCTACCACATTTCCATTCACTAGCGCAGACCTTAGCCAGGAAAATGGCATACTTTACGGCATTAACATGCACAATTCGGGCCTAGTCATTTTCGATCGTTTCAGCCTGGAAAATGGCAACTCTGTAGTCTTTGCTAAATCTGGCGCCGGTAAGTCATTTACCGTTAAGCTAGAGGCGTTGCGCAGCATGATGATGGGTACCGAAATCTTCATCGTCGATCCGGAAAATGAATATGAGCGGATGAGCGATGCTGTTGCGGGCTCATATGTGCGATTAAGCCTAAACTCCAGTACCCGCATTAATCCCTTTGATTTACCGCATGTCGTAGATACCGAAGAGGCAGACAACGCACTTCGCAGTAACCTTATTACGCTACACGGTTTATTCCGGCTCATGATGGGCGGCGCGCAGGCGCAAATGATGGGCGGCCAGCAAATGGTCATGCCAGCACTAAGTCCCGTAGAGGAATCTGATCTTGATGCAGCCCTAATTGAGACCTACGCAAAAGCTGGTATCACGAACGATCCGCTCACACACCAAGGCCTGCCACCAACTATCGCTGACCTTTATGACACGCTTTTGCATATGGGTGGTACCGGCCCGCAGCTTGCACAACGACTGCGTAAATACACGACCGGTACATTTGCAGGAATTTTCAGCCAACAGAGCAATATAAACATCAACAATCCCTTGGTAGTCTTCAACATTCGTGATCTTGAAGATGAACTGCGCCCTGTGGCTATGTATATCGTCCTAAATTACATATGGAATAAGACCAAGACTGACCGTAAGCGTCGTATACTCGTCGTAGACGAGGCGTGGCAACTTATGAAATATGAGGACTCAGCGAATTTCCTATTCAGTCTTGCAAAACGTGCTCGTAAGTATAATTTGGGTATCACCACGATTACGCAAGATGTAGAAGACTTCATGGGCTCTCGTATGGGTCGTGCCATCGTAGCCAACGCTAGCATGCAATTCCTCATGAAACAGTCGCCGACCGCTGTAGATATGCTGGCTGACGTATTCAAGTTAACTATCGAAGAAAAAAAGCGACTCAGTCAATTCCCGGTAGGTCAGGGTTTATTCTTTGCCGGACAAAGCCACGTCCATATCCAAATCGTCGCCAGCCCAACCGAAACCGGGCTCATTACCACCAATCCCCAGCAATTGCAGCAGATGCAATCTGGTGACATGAATCAAGTCCAAGGAACCATCGATTTAAACAACCAGCTTTATCCGGGAGTATAAAAAGTAACCGCTATGGGGCAAGAGCAAATCCAACGGCAGCCGCAGAAGAAGCGTAGTAGCGACCAACAGTCCATAGACACACGTACACCTTCAGGCCAGCCAGTATACATACGGCCCCCTAACAGCTCATCATATGATGCGGGTACTGACGATATTGACAAGCTACTTGCCGAAAATCAAGGATTTGCAGATCGGTCTAGCCAGGCACAGGCAAAAAATCAGGAGGCGCTCGATTCTCTGCACAGCGGTGAAGACGGTTTTACCCCTCCAGCTGCACCAGTGCAATCGGGTGCGCCAAGTCTCTTTAAGCCCGAGATCTCACGGCCCGCTGCCGCTGGTGGCGCTTTAGCAGCCGGCGCGCTGAAAGATGGCGAAGCCACCGGCAGTGGTGCTGCCGGATTATATAAGGCAGCCGGTAGTAGTGAAGCCGACTCAGGTGGTAGCTTTAAGGGTAAGCTAGCGGGTATCAGTAGACGACGTAAGCTGCTAGCCTCAGGGGGCGTAGGTGGCATTTCCGGACTTATCATTGCAATGCTGCTCATCACACCGCTTTACCGCATACCAGCCCTCATGTCCGATTTGGAGCACGAAGTCGGCAAAGAGGTTGATCATATAGTTGAAAAACGAGCCGAACGCATTGTTGTGCGTTATCTCATCAATAAGGTCGGTGGTGATGCAACCAACTACGTCATAACCGGCAGTCCGCTCTCCGATATCTGGCGAACCTTCCGTTCGCGCCAGGTAGAGAAACAACTCGCCGATCAAACAGGAATTACTTTCAAGAAAATAGGCAATGTCGTGCATGTTTTTCAAGATGGCCGAGACTTGGGTGATGGGAGGAAAGTCGATGCTGTCATGAAAATACTTGACCGAGGGACCATAGAAAGCAGAAAAGATTTTAAGCAAATCACGAAGCTGGTGGTAAATTTTCATAGAGCCACGAAAGAGGCAAAAAGCTTCGATCTTCGCTTCCTAAAAGGAAGGGGGTATCGCGTACCAGAAGAAGACCCAGCGGACAAGGCAGCCGAGCAGGCAGGAACAGAAACTGCTCAACAAGTAGCGGAAAAAGATGTAGAAAAACTCACGCAACAACAAATTGAGGAGGGCACCGCTGGATCGGTGGGCGAGATAGGAGATGCCCTAACCTGCATAATTGACGGCACCGCCTGCGATACGTTCAAGGCAGATGACCCAGCCGCGCCTGCATCCACTGCCAGCGCCGATGTAGCCGCGCATGACGCCGGGACTGGTGCTTCCAAGCAAGTAACGGGTGACATCAACCAAGCGGCAAGCGAGACCGAAGCAGAGGTCATTAAAGACCGTTCTAAATCATTCTTTAGCACGTTACTCGAAAAAATTCTCCTTAAAGTACTTGGACCAGTTGTCGGCAAGGTTGCCGTAAGTTCAATCCCGTATATTGGATGGATTGATTTAGCGGCAACACTCCAGCATGCAATCGGCAACTTTTTCGCCAACGACCTCGCACATGCCATACCCGTACTTCTAAAAGAGAACGCCTATGGCGCGATATATGCAGCATGGTTAGGCTTCGGCGACCAGACAAAGGCCGGAAAAGTTCCGCTGCCTATGTTAGCAGCCCTCAGTAAGCAGGCTGCCGGCACAACCGATGGTGCAGAACAAGCCGCAACATATAAATATCAGCAAGGTTCAGGCACTAATGCCGGTGTGCCCGTAAATCCCAAAGTAGGAAGTAACACATATAGCGAGGCTAACAACATAATAAATGAGGTATACAACAATCTCGGCTATCGGATCGTTATCCGGGGGCCGCTTGAGGTCTGGTATTACACCATAGGTAAGCTGCTAAATTCAAGCTTCTCATGGATCATAAAGGGCATTGCCTGGATATTTGGTCAGGTGGGCATAAATGGCGCCTTCGGAAGTATCTTAAAGAGCATATTTGGACCTAATTGGCAGAAAGAATTCGGGACCTTTGCGGTCAAATTTATACTTAATCTTCTGGGTGTTGCCGTGGATCCCTTAGCCACAGGATCTGCCCTGTACAATAACCTATTCACTGGGGGTTCGGTCGCATTAAACTATCACTGCCATAACATTTTGGGTTGTCGAACCCTCACTCAACAACAGGGTGCAATTATCAATATGCAGCTCCAGCAAGAAGAGGACCGAACTATGGCCATGACGCCGCTGAAAGATCGTCTGTTTTCAGTCAACACGCCAAACTCGCTCGTCAATAAACTTGTCCGCGCTGCGCCGGGAGATATGAAGCCGGGAACTATAATGGCATCACTCTTTAGTCAGGTTGCGAAGTTACCATCTTCCATACTCTCAGCCTTCTCGCCAAAAATACGGGCCGCCGAGCTTGATGATCTATCGCTCATGACTGGAGTTCAGTGGTATGGAGCCACGGAGCAAGATCTCAGTGCCGATATAGACCCCACACTACGCACGCAGCCGACGGGCACAACCTGTCCCCAAACCGATCCAACGAAACAGTTCAATACCTGCCTAGCCGATAAGGCAGTCATGGATACACTACAGTGCGAATTCAGTGGTCCCTGCCCGGAATTTAACGACGCGGCTGGCACTACGCCGGGCGGCGGCACCGTAACACCAGGAGGCTGTGGTGGTAGCGGCAAGTATTCTGCCCTCGTGAGCGCATCAGCGAGCTTTGCGGGAATCGACCAGGGAATCGATTTTGTTCCTGCTGGAAATAACGGTTTTGACATCTGTGCACCCGCACCCGGAACCATAACACTCGCCGATCAAACAGGTCATAGTTTTCAACGGACCAGTGGCACGGCTGAAATTATAGAAAAATTGGATCAACCCCCGAATGCCCCCAGCAGCAGCCAATTTATCTATTTCGCAGAGATTATACAGATTAACAGTGCTATACATGTCGGCGTTCATGTAGATAAGAGCGGTCTCATTGGCCACTCCGGCCAAAGTCCGGGTATTGAAGTCGGCTGGGCCCCGAGTGCAACGCGTGGTTTCATGTGCGGCATTGGTGGTGTTACTGCATGCGGAAATAGTTTCAATACCTGGGTCCAAGGACGTTAAATGAGAAGGTTACCGTATAGCAAGATATGAAGAACAGCCAGAAAACGCATAGCTTAAGCCATATGCCTCGCCTCACTAGTCGCACCGTTAGCATCATTGGCACGACATTAACCACTATCGTACTATTACTATCCTCATCACCAGTCGCCGCCCTGACCGCCCAGGAGCGTATGGACTATGCCTACCTGGGGATCGAATTCATTGACAGTCCCTGTCCAGGCACTGGCGCTGCTGCTGCCTCGACACCAAGCACATCGGCCAACGTCGACGTTACAGCTAGAGGAAACCACATCAACCCAGCTGCGCCAATCATTCAAGATCTCCTCAAAGCACAAACAGCAACCGGCGTACCAGCAGCCGTACTCCTAGCACAAGGAGCATTTGAATCAGGCGATGCTGGGTGGTGGGATAAAGCCAAGGTTGACGACACTAAGGCGCAAAAATACTCCTACTTCAACGGCGGCGGACAGCACAACTTAAACGAAGAATTTAAGAGTTACGACACAAACCCACTCGGTCACGGCCCAATGCAGCTAGATAATTGGACTGGCAGTTATGCGGGGGTTTATTCGGCCAAAGAAATAAATACGTTCGTAAAAGACGCGCAGGCACAATTCGGTGCGGCAACCAACCTAGACCCAAATAAAATTGGGGATATAGCCATGATGTTCGATACATCAATTTTATATGCTGCAATCCACGACGCAGGAATACTACCTGGAGGTGTTACACCAGCAAGTGCCACTGTCGATCAATGGGTGGAGGTACTAAAGCAATACGGGACACTACATGGCGCCTCGCAAAGCGTTATAGATTCATGGAAAGCTGTTGAAAAACAGATCGCCGCTGCGCTTGGCGGTGCTGCAGCTGGCAGTAGCCCCACTCCTGCCACAAGCTGCTGCCCAGCTAATACCACCCCCGGTAGTGGCGTCACCAACGCCGGTGGCACCGCCTCAACCGATGGCACCGATAGTGCCGGGAACGAATACCGCTTTCTAGTCAGCAAGGGGTTGACCCCCATGGTGGCTGCAGCCATTACAGGTAATGCCATCTGGGAGTCTGGGGGTAACCAGACTAAGTTAACTGAAATATCCGGTGCCAGTAGCCAAAATAGCATCGGCGCACGAGGCATTCATCAGTGGTATGCCGGTAGGGCAAATGCGTTGGTCGCCTTTGCCGCAAAACGAGGTATGCCGTGGTATGGCAAGGACACGAAGTCGGGGTATGACCTGCAACTTGACTTTTTGTGGGTGGAACTTACTACAAGCCATGCCTCAAACTTGGCTGACACCAAACGACAGCCGGACATCGCGTCCGCTACCACAACCTTTGAAGCAACATTCGAGGTATCGGGTGCCACCAATACATACCCAGCGAGAATTGCCTTGGCCAAAAAAGTACTTCAAACCTTTGGCAACGGAGCGGGTGGGCCAAGTGCGGGATCAGGAACGCCCACAGGGACTGGCAATACGGCATGTCCTGATTCAACCGGCCTCACCTCAGTGGGTGACTATAAGAATCCATTACGGGACGTCAAGGGCCTCGTCCGTGAGCGTATTGACGAAGGTGTAGATTACGCCGGTACTGGTCCCGTATATGCCATCGGTACAGGCACGGTCATCGCAGCTTACAAAGGGAACTCACCTTATTGGGGGGGCTACGGTGGATATGATGTCACCTATACGCTCAGTAATGGACCCGCACAGGGCAAAAATGTCTACTTTGCTGAAAATTGTAAACCGGAGGCAAATATTAATGTAGGCACTCCCGTTACTTCCAGCACGGTTATATGTACCATGTATAACGGTGGTAGTGGCGTAGAAACAGGCTGGGCATACTCACCAGGGTATCCCAAAGACTTTCCCTTGGCGTACCCCTACTACACGAAGGCAGGTAACCCTGACGGCTCAGTGATGGCCTATGGCCTTAATTTTTCACAGTTCATGAAATCAATTGGCGCGCCACCCGGTGATCAATCGCGTTCAGTGGATCCAACGAAAGTAGTCGCCGATCCACCTCCAGGCCCGCTACCCGCAGGATGGCCGAAATGGTAGAACATAGCACTATGGGGTCACCTATCATTAATCGAGAGGACATGAAGTACCATGCGTAAGCAACTATATGGAATACTAGGCATAGCGGGCATTGTGCTCATACTCATAGTCTTATTTGCTATACACTACCTAACGACTGGACGAATTGTAGTTACCACTGCGAGCAACGATAACTATATTAGTATATTCAAGGTAGGGAATAGCGGGTCACAGCAAACAATAGTCGACAATGCGCAGCATAAGGCAGCCAAGAGCCTACCCGCAGGGACCTATATAATACGCGTCAACAGCAAATCCGTGGCCATGAGCAAGCTAGTCCAACTAACGGCCCATAAAACCTTCACCTATGACCTCAACCCCGCCAGTACCACAGCACTAGAGCCGATCACGTCTGCTGACATTCGCAATATTGCAGCGAGCGACAGCTCACTAGTATATGTCAAACTTAAGGATGGTATAATATACAAAGTCGACGCGCAAAATAACATACAAGTCATTGATAGCACGCATGATTTTACCACCGTAAAATGGGCTGATCCATCATATGGAGTCGGCTCAGCCGGTGATGGAAGTCTCTATATTATAGACGGCACAACTGTCACGCCATTATCCGTACCGTTCTCTACAACCGACAAGAAGCCAATACTCTTCGACATTTCAAAAAACAGACACATTTTTATTACACATGGGCTTGATACATACTCCGGGACAAGCGCCGATGGGTTTACGAAAATTTACACAGCAAAGCTCCCTATAGCTTCTGTGGTGCCCTTGGGTGGTGCCGTGGCGGTTCAGGAGAGTCCAGGCGAAGCCGCGAACGCTTCACCATACGTAACAATACTAGATACATCAGGTCATATGCGTGCACAAAAGTCCTTTGATGTCGATACGGCAACAGGATCACCGGATGGCAAATATCTGGCACTTGGTAGTAGTTCTGGTGGGCAGCTAGTTGACGGTTTATTAAACACAATCACCCGACTGCCGACAACTAAAATCAATGCCTTTTCCTGGAGCGGTGACACTCTATATTATTCTTCAAATGAACAGCTCTGGTCATATAGTGTTTCATCTCAAACAGCAAATCTTATTGCAAATGCCCGGCCGGGTGATATCCTCTATAGCCTCACAACGAGCACAGATAATGCCTACGTGTACATGGTCGTATCAGGCAGTAACGATTCACAACCTTACCGCGTAGGATTGCACGGACAAAAGGCAACAGATTACGTCTATCAGCTACCGGTTATATTACCTAACAATTCCGCATACTGTCCGCTCGACTATATCAACTTTACCCAGCCAACAATCCTGGCCTACGATGTCGTGGACCCAGATCCAGCTCAAGCCTGTGCAGACTCGGTTAACACCACCTTTACTCCATATAACATAGCCCCAAGCTCATTACAGATTCACTACCTTACAGAACTTGTACAAAACTTCCCTCAAAGCTAGCACCTTATACCCAATTCACCCTCTACTCTCTTGTACCGCCCAATGATGGGTTGAGCAATATTTGCAAAAAAATAATATTTATGTTATTATTACCATCATGGTTAATCCCGGTTTGGGTGCTGCGTCGGAACAACTAACCGCTGCACAAGATTATGGGGCTTTCGAAGAAGCACTTGTAGCGCTGAACGGCGTAATTCGACAGGAGCCAGTTGCATCGCTTGATGGCGGCATGACCTGGGTACGGGAAGTTATTTCACCGCGGTACTTCGCCCATCCTTCAGACAAGCAGACTATATTGAAGGGGGCTTTTGAGCTCGCTCAAACACACTCGACCGATGGCAGGGCATTACAGCTAGGAGCCGCCGTATTAGCAGTTCATCCATTCAAGGACCGCAATGGCGGAGTATCCCGCGTTGTCCACGCTGCTTATCTAGGGTGGACTGATGTCGAAATTGTTTCATCGGGAATCGCAAAATATCACGGGGTGGATGAGGCAGACGACGACGCCCGACAGCTCATTGATTTGGCTCCTCCGCCAGAGTTGAAGCCGTATGTTACTGAACAATTGTACAAGACGGCCGAATTAGAGAGAGTATGCTATCTGACCAGACAATTTGTGGATGAACAGGCTAAGGAGCTACATACCAACAATCGTGCACGGCTTACCGATCCCGATGCTCAAGCTGACCTGGACAGAGTGTTTACGGTGCGAGAATCAGGCTACGTCATCTGCGATTTGCCCAGTCTGGAATTTGGACTAAATGCGCTTCGGGCGAATGGACAAGAGCTTATTACGACCAGAGCCGCTTCGCATGATGGCGAAGAACGGCACATCGCTGATGTACCCCGAACACTTAAGCACCTTGATGAACAGGGCTTGACCGAATTCCTACGAGCCGTATGGCAGCATCGTCGATTGCGGGCTGAAACTATTATTGGATGCCTGGCCGCCGGTGCATTGGAGCTTATAACTACCACTGATTGGCCGCAACCACAGTCGTTCGCGGCGCATTATACTCGACTCACGAAAAACCTAATGCATACCCTCTGATATTGCACTTCCTGTGAGCTCGGATACCTTGTCGGGATAAATCCTTTTGTCCTATGTTACGCTTGGGCGTCAGCAGCTTGCAAAATCATGGAGAGGGAGGGACATTGGTAGGCCGCTGGTATCGTGAAGCATGGCAACCAGACACCTGACTTCCTCAATTTTTCAGATTTTGGTAGGTATGGACCTCCCCTTGGTGACCACGAAAAAGCGCTGGAGTTGACCATAGCGATGAAGAAGAGAACCTCGACGACCACGTGCCGGATGCGGATTACACCGTGGTCTGTATCACATTACTGTCCGAAAAGTGCTGCAGTACAATATCTGCATCGGTAGTAGTAATAAGCGTTTGGTAATCGGCAACGAATGCCGTGAGCGCTTGACGACGCATGGCATCCAGCTCGCTGAATACATCATCCAGCAAAAATAATGGGCGTGCGTCACGTAAGCGCTCTAGGAGCTGCAGCTCAAGTATTTTAAGCGCCAACACAAGTGTACGCGTTTCGCCACGAGAAGCGGCTTCAGCAGCCTCATGACCGTCGATAGACACACTTAGGTCATCACGGTGCGGGCCATATACCGTAAAGCCTCGCAATATATCCAATTCGGTACTCGCTTCAAGCTTATGCAGCAGGGTTGTCTCATACGTGTCAGGCGCAAATCGAGATACATATGCGAGCTTGATACTGTGCTCACTAAGCGCAAGCAGGCCATACAACTCACTCATATGTTCATTAAAGCGGTCTATGAGCTGTACGCGCTCGCGGGCAATTTGACCGCCTAACTCACTCAATCGTACATTCCATACAAACAGTTGCTCTATGAGATCATCTGGCCGCCGTTTAAGAAGAGCGTTGCGCTGAGCAAGTACGCGTTTGTACTGTCGGCGCAAAGCACCAAACTGTAGATTCGTCTGTTCGATAAGGTCGTCCAAGAATGAGCGACGCAGTTCAGGTGAACCACTCAATAAGACTAGGTGATTAGGCTCAAACAATACTACCGGCAGGGCCCGCCTCGGCATGAGCCGGGACAGTTCCTGGTCGTCCAGCAAAAAGGTTTTTAGGCATTTCTCGTCGCTTTTGCGCTGCAATTTGACCACACGCTGGCCTTCAAGCGTTTCAGCATCCAGGCGGGCCCAGGACGCCTCAAAATCGATTAGCTCCACGTCTCGTCCGCGGTATGAACCGCCACGGGCTATTACCAATATTGCTTCTAGTAGGTTTGTTTTACCACTCGCATTCGGTCCAACAACAATATTGACACCACTCTCCAGCTCAAATGACGCGTCCCCGTAACTACGAAAATGCTGCAAGCGCAAATTAGTAATCATACTCTTTTATTTTAGCTTTTGAGCGGCATAATCAGGTGCACATAATCAGGTGCTGTCGGATCCCGCAAGACTGAAGGGTCTAGTTTGCCATTGAATGAAAAGCTTACCTCGTCTCCGGAAAGTGCGTGCAAGGCATCTAAGAGATAGCGAGAGTTAATAGTAATAGCGCCGCCGCCGGAAACCTTGGCAGCAGCTGTGGCAGTATTCTCACCAAGCTGCGAGGCCACAGACCGAATACTCAATTCTTGAGCCGGTTCATCAACATTCAACGTAATACTGCCTGCGCTCTCACGGGCAAATAAACTAGAGACTTTAGCAGCGTTCAACAATTCCGTACGCTTTAGCAGCGCGGTAGTGGTGAAGCTTTCCGGGACAAGTTTTCGGTAGTCAGGATATTTTCCCTCAATTAACCGAGTAACCAGCTCAACATCGCCAATCCGAAACAGTACCTGCTGATCATCACTGATGACTCGTACATCTTCTTCAGCATCGCTCACAATGCGCAGCAAGTCTTGCATAGCAGATACGGGGACCAGTAGATTAACATCTTCCTTGGTAGCCGTCAGCTCCTTTTCAGCCAAACGATAACTGTCTGTCGCAGCCATATATAGCTTGCCATCGCTCGTGTGTAAGTAAACACCCGTGAGCACAGGTCGAGCTTCGTCGGCACTTGCGGCAATAACGACTTGCTGTAAGCTCTTTTTTAACACCGGGGCAGGGATACTCCACTGCTTACCTTCAGTGATGGCCGGCATGACGGGGAATTCTTCGGCCGACACTCCGTTAATCACTGACTGATATTGATCCGTAGCTATATTCAACTTGAAGTCATCTAAGCGCAAATCAATAACCCCGGATGGAAGACTGTTAATGAAGTCTTGCATGAGGCGTGCAGGAACAGTGATAGCCCCCTCTTCAGCGACCTTGGCACCAATATAATGCGTAATAGCAATATCTAGGTTGGTTGCAGCGATACTAAGCCTGTTATTAACCGTCTTAATGAGTACGTTAGCAAGAACGGGTAGAGTGCCGCGAGCATTCGCAACACGAGCTACAGTTCCAAGAGCCTTATTTAAATTTTCCTGAGTTACTTGTAGTTTCATCAAAACCTCCTAGTTACTATATAACTAACTATTAATAAGTATATTTGTTGTCGTAGTTATAGGCCCTGTGGAAAGTGAGGAAAAGTAGGCACTAAACAGCGGTAAGTTTAAGCTAGTTGGCTGTGGAAATGCGGTGGGTAGTGAGGTGGTCAACTGTGCACGTTCGCGGGATTCCGGTCGGAAAAAGCAAACATTAGGCCTGGCCTGTGTGCACAAATTGTGTTCAACCGCATACCAAAGCCACTGTCTCTCCACAGTCTGTGCACAGGTTTTACGCATACAGTTTCCCCTTAATGCTGCTAATCGCTGCGCGTATGTCGGCATCCTGCAAGGATTCCTTTTCAATTTTTTCAATAGAGTGAATGGCTGTGGTGTGATCTTTGCGCCCCAGCTCACGGGCAATTTTTGGAAAACTAAGATGCAGTTCACTCCTGAGCATATACATGGCTACCTGTCGGGGTACGACGATATCCTTATCTCGTTTTGGCCCCAAGATATCTTCAAGCGGAATCTGGAAATGCCGCGCAGTGCGTTCGATAATCTGTCGAGCGCTTATGTGCTTTGGTCGAGTTTGCGATGAGCCGAGCAGACTGCTAGCGATACCCATTGTCGGCTCAAGCCCACGCATTTCACACCAGGCTAACAATTGATTTAGAGCGCCTTCTAGTTCACGAATGTTAGTCTGTACGTTCGTAGCCAGGTAGTCGACGACATCACGCGGAAGATCGACGCCATGTGTTTGTGACTTAATTTGTAGAATAGCGCAACGTGTTTCAAAATCAGGTGTCTGCATATCGATACTCATTCCCCACACGAAACGCGAGCGCAGCCGTTCCTCAAGTGTTGGAATATCACGAGGTGGTTTGTCGCTGCTAATAATAATTTGTTTACTCGCTTGGTGAAGAGCATTGAAGGTATGGAAGAATTCCTCCTGCGCCTTCTCCTTCCCGGCGAGGAACTGTACATCGTCTACAATCAAAACGTCAGCACTGCGATAGAAATCAGTAAAATCAGATATCTTTTTGTAGCGCAAAGCATCTACAAATTCTTGCAAGAACTGCTCGCTACTTATATATACGACACGTGCTTTAGGATTTGCCGCCATAACCGCATTACCCACCGCTTGGATCAAGTGTGTCTTGCCAATACCAACCCCACCATACAAGAATAGGGGATTATATTTAGTGCCCGCTTGGGCGGCAACGGCCTGACAAGCCGCATAGGCCAACTCATTTCCTGACCCGACGATAAAGTTTTCGAAAGTATATCGATCATTAAGACCTAGTCGGTAGGTATGAGTAAGCGCAGTGGCCGGACTTTTCGTGGCTTGAGTCGCCGCTATATAAGGCTCGCCACTAGGTTTTAACACCAGTGGCTCTTCTTCACGTGCTGGTGCCAGCCCCGAGTGAATTTTATATTCGACAACTTGTGTGGTTGCACCATTTTTGCGTAGTGTGCCCACGACCAAATCATTATATTTACGCTCCAGTTGCTGTTTTATAAAGACATTTGGGACGCCAATAACGACACGTTCATCGTCTTCGCGGAGCAAGCAAGTATTCTTAAACCATGTTACGAAATTGCCCCTTGAAATGGACAACTCGATTTCCCCTAATACTGCTTGCCATAAACTTGACGGTTGCATACCCTCTACTCACACTGTTATACAACCGACTATACGCTAGCAGCAGGTACTTTTCCACAATTTGTAAGAGATCACCCCTAAATCCACCTATAAACTCAAAGAACGGATATAAAGTTATGCACATCAAATGCCTCTATCTGTAAAACTGTGGAAAGTAGTTGAGATTGTGTGGAAAACTTGCTACTATTAGTGGGGTAAATATTGTTATTTTCACCAAATAACAATCACAACAATAACCAAACAGAGCACTGCTAGCGGTACGCTTGTCTGCTAACAGATCCTCCTGTAGAGTGAGAGCATATGCCAAAACGAACCTATCAGCCTAAAAAACGCAAGCGTGCTCACGAGCACGGCTTCATGAAGCGAATGGCGAGCCGTGCGGGTCGCCTTGTGTTACGCCGTCGCCGTACCAAGGGCCGCAAGAAGCTTTCTTACTAGTTCATGATAATGATGGTGCGACGTTTTTGAAAATGTCGCACCAAGGAGAGCTCTTAGGCGATGATTAGCCAAGCACATCGATTTCATGGAAGGAACTCTTTGCGTTTTGCGTATCAGCGCGGACAGAATGTCCGTGGTGGTGCTGTAGCCTTGCGTTTCGTTGAGAATCCTAGGCGGCATACTTATCGTGTTGCCGTTGTGGTTAGCCGTAAAGTGAGCAAATCAGCAGTAGTTCGTAACCGTATCCGTCGTCGTATATACGAAATAGTTCGTGAGCATGCTCGCCAGTACAACTGTCGGTTGGATTTAGTATTTACCGTATTCGGTGAGGAGGTCGCCAGCGTACCGCAGGATGCGCTAAAGCAGCTAATTGTATCTCAATTGGATAAAGCAGGAGCACTCCATGCGAGCACCCCAGATCATGCTATAGTAAGTGTTAAGGAGACCAACGAGTGATGTTTACAACGCTGATTGTACAGCCGATTTTTAACCTACTGGTACTTATCTATGCGCTACTACCGGGCCATAACTTTGGTCTTGCTATTATCTTGTTTACGGTGGTGGTGCGCTTATTGATGTGGCCGCTCGTAAAGAAGCAGCTACATCAGGTTAAGGTGATGCGCAAGATACAGCCGGAATTAAAGCGTATCAAGGCCACCAGTAAGGGTGATAAGCGTCGTGAGCAGATGCTTATGATGGAGCTGTATAAAGAGCGGGGGATTAATCCCTTTGGTTCTATCGGCGTACTCTTACTGCAAGTACCGATTCTACTGGGGTTATATAACGGGCTAAGCCGTGTTATTAAGGCTCCTCACCAAATTGAGAGCTTCGCTTATCCAGCCCTCCAGCATCTCCCTTGGATGAAGCAACTTGCTACCAACCTTCATCAGTTCGATATGACATTGTTCCATGCCGTAGACCTCACTCGGAGCGCCTTGGGTCCGAAGGGCATCTATTGGCCGGCAATGCTCATTGTGGTTGCAAGCGCGGTGGTGCAGTTTTACCAGAGCAAGCAACTCTCGCCAGATACCAAAGACTCCCGTAGTCTACGCAAGATCTTAAAGGATGCCGGAAAGGGGTCGCAAGCTGATCAGTCAGAAGTAAGCGCGGCTGTTGGCCGCAGCACCCGTTATCTGTTACCGGCCATGATCTTCCTGTTTACGGTCAATATCGCATCTGCACTGGCATTATACTGGCTGACCGCTGGCGTCGTGGCCCTCATTCAGCAGGCAATCGCACTGCGTGAAGATACTGGTGAGATGGAGGCTGAGGTTAGTAGTACTGCCTCTAAGTCAGCCAAGCAAGATGTTATCGAAGGCGAAGTGGTGGAAATGCCGAGTAAATCGAAGCCCGCAAAGCCTGCTAAAAAGAAGACTGGAAAGTCAGGTAAGCGGAGGAAGAAGTAATGGAAGATGCAATTAGTTATGCCAAAAAGTATCTTGAAGATCTACTGTCTTTTTTTGGGCTGAATACTGATGTATATGCCACGAGTGAAGATGATGTCATCGAGCTAGAAGTACCGTCGACTCACCTAAACGGATTCCTCATAGGCCAAAAAGGCGATAACATGCGCGCCATGCAATTTTTGGTCAGCAATGCACTCAAGAATCAAGGTCACGCCTACACGCGAGTCAACGTGGATGTAGCCGAATACAAGAAACAGCGGGCACAGCGACTTGCTGAGCGGGCAGTGGAGTGGATGAAACAAGTGAAAGACAGTGGCGAATCCATGGACTTAAAGCCAATGAATGCAGCTGACCGCCGTACGATCCATAAGCTGGCCCAAGAGTGGGGATTGACCAGTGACTCAGAAGGCGAGGGACCAGCTCGCCACATTAGACTTCACGCAAGCTCAGAAACCTAAAGAAGAGACTTGTCATAGCCGCATCGCGTAATACAATGATTGTCATGTTGCGGCTATATTGAGATGGATTGCTCCGCACCCCAGATACATAATTATCACGACAGAACCAGCAACTCATTTGGGGGTAGCAACATCTCATCATTGCTTAGCGGCAATACTCCGATTGCATAACGATACTCGCAGATGCCCTTGGCTTTGTTCCTTTTAGCACCTCTGGTATAGTTAACTTGTCGCATACTGCCCATATGGGTAACTGGGTATTGGTGACTATTACAGGGGTCGAGTATTGACTAAAGCAATCACCTTTGCTATGATAACTGATGCATCACCCCGTGTTGGCCTTAGGCCTCAGCGGGGCGCTTTTTATGTAGGGGGTATTTAGTATGCGGGTATACATTGACGGTGAGAATTGCAGAAAAGGACTGGTACGGGCTCTACAGGACGCCGGACTCATACATGGCAGCCGGGAAATGACAAAGTATAGGCTGCGCGACCTCCTAAAAGATGTGCTCGATATTGATGATGAACCAGTAATTAGCTACTACGCTTCGAAGATTAAGTTGCCTTATGGCTATACCCCATCACGGGAGGTTATGGTACATGTTGATCGTATCCGGAAGTTTAGTAGGCACTGGGTACCGAATCTTGAACAGCAGAAGATTACCTACGTGAAGGCGGGGTATCTAAAGGTGAAGAGCGGCGTTACTTGCTCTAACTGTGGTCATACGCAAGACGTACTCCAGGAGAAAGGTGTTGATGTGCGCTTGGCAACTGATGTACTAGAAGCTGCCTATACAGAGAGTGGTGGAACGGTTGCTCTCTTTAGCTCAGATAGTGACCTGATACCGGCACTTATCAAGGCCAAAGAACAGGGTACTAAGATCAGCTATGTGTGCTTTGCCGACTATCTCAACCATGCCGTCAGTAAGGTGGCCAACGAGACGATATCTATTCCTACGGAAAAGGTGAAGAAGTACTACACGTAAGGATTCGCCGTGACGAACAGGGAGTTGGTAGGGTCTCTATGAGTTGAGCCTTGAGGCGACGCTTGACGACTAAATTACCAAAAGGTATACTTTAGTATATGAGCACATCAAACGACAGTACCATTCTAAGCCTCAAAACCAAGAAGCAGGTAAAAGAACTAGCCCAAATGCGAGCGAAGCAGCTCGGTATACCGTTGGGCACTCTTGTCAATGCCTTTTTGCGTGATCTCGGGCAAACTGGTGAAGTGCATTTCACCATTTCTGAGCCCATTACGCCGAAGATGGCAAAGCTCATAGAGGAAATGCGTGCAGAGATCGCTCGTGGCGATACATATGGGCCATTTGACATCGATGAAGCAGAAGCATTTTTGGATAGCGTACCATATGAACCGCCCCGTAAAAATTAGGTACTCCAAGAAGTTTCAGAAGCAGTTTTCTAGGCTGAACTCTAAAGTACGTGAGCAATTCAAAAACCGTCAGCGGCTATGGTTGCGTGAACCCTACAATCCACAGCTTCATCTTCACATGCTAACTGGTGAGTATGCTGGGCTGTATAGTATTAACATCACAGGCGATCTCCGAGCTTTATACGAAAAGATAGACGATGCGTATGTTATTTTCGGATTCATCGGTACGCACAGTGAGCTATACGGATGAGACACCACATGCTTCTTTGGCTAGTTTTTTGCCCCAAGGACAATGTCGTAGACGGCTAGTGTCTGCTCAGCCATACGCTTCCAGGAATACTTGGCCGCTTGCTGTTTGCCTGCAGCAACCAACTTTTTTCGTAAGTTAGGATCGCTAAGAATGTCATCTATTTTTTGTGCCATGTCATTTACGTTCATTGGGTCAAAGTAATGCGCTGCGCTGCCATATACTTCTGGGAGGCAGGTGGCGTTCGATGAAGCTACTGGGGCACCATGCATCATGGCTTCTAGTGCCGGCAATCCAAAGCCCTCACTCAATGAAGGGAATACGTATGCCTCGCAATGTTGGTATAGCCATTTCAGCTCTGGCTCACTCACGAATCCCGTGAAGATAATACCATCAAATAGCCCTTGCTTACGGGCTCGCTCCTCAATAATGGTATACATGGCATCTTTTTTGCCGGCTAACACTAAAAGTAAGTTAGGATATTTCTGGCGGAGTAGGGAATGAGCTTCTATGAGACGCCATAGATTTTTATGAGGCAAAGGCCTACCCAGATACATAATATATTTACTATTTTGCAAATTATGGTTTTGTATATTTTTTAGTGGAGTGGGGGAGTCGGGTATGGGATCAGCCGCTTCGTGCGTTACCGTAATATGCTGAAGAGGCACGGTTGCGTACTGCGCGATATCTTTTTTGACGAATTCAGTCGGTGTAATAAGTGCTTTACTCTTCCGGGCCACGTATGTATTCACCCATTTATAGACCTGCTGTTTAATTGTGAACAGGAGCCATTGCTTGGTTGGATTGCGAAAACGAATTGTTGTTAGGTCTTGGATAGTGGTGACAACGCGACCGCGATATAGAATTGGCTGCTGGACAAATGGAAAATGCACAAGGTCCGGGTTTAAGTTCTTGATTTGTTTATATAGTTGTAGCTGTTCGGAAAATGTAAATTCTTTGTAAGGGCAAGCTATTTTTCTGAATCTTGAGTTAGTCACCCGCCAGCCTGCCATATCCTGTGGTTTAAGCAATACCGTGTAGTCGTGAACGGTGTCGACTTGTTGTAAGTAATGTAACAAGCGCTCTACATAACGACCGCTAGTGGTGCGTAGTTCCCTGGCGTCAATAACTATATGCATATATCTTGTACTATATACTACTAAATACGATCAGCTTTGTGTATTCCCCGTGCGGGGATGTTGCAAATAATACCGAGCTGAGAGGTCGCGGGAAATGGTATACTTTTCTTTATCTGGAGCTAATTTTATAGGAGATTGTAACCCATGGCAAAGAGCGCACTTATAACTGGTATCGCCGGCCAAGATGGTGGGCACCTTGCAAAATTATTGCACGAAAAGGGTTACGTGGTATACGGCGTCATACGCGGCCAGATGGAAGCATCGCACCCACGCTACAAGCAGGTAGAGGCAGAAATGCCATACGTAAAGCTGGTCATGGCTGATCTACTCGATTTATCCGCTCTTACGCGCGCCATGCAAGAGATTCAGCCAGACGAAGTCTACAACCTGGCGGCAATCAGTCACGTAGGTTACTCCTTCCGCGACCCAGTATTAACAGCAGACGTGACTGGCAAAGGCGTGCTTAATATGCTTGAAGCCATTCGTCTCGCTGGCCTTGAAAAGAAGGCCAGATTCTACCAGGCTTCAACTTCGGAAATGTTTGGCGGGTTGGCATATAACCGTCCGGAAAAAGGCTATACGGAAGAAGCAACCTTTCATCCACGAAGCCCATACGGTGTGGCTAAACTTTACGGACACTGGATTACGCGGAATTATCGCGAGAGCTACGATATGCATGCGAGCTGCGGCATACTATTTAATCACGAGGGCGAACGCCGCGGGCCGGAGTTCGTAACACGCAAAGTGAGCCAAGCAGTCGCCCGCATTAAGCTCGGCAAACAAGAGTACATTGAACTAGGTAATATGGATGCTAAGCGTGACTGGGGCTATGCTGGTGACTATGTTGAGGGCATGTGGCGTATGCTGCAACAAGACAAGCCAGGAGACTATGTACTAGCTACTGGTGAGACTCATTCGATCCGTGAGTTCTGCGAAGTCGCATTTAAGCAAATTGGTGTTGCATTGAAGTGGGAAGGCAGTGGTGCTGATGAGACTGGTGTGGAAGTTGGGTCCGGCACGGTTCGTGTCAAAATCAACCCAGAGTTTTTTCGACCCGCAGAGGTTGATCTTTTACTTGGTGACCCAACCAAAGCAGAAGCGACGCTTGGCTGGAAACGTGCAGTTGACTTCCCTAGTCTCGTGAAGCTGATGGTTGAGCATGACCTTGCCGTAGAATCTGCTGGAAAGTAGAGAACCACTCACCTCATAATGGGTGCTAATAAAATAGTGGAGACTGGAATGATCAGGCACATTAGTCTGTTTCGGTTACATGATGACGTGGATGATGTCTCTCGCGACAAAGCACTCACCATGTTGCGTGATCTTAAAGATGCAGTTGCAGGCATCGTGGAATGGCAAGTTGAATTATCACTTGATACCCGAAAAGGCCAAATTATCGTTCAGAATGGTTTATTTGCAGACGACACTGCCCTGCAGGCGTATCGCGCCTCTGATAAACATAAACCAGTTGTACGGTTTATGGCTGATATCTCCGATTGGTGGATTGGTGACTACAAAGTCTAAACCAACAGCGGTGAGATAGTTCCAGTTCGTTAAATGATCGTATCTCTATAGTTTTTTGAGGTAGCGTAAGGCAAGGAGAAGTCCCGCTGGCAGTTGCGTCATAGTGACTTCTTCATTCCGTATAAGTGCAAATAATTCCTCAAGGGTTTTGACGGCTGATTCACTTTCTTCTTGTTCGTCATAGTGCTGCCTGCCGCTGGGAGTTGCATCCAAGCCAATGAAGACATCTTCGGTACCGGTCATCTTTGTCGCGTAAGGGGCTAGTGTCGCAAGGTGAACAAGCTCGCGGCAAAGATAGCCCGTCTCTTCCTCTAGTTCTCGTTTTGCGGCCGCTGCCAGCTCTTCCCCCTCGTCTGCGGCACCAGCAGGAAATTGGTGCAGCACCTTACCGATCGCGTGTCGATATTGTCGAACAAGCACGAATTTCCCTTCTGGAGTAACCGGTATTACCGTGACAATGCGAGGCGACTCCCATACAAAATAATCATCTACAACCTTTCCTGAAGGCAGCTCAACGACATCCTTGCGCACGGGGAACCATTTCTCTTCCAGTGCCTTCGAAGAAGATATTTTTTTCCAGGGCTGTACACTGTTCGTCTTTGGTTTGTCCATTAGTCTCCCAATGCTTCGACGAAATCAGCTATGGTTTGGTGGATTGGGATTGTTGGCTCCCAGCCCATTTCTTGGTGTAGCCTTTCGGCGCTGCCCCTAATGTCTGAGTGATCATTGGGACGAAATCGTGTCTTATCGACGACGACTTTCAAGTCTTCCTTTGGCGAAAGAAGTTCAATTAACTCCTTAAGAAAATATTCACCAGCAATGCTTTTACCAGAGCAGACGTTGTATAGGATATGCTTCAAATTTTGTGAAGTTGCAAGCAGACGATATGCCCGTACTACATCACGGACGTCAGTATAATCACGCTTAGTCGTGAGGTTGCCCACCGCAATTTCTTTCTTTTCTTTTGTTGCTTCCTTGATCTGCGCTGCGAGATCGGGTAATAAGAAGCCTGGCCTTTGTCCCGGACCAATGTGGTTAAAAGGCCGTGCAATAATACATTCGATACCCCGAGTACGATAGTATTCGCAGAGATGTTCCGTTAGTAGTTTGCTAATCGCATAGGGCGAATCCATGATGAGTGAGCCTGTTTCGTTAATAGGCAGGGGTTGTTCCGGGTTATATACGGAGCTGCTGCTCACGACAACTACACGCGGCTTCACCCCCTGTTGCAATAGCGTTTCGAGGAGATTGATTGTTATCGCGCCATTGTCCCCAATGAATCGTGCTGGTTGTGTAAAGGAGAGTTGTATCGAAGCGAGTGCTGCGAGGTGTATGATTGCATCTACTTTATGAAAATCGAGCTTTGCAGTTTCGGCAGCATTCGTAAGATCGCAAACGTGATATTCGGAAAGATATGACTTCTCATTAGAATCTCCCCCAATGATTGCTGGACCACCGACACCAATTACTCTATTGCCGCTCTCATGAAGCTCACGAATCAGGTGCTTGCCTACGAAGCCATTGGCCCCGGTTACGAGAATAGTTCGCATACCGATAAGATTACAGCAACTCCAAAAGTTTAGCTACCCGCTTTTTAAGTTGAATGGGCCATCCATTAGAGGTAGAATAGGCGAATATGCGCAAGATAGTTCAGCGGTACACCTACTCGTTAATATTGTTGCGAGAACTCGTCCGCACCGACTTCAAATTGCGATACCAAAATTCGGCCTTAGGTTATCTCTGGTCTTTGCTTCGTCCCCTATTCCTCTTTATTATTCTGTATTTTGTGTTCGTAAGGTTTCTAAAGGTCGGGAAAGGCATACAGCACTACCCTGTTTATCTGCTTCTGGGAATTGTACTGTGGAACTATTTTGTTGAAGTAACGACCGGCAGCGTAGGGGCGATTGTCGGCAAGAGTGACCTATTGAGAAAGATCAATTTCCCTAAGTATGTCATCATTCTGGCAGGCTCATTCTCAGCCCTTATTAACTTGCTACTTAATTTTATTATCATTGGGATCTTCATGCTGCTGAATCATGTGGCCGTTTCATGGCATGCACTGCTGCTATTTCCTCTCATAGCGGAACTATTTATATTTTCAATTGCTATGGCCTTTTTCCTAAGCGCCTTATTCGTGAAGTTTCGTGATGTGTCTTATATATGGGATGTGGTTATCCAGGCTGCTTTTTATGCGACGCCAATTCTCTATCCGCTAACCCAAGTACCGCACCGCATAGGTAAATTTTTGATCTTGAACCCTATGGCTCAGATCGTGCAGGATGCCAGACACGTACTTGTCACCACGGATTCGCAAACGATCTATCAGGTATTCGGTGGAGATAGGCTGATTTGGTCCATTCCTGTAGGCCTGACGATCTTGCTGGCAGTTTCGAGTGGCTGGTACTTCAAATCTCAATCCAAGAATTTTGCCGAGGAAGTGTAGATGCAAGAAGCTAAAACTGCAATCACCGTACACGGGGTATCAAAGAATTTTGTGCTGCCCCACGAAAAGATTACGAGTCTTAAAGGCGTATTTACAAGTCTCTTGCGTCATAAGTCTAGCAGTCGAGAGGTCCAACATGCTCTCCGAGACATCGATTTTGAAATTAAAAAAGGTGAATTCTTTGGAGTTGTCGGTAGGAATGGTAGCGGCAAAAGTACACTACTTAAGATGCTCGCCGGCATTTATCAGCCCTCTCAGGGAAAGATTACTACAGAAGGTAAGCTAGTACCATTTATTGAACTGGGTGTGGGCTTCAACCCAGAGCTTACCGGCCGAGAGAATGTTTATTTGAATGGCGCCATGTTGGGTTTTTCACGAAAGCAGATCACTGCTATGTACAAGGATATTGTATCGTTTGCTGAGTTAGAGCGTTTTATGGATCAGAAGCTGAAAAATTATTCTTCTGGTATGCAGGTTCGTCTTGCCTTCTCCATGGCGACCCGTTCTGAAGCCGATATTCTCTTAGTTGATGAGGTATTGGCGGTCGGTGATGCTGAATTTCAGCGAAAATGCTTTGAATATTTTAGGGAACTAAAGAAGAATAAAAAGACAGTTGTATTTGTCAGTCACGACATGAGCGCTGTACGCGAATATTGTGACCGAGCCGTTCTGATCGAAAAAGCAAAGTTAGTCCAAGCTGGCAGTGCCGAGGAAATAGCCAAGGCATATACGAGGTTATTTGCGCCGCCGGAGAGTGAAGAAGATAGTTCCACAAAGCAGGCTTCGAAGTGGGGAGCTGGCGGACTGGACATTACAAAAGTCACAACCTCAAAGAAGCGCTACACAGAAGCAGACGAAACCGTTGACATACAGGTCACTATTGCTGCATATCGCACTTTTGAAAATGGCGTTATAGCCGGTATAACAGTTAAGAATGAAGCAGGGCAACCGGTGTGCGGCACAAACACGAAAATTATACGGATGAAGAGCGTGCCACTTACGAAAGGACAGTCGACGACCATCGTGTGGACAGTGCCAAATATCTTCAATGAAGGTCGCTTCATTATTGAGCCGGCCTTATTGGACGGCGTGACTCAAGAAGTTTCGCAATGGTGGAATGATGCAAGATCGTTCCACGTAGAGAATGAACAGAAGACCCCCTACGTGGTGGCGCCCCGGATAACGCTTGCCGTAAGGGCGCCAGGGTCATGAGACTTTTCATCGAGGCTGACTCCATTGTGCAGTCTGAGATGAGCGGTATTGGTCATATGACACTTGAGCTGATACGCATGCTCGACGCACGGCTGGCAGACGACAAATCGCTTCAGGTGATTCTCATCATTCCCTATGGCAAGAAATCATTCTTGAATAGCTACGAGTTTCAGCACGTGCGCGTGCGTTGCTTGCCACCGCCACACAAAGTTGTTAATTACATATTGGCTCGCTCCCGATTCCCTATACCGGTCAGTCTATGGTTTGGGCGGGGTGTGTACGTGTTTCCGAATTATAAGAACTGGCTAGTACCGTTCTCAAAATCCATTACCTGGGTGTATGATGTCGCTTTCCGGAAATATCCCGAAACAGTCAGATCAAGAAATAGAGTGTTCTTACAAAATAATTTAGGACGTTGGCTGCACCGAACTGATAAGGTATTGACTATATCAAAGGTGTCGGCGCGAGAGATCGGCCATTACTACCCTGACTGCAGGCGTAAACTAGTAGTTGTCTATCCTGGTATTGATCCGACAATGTACTACCCGCGTCCGAAGAGCGAAGTGGCACTTGCCCGGAAGCGATATGCATTGCCAGAGCATTACTTTTTATTCGTGGGTAATATTGAGCCGAGGAAAAACTTAGGCGTGCTACTCGAGGCGTATAAGGCATATGTCGATACAACGAAGCGTCCCAAGGCTTTCGTGCTCGTTAGTGACGGTGGTTGGAATAATGACGCTGTCCTGTCGCGTGCAGCAGCGCTGCAGGCAGCAGGCTATGTCATTATTCGCCTCCAGCATGTGCCCGATAAAGACTTACCAGTACTATATAGCGGTGCAACCGCCCTGCTGCTTCCTGCCCTGCATGAGGGTTTTGGTTTGCCACCTATCCAGGCATTGGCCAGCGGTACACCGGTTATTGTCTCGGACATCCCGATCTTTAAGGAGGTGCTCCCGCAGCAGCATACAACCTTTGTAGGCGTAGACAATGTGGCCGATATGGCAAGAGCACTGCACGAAGCTCAGGGAAAGCATTTTGCCGGATATGCCGCATTTACCTGGGAGCGTACGGTTGATTCCTTATTGCAGGCCAGTGAGAAACTATACACATAAGGTGGGTATATATGATAGGTAGTCATTCGTTCCGTTGGGCAGATTTTGAGACTCGTTGGTATAAGCGCTGGGCTGATGAATTGCGGCAAACAGAAGCTGGACGAGAGAATTACGCACTGCACGCCAATAAATTTTGGCAGAATGCAGTGATGGCACAGCTGCTATGGGAGCAGAAGCTGCTGCGGGCTGGCAAGCGGGCTATTGGGTTTGGAGTCGGTCAGGAGCGACTTCCGGCACTATTCGCCAAGTATGGTGTGCTTGTTACGGCGACCGACCAGGATTTCACCACGAAAAAAGCTGGCTTGTGGTCAGAGTATGAGTTGGCCCGAGGCACTCAGTCGCTCAACCAGCTCGGTATTTGCGAGGAACAACAGTTTGCGCAGCACGTTGAATATATGCCTGTGGATATGACGAACATACCGAAAACACTACACCACGCCTACGACTTCTTATGGTCGAATTGTGCACTTGGTCATCTCGGCTCTATCCCTGAGGGCTTGCGTTTTATTACAGAAAGTCTCGCCTGTCTGGTGCCTGGCGGCTGGGCGACACATACCACTGAGCTAAACATACTGCACGACAAGGATACAGTTACAAGTGGCAGTACGGTTATTCTTCGACTGCGGGATATCTATGAATTGCAAAAAGAGCTTATACGACGCGGCTTTCATGTAAAGCCGTTCCTGCTCACTATGGGCAAACATCCCAAGGATCGACGTATTAGCTTAGCTCCTCAATTTGGCAATGACTATTCCAAGATTCAATTCAAGGGCCACCTTGCAGCCCAAATTGTGCTCGCGATACAGAAATCGAAGCATTCTGAAGAGCAACCCAACAGCTCTACCTTTGCACCAGTGCGTACGCTCGTGGCTCGCGGTACCTATGCGAAAAATAAGTATGCCATACGGCACTATGCCAAGACTGATCCACTTATAAAAGGGTTGATTACCGGTCGTGCGCTCCAGGCGGATGCTATAGTAGTACGCCCGGTAAAAACAAAGTTGCATGTGCGCATAACAAAGGGTCTCTCCAAGACAGTTACCCTTGCCTTTCATAACACATCCCAGGCACCCTTGCTTGGTGTGGCTACTGAGCTGACGGCCAATCCGATTGTATTGGCAACCACAGAGCCACGAGACCGTTCGTCAAAATTTGTTGATGTTTCTTGGGAGTCACCAAATAGGCCTTCGATCGCACTCCGCGTGCGATCAGGAAAAGCTACAGAGGTGGTGGAATATGTAGCCCCTGGCCAGGACTTTTTGTTTGCAGTGACGTTGCACACCCATGATCTGCGACGCGGAACCTATGTCGAGCACTTTGGTTTAGTACAGGAACTCGTAGGTTGGGTCGACAAGAGTATAATAGCCATCACTATAGAGGTCGTATAAGCATGTCTGCTAGAATATATGAACATGAATAGAAAACAGGGATTATGGGACACTATATAATTTCATACGCTCAAAACAGGGAAGATATCATCTTGAGCGGTTTTTTCGACATGAGAGAAGAGGGCTTTTATGTCGATGTTGGCGCGAATGATCCGGTGGTAGACTCGGTCACCAAGTATTTTTATGATAGGGGCTGGAGGGGTATTAATGTTGAACCCCTTGACCGCCATTTCCGGCAATTGCAAACAGAGCGTCCCCGGGACATTAATCTCAAGATTGGGATAGGCGAGAAAGCAGGCTCACTCGTGCTCCGTGAGTATACGGCGGGCACGGGTCTTTCGACTTTTGCCGAGAATATGAAACAGGAGTATAGCGAGGGGAAGAACGCAGCTGCGGTAGCTTATGTGGATCACACAGTTCCCATTAAGACGCTAGCGCAGATATTCGAAGAGTGTAAACCCCCGATCATACATTTCATGAAAGTAGATGTCGAAGGTTTTGAGTATGAGGTTTTGGCTGGTAATGACTGGAAGCGCTATCGGCCGGAAGTTATTTGTATAGAGGCGAACCACATAGAGAAGCACTGGCCTAAGCTGCTCAAGTCACATGATTATGTACTCGCCTTTTTCGACGGCTTAAATGAGTATTACGTTGACAAACACAAGCCGGAGCGATTGAAGCGCTTCTCGTACGTAGACACCGTAATTTTGCAGGGCCCAGTTATCAGCCATGTCATGCTGCCCTTTATAGAGGGTCGTAAGCAGTTGCAGCAGCGGGTACAGGAGCTAGAACAAGAACTGGATATTAAGAATCAGCACTTGAGCCACCTGGAGGGCATGATCCGTGAAATCACGCCGCTCAGAAGACACATGCGCCGGCAGGCAAAGAATCGATTACGCTCACTTGACCAGCAGGCAAAGCATCGATTGAGCCGACGGGACGTGTATGCGCCACGACCCGTACCCGAAGCGAAGGATATGCTTGCTTCAGTGCACCAGGTAGATGTTGATAATTTCAAGCGGTATAATGATTCGCGCCGAAAGACTTTCGCGCTATCAGTGTATTTATTGAGCCGCAAAGCGGGCATTAGCCTTGTAAGCAGGCTATTAAAAATGGGGAACATATGAGACGTTTACTTATAGATGCGCAGGTGTTTCACACCCCCGCCTTACATAGAGGCATGGGTAAATACTCTCTCGAATTGCTTGAAGCAATCCTGCAACTGAATAGCAAAGAAACATATTGGGATAGCATCGAGCTGCTACTGTCTTCGAAAATGTCACTGACCCAAGAGGCGACAGAACTACTCGAGCGCAAAGCCCAAGGAGCCGCTCTTGTACGCTTACCGCTTAAAGAAGATATGGTGTATGATGCGCAGCCAATTATGGCGTACAACCGAAAGGTTATTGATCGACATATACAGTCTTTGTTTCAAAAGACTCCAATGGCCGAAGTAGATTTTTTTATCTTGTCGCCAATGCAAGGAGGCACCTCATGTACTTTTCCCAGTGATGAGCGAGTACACCGTTCTTTGATCTGCTGGGACCTTATTCCTTTTATGTTCCATGAGACCTATTTCAGTAATTCCATTGCTAGAATTGAAAACTTGACCAAATTGACAGAACTACTGAAGGCTGACAATTACGTCGCGATCTCCAAGACAGTGGCTAATGACCTCAGTGTGCATTTGGGGGTTGATCCCTCGCGGATTCACCATATCGATGCCGGTCCCATTAAGCACAGGATGGGTAAGGGCAAGTCTTTCCACGCGCCAAAGCCCTTTATCTTAATGCCTACGGGGAATGACCTACGGAAAAATAACCGTACGGCCATGCTCGGATTCAACGAATTTAACTTGCAGCATAATAACCGGTATAGCTTGGTTGTAACCTCGTTCTTTGATGCCGATCAAGTCAGGGAGCTCTCACGCTTAGCCGAAAACGTGATTTTTACGGGTAATATTAGCGGGAGCGAATTAGACAGTTTGTTCGAAAATTGTGAAGCGCTGCTTTTCCCGAGCGAGTATGAGGGCCTTGGCTTACCGGTGCTGGAAGCAGTGGAAAAAGGTCGCCCCATTGCCTGTTCAGATATTGCTGTTTTTCGTGAGATATCCAAAACAGCCTTTTCTCTGTTTGACCCAGCATATGGAACTTCTATCGCGAAAGCGCTAGAGAGAGCAACTCATGCCAAAATAGACACAGCCGAGTATGCCTCGATTCTGGCGAAGTACAACTGGGAGCGCGCAGCACATATGCTGCTCGGTGCCCTTAAGAATCAACAATCACGAGAAGCTGAAGGCGTGAAACCAAAGCTAGCTGTATTTACCCAAAATCCGGAATGCGATGATGCACTGGGAAAGTTAACGCAGTGTGCCCACGCAGAACTGTCACGGCGATTTGCTGTTGAATATGTGATTGAAGGCTATGCGCCGGGCAAAGTTGCCCGGCCTAATATGCTGCAGTATCTGGCTGGCAGTAAGAATACGAGCGATGGGGTGCCCCTTGATCTCGTAAACTATCAAAGTCTTGTGTATATGCTTAGTAATGATGGAAACTGCGCAAAGGCACTCTTTAGTGCACTGGCCAATCCTGGTGTGGCTATTCTATATGAGCTAGACCTTACCAAAGCATGGCGGGCCCTCCAAAGCATGGGGCTTATCGACGAAACGCGTTTGCAGGCAGAGCAAGAACTGCAGGCAATATATGGGGACGAGACAACGCAGCTACTCTGTTCGGTGCTTGCTCAGCAAAAAGCAATTGGGGTATTTAGTGCAGAGGCAAAGGAAGCGATTGTAGCTACCCTTGAGCGCATGCAGCTGTCATTGCCCGTCGAGGTGCTGCCCTTCCCGGTTACTAGTTTGGTATATACGGATATCGCACCTCAGAAAACTCCAACTATTGGTGCATATAGCCCCTGGGAGGAGGGCAGGGGGTTCAAGGAATTCTCTTTAGTCAATAGCGATAGTAGCATGGAAAGGTTGACCATTGTCCGACCTGGGCACATTATAACGCCCGAAGTCCCATGTGTTAGCGTACAGTCAGATGCGGACTTTGAAGGCGCTATAGAAAGTATTGGGTTTATGTATGGTGCCAGCCAACAGCAATTCCCGGAGGTCTACGAAGCAATGCGGTACGGCGCATTACCTGTTTTGTATGAGCATGGGGCAGATAGCCCTATAGCGCCGAACATTACACCACCTCAGGCGACAATATATGTTGCTGACGCAACCGCCTTTGACCAACAACTCTCTCGTCTGCAACCAAAAAATAAGGAGTATAAGAGTGCCTCAACAGCGGTGCAGAAGGAAATAGCTGCTGAACACTCATTCCGAATCTTTGCCAAACAGCTCGCTGCGTTGATAGAAAAGGGGCTAGGGAAAGAGCGATGAGTGCGATATTTGTAGATGTCACACAGTTATCCGTATGGCCGGGTAAGTTGACTGGTATACCTCGTGTCATGAATGAGTTGTCTCGTCGATTTTCCTCTGATGGTGCTGCCGTGCTGGTCGTCTGGAAACAAGGGGTGTTTCAAGCAATAAAATATAGCGACTTACTCGAAGAGAATCGTACGAAGTCTGTAGTAGCCGCAGCGGCTGTAGCGCCTGCTACTGTTGGCTTGAAGCGGTTGGTACATGCTGCTGAGCGGCGTTCACCCAAGCTTGGTACTGCTCGTCGACGATTACAACGTGCCTTGCGTAGCCAGCAGCCCGTCATGAGCCAGCCCGAAGGTACTCATATCCAGAAGGGTGATATATTTGTGAGCCTGTGGGGTATCTGGGGCAATCAAAGCTATATCGATGCTTTGGTGAACTTGCATACTCAAGGTGTACAGCTCGTGGAAGTTATTTACGATATGTTGCCACTGGTCACTCCTCAGTATTCCGGTCACTCCACCGCTCCCTTAGAGAATTATGCGACGACGATCTATCCACGCTGCACGCAACTATTAGCCGTTTCTGAGTGTAGTAAAAGAGATACCGACGCATGGTTACGGGCTCGACGATTGCCGGTGCCACCCATTTACGTATTTCGTTTAGGCGAGGACTTCCATTTTTCAAAGGCGGAAACCCCTAAAGATCCGACTTTTACAGCTGCCAAGATAGCCAAAAATGAATATATCCTCTGTCTCGGTACTATTGAGGCTAGAAAGAACCACACACTACTTTATTATGTATACAAGCTTGCAGCTCAGCGGGGCGTCAAGCTTCCAAAGCTGGTTCTAGTAGGACGACGGGGGTGGCTAACCGATGATATATTCACTCTCATGACCACGGACCCGGAAACGCGGAACCAGTTTGTCTTTTTGCAGAATATTAGTGACGAGGAGCTGTCTTGGCTCTTCGGACACTGCCTATTCACTATTTACCCCAGTTTTTATGAGGGCTGGGGATTGCCCATTGCCGAGAGCCTCGCCCGGGGCGTGCCCTGCATAGCTAGCAATACCAGCAGTATGCCGGAAATAGCTGGTAATCTTATTGATTACTTTAGCCCCGTATCTGCGGATGAGTGCCTGGCGGCAATAAGGCATATGTTACAGCCGAAAGCACTGGCTGCGGCAAAGCGTAAAACAAAGCAGTATACTACAACAAGCTGGGATGATACATTTAAAATCGTTAATGCACATATCAAGGAGCTTCTAGTATGAGCGAGAGTATGGAGGTGTTACACCTGAGCACGCACAATGAAGAGTGTGGCATCGCCATATATCAGCAGAATATCGTTGATGCTATGGGTAGTCAAAAAGCAATCCATAATGTTTTTTTTGATATCTCGCCCAATAAACTCAAACTCTTGAAGGGCGCTGAGCTACATGCTGCCCTAGATAAGCTATTTACCCAATTGAAGGATTTTCAGATTTTGCACATCCAAATGGAATATTCCTTCTTTGCCGATGATCAGCTGCAGCGTATCGTTGATGGAGCAAAGGCAGTAGGGGTGAAAGTGCTGTTTACCTTGCACACCCCGCCGCATGCCCGGCGAGAACACCACCAGGTGGTCCAGCGCACTCTCAACCCACACAGTTGGCTGGCTGATATACGTACCAATAGAGTTAAGAGGCGCTTTCTAGAAACCTATATCCTACCACTGTATAAGGCCGACTGTCTTATTGTGCCGAGTAAAGCGGCCATGGATAGCTTTATTGCTTATGGGGTGCCACGAGAGCTCTTGCAGGTCGTAGAATTACCGGTGCCAAAAGCAGATATCTCCTCGCGTAGCTCCGAAGTTGCAGAGAACCTACAAAAAAAGACAGGGGACGTTATTCTGTCGATGGTAGGCTTTATAGCTGACACCAAGGGAGTCATCCCGTTAATTCGCTCACTCACCTTTTTGCCGGATAACTACAAGCTGGCAATCATTGGGGGGGCACATCCCAGTGGCCAGAATGATCGATTCTATGATGAGGTCTGTGACCTTATTCAAACGCTCGGCCTGCAGAAGAGAATATATATTACCGGATATGTCACCAGCGATGCAAGACGAGATGCACTGCTGCGCGAAACTGATATATGTATATATGCCTACGATAGAGCTTACTATGATTACGTGTCTTCTGCGGCTCTTATGAACGCCGTAGCCTGCGAATTGCCTATCGTCGCCTACAAAACGCGAACCTTTGAAGAAGCAAATACAGTCGTTCCCTTTATCTCTTTCTGCCAGTCAGTAAATTACTATGAAATAGCTCGCGTAGTAAGATCTATGAACCGCAAAGAGGCGGGTGAGCTGACGAAGAAGTTCGCTGGGGTATTCACGGTGGAGAAACAAGCGAAGCGCTTTGCTGAAATATACCAGCAGCTGACGGCTTAGTGGGTTGTAATCGGCCAGTAGAGGCCGGCATCATCAAGCCAAAGTTGTCCATCGACTACCGGCCGAGCAGATAGTTGTGTGCTAACTGGGCTACTTGGTGTTTTTATGCTGAACAGAATAGTGCCCATCTGGCCCGGAGCGACGCTGGATTCTTTGAGCGCCCCTGGACGATTACAGCCATTCCAGATCCAAGAGTTATCGCAGAAGATACTTGCTTGGCTGCCGGGTATGCCGAGTCTAAGCGGTGTGCTACTTGCATTGGTCCAGGTTTGACCACTGGTATTTTTCAGGTATAACCCCAAATAGTAGGTCGTATTCGTGCTTGCATTGGTGGTATCGGCACCCACTGTGCGAGCGGCATCTTTGTATGCATTTTGACCCATATATTGCCAGGCGCTTAGGGAGCTTTGCATGGTGACAGGCCAGTACAGCCCCACGTCATTCATCCAGGTGCTACCCTCGACGACCGGCTGGAAAAATTCATTAAATGAAGTGCCGTTGGTGGCATAGGGTGCCTGCATCCAGAAGCTAAACGTACCAACCTGGCCAGGAGGTACACTCGGCTGATCAAGTGTAGCTGCTCGATTGCAGCTGATCCACGAGGTATCACAAAAAGGGCTGCTGCGATCATTTGGATTGTTTGTTCCAAGTCGTACCGGATTACTGCCGGTATTTGTCCAGGTGGTATTGCCGGTATTGAGCGCTGATAAGACGGCATAGAATCTTGAGTTGTTGGATAGCTGTGATATATTCATCTGGGTGGTTTTGGAGCTGTCTGTATAGACGGCTTGCCCAGCATACTGCCAGCGTGGCGTTGGTGGTTTGACGCCGAATTGCCAGTACAGCCCCACGTCATTCATCCAGGCACTGCCTTCAGCCAAAGGGTTGAAGTACTCATTGTAGGTTCCATAGCTACCCGGTGTCTTGATTGGGAATAGGAAAGTGCCTATTTGTCCAGGTTCTACCGAAGACTCCATTAAGGTGGCCGGGCGGTTACACATCAACCAGCCAGTAACGCAGAATTGGCTGGCTTTATCGCCTTCTGTTCCAAGTCGTACCGGATTACTGCCGGTATTTGTCCAGGTGGTATTGCCGGTATTTATAGCTTTGAGCTGTACATAGTAGGTGCTATTTGGTGCTAGAATTGTGCTATTTACGACCGTTGTTTGACCGCTATCGGTGGCGACTTGCTGACTGACTGGCGCCCATTGGTAGGTTGGTGGCCGTACGACAAAATTATAGTGCATGCCAATATCAGTCATCCATGATTTGCCTTCGGCCAACGGATCGAAGTACTCATTGTAGGTTCCATAGCTACCCGGTGTCTTCAGAGAAAATTCAAAGGTTCCAATTTGTCCGGGTGCAACACTAGCATCCTTGAGAAAGGCTGCCCGACTACAATTTGGCCAGGAGGAATCGCAGAAGCCACTCATCCTGTTGCCAGGATTCGACGTTGCAAGGAGGACCGGATTGCTCCCACTATTTGTCCACGTACTACTCCCAATATTCCGGGCAGTTACCCGAGCGTAATAGGTAGTATTTGCCGCCAACATGTCGGGAGCTATGCCAATTGAGCGATTCGGGTCAGAGTACAGCTCTTCAGAATTGACAACCCAGGAATAGGCTTGCGTCATAGCCAGCCAATAACTATCCCCTCTGAGACGGGCAAAAATAGTAAAGGTGCCGTAGCGGGTATCTATGCCGTCTATCGAGCCGAAGTCTTGCGTAATAATACCCATACGGGCACGTGGACAATCAAAGCGGTTCATAACGTAGGGAGATCCTTCGTAAGGCGCGACACCTGGATTGTAGCCATATTGTGCTGCTTGTTGAGCATATGAAGTGGCTCGGCCGTTATAGCTATAGAGGGTGTTCTTAATAAGGTTAATATCTTGTTCGCCGGCAGTAAGGTGGCGCACGCTGACGTTAGCCGCGGCATTCGGGGTATTTCGAAATACATAATCCGATTGGATGTTTTGAGCCATAAATTTTAGCTGGCGATAGAATTCATTGTCGCTTACTGGGCCCGCCGGATACGGACCACCAGCACCATTAGAAAACTGAAAGATGCCTTGCCCATTTGAGGGGTTCGTATGACTAAAATTTGTCTCACGGTAGTGTATCGCGGCAAGCATTTCCCAAGGCACACCAGTTTCATTCATTGCCTCTATATAGAAGCCTTTATTGGCATTCACACCATCGACTACAAAGCTACTGAGCGGAGTAAAGACATCACTACAATCGGTGCCTGCAGCTGCGGCTCTTTGGGACGGCGATAAACCACAAATCGATCCCAGCAGTATTAGGACGAATGAGATTGCTCCTAGGGCGGATAGTTTAATAGTTGGCAGCTTCGGGCGGATCATACGCAATTGATACCTTATTTACGTCCACGCCATGTTGTGTGAGGTAGGTGAGTGCAGCTTGCTTATAATCATGCAGCTGCTGATGGTAGGCAGCACTCTGGCTTGGATTATTAATAATCGCATAAATCGTTATGGTGTAGGTATCTTGAAGTTTTCGTATTTTAAACTCATCATTTTCTGTAATAAGCTGATAATTTTGCACTGCCCCTTGGGGTACGTTATTCGGCACCTGAATGGTTTGGCCTTCGCTTGTTGCAGGATGTGATGGCACTGCAAAGTGGGGTTCAGCATTTGGATTTCTGGTCAGCAATGGCCTATATGAGGAAGCGTGGCGATGCGCGTAATAGAATATCCCTGCGCCAACAAGTAACAGCACGAAGAGCATAGGCACCAAAATTCTAGTGCGTAAAAATTTACGTCGTATTGTTACCCTTCTAGTATTCATATTTGTGTCTTAATGATATCGCATGTATACGATATCACTTCATAAGGATTCTTACAACTTGTGGGTCGATATAACAACGGAGCAAAGTTGCTAGAATCGCATCGGTAGTAGTTTGCTTCTGACATCGTAGTGATAAATCCAAAGGTCTGGCTGATCACCAGTGGGTATGTGTACGATCTTCGCAGGATCACCATATATTTGACGCAACAGCCCGTCAGGACAGTTCCAATATGTTGCATCAACGCCGGAATGCACCACGACCAGGGCAGTTGTTGTTGGCTTGATGTTGGGTTTATACCAAGATAATCTCGTGTTGAATGTTGGTTGGGGGATGTTGCAGGCAGCGACTGAAGCAAAGTTGAGGCTATTATGGGACCAGAGGCGGAGTACAGCACCATACCAATAGCCAGTGAGCACTACTTCTACATGTTGCTGCTTGGCGACGCTCGCAACCGCAATAGGGCCTTCGCGCAAGCTGCCATTGTAGACATGGCTATGCACAATACCACGTCCACCAACTAGTAGCCCGGCAGCAATAATAACGGGAAGACCAATGAATATAAGCTGTCGTTTTTCAAAATGACGCCAGGCGAAGTAGACAATACCAACGATGAGCAATAGAGGGATGATGGTGAGATATCGTTCTTGGTAGAGGGAAGTGATCGTTTTTTGCGGTGTCTCACTGACTACCAGATCGGAAGCGACATAGGTTGCGAATGATACAACCGCCGTCAGGCCCAGGGCGGCAAATATAAATACGCGCGAGAATGTAATTCGCGAAACGAGTGCCTTGCGATTTTCGGCATAGAACGTATCCTTTAGCATATATATAACGCCGATGAGCCCTAGTGCGAATAAGAAAAAGTTTAATAGATTAAGGATTATCCCGGGCCGAATCGCCTGGCCAAAAATATTTGCACCAAACAGATCAAGTATTTGCGTCGCTGCCGTGGATAGCGAAGGACCCAGGTGGCTAAGAGGCAGAATATGAGGCTTAAAAACGCCTGCTGTGTAATATTGCACGCCGAGTAGCTTAATGAACATGCGGATAATAAAAGCACCTACAATAGCACTCACAACATAGGTAAACGAGTGGGTATACTGCGGCTGCTGCTTGCCATCCTTTTCACCGATGAACCAAAAGTAGCCGAGGGTTACAAGTAATGAGGAGCATATCGTATAGAGGAAGAAGCTATCCCCGGCAATAGTAAGCGAGAACAGGAGACCAATGATGCTGCCGGTAATAAGCTCCTTACGCGGCAAGGTATGCTTTTTGAGTAGCTTGCCGACGAAAATGGTGAATGCCAGTACGATTGGAAATTCTATGTTCCGAATAGTCGTACCAAGTACGTCATAGTTGAAGAGTTGTGAGCTTAGTAGCAGTGCGGTCAAGGATAGGCAGATCAGTGATGTCCATCGTTTTCCAAATAGCCATATGAGTAACAACGCCCAGCCAAGCACGGTCGCCACGACCAAACCAATACTGATTATAGAAAAGGTGGTGAAGTTATATGGTATGATGGCCTGCAAAATAAATAGCGGAAACTTCAGAATATTGGCATGTTGGCCTGGCAAGACAAGATCATGCGCCTTGAAATGCTGGAATAGGTACGGGTATATAACGTCGTCGGAGTTACCCGATAGGTAATAGTTGGCATACCAGGCGCTATACAAAGCCGCGATGACCAATAAGGCTAAGGACCCATATAAAGCAAACTTGGGGCGATATAGTTTACGCAGTATGGCGAGGTTCATTTGCAAGGATTATATCATGCGCAGGTGTTTGGGAAAGCTGTAACCAGATGGTATATTAATGCATAATGAGTGTCTCTGCGGTTAAAAAGTATGTACGTGCAATTGATCTACATACTGCAAAAAATCAAAAATGGGTTATGGTTGGGCTCTTCGCGCTATTATTCGTTCTTTCCTTGGTTATCCGAAAAAGTTTGATTCATTTTCAGAATCCAGACTATATGATCTTCAGCTCATGGTATGACTTTGTTAAAGCTCATGGTATCCACAGCTTTAAGGACGGGTTCTCAAACTATAATCCGCCCTACACTTATTTTTTATATATAGCGACTCTGCTACCGATTTCTAAGATCGTTGCAATCAAAGGTCTACTACTCATATTTGATGTTGTGCTTGCTATCTCGGTTTACTTGCTCGTGAGCGTCTTTCGTTCGCGGAAAGTTGCACTTACCGCAGCTCTGGCGAGTATGTTCTTGCCCACTGTTATGATAACTGGTGTCTTTTGGGGCCAGTTTGATCAACTCTACGTTGCGTTTATGCTCTTCAGTTTATGGGCTGCACTCCGGGGGAAAAGCCAGTGGGCGTGGGCTTTCTTCGGAATAGCAGTAGCCGTAAAACTGCAAGCAATCTTCCTGCTGCCGGCACTAAGCATCTTTATCTTTAAGAAGATTCGTTGGTATGATGCCATATGGGGTGTCGCTTCATTCTTGTTGCTCACCTTGCCGCCAATGTTCACTGGACGTTCACTGCACTCGCTTCTAGATATTTATCCAGCGCAAGCAAGGTTATTCAGTGGCGTATTGACCTTGAATGCACCAAATATATATCAGTGGTTCCCAAATAGTGCCTTCCAATTTTTTAATCAGATGGGTATCTATCTCACGGTTGCTGTTGTTGTCTTTGTGCTGCTCGCTAGTCTGTGGTACAAGAAGTTTTCAAATAGGGATCTGTTAGTGGTTTCCAGCCTAATGCTCTACGTCATGCCATTTGTGCTGCCGGCTATGCATGAACGATACTTTTTCCCGGCTGGAGTGTTGAGCCTGGTAGTAGCGTTTGCTTATCCGACGCGCACCTTTATAGCAATTGCCGTACTCATGCAAGTAATCACTCTCTTCTCCTATGGTCCATTCTTATTTGGAACTCTTTTGGTGCCCTTCACGTTTCTGTCGCTCGCCGTTTTAGTAATTATTTGCATGCTCACCGCCGCCTATATGGGATGGGGAGCGAAACGTCTCAATACAGAAGAATAGCCCTATTGTCCTATGGTCCAGGGCCGACTTTTCGTATAATTAGCTCTCGGTTATCTATGGCAGAGATGTCGATCCAGTTATGCCCATAGCCTCCTATGGAGCCAAGCCGTCTAGCGCCTATCAGGCTCTTCTCTGTCACAGGGGTGAAATAATACTTAGTGCCAATTTGCGGCACCACGAAGCCCTCCTTATGAAAACTGAAGTTGGTCTGGCTGTAGTCAATCGCTTTCGGACTGTACTTGGCATAGAATAAGTAATAAATGTATGGCTGGTTAATGTTGCGGTCGATCGTAATTTTTTGATACTCGTCCTGATGGGCGATTGCGTACTGGACGCCTTGTTTAATGCCATACTGGAATGGTACGGCGGCGGTTTTTATGTACGAACCATGGTATATACGCTCGTAGCCTGCAAGTGACCAAAGACAGCTAGTTACCACGAGGAGTATATAAGCACTTCGCCATTGTTTTTTTGGTATGACGCGAAAGATGTAGTATAGCGATGCGACAATGCCTACGGTGACGAGCGGAAACAGTAAGATTGCTCGATTCATGTGCTGCTCGTCTATGCTAATGGCAGCCGGTCCCGGCGCAAGCACGAGCCAGATGAGCATAAAAATAAGGAGCTTACGCGTCAGTGGCTGTTTTAGGCTTCGTCGTAGAGCGAAATCTCCCTGATATAGACGTACACCGAGTATGACGACAGCTATAAGAAGTGGAATGAGGAGAAATGTATAAAAATTGCCGACACCAGGGACATGCATCATGTCATTCTTGCTAGTTGGTCCAAAGTAAAAGTTTGGCGTAAAGTAACCAACATAGTGGGAGAACAGCTGTTGGAAAAAAGCCCAACCAGTCGCCTGAATCTTTACGGCGGCGAAACGGGAAAAATTCGATGAAGGTTGGAAGACAATAAGATAGAACAGTGGCAATACCAGTGCGCCATATGTCAAAAAATAAACGATCAGTCGACGCCACTGCTTGAAAAGGAAGAGACCACCGGAGGCAATGACAAAGATTGGCCCCAGAATTTCAGCCGATGGGTAGGAGTAGGTTAGACCAGCTGCTGCTAGGCTTGCTCCAACGAGAAAAAACCAGTAGTACCGACTTCGCGGTCGATAGACTGCGAGTGCGAACAGCCACAAGAAGAGTAGAAGGAAGAAAGGTACAACCGTCGGCGGAACTGCCCAGCGAGTGAGTGTAATATTCCAAGGAGAAGCAGCCAAAATAAAAGCGCCCAAGAGCCCAAGTTTCTTGTCCTTAGTTATTTCTACGAGCAGTAGATACAGTATTAGTACTGAAGCAATGCCAGTGAGAGCGATAGGCAATCGCACCATCTCCTCGGTCAATCCACCGAGGACTACAAAGGGGGCGGTAAGATATGTCAAGGTCACGGATGCCGAGTCACCGAACGACCCTAGAATGCGTGGCAGGAGAGTACCATGGTGATCCCTTAGCGTATGGCCGATAGAAAAGGCATCATAGCCATTTACGATTTCATCTTGACTGAGCGCCGGTGGATCAGTCGCCAAGTGGTGGAGGCGTAAATAGGCTGCAAGTAAGAGAATAATCGTTAACGTCAGAGGGACGGCGTACTGTCGAATGATGCCTAGTGGCGTTATTTTCGGCGGTGTCTTTTTATGCACCATGCCGCTTGATTGACTCGATACTGTAAAGGGGTCGATTTTGGGTTTCCGTATAAATACGGCCAATATAGCTTCCCAAAACACCAAGCATGATGAGTTGCATACCGCCAACAAGCAGTATGGCGATAACTATGAACGTCCAACCTGGTACGACTGCTTTGGAGTCGAGCACCTTTACTGCCAATGCATAGAGAATACCAAGAAAGCTCAGTGCAGATATAGTATAGCCGACACGACTAATGAGTTTTAGCGGGAAGGCTGAAAAGCTAAAAATACCATCAGCGGCAAATCGCAGCATTTTTTTCAAAGGGTAGCCTGTCTCGCCAGCATGTCGTTCATCACGGTCAAATAGTACGGCTGTTTGTTTAAAGCCAACATAGCTGACGAGGCCACGCAAGAAGCGGTTGTGCTCGCGGAATTTCTTCAATTCATCAACCACGCGGCGATCAACTAATCTGAAGTCTCCGGTATTTTTGGGAATTTTGATGTCAGCTAGCTTTTCTAAAATAATATAGAAGGCGTTGGCAGTTGTTTTCTTGAAAAACGTGTCTTTGCGGGTGCGCCGCTGTGCATAAACCACATCGTTGCCTGCTTCCCACTCATCAAGTAGTTGCAGGCTAACTGCCGGTGGGTCTTGCATGTCGCTGTCCATAATAATGGCTGCGTCGCCCTTGGCATGGTCTAATCCGGCAGTAACTGCAATTTGATGTCCATAGTTACGCGAGAAATTAATAACGACGATGCGTGAATCTTGTTTCTGCAAGGCATAGAGTTTTTCGAGTGAATCGTCCCGACTGCCATCATTCACAAAAATAAGCTCAAAGTCGTACTGTTTACTCTTTTTAACGAGCAGTTTGTCGAGCGTTTCATGAAGCAAGGCGATATTGCCTGATTCGTTGTAGATAGGAAAGATATAACTAATGAGTTGTTTCATGGTTTGAACTCCCACTGCGGAGCTTTAAGACCAAAATAAGGTTATCTACGAGTGTGCTCCGCGGAATTTTGGAGGCTCCATGAATACGATCTAGAAATATAATCGGTATTTCATGCACTCCTTTGGCATGCTTTGTGGCTCGGTGCTTTAGCTCAATGAGAAAACCATATCCTGATGCTTGGAGTTTGTCGAGCTCCAATTGGCCTAGTAATTCAGCGGAGAAAAGATTAAAGCCTCCTGTGTAGTCATGAATAGTGCTGCCGAGCAAAACTCGAGTATAAAGGTTTCCAAAGCGACTGAGCAACTTACGATTCCAAGCCCAATCAGGAGTGCCGCCACCTTTGATATAGCGGGAACCAACGACAAAGTCAGCATGTCCCGCCGCCTTAATAAATTCTGGTAGGTATTTCGGGTCATGGGACAAGTCGGCGTCCATCTGTAGAATATGGGTGAAATTTTTAGCGAGTAGTTTTTTGAAACCAGCCACATAGGCTTTCCCCAGTCCCTCTTTGGCGGTACGGTGGTATACCTCTATCGTAAATTGATCTGTACGTTCGGTTTTAGCGAGCTTCTCAGCAATATCGCCGGTACCGTCAGGTGAATTATCGTCAATAACCATGAGCATACAGCTGGCGTCGGTTTTGGCGACGGCAGCTTTGAGCTTGGCTACCAGCTTAGGCAAGTTCTTTGCCTCGTTATACGTCGGTACGGCAATTGCAAGACGAATTGCCGGCGACACCTGCTTCTTTGACATTTGTATTAATGGTAATATGTGTAGGCTCTTATGTCTAGACAAAATATCATCGTCGGCTTCTGGAAGCATAGAATCGTCCGGTTTGCGTGTGTCGGCGTCGTCAATACACTTACCGACCTAGGCATTCTGAATGTACTCGTTTTTGCGTTTGGACTAAAATTGCTCGTAGCAAACACTATCTCGGCATCTATAAGCGTTGTCATATCATATTTTTGGAACCACGCGGTTGTATTTCAACGGCAGCATAGGATGAGCATCCGACTTTTCTTGAAGTTCATCGCGGTGACCGGCCTCAGTATATTGCTCGTTCAATCCGGGGTTATCTATATCGTCGGGCATGTCATAGGCATCGATACCATAAGTCGTCTTACTGGGTTCTCAGAAACGCAGGCGCACTTCGTGCAGGTAAATGGCGCAAAAGCGATGGCTGTAGTGCTGGGCATGGCGTGGAATTTCATTCTATACCATCTAGTCGTATTTAAGCGTTCAGATACACAACAAACTGCCGAAGAGGAAACGGTATTGCCCTATTAGCGCTAAGGATTTTGCCAGTAGCTAGATTTGATGAAATAATTATTTGGCATGACCCTACTATTTATAACCCGAAAGTTCCCGCCATCTACGGGTGGTATGGAAAATTTTGCTCGTGATTTGTATGAGTCACTACGTAAGGGGCGTGACGTTCGGCTTGTAAAGTGGGGAGGGTCAAATAGATATCTACCAGTCGTGGTACCGTATCTTTTCTTCCGCGCTTGCTGGTTTCTCGCGCGAGGCGGAATCGACATCGTGCATGTACAAGACGGGTTGCTCGCTCCTCTTGGCTATGTGCTTAGCCGAATGTTTCGTAAGCCTTTTACGATAGTGCTGCATGGGCTGGACGTGACTTATAGAAGTAGGTTGTATCAAATGATCATTCCAAAATTGGTTGCCAAGGCTGATATTGTATTTTGTATCAGTCAGGCCACTGCAGATGAAGCTATAAAACGTGGGGTTGCAGCAGCCAAGACGCGGGTTATACCGCTTGGCATGACTGATGAGTATCACGCCGCGCATCAGGATGCACACATCGCACTTCGCAAGGAGCTTGGGCTAGCTGATGACGCACGGGTGCTACTCACGGTAGGGAGGCTTGTCGAGCGAAAAGGCGTGGCTTGGTTTATAGGGACAGTCATGCCGCAGCTGAGTCGCGAGCAACCATCTAGTATATATGTCGTCGTAGGCAGTGGCAGTGAAGAGGCCGCCATCAAGGAAATGATTGCAAATCATCAGTTGCAGAAGCACGTCACAGTGCTTGGTGAGGTAGCCGAAAGCAGACTTCGAACTCTATATAACGGGGCAGACGTATTCGTACAGCCCAATATAGTTGTACCCGGTGACATGGAAGGATTCGGCAGAGTGCTTTTAGAGGCTTCGCTGTGCGAGCTGCCTGTTGTGGCCGCAGGAGTTGAGGGAATACGGGATGCAATCATAGATGGGGAGAATGGTGTCCTGGTTGCTTCTGGCGATGCACAGGCATTCATAGCGAATATCGGCACCTTTTTGACTGATCGGGAAAGAGCCTACGCCTTTGGCGCGAGGAGTCGAACCTATACACTCGCACACTTTCAATGGAGGACTATAGCGAGACAGTATGTCGCAGCCTATAGCGCACTAATACACCTGAAACCTCCCCTATAAGTGTTAATTACAATAGAACAATCTGGACCACTCTGCTATTATTGTCACCATGATTGTTGTAATTATCGCCGGAGGGTCGGGCACTCGATTGTGGCCGCTCTCGACACATGAGTACCCGAAGCAGCTCTTAAAAGTAAATGGCGATGAACGCTCGCTCTTACAGAATGCATATGCCCGAGCCAAGAGACTATCTGACGATATATATATCGTACCAGAGCAGCGACTGACTAAGCATATCCAAGAGCAGTTGCCCGATTTGCCCGAGGACCACTATATTATTGAACCGGCGCTGCGAGGTACGGCCAGTTGTATTTTAGCGGCCATGACCCACGTAGCAAAACGGCATGATCCAGATGAGCCGATGGCTATCGTCTGGGCCGACCAATACATTCGCGACGTTGACGGCTATGTACATAGCTTTAAAATTGCCGAACAGACCTCGAAAGAAACTGGTCGTATTGTACTCGTTGGTATCGAACCGACATATCCTTCCACCGGCTTAGGCTATATCCGAAAGGACGAACTGCTCGATGAGCAGAACTATGTATTTAATGTACACTCCTTTACCGAGAAGCCAGTCTTAGACAAGGCCAAAGAATTCATTTCCAGCGGGAAATATCTATGGAACGCTGGTTATTTCGTTGCTTCAGTCAACACAATTGCGAAGCGATTACAGGATTATTCACCTGAATGGTATGAGCATTACCAGTCACTTAAGGCGGCAGCTGATACTCAAGAATCGTTCAATGAGGCGTATATACAGTTGCCAAGTCTGGCTATTGACTATGCCTTAAGCGAGAAAGTGCCTGATCTTTTAGTCGTTCCAGCTTCGTTTGACTGGCTGGATCTCGGGGCGTTTAAGGACCTGTACGAGGTTGCCGATCGTGACGAAAAAGGCAACTATGTAAAGGGGATAGTCGAGGTTGAAGAAGTAGCGAATGCGTTCATCGAAAATCAGGAAGAAAAACCAGTTGCTGTCATTGGGCTAGATAACGTAGTAGTAGTCAACACGCCAGCGGGTATTCTGGTGGCTCGTAAAGATCTCTCGCAGAAGGTTGGCGAAGTGAGTAAACGCTTTAAGAAAGAGGAGTCCTGACCATGAAGAGACAAGTTATTGCGTTTGACCTAGATGGAACTCTGGCGCCCAGTAAATCACCACTGCCTGATCGTATGGCAGAGGCGCTAGACAATCTCCTTGAGAAATACCATGTGTGTGTTATTTCAGGTGGGAAGTTTGGTCAGTTTGAGAAGCAATTATTAGCCAACTTGAAGGCTGATCCGGCAAAGCTTGAACGTTTGCATTTAATGCCAACCTGCGGCACTCGTTACTATAAGTTCGATCTGGCCCGAGGTGGCTGGGAAAAAGTCTATGCCGAAGATCTTACTGAAGCCGGAAAAAAGAAAATTAAGGACGCACTCATGAAGGTAGCCGAGGAGCAGGGGCTTATCGAAAAGGAAGTCTGGGGTGAGATTCTTGAAGATCGCGGTAGCCAAGTAACTTTTTCTGTGCTCGGTCAAGAGATTGTCGATCAGTTGGGCGAAGAAGGCTTGAAGCGTAAGTATGCCTGGGATCCTGATAACGCCAAAAAGAACAAAATGCGCGACCAGGTCGCTGAACTGTTGCCAGAATTTGAAGTCCGTGTCGGTGGTGTAACCTCTATTGACGTTACTAAGCCAGGTATCGATAAAGCCTATGGTATACAGAAACTTATGGATATGATGAAAATCGGTAAGCAAGATGTCTTGTTTATCGGTGATCGCATTGAAGTGGGCGGCAATGACTATCCGGTAAAATTGATGGGGATCGATACAATGCAAATTAGTGACTGGAAAGAAACAGCACTGGCCGTTGAAGCCATCACATTTGTCTCGGACTAGATAGCTTTCTCTATAAAAGCCAGCATATGCTTTCTGAAGGCCTCAGTTGAAAACGATTGAGCGCTGCTTGCAATTGCTTTGTGATCGAAGTGGTGGCCAGGAAACGCTTTGAGCGCTTCACAGAGACTATTGACAGTTTGTTGAGGGAATAATAGACCAGTCTTTCCCTCCTGAACATAATCGAGAGCTCCACCGGCCTTATAAGCAATGATAGGCGTTCCTGCCGCCAAGGCTTCAATGCCGACAATTCCGAAGTCATCGAGCAAGGGAAATAAGAATGCCGAGGCAGCACTAAACTGTTTGATAACTTCTTTTTCGGGTATGCGACCCGTGAAGGTGATGGTAGGGCCGGCCATTCGCTGCAGCCGAATCCTATCAGGGCCGTCTCCAAAGACAGTGAGCGGTAGGGCTAGTTTTGTGCAGGCTTGTACGGCGAGGTCGTTGCGTTTGTATGGGGTTAGGCGACCACCAACCAAGAAGCCATGGCGCTCATTAGTAAGTTTCGCGTGTGCAAACCGGTCGATATCGACCGGAGGGTTAATAACGACCGCATCACGCCCGTAGTACTTTTTTATCTCAGCTTGGATGTGGCTAGAGTTGGCGATCATATAATTTGGTCGCTGAGCTGCGCGGTAATCCCATTTACGCAACGGACCGATGCTGACTTTTAAACCAAGTCGCGCCAATGGGTCGAGCATACCAAAGCCAGGATGTGCCAGATATTCATCATAGCGACCCCAGTAGTAGTGGGTAGGTGCGTGGCAGTAGTTGATATGCACCGTCCCTTCAGGTACCTTGATACCCTTTGCTTCGGCGCCAGAGCTACTGAGGACTAGATCGTAGCCAGAGAAATCCAGGCGTGTAAACCACCAAATACGTAGGAATGGGATAAATTTACGGATTGCTCCTAAGTATTGCAGCCAGCCAGTTATTATTTTGCCATCAAGTTTTTTACGCCACTCCTGGCTGGCATAGCTAGTATAGATTGGTGCATCTGGGTAGAGTTTATGTAACTCGTACACCACTCGTTCGGCGCCACCGCCAACGAACCAATCGTGTACGATGGCTACCCTTAGCTTACGCGTGGCCATTAGTTTGTACCTCGACCACCAAACACGACACGAGCAGTCTTTACTAAAATAGTCAGGTCAAGCCAAAAGCTCCAGTTTTGTACATAATACAGGTCTAGCTTGCGCCGTTCTTCAAAACTGATATCGCGTCTACCAGAGACCTGTGCGAGGCCAGTGAGGCCAGTCTTTACTGCGAGAATGAGGTTTTTCTTGGCGTATTTGTCCATCTCAAATACGTCGAGTGGACGCGGTCCAACCAAGCTGATGTCGCCTCGTATGACGTTGATGAGCTGTGGTAATTCGTCGAGACTAAACTTGCGCAGGAATCGGCCGACAGGGCTAATACGTGGATCGTGCGTTAGCTGGTCCCCATTGTTTCGATATTGTTCCAAAAGATCGAGCCGCCCCATCTTAGCGAATCCTTTTTCAGGACTCATGCCGGAGTATTTTTGATGCATGCTGCGAAATTTATAGATAGGTGCCGTGTTACCAAATCGTCCTAAGCGTTTTGGCCTGTACAGGATGCTACCTCGCGGCTCGGCTAGTTTTACGGCAATAGCAATAAGCAACATTGGAATAGCAGCTAGGAATAGCAGTAAGCTGCCTATGCTGAGGTCCGTAAGGCGTTTCACGATGCGACCCCAACCGAACAAGGCCGTTTGGTGGACGTTAATGACCGGAATGCTTGACCGAAATAATTCTACCTCAAGGTTGCCGACAAAGAGTTCGGTATTGCCTGGTACGAAGCGGTAGCTAATGTGATGTTCCTGGGCATACGCAAGTATGCGCGCATTCTTGTTTTCATCGGCATATAACTCGGTTTGAATAATACCGTGTAACTCCTTGCCGTGATGCTTCAAGAATGCATCAAAAGTATGGTAGAGCGGTACCCCATCATGCCCCTTTATGCTGGCTTGACCACCTATGATGCCCATCACCTTGTATCCTGACTTATGACTTTCTGCCAACCAACCAAGCAGCTCATTCGTCATGGCTGTATTGCCTACAAGGACTACTCGAGTGAGTCCTACTTCGTAGCCGAAAAGCTTACCGCGAAGATACCGCGCCATGTTGCGAAAGATAACCAGGAATATAAAACCAAAGGCGAAACCATAAATAGGAATGAGGCGAGCAGGAAAGATCGGTTTGCTAGCTACAAAATTCCAGAAAATAACAAACAGCATGCCAATGAATGATCCGAGCAGCAATCGACCTAGCTCCTTGAAGCGGTTTTCGTAGATATTATTGTTGTATAAACCAAGTAGCCCGAAAATGAGAATCCAAAACGGGAGTACTAGCAAGAATACCCCGAGGTATGTTTTGCTATCAACGGGACCAAGATGTTGTGACGAGAGGCCAAAGGCGAGCTTTACCCGTAATACATAGGCCATTAAAAATGCGCCAACCAGTGCAAGAAAATCACCTACGATTAAGCACATGTTGTAAATAAGTGAGGCATTATTTTTCATAGCAGATATACTAGATTGTAGCACCTATGAAGACTACTGTTGTGAACAAGCTTACTACTCTTTGCTCCATCATGATTACGGTTATATTCGTACTCCTGCCGTTCCATGCCGTACTGACCGTGTGGGCCGGGAGTAATTTTGGCCACTACCAGTTATTTCGACTGTGGATTGAAGCATTGCTCCTGGTGGTAACACCGCTCACTGCCATAACAATATATGGTACTACCGGACTGCGTAAGCTATGGCGTCACGATACGCTAGTATGGCTCTGCGTTGCCTATATAGGCTGGCAACTCATCATGGGGTTGGTGGCCCTACGTGCCGGGTGGGTGAACCATACGGCATTGCTTGATGGCTGGGCGACCGATATTAGGTTCATCGCATTTTTAGTAGTAGCATGGGCAATCGCATCACAGCGCCGCTGGCTTGCGATCCGTTGGCGAGAGTTGCTACTTTTACCGGCACTGCTGGCAACGGGCTTTGGCTTGTTGCAGGCGCTTATGCTGCACGCAGATGTCTTACGACACGCCGGGTATGGTCCGAAAACTATTACGCCGTTCGAAACGGTTGACCAAAAATTGGCGTATGTTCGAGTGCAATCTACATTACGAGGACCGAATCCTTTTGGCGCTTACCTGGTAATTGTTATAACCGCCCTCGCCACCCTAATACTGAGCAAGCTTCGGCGGGCTCGACGTATGCTTCTAGTTCTATCACTACTAGCAGCGGGCTTGGTGCTGGGTGCTACATATTCCCGCAGTGCTTATATAGGAACCGTCTTCGCTGTTGCTGCTGTGGCTTGGCTATCGTTGCGTAGTCCTCGAGCAAAGCAGTATGCATTAATTGCGGCAAGCGTCTGCATACTATTGGTTGGCTCAGCATTTCTTGCTCTGCGTCATAACAGTCAATTTGAGAATACGTTTTTTCATACCGATGAGCATTCCAAGTCCGCGCATAGCTCTAATCAAGTCCGCGCCTCAGCTTTAAAGCAAGGCATACAGGACGTGCTCCACCAACCACTTGGTCGTGGCGCTGGCTCAGCTGGACCGGCTTCAGCTCACAATGATCATCCTGCGCGCATCGCTGAAAATTATTATTTGCAAGTTGGTCAGGAGAGCGGCTGGCTAGGCTTGGGTCTCTTTCTGGCCATAAATATACTGGTGGCTATACGCCTCTGGCAGCGCCGAGGTGAACCGCTTGCGATTATGCTATTGGCTAGTTTTGTAGGGCTCAGTTTTGTTAACCTATTATCACATGCTTGGACGGACGATACGCTCGGGATGCTATGGTGGGGCCTTGCAGGTATCTCGCTCAGCCTGCCACTTGCCAGTGGCGCTAAACACCAGAAAAGGGAGCAAGCATGAGCCTACTAAGGAGGCATATGGTCCAGTTTTTGGAATATATGGTTGGGGGAGCAAGCTATTTTTGGTCAGGCTATCTCGTCTTTGCAGCTTGCTACAGCGGTCTGCATTGGAACTGGTTACGAGCTAAGTTGCTTGCCGATATTGTCGGTTGGACGCTCAACTATCTTATTCAGCGTTACTGGGCATTTGCAAACCCAGCCTTACGTAGTAAGGAGCGGAGTACGGTGACTAAGTATAGCGTGCTGACAGTAGCTAATTTAGGCATCGACTACCTTATCATTTGGAGCTTACAGCTTGTTGGTATCTCACCTTACGTTGGCTTTTTCATATCGGCTGGTTTCTTCACGGTCTGGAATTACCTATGGTATCGTTTCTGGGTCTTTTATGGTAAATGGAGTGGGGATGCCAAGGAGGTAGCATGAGCGACACAGTACGCCCAACAAAAAAACAGCGTGAGCTGCTGACCTATATCGAGCAGTTTATTGGGGAGCATGGGTATAGCCCAAGCTACCGCGAGATAATGACCGGGCTAAATTACACCTCGGTTGCCACTGTCGCACTACATATTAATAATCTAATTAGACGCGGCCACTTGCGTAAACGAGATCATTCGGCGCGTTCGCTAGAGGTGATCTCTCCCAGTGAGTCAACCAGAGTAACAAGTAACATAATTAAGCCTGGTGAAGAAAAATGGCTCGTGGAAAAAGTAGAGCACCTATTTGCGGAATTGGAGCAGGCTGGAGATATCGTTCAAGAGCATCTGGATCAGTTATATGTATTGGTCGGTGCCCTGAAGGTATTAGGCCTAGATGGAGCCGCGCAAAGCTTCATTCCGCGCCTGGCAGCTTTAAAACAGCGTTTACCTGGCCAGGACCAGTAGCGTTATGTAGGCAAAACTACACCACGTATATAGCGTGTCAACATGCTACTATGCGTAGTACTTAACAATAGAAATTTGCTGGAAGTAGGTGAGAATCCTACACTGTGCCGCAACGGTAAATGGGTGCCATCCCAATAAAGTCCGATACAGCAACTAACCAATGTTCCCGAGCAGGACAAGGTGGGTTGCCCCTACACCTGCTCGAAACGAAAAACGAGCAGGTATTTTTTATGGTAGCGGGGGTAATGGAGAAGCATTTGCCAACTGAGCAGATTGCTGAAGTTGACTCAATAGCTAGCGAGAGAGATCGTCTTCGCCTGTGGGAGGAAGTAGCCTTAAGTCTAGGTGATGCGTCCCTGCTACTGGAATCTCAATCAGCCTCCTCTGAATCGCCAGACTCCCTGACTGTGCTGGAACACTCAGAAGACATCGAGGTTGAACAGCCGATACCTGAAATCGATCGACCGACACTGGAATATCGGCTGGGCAATATGGCTATTGAGGCCGTTGGTGTTATCCGAGCTGATAGCTTGCCCGGTGAAGACGCTACGCGTCAGCGCTACAATGCGTTTTTGGATAGCATAAAGGGTTCACCCGATATGCCCGATACGGTACACCGTTCGTCGCTTGACCTGCTCCGAGTCGCTGCTTCTGGCGGTGAGGCTGGTTTAGAGGCTTTTAAAGCATTGCTTGTTGATGCACAAACCCATGTCTACGAAGTATATGGAGGAGTTGGCGAAGGTATGTCTGTCCAAATGGATCTAGATGAGAATGGACATGCACAATGGGCGGGACAAACTACGGAAGATCGCCAGTATCACGTACTTACGGCTTATGCTAATCAAGCGTCAAGTTTACGCAAGGCAGTGCACGCTGAAGGTTTGAATGGTTTCCGCGTAGAAGACCTGAACAGTGAAGGTTTATTAGAAGGAAAGATAGTATTTGATTTTTCTGCAATGTCTAGTGAGGCTACGCAGAAGGAACTATCCGAATGGGGATTTTTTCTCAACTCCATCGCATGCAGTATTCGGGGTACTCGTTTTATTGATAGTAGATGTGAGGTGAGTTCTGTATTTGTGGCAGGCGTCGATCAACGACAGGTCGTACCTCGGCCTAGCGAAACAGATGTTCAGGAAATCGCGCGTCAAGAGCGTGCGCTTCAGCTACGGTTCGATCTGAAAGTTCTCCGTAAGATGTATGTGCTCTTTGGCGTCGAAAACGCAACAAACATGGGCGCTACCGAAATTTTAGCTACACCATTGATTGCTCCTGATACACTCGATGTATTGGACATGGTCATGCTGTACGATATGCTCGCCGCAGAAGAAGTAGAGGATGAGGCAAAAACGTTCTTTGGTTCGGCTGCCCTCTGGCAGACGCTAGGATCACCCGAGCAGCTAACTCGTAAGCATTATGAACAGCATATGCAACAGCGTGAAGAGCGTCAGTTCAAATATGACGTACTATGCGAAGAAATTGTCCGCGAACAGGTTCGCCGCCAAGCTATAGCGCAGACTCCACGTGAGGCAGTAGAGCTTAAGCGGCGCGTAGTGCTTGACCTCACCGTAGAACATGCAGCCCGTGATTCTAGCATCGATGCTTTTCGTTTCGGTCGCCTAGCGGGTAGTCTTATCGAGGTGGCTCGTCAAAAGTATGCCCAAGGGGATATTGATGGCGGCGACAAACTGGTGGATGAGGCAAAAACAAAGGCTGTTGATCCTTCTTGCCCGCCAGGAGAACGCAATAAAACGTTAGAGGGGAATGAAGAGGACAAAAAGCCTGAGTCCGATTCAAAAACAGGGATAATTAGGTGTATAAAGTGTCGTAAGAACGTCAATAAGAAGGATGTCGTCAAGTCTGACTGTTGGGAGTGCCCGAAATGTGGTCACAAAGTTGATATATGTTCGGGTGAGACCCTACGAGAGGGGCAAGATTCCAGCTCTGACGTAGCACCCAGGCCGAAGAAGGTTACTATCAAGCCATTTGATTTCAGCAAGAGCTAGAGAAAGACCGGGATGGGCTACGCGCTTGTTTGACTTGACAAACATAAGCAATTTTTGCTATCATCCGTTATACCTTCTGCGGCATAGCCGCTGAGAGACAAACATGTGGAGAAATAAACAAAAAATGAAGCAGCTTATTTAGCTTTTTGTCTAGTACTGTTTCTTGGGAGTCGAAAAATGTCCGTCAAAATAAAGATTATTGCGTCACATCCGACGAGAGTTCCAGTAGTGGTCCGTAAGCCAGTATGGCGAGAATTTCTTAATTATTAGATCTCTATGATTTGTGTTTGCTAGCAATCTGAGCGTCAATAATTTTGCTAAACTCTTGTACGCTATAGCCAGGTTGAATCTTTTTGCCATCTAGGAAGAAGGTGGGAGTAGATTCATCATTGCCAGTTTTGAGGAAAGCAGCAATGTCGGCGTTGATCACATCGTTCACTTTTGAGCTAGCGGCGTCTTGCTTGAACTTATTGACATCTAAACCAAGCTGGCCAGCATATTGCGCAAAGGCATTTTCAGGAGTGCTACTCTGGGCCCAGCTATTCTGGTTTTCATAAAGCATGTCATGCATTTGCCAGAACTTACCTTGCATGTCGGCTGCCTCTGCAGCGCGCGCAGCAGCGAAGGCATTCTGGTGTACTTGTAGGAGGGGCAGGTTTCGGAATTGGAAGTGAATCTGGGTGTTGTACTTCTCCTGGACGGCTTTGACGATTGGATAGAATTGACCACAGTAAGGGCACTGATAATCACCATACTCTACTAGGGTAATGCCGGTGTTACCCTCACCCTCGACATGATTTGTCGCCATGCTACTACTACTGCTTGGCGCATTAGCCTTGTGGTTATTGAATAATAATATCCCACCAAAAATAACGATAATGACGGCAATGATTGCCCAAAATGATTTGCTCATACCTGCTAGTATACAATGTCTAGCGTCCAGGGCTAGATCTATTCTTAAGCTATTCTCTAGTGTGCTACCATTACTAGTAGACCTAAAACGAATATAAAACACCGTGAAACAAAAAAAGAGCACTGCAGCAACGCGGCCAAGTGGACCGAGATTGCAACACGCAAAACGGGCAATTAAGGCGCGCCGGCCATTACACAAGCGCATTCTGTTACATCCGTTCACTGTAATGATATTGCTCTGCGCCGGGGTATTAATTATTGGAGCAACTATTCGTAGCTTTGCCGTTTCGTATACCGTAACTGCCACCGTAACAGCCCAAATTCCAAGCCAGCCAGCCATTATTAATGAGCCGGCCCCGCAGCAACATTTTACAAACGCCCAAGCAGCAGTGAGTGGTACTTGTCCACCCCATACTTATGTGAAGTTGTTTCGTAATACTGTATTCAGCGGCATTTCTCAGTGCCCTTCTGGTTCGTTTCAAATCCAGACAAGCTTATCGCCCGGGGCGAACCAGCTGAGTGTTCAAGTATATAACACTACTGATCAAGCCGGCCCCGCGAGTAGTCCTATGACGGTGCACTATGATCAGACACAGGCACTAGCACCGGCAGCGCCTAGTAGTGTACCAACTACTATATGGGTAGCTAATTTGGATAGTAGGCCTTATACGGGCAGTACCGTTCAACGTATGAGCGAGAACCCTACCATAGTCGGTTGGGCACCGCCGTGGTCGATAGTAACGCTCACCTTTCATTCGAACCCACTGACCTGCCTTACACAAGCCGATGAGATGGGTCGTTGGAGTTGTACATTACAGCAGGCACTAGCACCTGGATTACATCATGTTGACGGCGTGGCAGTCACACCCAGTGGTCAGCGTTTGACTTTTCCCGGTTTTGAAATCAATGTGCAGGCTAGCTTGCCTAGCCAGCTAGTACCTACGTCATCGTCCCCCCTGATCGTGAGGGCTGAATATCATTATCAAGTACGACTTAGTACGCAGCCTAGTGAGCTTTTGGTTACGCTTGCCGGAGGCACAGAACCATTCACCATTCATACAGATTGGGGAGATGGTACCACCACCACGGAAAGGCGCATGGATGACGCACCATTTACGGTGAGTCATAGCTATTCAACTCCGGCAGAAGCGAATAAAGATTTTGTCGTGTTGGTTCATGCCACTGACGCACAGGGTCAGTCAGCACTTATGCAATTGAGTGTCGTTGTAAAAGGTACTGGCCTGGCATTAGTCGCGAGCAGTACAACATTCGACCAGCTACTGAATGATATGCGTCATTGGATATGGGTAATTTGGCCAGCATATATGATCGTAGTATTGATGGCTATAGGCTACTATTTAGGAGAGCGTGAGGAGTATCAGCATCTAATAGCGAAGAAGCAAGCCCGAGTGACGAATAAAATAAAGCGAGCCACGTGATGCAAATCACATCGCTCGCCTTTGAAATATATGCCAGTGATGGCGTAAGATAGGTTCTATATGATTATAAGCATAGGTGCTTTAGCTCTTATTATCTTGGGACTTTTTGCGCTGGCACTCCAGCGCTTTTATAGCTCCGTTCCCGTCAAAGAATTGAAGCGGCTCGCGGCTCGCGGTGATGCCTTAGCTGAAGCCTTGTACCGACCAGTTGCATATGGTCCGAGCATGCGATTGTTGCTTTGGGTAGTGTTTGGTTTAAGCACCGCTGGTGGCATCCTTCTGCTGCGTAACCTACCTGGTGTGGTGGCGTACGGACTCGCTGCCTTCACCTTAGCGGCGGCAATTGTTGTACAATCGCTTCGCCTTACCGTCCGGAGCGCTCGTTTTGCGGTGCAGACGGCTCCGGTAGTCAACTGGATAATGACTTATTTGCATGCGCCTTTCGACCTGCTCGTTAACCTTATGGGGCGTTTCCGGAAGCACGCAGTACATAGCGGTTTATATGAGAAGGAAGATCTCATTGCTCTGTTGCATCAACAGCTAGAACAACCTGACAATCGTATTGCAAAGCACGATTTAGAGCTCGTTGCTCGGGCAGCTCAATTTGATGATTTGCAAGCCGCAGATGTAGTTATCCCCATGTCTCGCGTAAAATTGGTACATTTGAATGATCATATTGGGCCGGTGCTGCTTGGAGAGCTGCATAACAGCGGCCAGAATAGTTTCTTGGTATACGATGAGAGTCCTGAGCACGTCGTAGGTACATTATTCCTTCGTGATGCCGTGGCTGCCAAAGAGGGTGGCCGGGTGGCTGAGCTCATGCATCCACGACTTTGCTTTGTCCACGAGGACTTTAGCCTTCGTCAAGTACTGCAGGCCTTTGCAAAAACAGGTCAGTTTATCGTTGTGGTGATTAACGCGTTCGAAGAGCCGGTTGGAGTGATTACTCTGCAGCATCTACTAGAGCAGCTTATCGGCGAACATAACAATGACGATTTTGACGCTTTTGAAGATCGTGGTGCGGTCGCAGCCTTTCGTCCTCAACTAGCAGAAGAGGTTATACCTACCGATGAGTTGCCCCAAGAAAGCGAAGAGCCTTCCACTGAATCAACAGAGGTGGTAGAATCAGACTAATGAAATCCTGTACGTCGAATATGAATCTCTGGGTCGGCAGCTGCACTTTGTAAGGCGAGTGTGGTATCTGTGTAACACGACCCTCCCTAAGCCTCCCCTACTAAATTAAGGAGATAGCATGCGCGTTTTAAGTAGAGAATTACATACACAGCTTGGCCAACAAGTGGCTATTCAGGGTTGGCTCCACAAAAAAAGACTATTAGGTGGTCTTACATTTATTAACGTCCGCGACCGTTCGGGCCTAACACAGGTAGTTATCAAAGATAAATCTGAGGTTGAGAAGCTACGCGGGCTGCAGACTGGGACTGTTCTGGAGGTTCGAGGTACGGTAGCGGACGAGCCACGCGCTCCGGGCAACGTGGAGATTCATGACGCAGTCGTTACAGTAATGGTGCCAGTTATCGAAGAGCCACCAGTGGAAATCGATAAGCCACTCTCGCATAAGTCCGAGAACTTGGATACTCTTTTTGACAACCGCGTTGTGGGTTTACGCAACTTGCAGGAGCAGAAGATCTTTCGTATTCGCAGCGAACTGACACGTTATATACGCGAGTTTTTACATAAGCAAGATTTTGTCGAGATTAATACACCTAAGTTGGTTGCTGGTGCGGCTGAGGGTGGTGCTGAAGTATTCAAGACTGACTACTTTGGGCAGGAAGCCACCTTGGCCCAGAGCCCGCAACTTTATAAGCAGATTATGGTTGGCGTATTCGAACGTGTATTTGAGATTGCACCAGCCTTCCGAGCGGAGCTGTCTGCCACTACTCGCCATGTATCCGAAGTGACGATGCTAGATGTGGAAATGGGCTTCATTGAAGGCCATGAAGATATTCTGAACCTCTTGCAGGATATGGTTTTTGATGTATTGACACGCGTATACCAGGAACACGGTGAAGAGCTAAAAAGTCTACAAGCGCCCGAGCTGGTGCTAAAACCGCAATTTCCGCGCTATACTATGGCCGCAATCCATAAGCTATACCAAGAGGCAACTGGCAAGGATATGTCCCAGGAAATTGACCTTACTCCAGATGAGGAGAAGTGGATTTGTGAGTATAGCAAGCAGCACGACGGATGTGAGGCAGTGTTTGCTACTGGGTTGCCCGAAAGCAAAATGAAGTTCTATCACATGAAGGGTGATGACGGCACGGCGAGAAGCGCCGACCTGCTATTTCGCGGCATTGAGATCTCTACCGTCCCGCAGCGTGAACATCGTCATGAAACGCTTATCGAACAAATGAAGGCTGCAGCTGTAGACCCTAACCACCCTGGTTTCAGCCATTACTTGCTGGCCTTTAAACATGGCTTGCCAGCCCATGGTGGCTTCGGCTTCGGTATCGACCGCCTCACCGAAAAGACGATCGGGCTCAACAACGTCAAGGAAGCCATCCTTTTCCCTCGTGACATCAATCGCTTGACCCCATAATCTAAATAATTTACTGCCTGTCTTTCGTAGCTTGAGATCGTCAAAGTTGGAAGCTACAGAGCTCCTGCTAAGCATACTGCATCATAACTTTTGTATAAACAGTCGGTTTTTAGCGCTATAGTTGCAGTCATTTCTGATAGGGCTGGGACCTTACCTATCCCATTGGGGTATACTAAACCTATGGTCTGGACGAGCCAATGTCTCGACTATTTTTCACCAGCACCTCAAAGCACATGAAAGGAGCCTTCATTGAGTAGTCAAACACCTAATATGGCTCTAACTGCCAAACTGAACAAATATGCTTTTCGTCAGATCTCGATGCTTACAGTCCAGTTTTTACTCGGCATGGCGGCCAGTTTTATAGGAACTGATGCAAAAGGAGCTACCAAGGTTGTTGGAGCTACTGTAGTTGCTCTACATATTGCTGTGGCTATTGGGCTCGTCATTGTGGCGGGCTTGCTAGTAAGGACTGCCGAGAAAGTGAGTGAAACGGCTAAACGCGTAGCATTTTTCGGGGTAGGCATAATTATTGCCACCTTTGTAGCTGGAGTGCTGAGCCTAAAGACCGGCAGTAATTGGTGGTCATATGCTATGTCCGTGGGATTCATGGCTGCCATACTGCTTTATGGCAAGCTATATGTTGACAGCAGAAGTGTTATCCGGTGAATCGGGGTGGGCTACTCCGTGTGAACCTTAGTTACGAGTCCCGCACGCGAAATCCTCTGAGCTTCAAAAGTGTTTATAGTTCAATGACGGCAATGATCAGTCATTTTTTAGCTATGTTAATCTCGAAATTTTGATATTCTTGGAATAGAAACTAGGCGTCCTTACTATGAGTAGCCAGAAAGATCCACGAGTAGACCAGTATATTGATACTCTGCCAGACTGGCAGCAGATTGTTTGTCGGCAAGTACGTAGTATCGTACATAAAGCAGACCCGCAGGTTGCTGAGACTATCAAGCGCACCAATCGACCCTACTTTACCTTGAACGGCAATATCTGCGCCCTGCTCGCTACTAACGATCACGTCAATATTTTCATTTATGATCCCATTGCACCTGACCCTGAGGGTATTATTAACCAAGGTCAGGGTAATGTAACAGCGAGGGCTATCCAAGCTTACAAAGGCGATAATCTTAACGAGCGCGCGCTTTTGAATCTCTTTAAGGCTGTAATCGCTAATAATAGGGCTGGTGGCTGGCGCAAACTAAAAGATGGCTAGTCTATGCGTGAATAGTGAAGCTCAACAGCCCATACTTTTTTCTAGGGTCGGGGAGCTACATAGCAGGTTTATTGTCCAAGCTAAACCAGATATACCAGCAGGCAATAGATTCATATGGGTGCCAATGGTTCTTTTTAGCTAGGCTCCGCATGGTGCTTGAATCAGGTTGTTTTTTGAGTTCGTATAGCTTCTGGATTCCGTTTTTTATTCCTAGGTCGCCTACAGGTAGTATGTCTAGACGCCCCATACAGAACATAAGAAACATATGGGCCGTCCACTCCCCAATACCCTTTACGGCGGTTAATTCATGAATAATCTCCTCGTTGCTTAATGTGTCGAGGTGATCAAACATAACCTTACCGTCGATGATATGTTGAGCTAGGTCCCGAACGTAAGCCGCTTTACCGCGGCTGAGTCCAGCACTTCGTAGCTGATCGATATCTTTTGTAAGAATAGCCTCGGGCGCTGGGAGTGCCTTATTTTCAAAGAGGGCGCAGAAGCGTCGTTCAATAGTGTCAGCGGCTTTTACGCTCAGCTGCTGGCTAATGATGCTCCTCACTAGCGCTTGGTAGTAGTTTTTGTGCGGTCGCATGGTAGTGACTCCAGCTCTCGCAATGATTGGAGTCAGCACTGGATCGTACCTACTCAAGTGGGCAGCAGCTTCGTCGTAGATGGACATACTCTTATTGTACGCAAAAATCTGTAAGAAAAGTTAATAGCAAATACAGAACGCGTACATATACTTAACGTTTATGATTACTATGCCGCCTCCAAATCAACCAACAACTACAGCGACACAGTCCCAAGGTGTTGCACCCCTAAGCGAGCAGACGCTTAGTCAAGATAGTACACAGCAAGTTATCAAACAGCTCATACTCCAGCAACTTGTTGACGGCTCCATAAAAGCCGATGAAGCAGAGGGCGTTACAACTGGGGTGCGGATCATGGACTTGCAAGATGAACACCTTATCGTCGACCACAATCAGAACACTGAGCAGTTTGCTGCCAGCATTAACAAGCTGCCAGTCGCGTTCCTGCTCCTACAAGACCTTCGTGCGCATACTCTCCACATGAATCAGACTATGACATGGCTCCCGAGTGATGTCCGCGGCGGCTACGGTGTGTATGACCAACCAGGCGCACCTACTTCGGCCAGCTTTCAGGATGTGTTATTTGATATGTTAAATCACTCCGGGAATACGGCAGTACGGGTTATGGTGAATTATGCGCTTGGCGGCGCAGCAAACGTTAACGCTAGATGGACGCACTACCCACAGTTGAGCCATACGTATTTGCAGCCGCTCGATGCCAATCGTTTTTATTTGGGTAACTCTACTCCGCATGATTCGCTGTGGACAATGGAGCAACTCATGAGCAAGAAAGATGAAGACCAATATAGTGCGTTTATGAAGCATGCCATGGCCACGAATATTTTCACCACATATGGAGTGCGTAGCCAGTTAGCCGATAATGATTGGATCATACTGGTCAACAAAGTAGGTATTCTAAATGATCCGAGCGGGGACAATCGCCATGATGTCGGTATTATCTATAACACGAAGGATCACAGATCGTATGGCTATTCATTCATGACTACCTCGCCTGAAGCAACTACTGCAGCTACCCCTCAGGCAGAGAAATCTCTAATGGATATGGGACGATACTTGTTGCGCTTTGCGGGTGATAAGCCTCAGCAGGTAATGCGACCTCTTACTGCCCTGAGACAAGGGGTGAAGGCGGAGCAAAAAGTACTATATTAGTAGTTCTGCACTATAAAGTTGGGCCTCATTTCTGTTAGACTAAAGCCAGATAAGGAAAACGTTATGGTCGACGATGAAGCGTCCAGCACCGAACAAAAAGAGCCTCAGCAAAAACAGCACGATCAGCACAATTTGGCTGCCTCTAGCTCAGAGTCACGCAAAAGTGAAGAGGAAGCTGTAGTCGAGCAAAACTCTGCCGGCACGGGCCTGCACCGCAGACTATGGGTGGACATACGTTCTCACAAGAGGATTTCTATCCCTGTTGCCGTTATTCTGGTTATGGCTATACTGCTGGCGATTCCGTTTAGTCGTTATGCCTTGGCGGCTCTATTGATTCGTAAAGATTTTTCAGTAGTGATAATTGACTCGCAGACGAATAAGCCTGTTTCGAGCGCAACCTTAACACTGGCAGGTAAAACGGCTACTACGGATAATGCAGGTACAGCTAAAATCAATACCAAGGTTGGTACGGCGAAGTTGATGGTTTTTAAGAAGTACTATCATACTGCCGACCAGAGTGTGTTTGTCCCCATTGGTAAGCAGAAGCAGCCCTTACAAGTACGGCTCGTGGCAACTGGCCGGCAGGTACCAATTGTCGTGACGAACAAGATTAGCGGCAAGCCAGTTGCCAACGCGACCATTTCAGCTCAGGGGACTGAAGCAAAAACCGACAAAAAAGGCGAAGTAACCATTGTCTTGCCTGCCGATAAGACCACAATTTCGGCTCAGGTGAGCAGTAGTGGCTACAATGCAACGACAGTTGAGATCAAGGTGACCGCCGGTGTCGATCCCGCAAATACTTTTCAGATTACGCCAGCTGGCAAAATTTATTTCTTATCAAACCTGAGTGGTAATCTGGATGTAGTAAAAACTAATCTGGATGGCACTGACCGTTATACTGTTTTGGCCGGTACCGGCAAAGAAGACAAGCCTAGCACTGTACTGCTCGCTTCTCGTGACTGGAAGTATGTCGCATTGTTATCTAAGCGTGATGGTGGTGATAATGCAAAGCTATTTCTCATTGACACGAGCAATGACCAACTAATCACTATGGATGAGGGTGATGCCACGTTCTCTCCGCTTGGGTGGAGCGGCGACCGGTTTGTTTATAGCTTGAGTCGCACTAAGGTTGATCCATGGCAGCCAAAGCGTGGCGCACTTAAAAGCTACGATGCATCCAGCAAAAAACTTACGCTTTTGGACGAAACGAATGCTACTGGCGACCAGTCAAATTTCGTAGCTGAGAATATTATTGACACATATATCTTCAATCAAGAAATCGTGTACCTAAAAACTTGGAATGGCGTCTCAGGGCTTCTTAATGGTAAGCAGGCCACCATTAATAGCATCCAGTCCGATGGCAGCCAGCAGAAAGTCGTCAAAGCCTACGACTTGTCGTCTACTGCCTATTTCGACATTCAGAGCCGGCCGGCCGATCTTAACGAAATTTATATTCGTACTCAAAGTGGAGTTGATGCAGCTCAACACGATGAATATAAAGACGGTAAGGTGATCGCTGCCAACGACATTACCGACGATCAGTATCGCAATAATACATACCCGACCTACATCGTCTCGCCATCAGGAAGCAAGACCTTCTGGACGGATTATCGTGACGGCAAAAACGTCTTCTTTGTAGGGGATGGACAAGGGACAAATGGCAAGCAACTCGTCGGATCCTCGGCTGATTATGCTGCATATGGCTGGTACTCCGATGACTATGTATTAGTGACTGTAAAAGGTAGCGAGATGCGTATTATGCCAGCTTCTGGATTGCTTGGGGGTGTAGATGCAGCTCAGAAAATTAGTGATTACTATAAGCCCAACTACAACCTTCGTGGCTACGGTTACGGCTACGGAGGCTAAATAGTGGCGAACTCGTCACCGCTAGATCCTGAGCATGAAGATTCAGGAGACCAAGTGTTACCGCTGGATGACGACCGAACCGCTGCCGCTGTGGATGACATTGTGGCTCATGAGGCTGATGAAGTATTAGAGGCTGAAGACGCCGCAGTCAGGCATGTTATTGAAGCACCTAAGCGAGGCTTTTGGGGTAGTATTGGGTGTTTTTTCGGATGGTTCTTTATGACTAGTAGAGGTCGCTGGCTGACCTTTTGGTTAGTTGTTCTGGCCAGCGCCACAATTGTCACTATTCCTACGGCACGGTATTGGGTATTAAACACGGCTGGCGTGCGTGCTAGTGCGTCAGTTATGGTGGTGGACGAGCTAACGCAGTTGCCGCTCAAAAACGTACAAGTTACTATAGAGGGCCGCAGCCAACAAACCACAGTAGGCGGGACGGTGAACTTTACAAAATTACGCTTAGGCAAGACGATGTTTACTGTTGCTCAACCAGGCTTTGCTGACGTGCAACAACAGATTACTGTTGGCTGGGGTAGCAACCCGCAGGGGACTATTTCTCTCAAGGCTACTGGTGCACGCTATACCATTCAAGTACATGACTATATCTCCGATAAACCCCTGGCCGGGGTTCTAGCAACCAGTGGTGATGCTACCGCACTTTCCGATCAGAACGGTAAAATCATACTGACTTTGGAGCATTTAGCCGATTCCACTACGCCAATTAGTTTGAGTAAAGACGGCTATCGCATCGAGAAGGTTACATTGAAACCAGCCAACCAAACGACTACTGTCGCTTTGGTCCTGGCCCGCAAGGCGGTGTTCATAAATAAAGCCAGCGGTAAATACGATGTGTATAGGAGTGACGTCGATGGTGCGAATCGGGAGCTTTTGTTAGCTGCTACTGGAAACGAAAGTGGTACGAGTAGTCTAGTGACTAGCCAAGATGGTACGCATGCCGCACTCGTCTCAACTCGTGACAACCAGCACGACGCCAATGGCCAACTACTCAGTGCCCTGACGCTACTAGATGTTACTAACAGTATCGCCGTTACGCTTGGACATGCCGACGAAATACAGCTACTTGACTGGATTGGTACGCGCCTCATCTTTAAGCAAATAAATAATGATTCCGGCACTTCCGCTTTGAATCGATACAGCATCATCAGCTATGATTATGCCAGCAACAGTCGTGTGCAGTTGGCCGCTGCACCGAAACTAAGTGCGGTGTTCAGTGCACAAGGGGTTATATACTATGCGATTGCCGCGGATGAGAACAACGGCTCCCTAAAGCCTGGTTTGTACAAGATAAATCCAGACGGTAACAGCGGGCAAATTGTGTATGACCAAGAGGTATTGAACGGACTCAGGACAGATTACAATACCCTGTCGCTGCAAACGACAAGTGGATGGATCGCCTACAGCCTTAGCGGTGGAGGGCATAGTACTATCAGCGGCCCGGCTAGCTTCACGAATCGGCTGTATATCGACAGAGCGGACAATACACAGAGCCTATGGGTTAGCCAAGCTGTACTGCTAGACTATGATGTTACAGCAGCTAAGGATACGACCCTACAAAATCAGAGCGGCCTGACTTATCCCTTGCACTGGCTGACAGACGATGCTGTCATGTACCGTATCGTTACAAGTACAGAGACCGCTGATTATGTAGCTGCCTTGTCTGGCGGTACGCCACATAAAATCGCTGATGTTGCCAATACCAATGGCTTCACCTATGCTCAGTAGTACGATATGCTGATGCTCATGCAGCAAGCCCAGCTTGATCAGTTCCAGCAGGTAGTATGGAAATATTACCGGGCTCATGGTCGTCATGATCTTCCCTGGCGTCAATCACAACCCGATGGTTCGTTTGATTCCTACCGAATAGTAGTCTCTGAAATGATGCTGCAGCAGACACAGGTACAGCGCGTTATACCCAAATTTACGGCCTTTATGGAGTTATTCCCGGATCTGCAGAGCTTGGCTGGCGCACAGCTCGGCACGGTACTGCAGGCTTGGAGCGGTCTTGGCTACAACCGTCGCGCCAAGTTTTTGTTACTGACCGCACGGCAGCTTATATCTGAACATGGTGGCATGCTACCCCAAGCTAGTAGCGAGTTGTTAGGCTTGCCAGGTATTGGGCCAAACACTGCAGGTGCACTACTAGCCTACGCCTACAATATTCCCTCGGTATTTATCGAGACGAATGTACGAACTGTTTTTATTCATCATTTTTTTGCTGACCGAGAGAGGGTAGAAGACCGAAGTATTTTGGAGCTGGTAGCGCGCACCCTACCGAGTGACGTTCGTAATTGGTATTGGGCGCTCATGGACTATGGCACACACCTAAAACAGACAAGCGGTAACCTTAACAAGTTAAGCAAACACTATACAGTACAATCGCGGTTTGCTGGATCGAAGCGGCAGCTACGTGGACGGATACTACGACATTTGGCGCAGGAACGATACACAGAGGCTGAGCTTCAGCAGACATTGGCTGACACAAGATTGCCGGAGGTATTAGCCCAGCTCCTTGCGGAGAGCATGATAGAGCGTACCCTTACCGGCTATAAATTACCGGGTGCATGATATAATTAAGACAACGATTTATGCAACCGCAAACGATTCAGAAACCAGTCATGGATGTCGCTGCACCGCCCAAGGTGCCAGCGTCACCTGCAAATGCACTACCAGTTGCGCCTAAGCGATCCCCGTTTCCGGCCTCGAGTCCTGTGTTGCAACCCGTGCAGCCGACAGCCCTACCAGTGATCCAGGCTACGTCACCACTGGCCGTTAAAGCTGCTCCAGCTAGTCCTGAGACACCAGTAGAGGCTGCAGCTGCGATGCCTTCGCTTCCTGAAGTGGCTGCGAAGACTGCTATAAAGCAGAAGCAACCAGCAGCGAATAAGTCGCATACGCCAATCGGATTAATCACCATGACGGTAATCACTATGTTAGTTTTGGCTGGCTTGGCTGTCGTAATATATGTCACCTCAGCCTAATTCCTTACGCTAGCATGGTCATTGCATCTTCCTTATACGATCCGCAGTTAGTGCAATTGTACGCTGCCGGAGCTGTCGGGGTGTTACCTACGGATACTATCTACGGTTTAAGCGCCTCAGCGGGTAATGTCGAAGCTGTTAGGCGTTTGTATGACCTGAAGGATCGAGAACGGAAGCCTGGCACTCTTATCGCGGCAAATATCGCGCAGCTGATTGCGCTCGGCCTAGACGAATCATCACTGCGAAAAGTGGTTCACCTCTGGCCGAATCCCCTTAGCATCATTATCCCTGCTCCTGATTCGCTGACATATATTCACCAGGGTCTCTACTCGTTAGCTGTCCGTATACCCCAGGATGATACATTGTTACAACTATTGGTTCAGACCGGTGTGCTATTAACAAGCAGTGCTAACCATCCGGGCAGCCCACCGGCAAATAACTTGGCAGAGGCACAACTATATTTCGGTGACAAAGTCGATTTTTACGTCAACGGGGGTGACCGAGCTGATCGTCCGCCATCCACTGTGGCGCGTATTATTGATGGTAGGGTTGAAGTGCTACGGTCTGGAGCTATTACAATTAACGATGAGGGGAGAATTACATGACTTTTGATGAATACCAGAAACAGGCGCCAAGTACCCTTGTTCGCCATGCTGATCCGCTCATGAATAAGACTATTCTTGCCATGGGTGTAGCTGGCGAAGCTGGTGAGGTGATAGAGAAATGGAAGAAGATAGTTGCGTATAAAGATGGTGTCATCTCGGAAGAAGATCGTAATGAACTCGGTAAAGAGCTGGCTGACGTTGTATGGTATATCGCGGTGCTCGCGCACGAGCTTGGTCTCAGCTTCGATGCCATCATGAAAGATAACCAGAAGAAGCTGGAGAGTCGTAAGGCTCGCAACGTGTTGAAGGGCGCTGGCGATAACCGATGAGCGTTGGTCGAACAACTAATTTTCCGGCGGCATATATGCTCGTTCATAAAGACAACCTGCTGCTTTTCGTGTTGCGTACGCATACTGGCTTTATGGATGGTCGGTATAGTTTACCTGCTGGGCGGGTAGAGCCCGCTGAGGCCTTTCGTGCTGCTGCAATTCGGGAGACCCTGGAAGAAGTGGGGCTCACTGTAAAGCCTGAAAATACGAAATACGTATACACGCAACATCGTTACCAGAATGACACTACTATCTGGGTGGATGTATTCTTTGAAGCAGAGGCATGGAGCGGCACTCCTGTGAATGCCTCACCAGAGGAACATGGCGAGATCGCTTGGTTCCCCATAGATGCCTTGCCTGCAGATAAATTAATGGACTATCAGCTAGCTGGCATACAAGGTTTTTTACGTGGACAGAACTACGGAGAATTTAATTGGCCCATAAGGTAAGCCGCTAGCATGGGTGAGATCCTTGAGAAGGACGCTTTTCTTAATTGGATTAACCAAGCTGGAAATTTTGCAATATTTGATTACGCAGCTGGAGAACATAATTATCAGGCTTACAAAGATTGCCAAGAGTCATCTTTCCTAAAAGTATCGCTGGTCACACTCGCGAGACGAAGGAACGTCTTGGCCAAAGGGTAGCTGGAGATGTAAGACGTTATTTTGAGACGACGCATAGGATACCAGTCTCCTAATACTTATATTTCATATATCCAGATACTCTGGTGTTGCTATAAAATTGCTGCAGAGAAGGAAGTACTCCCCTTACGGAGAAGTTCAAGATATAATACACGGGTACACGAAGAGAAAGTAAAGTCGCATGGTCGAATATTTCCCCAGTAATAATCACGAAGATTCGGACGACGATAGTCCATTGTCGAACAACGCATCTAAAAGAACGGCGCGCCATGAACCAAGCTCGCCGGTCGAACAGCCGTCCCCCCCCAAGGAACAGGAGGGCACAATCTTCTCGCGTGCCGATTTTTTGCCCACTGGCTTGTCGCGCCCTCTATTCGATTTTATTCGAAAGCAAGAGCAGCCAGCGGTTCGTAGCGAGGCAACATCCCCAGTTGGCCCTGACTTCTTACCCAGTGTCTCTGTACCGAGTGATCCAGAAGTGCGTACCTACCGGCCACCAACTGAAGTAGCAACCGATACGCAAGGTGAACAATCAGAAGACGACGACGATGATGAGGAGGAAGAAGAGGGTAAGGGTCGGATCCGATCGGTTACTCCAATGGCGGCTACGCCAACTATTCCTCCACCGGCGCATGAACTGCAACGGCCCTTGAATGAGCAGTTTGAAGAAATTATGCGCGGAATGGGCGAAGACTTCAGTCATGCAACTTCCGGGGAGCAGCTAGGAGAGATTGAGTCCGAACTAGTGACAGCTCCAGGGCCTGCAGCTGTTTCTGAAGGGCCGCATAGGTTTGAGCCATCACCTGTACCTGAATGGAGACCCCCGACATTCGGACCGCCGACTCAAGAGCGACTTGATCCCGATCCTATCGCACCCCCTGCTTCATCATATGCTTCTACGCCTTCGAATGAGTCAGCAGCTTTCTATTATAGTGAGGCGGAACCTGAGCCTGATGCTCCAACCCCAGCAGCTTCCGGTGGAGGGACACCGCCGACAGCACCATTTGCGAATGCTTTAGGGGGTATTCACACGCCCGACAACCCGTCATATGCAGCTGCAGCATCGGTTGAGTCTCCGGGTGTAGCCATACCTCGCTCTAGCGAGAGGCAAGAGAAGCATAATGGTCGCTGGTTTGCGGCTGGATTTATCACTGGCTGGGTTATCAAACAGCATTTAGCCAATAAAAAGTTGTCACGTTCCCAGCAAGCAGCTGAGAAGGAAATCGGCCAGCGAGACGAGAAGATAAATTCACTCGCTCTTGATCAGCAAACGTTACAGCGTAGAGTGAGGCGCAATGAGAATCAACTGCAAGAGGCATATATACAGCAAAGGCGCGTAGAGAATTCTGCTCAGCCTGTAAGCATGGAGCAGCCCACCATGTCGGGGGGCCAGGCTATGGAGGCTGCCGCTGAGCAGACATCTCCAGCTCCTCAACCTCAAGTAGCAGAACGGCGCCCCGTCTCATCGCTAATAGAGGCACCGTTGCAACAATCCGGAGTTGCTGAGACTATATACACCGCACGGCCGATGGGTGAAGCAACATCGGCAAACCATCAGCGCGTGGCTGAAATAATCCCTGAGCCTGAGACGGCGCCACAGACCACGACCGAAGCAGATGCTAAAGCCTACGAGCTACAATCCGGTCAACATATTGAGCACGCAGCTGGTGGTGGTCACAATATCGTCGTAGATAAGCACGGTCACGAAGTACAGAATGCCATAGAATATGGTGAAGAATTTCAGTTTCAGCGTCGACAAGAGCAAGCGCGTGCTACTGCCGCTAGTACGAGTAGCAACTCTCCTGCTGATACCACGAGTACCATTGGTGGTAATGCTCAGGAGTATAGCTTGGTGACGGGCCTCGATAGCGGTCAAGCAGACTTGAGCCATAGCCTGCCTTCAGGACCCTCTTCGCCTACTACCCGTCAGCACTTGCTAAATAGTAAGCACGACAACCCTATTGTGGCTACTGTAGCTAGCCCATGGCTATGGGCTGCACTTGTCGTGTTGTTGTTGGCATTCTTTGCCGCAGCGTTTATTTAGCCATCGCTGGTAAACCGCTTGCGAAGCCATTCATCTAAACTGCCACCACCACCCGCTGAGATACAGACGACAAGATCACCGGCATCAGCGTGCTGTCGTATAGCTGCTGCTAACGAATCGTCTAAGTCTGTAGCAGTAGTATGCGCCTGCGACTTGGAGCTCAGGAGGGTTTTTAGATCGGCTGGTGACAGCAAAGGGAGTCGTTGGTCCTCACGGGCGAGATAGCTTGGCACGATGTAAAGCTGTTTTACATTATCGAAAAGATGTGACAGCTCATGCTTAATGAAGTGCTGTCTTGTATTGTGCAGCCCTTCATATACGATGACGACCTTATCACCGCCGCCGACCTCGTGGGCTGTTTGCAATGCACCCTGAATTTTTTCGGGCGTATGGGCGTAGTCACTGACTATGTGCGGTGCGATAGTCTCAAACCGACGACTTACTCCCGGGAACCGGTTCATGTGCTCTAGGAGTTCTAGAAGCGGACGCCCTGTCAGTCGCTGCACGGCATGAGCGACTTCCCAGGCATTTTTACGATTAACTTGACCAGGCAGCCGTAGCCTTATATTGATATCCGGGTCCCTTTCCTGAATCGTCGTATATTTGTCCTGCAAACGTAGGTTGAGTCGTTTTACATCATCCTCCCAGAGAATCACTGCTTCACTTTGCTCTAAGAAGGCATGGAATGCGGCATTATAGCTGTCACGTGTAGGGAATACATCTGGATGATCCCAGCCTATACCTGTAATCATGCTTAGGCGTGGTCGAAAGGCAAGGAAATTACGATCGTACTCGTCTGCTTCATAGATGAAGAATTCACTTCTGGAATTGTAAGTACCCATTTCGGCAAAACTCATTTTAGCGGCTACTGAGTGGCTCTCTGGTAGCCCAAGTTGGGCAAAAAGCCAGACGGTCATAGCGGTAGTGGTGGTCTTCCCGTGAGTGCCGGCAATAGCAATCATTTGCAGGTGCTTCTCTTCTAGCAGGCTGTTCAAGAACTCATCTCGCTTGGTAGCCTTAATGCCATGCTCTTGGCAGAAGCGTAGTTCGGGCGAATTATTCTGTTCTTTTACTATCGCTGAACTATATACGAACCAATCAATTGGCTTTCGTTCGTGCACTCTGGCAAGCTGTTCGTAGCTCTGACCAATGTAGATATCGGTAATGCCATGCTCTTTTAGGTAGTGGAGGTACGCACTATCTTGTTTATCAGAACCTGATACCTCATAGCCTGCCTCATGCGCGATAAGTGACAGTGGTCCAATTCCCGTTCCACCGATCCCAGAGTAGAAAATATGCATGCCCACAGTCTAGCACGTCGTCATTAGCGTGTTACAGCCTTCAGCCACCAGCCTAAGAGGAAACGTATGATTGCTAGGCTTAGTAGTAAGCCGCTCAATACTAGCGTCCAGCCAGCCAGGTCCGGTGACCAGCCAGGGGATGCAAAGTCAAACTTGTACATAGCATCAGGGATGTTCCGTGCGGTAGTGCCATGATTTTTTACGTATTGTTCGATACACGGCACGCGGGGACCACCAGAAAAGCTAGTAGGGTACAGTGCTTCACACGTATGCTGAGCGTCAGTGTAGATCTGTGAGTTTTTAGTATTTACTCTTGCTTGCTCAGCCTCCTGTAGTCGAGTATAGGTGTATTTCAGCTGGATTGGAGGATACACCCCATTGTCGGTGGCTAGGCTGGTGTTCATATGTGACCCTACATAAGCGCGTAGCGTCTGCAGCGTTTTTTCAACAGCCCCATCATTTTTATCAGCTTGGTAGACATCATTGCGCAAGCGAGCCATGGTCGTATAGTTGCTGCGTAATGCTAAAGCACAAGACATGGCGCAGATCATGAATGCCGCAAGAAGATAGAGCGTCTTAACAGGACGAATACGCGTCCATAAGTGATGTAAGTAACGTTTATTCATTGGTTATGTTTATAGTTTACCGCTCGAAGCGGTTTTCGGCTAAAAAACTAACCCCTCCAGATGGAGGGGTTAGGAAGCATTTGTCGTACTCTCGATTAAGGCTTCGTAGTGCCGGTGCTAGTCGAATTGCTAGAACTCTGCGCACAGTTTTGCCCATTGGGGTTTTGCTGTGCCCATTGGGCAATAGCTTTACTCACTTGACCATCACTCTTTAGGTTTTCCCAGAAGGTGACCTGTGTACGGTTAACAATCATTCGATCAGTTGGTCCATGCAGCTCACAACCAAGCTTCACTAGTGATACTGATTGGTTGCTATTGCTATTCGCACTGTTGCTTTGATTCGGCTGGACCTGCTGATTTACATTCAGATAGTAGATCTGCTGCAAGTCGATAAACTCTTTGTTTACTGTCTTAACTTTGCCGAAGTATACCTGTCCGTTTGTCAAGAAGACGGCTTGTTCCTGATTCTTATTGACGTAGTTCTGCTCTTTGACACCACCAAAGTACAGCAAAACTAGGAGCGACACTACAAGGATCGTGCCAGCGAAGAGTAGCACTAATAAAGCCCCTCGGAGCCATATTGGGCTTGCCTTCCATCCTGCATTTTTTCTGCCGCCACCTGAAACTGCGCCCTGCGTGGCATTCGGTGCTACGCGTGCTGCTGCGGGCGTCTGCGTACCGCGACTCGTACTAAACTCCATGAGATCCCCCTATTTAACTCTATATGTATAGCAACTAGTGTAATGCATAAGCATATTGCCCGCAACAACAATCTTTCCCACTGATACTACTTGAGACTCAGCGGGTAAGCAGTTGACAAACAAAAATCTATCAGAGTATGGTAGGGGTACCATTACTAATGCTAAGAAGGGGATATAACGGCAATGGCGTACACGTACAAAAACTCGAAGGGCGTAACGTACTACTTGAACTCAAAGAAAGTCACACTCCGTGGCGGTAAAGAACAAACGATTTACTATTTTAGTAAAGACGAGCGTCCAGAAACTGTAGACGCATTGCCAGAAGGCTTTGAAGTCAATGAGAATCCGCGCAATGGTTTCTGCACCATTAAGCGCATCAAATAGTTCCTAAAGAATTATAATTTAGTGCCTGGGTAAAACCGGGTACTTTTTTGATTCTTCCTTAACAATGTTAAGTTTTGATATAGTAATACGCATGACAGATATGATTTTAAAAGTAGACAAGCTTCGTAAGAAGTATGGTGACCGCGAGGTCGTTAAAGGTATTAGTTTTGAGGTAAAAAAGGGTGAGATTTTTGGAATTTTGGGGCCAAATGGGGCTGGCAAGACGACCACTCTGGAAATGATTGAGGCTATGCGTCCGATCGATGGCGGTAGTGCAAGTATCGCTGGTATCGATGTTGCTTCGCACCCATATGAGATCCGCCGTATTATCGGCGTGCAGCCGCAGTCGCCTGCATTCCAAGACAAGACCAAGCTTACTGAAATCATTGAATTGTTTGCTGCCGCCTACGGTGAAAGAGTGCATCCAATGGAATTTCTTGATGACGTGAGCCTTGGTGAAAAGGCCAATGCATACGCCGAAACTCTCTCAGGCGGCCAAAAACAGCGATTGAGCATTGCTGCCGCCCTGGTGCATAACCCAAAAGTGTTCTTTATGGACGAACCAACAACTGGCCTTGATCCTCAAGCTCGTCGTAATCTGTGGGAGCTGGTCGAGCATGTACGCGACAAGGGTGTGACTGTCATTATGACAACGCATTATATGGATGAAGCTCAGCTGCTTTGTGATCGAGTCGCTATTATGGACCAGGGTGAGATAATCGCCTTGGACTCACCAAAGAATCTCGTCAAGCAGCTACTCGCTAAGGGATTTAAGAAAAAACAGCATGTCGAGCAAGCTGACTTGGAAGATGTCTTTATTGATATGACTGGAAAGGCTCTAAGGGACTAGCTATGCATGGATCATATATTTTTATTGGTATTGTTGTCGTTGTGTTTGCAGTCTTGCGGCTCGTGGTTGTACCTAAATTGCGAGCTAAACGGCCTACGACCTCCCTTAAGCTACGTCCGGTAAAGTACCGTAAACTATATACTGTCGGCGTTTTCGCCCGGCTAAATACTCGTCGATTTTTTCGTGATCGCTTAGCGCTGTTTTTCGGGATATTGTTCCCCCTAATATTTCTATTCGTGTTCGGAGGCATTTTCGGCCATAATGGTGGCACCTCATTTAAGGTCGCTTTTTTGGATCAATCAAACAGCCAAGCTGCCCAAAGTTTTGCTCATGAGGCGCATCAAAGTAAGCTCCTAAAAATTGATGCCGGTGTAACTACGATGGATCAAGCGAAGGAAAAGATGACGCGTAGCCAATTGGACGCCACCATCGTATTGCCGAAGGATTTCGGTACCATTAAAGATAGCCAAAAATACCCCTCCGGTACGGCGCAAGTAATTTTTACACAGAATAGTGCCTCTGCTGGACAGGCGCTTACCTCTATCTTGGAGGGACAGTTCAAGAGCCTCAACGGTAAGTATGTCAGCACCGTTGAGCCCTTTAAGGTGGAAGGCGTGCAGACGAGTAATAAGAGTCTATCCCAATTTGATTACACCTTTGCGGGACTACTCGGATTCTCTATTATTGGTATGGGCATCTTCGGGCCAATTAATGTCTTCCCGGAATTGAAAAAACAGGGTATCTTGCGGCGTTTGCATACCACACCTTTGCGCGTGTGGCAGTACTTTACTGCAACGATGATTGCTCAAGCGCTCATCGGGCTGGTATCTCTAGGGGTTATGTTTGCAGTAGCCATTACCGTCTTCCATCTGCACGTTGTTGGCAATTGGCTACTCATCGCAGGTTGGTTGGTGTTTAGTATTATGATGATCTTGGGCATCGGTCTAGCTATTGGTGGCTGGGCGAAGAATGAACGTCAAGCAGCGCCATTATCCAATATTATCGTCTTCCCAATGCTGTTCTTGAGCGGTACCTTTTTTCCGCGCTTCCTCATGCCGACGTGGCTGCAGGGTGCCACTAACTGGCTACCCCTTACTCCGGTTATCGACGGCGTACGGCTCATAACGACTGAGGGTAAGGGTATTATGGATTTATTGCCGCAAATCGGTATGATGGCCGCCTGGATGCTCGTGGTATACATTATTGCCTTTCGAGTGTTTCGCTGGGAGTAATACTATTTCACGATGAGCGAAACAGCTCGATGCTATACAGATCTTAACTCCTTTGTATACAATTAATGCCAGTATGCCTAACCCCCCAGAAGTAAGTAGTATGTTCGATCAGACTGGGATAGTGTTTCCCGGAGGGGTTGACATTGGCCGCGTGCTCCTCGATCGCTATGCCATAGGTGAGCATGGTATGTGGCAAGCAGGGCAGCCACTTCGCTATGGCGCATTTGGCAGTTATGGTCGTGAGCAAATGCTTATTGATCTAGGCCCTGACATTGATCCATTGCAGCATATGCCAGTCACGGAGTTGGCATTAGTAGAGTTGCTTGCAGGCGAAGGCACTAGCGGAGACTGGTCGCCAGGTGAGGTATGTGCCGGGCGCACAGCGGCCATGCTCCATGACATTGGCGAATGTACACACCCTGGGATCGCTCAGAGTTGCGCGGTTGTTGGCGACATTCCACAAGGAGAGAAAACTGAAGAGCACCGAGCCGCTGAAGCTCGCGTACGGAGGATCCTATATGATCTGTACTGTCGAGATATACCAGACGATTTTCTTGAGCAGGTTGAGGCAATTATCGCTCACCAGGTAACCTCAACAATCCATAGTGCATTTGAAGCGGCGCATGATACGAGTACCCTCAAAGTTGGCCTGCGTGCTGGCCGTTTAGCCTTGGCTTGTATGGAAGGATCGATGTATAACGACATACGTACCGAGCAGTTGCGAAGAATGGCAAAAGACGTCACGGCCGGAGTGGTAGCCCGCGTAGAGCATCACGCCGATTTATTTGTGTATCCGCGCAGGGTGTTGGACGAAGCGAGACCGCTGCACAGCCGTATACAACGTGAACTGTAGCAGCAGGGTTTCGGTTGAGTCCTTCGGCTAGGAGGTCGAGTTGCACGTAGCGTATAAATATTATGATATAATATCGAATTATGATCGATAGCCCTTCGCGCCAAAATCACGAGCTTGTGCTCCCGCATGGTGACTTGGTTGAATCTCAGCTGCCAGCTATTGCACGCTATTTTGAGGGCCTAGAATTAGATGGTCAGGCAACTGTGCCTACTCATGCATGGGACATGTGGGCCAAGACTAAAGCAAGAGGTACTTTTAGCCTCGGAGAAGAACCAAATAGATGGCAGACTCTATCATATGACGAAATCACGACACAAGACTCTGGATGGAAATTGCATCTTAATTTTGACCCTAAGGACCCCGACAAGCTCAAAGCGATCGATACACTGCTGAATGGCTTGACGAAGTATGGAGCGGTCAGCAGCTTTAAGCTCGGGCATGGTGGTGGCAAGGCCTCAGGTCAACCAGGCAAAGAAGCAACCTTATACGTGGGTCATCATGATATGGCTGTGGCAGTCGCATCGATTCTTGAAGACCATTTATTAGGAGTTTTAGATGGTCCTGAGGGCGATGTCCTCGTTGATGATGTACCTTTTTCCGAGCATGTCGCAGGGCGTTTTGATATAGGGCGTATAGACCCAGAGATCCACCAGTACGGCGCAAGAGGCCATGGACTTTTGGATGATGACGTGGGGAGTATGTTCTGGGAGAGGCGTGTATTAAGTGAAACACAGTATAATCAGTTAAAGGCCCAGGCAGCCGCGCGTGCTGATGAGACACTTCGAGAACGCTATGGAGCTTTTTATGCTGGAGCAGCAGCGATGAAAGCAAGATAGGCATTTATGAGTGCGCTTTCAGACTTACCATCCCCTTTTTTTGTATTGGCTCCCATGGATGATGTTACTGATACAGTCTTTCGCCAGATAATTGCCCAGTGTGCCCCTCCGGATTTGTATTTCACTGAGTTTGTGAACGTGGACGGACTACAAAGTGAAGGTCGTGATCGGCTGGTCAAACGTATCCAGTATACACCAGCGGAGCAGCCCTTAATTGCCCAGATTTGGGGAAAAGAGCCGGCTAACTATTTTAAGACCGCCCAAGAACTCGTTGCTATGGGGTTTGCAGGGATAGATATAAACATGGGCTGTCCTATCAAAGCGATAGTCAATAACGGGTGTTGCAGTGCGCTTATTAATGATCGTGCATTGGCAGTAGAAATCATCGCGGCGACTCGCGCTGGTGCTGCTGGCAGAGTGCCGGTAAGCGTTAAAACGCGTCTGGGCTGGAATACGGTGGATCTTTCGTGGCACGAATTATTACTGCAGCAGAAGCTTAATATGCTAACCATACACGGACGAACTCGTTCTGAAATGAGCGCAACACCGGTGCATTGGGAAATCATTGCCGAGATCCGTGCGTTACGTGATCGAATAGCCCCCGAGACGCTTATCGTAGGCAACGGTGATATTCTAACGCGTAAGCAAGGGCAGGCTCTCGCGACAGCGTATCAGCTTGACGGTATCATGATCGGACGTGGCGTTTTCCAGGACCCTTTTGTATTCGCCAAACAGAGCCCATGGTCTACATATAGCCGTCAGCAGAAAATAGACCTATATAAAAAGCACGTGCAGCTATTCGCCGGCACCTGGACCCATAGCGAGCGACGCACAGTAATGCTAAATAAGTTTTGTAAGATATATATTAGTGGTTTTGATGACGCCAAGGAGCTTCGGGAGCGGCTTATGGCAGCTCAAACGACTGATGGGTTGCTGAAGATACTGGAGCTTGGCTGAACCCTGAACGTTGTTGGAGCACACTCCCTTACGGTATACTGAGCCTTATGATCAAAGTTGAGCACCTTGGAAAAAAGTATCGTAAAAAAATTGCAGTCGATAATTTAACCTTTGAAGTAAAAACCGGCAAGGTGACAGGGTTTTTGGGGCCAAACGGTGCTGGCAAGAGCACGACAATGCGCCTTATGCTCGGGCTGGACATTGGTCTTGGGAACACAACCTATGATGGTAAACATCTCCATGAATACGCTCGTCCGTCCAAAGTGGTAGGTATTCTACTTGAGGCGAAAGCATTTCATCCGACTCGAACCGCTCGAAACCACTTAGAAGTCTTAGCTGAAGCGGGCGATATCCCGCTGCGACGCGTAGATGAGGTACTGGGAATAGTGGGGCTAACAGATGTGGCCAACAAGCGACCAGGTAAGTTCTCGCTCGGTATGAGTCAGCGTCTCGGTATAGCCGCTGCCATATTGGGTAATCCGAAGTACCTCTTGCTGGATGAGCCAGCAAATGGACTCGACCCTGAAGGTATTGCCTGGCTGCGTCAATTTATCAAAGATTATGCCGATCAGAATAATGGTGTATTTGTTTCAAGCCACCTGTTAAGCGAGATGTCACAAATGGCCGATAATGTGGTAGTGATCGGCAAAGGTCGGCTTATCACCGAAACTTCAATCAAGGGTCTTATCTCAGGAAGCTCTCATTCAAGCGTATTCGTTCGAGCGAGTAATAGCTCGCAACTTGAAAAATTATTCAAGAGTAATAAATGGAAGTATCAGAAAGAGAATGGTGGCTTACGAGTAACGGACCTAAGGACCGACGAGATTGGTAAGGCTGCTTTCGCGAGTGGTTTGACGATACTGGAATTAACCGTCAGCTCGGCTTCGCTCGAAGAAGCATTCTTAGAGTTGACGGCAGATAGCGAAGAATATCGTGCCCAGACGGAGGTAAGAAAGTAATGATGGCTTCACTAAGATCTGAATTGCGTAAACTACTTACGGTGCGCTCAACATATGTAATCTTGGGTGTTACGTTTTTGCTTGTTTTCTTCTTCGCGTTTTACGCTGAAGGTATACGTGCATCGGCCAGCTCAGTTGCTAACCATGATTTGCTCATGCAAGGTTCAGAGCAGGCTGTCATTTCGGTAGGCCTGTTGGGTGCGCTTGTTGGTGTGCTGCTGGTCACGCATGAGTATCGCTACAATACTATCATGTATACGCTTACGACCTCTAATAGTCGCACCAAGGCATTATTGGCTAAGCTACTCATGGTAACGGGTTTTTCGATAGTGTTCTCGCTGATCGTAGGTGCTTTGGCTCCAGCCTTAACCCTGGCGGGTTTACATGTTAAAGGTATAGTGCTCATCGGGCAGCATTTTTCAGTAGCGAGCGTATTATGGAAGGTTATATTTGTGGGCTGGGGATATGCAATGTTTGCTTTCATCTTTGCCATGATTGTACGCATTCAGGTAGGTGCGGTTTCGACGCTATTTTTGGTACCGGCCATGGTGGAGCCATTGGTTGGCCTTATCTTGAAAAAAGACGCGGTCTACTTACCGTTTAATGCCTTGCAATCTGTGGTGCAGGCCAATCCGGACCTTCTACCTATCTCTAGTGCACGTGCAGTAGGTATCGTATTGGTATATCTTGCTATTGGCCTCCTCGTGTCATGGCAGCTGTTCCTGCGACGCGACGCTAATTAGAGTCCTTAATGGCAAAGTGCATCATGTAACCGAGAAGGTTCGACTATAGGGTTGTGCCGATAACCCGGCCAACCACGCTCGTAATAAGCATAGCCAAGCCACCGCCACCCAGCACTCGTAGCCCGGCACGCCACTTATTGCCACCACCAATGCGTGCGCCAATGCCACCAGAAATGCTCAAGGACGCTAAGGCCGTGACAACAATTGCCCAGGAGTTTGCCGTTCCGCTCCAGGCAATCGCTGCGAGTAACGGCAGGGCCCCGCCACAGGCAAATGAAATGGCCGAGCTACTGGCTGCCTGTAGTGGTTTGGCTAGCGACTGCTGATCAATGCCCAGCTCATCGCGGGCGTGCGCAGCCAAAGCATCGTGTTTATGTAATTGGACCGCAACTTGTTGTGCTAGGTCAGGCGTCAAGCCGCGCTGTATATAGATGTCTTTTAGCTCGTGGAGTTCCTCTTTGGGAAAAGCCTTGAGCTCACCTGCTTCCATATGTAGGTCGGCACGCTCGGAATCACGCTGTGAACTGACCGAGACGTACTCCCCGGCCGCCATCGACATGGCCCCAGCGATCAGGCCAGCTATGCCAGCTGTTAAGACAGCTTGTTTAGAAGCGCTAGTAGCTGCTACGCCAAGCATTAAGCTGGCAGTCGATACGATGCCATCATCAGCACCAAGAACTGATGCCCGCAACCACGCTGCTCTGTGCGATTTGTGTCCTTCATGACGAGGCACGGGATGATTGGCGTGATCTGTTTTTAGCATGCTCCCTTAAGTATATAACGAAGCGGCTGTTGATGACTCCTCTTAAGAGTACCTTAGGCGTAAGCCCACACTTTGGTATACTCCAAGGTAACTAATATGGCAGAGCTAAAAGCAGTTGTATTTGATTCTGACGGCACATTACTCAATAGCTTTGAGCTGATAGCTGCCGCTTACCGACACGTCGCGGAATCCCACAAGCTACGTATACCTAGCCCTGAAGAAGTTCGCTTCCAGCTCGGTAAGTCATTGCCTGACATATTTAAAGCGTTTTATCCGAACTATGACGTGAAAAGATTACTAGATACGAACAGCCAGTTTATTGCCGCAAATGCTATGAGTTCGGAAGCTTTTGCCGGTTTGCATGAAATGCTAGAGGCGCTGCACGCACGGGGCCTCAAGCTGGCCATCCTAACGAGCGGGAATCATAAGGTAGTCGATTTGCTGAAGCATCACCGTATCGAAAAATATTTTAGCAGTGTGGTGCACCATGAACGTATTAAGGCGCCCAAGCCAGATCCCGAGGGCTTTCTGTTGGCTGTGCATGAATGCGGTGTTAAGCCAGGCGAAGCGATCATGGTCGGTGACACGACGGTTGACATACACACCGGCAAGAATGCCGGCGCTTTCGCAACCATTGCTGTCACGCATGGCTATAGCTCAGTAGATAAACTCCGAAGCGTTAATCCTGACTACCTTCTTGAGGATCTGTACGCCGTCAAGAGCACGATCTGCAAGCTCCTGTAGGTACAGCTATTCTTAATGCGTTCACCCTCGCTATGAGCGGGGACTAGAAATATCTTGCCAGCACTGTTAAAGCCGCTCAGAGATAAAAGACGTAAAATCGATAATGGACGTTTTATATTCCAAGGTGCCATACTCTAAAATAACAGCAGGGTATCAGTAGGAAGGTCGTTATTGTATGGCAATCGAAAAATGGACAACCAAACAGCGAAAAGTAATCTTTGAACATCCTCGGATAACGCTATTGGAAGATGTTGTGAGCCTACCTGATGGCACGACCATGACCTATCTTCGCACTGCACCTTCAACTGCTGATTCAGTTGCGGTCATTGCTATCAATGAGAAGGGCGAGCTTTTAATACAGCGGGAATACAGCTATCCGCCAGATGAAATTATGTGGCAGCTTCCGGGTGGTGGTATGGAGCCAGGAGAAGACATTGTTACTGCCGCTAAGAGAGAATTAAGCGAAGAGTCGGGCTATAGTGCTCAACATTGCCACATAATCGGTGCATACCATACAGCGAATAGATTATCTAACCAAAAACAACATGTCGTAGTATGCACTGGACTTATAGAGCGTAAAGCACAAGCCGACCTGGGCGAGTTTATCGAGAATCATTGGCTGTCTAAAGCTGCTGTTGATCGCAAGATTGCCAAGGGGGAAGTTACAAACATGAATATGTTAGCAGCTCTAAATCTTTGGGAGCATATATCGGACATGGATGGGTAATGGGGTTAGTAGCGTAAAGCCTTGACTCCGTACCCCCCCTTTTTTTGCGTTATAATCTGAGAGATGTCTGCTGTAAAACAAATGAAGGCGCTTAATAAGCGATTGGTGCCGCTGTATGTATCGGCATTCTTCCATAGCTTCGTCTTGTGGTATACGATAGAAAAACTGTTCATGCGTAGCATCGGATTCGATAATACCGCTATAGGATTTATGGTAGCATTGTATTCCGTAGTGATGCTTACTGTCGAGATTCCTTCAGGTATCTTGGCGGATAGGTGGAGTCGTAAGGGCGTACTTATGTTGGCGAGCATATGTCTGTCACTTAGCTCGTTGGTAGGAGGTTTGAGCCATGGCATAGGAGTTTATTTGATTTCCGCTGTATTATGGGGTTCATTCTATGCTTGTTATTCAGGCATGTACGAGACCATTATCTATGACTGTATCGTCGAAGTTGCGCCCAGAAGCAAGTCATTTGATCGTCTCTATGGACGTGCTCAGTTATTTGATAGCCTAGCGCTCATACTGAGCGGCCTGGCTGGCGCCGTGGTCGCAGCAGCGGTCAACCCCAGAGTAGCTTATTTTTTGACGGCGCCCCTTTCTCTTATACCGATCGTGGCGTTGATGCGATTCAAGGAGCCGATGTTGCATAGGCAGCATGCAGTCATATCTATGCGGCGGCAATTGAGTGCTACCATTCAGGCTATAGTTAGTAATCAGTCGCTTTTCCCAGTAGTTATGGTTTTAGTGCTGCGGTCTACACTGTTTTATTGTATTGCTGAATTTGCGCAGTTATGGCTGCTAGCGCTCCATACACATGCCGCTTACTTCGGTATAGCTAGCGCAGCTTTGCTCTCCTCACTGGGCATAGGTGGCATCTTGGTAAATCGTCTACGGCTAGACCGTTACATAAGGATGAGCATGGTTCTTGCCGTTATAGTGCTTGCTGGCCTAGGGCTTATATTTTTTAGAAGTACGCCAACCATCGTTGCCTCTCAAGCTGTATTCGCCTCCGGCCTTGTTTGTGTTTACATCATATTTAGCCGTATACTTCATGACAATTTGGGGTCATCAATACGTGCTGGCGCCGCATCCGCAACGAGTACGGCAGGACGATTGCTTATTATTCCTATAGCTCTTTTGATCGGCTATGTCAGCCAAAAGTTTACTATTTATAAAGCGGCATATATCTTTCTAGGGCTAGTCCTAATAATGGCATTCTTTGTCATCGCAGTGGCAAAGCGTGATAGCCAGACCGGGCTTGAGCACAAGACTTCTTGAGCGGTAGAGAATACCAGGGGTAACGCAATACAATAAAAAAGATCAAGTTGGTCTGCTTTTTATTCGTGCTGGCATCGAAGCCACATTTTTTGAACTTTTGATGACCGAGCTGACGCAGCATTCGGCTGTTGCTTGGCGCGTTAGGCGGCTGCCGGCGTGAGGCCACGGCAGGGTTACAGAGCTATTAGCACGGCGTATTATATGTAACACGAAGCGTTTTGAACCAAGGAAGAGCAGTAATCTTTTGGCTCACCTCCTATCTGTTATAATATAAGTGTTAGAAGGTTTACCCATGAGCGATATATATCACGAAACAGCCCATATTCCCGTGCGGCCAGTAATTCCTAGCGGTGAGCAAGAGGTGATGGCGCTTTACGGCGGCCTTGTTGAGTCGGAAAGATTACTTTACCCTGGATCTGCTGAGCTTGCTATGGTCGGCGAGGCGGCGCTACTGGAGGGCCTAGCCAGAGCAAAAGATGAGGGCAAAGACGTAGCAATTGTAGACGGCGCTTTTGATGTTCCGCACGATAATCATACGTGGTATTTGCGAGAAGCAAGACGACGAGCAGCGCGTAGGCATTTTGGCGAGGCGTTTGTTGAGGCCAGCTCAGAAGAGCAGCGGTCAATGGTTGCAAGCGACGAAGTCATTCTTATCGTTACACTTGACGCTGACGCAAAAATAGCACAGAAGAAAGGCTTTCAGCCTGAAAAAGGCAATGTAGCTCGGCCCGTATATAGCTGGGACGCTCGCGCCAACCGAATAGGTGGCCTTATGATACCCAATGGTGGCGGTGCTTACCGACCCACTCTTGATCTCATAACCGTTGAAGGTGATCCTGCCCACCAGGGATCAATGTTTGAGTCTCATCTGCAATTCGGGCGCACATTAGCTGAATATGGGCTATTGGGTACATGGGTCATTTTTGATGAGCATCCAGCTGTTGTCGAGGCGGCTCGTTCCTATGTTGGTGCCGATACGAATGATATCGTTAGTGTAGTGCCCCAGCAAGAAGCGCGTTTTGCTATCGACAAACGCTCCGGAGAGCACTGGAGCAGCTCGGCTATTATTCGTGGAATTGTTGGAAGTAGTGTCACGCCCAATGTTCCGCTATCGTCGTAATATAAAGCAATACCGTGCCGCTCCCCGCCTTAAGCACTGTCCTTTTTGTGATACAGCCGGACAAGAAGAGATAATAGAAGAGACTCCACACGCCTATGTTATGCAAAATAAATTCGGGTACGACTTATGGGAATTTCGAAATGTCACCGAGCACCTTATGGCCATTCCTAAACGGCATGTACAAAGCCTGGAGGAGCTAAACCTACAAGAGCGCATGGAAATTATAGACATTATCGCCGAGTATGAAGCTAAGAATTACAATGTGTACGCCCGCGCGGTTACTAGCGTACAACGTACCGTTCCCATGCACCAGCACACTCACTTGATAAAGACCGATGATGTACCAGCGCGTGGGTCTTTTTTCCTGCGGAAGCCATACTTTTTATATAAATTCTAGTAGGCTGAATCTCAAAAGAGATAATAGTTGTGTAAAATACAATGGTGGGGGCGGTTGGAGTTGAACCAACCACCAAGCGGTTATGAGCCGCCTGCTCTAACCGATGAGCTACGCCCCCTAACAGAGATGAGTATAGCAGATCTTGCGCAAAAGGTTATATAATGATTTGAGCGTATGTTCGCCAAAATCAAACAATATCAAACATTTGCTATAGAGTACGGTTCGCAACTGAAAGATGTGCGGATTATAGGCCTGTTTTTATTTTTGGTCATTGTGCTTCTTGTGAGCTGGAGCGGCGTAAAAGCCATTGATACAAATTACCAACTAGAAAAGCAGATTTCTCAACTGCGACAGCAAAACACCGTGCAGCAACTGACAAATAATAATCTAGCATTGCAAAACGCCTACTACAATACGCCACAATACTTAGAGTTGGCTGCGCGCCAGGATTTCGGCTTGGCCGCACCTGGTGAGACGGTGCTAATTGTACCTCGTGCTGTAGCCCTAGCCCATACAGTAGCGCTGCCACAGGACATAGTTATTCCCACGGTAGGTGTAGGCAAAGCAAGGCAACCTGCATATAAGCGCAACTTTAATGCCTGGATGGACTTCTTCATGCACCGCCAACACCCGGACACATTAAACTAAAACGGAACAGCCGTTAGAATTAGGTCTGTAACAACAACTAATTCAAAAAAAGGACTGTTCCAATGTCTAGTCTAGCATTGCCGGGCGAAGCCCGGTGCAAACAATACATACA
>Ga0247666_1000032_pt1 | contig 85738 bp, 78 predicted proteins | sample CNK07_metaG_FD_183025 | JGI IMG/M metagenome (GOLD analysis project Ga0247666, IMG submission 183025) | Soil microbial communities from Purdue University Martell Research Forest, Indiana, United States - CNK07 | ecosystem: Environmental > Terrestrial > Soil > Temperate forest > Bulk soil...
CCATTCCCGGTGATCCGCATCGCACCAAATCCGAGGCGGTAGACGGGGAGATCGCCGCCGAGGTGGAAGGTTCCGCTCTGCGCGGCATTGAGAGTTGCGGTGGGCATCATTAGCTCCTATGCGGGGGTCGGGAGTCGGGGGTCGGGGGTCGGAGATCAGGATAGTCAGAGATCAGAGATCAGAAGTTCGGACGCGAGAAGTTTAGTCAGAAGTGGGAAGTCAGAGGCGATCGTCGGAGCGCGGACGGAGGCGATGCCTGCTCCGACCCCCGACTCCCGACAACCGACCCCCCATTCATTGCTTCGCCCGCTCATATTGCGGTGGCCATTTCACCTCGGCGCCGAGCGCTCGCGCGGCATGGAGCGGCCAGTACGGATCGCGGAGCAGTTCCCGCGCCAGCATTACCGCGTCGGCGGAGCCGCTGGCGATGATCTCGTCCGCCTGATGAGCCTCCGTGATCAGGCCGACCGCAGCGGTGGGGATGCTTGCTTCGGCGCGGATGGCACGCGCGAATGGAACCTGATAGCCGGGCCCGAGGACGATCTTCGCGCCGGGCACGGCGCCGCCGCTGGAGCAATCGATGAGGTCGACGCCGAGGTCGCGTAGACGCTTCGCGAAGACGATCGACTGAGCCAGATCCCATCCTCCTTCGACCCAATCCGAGGCGGAGATGCGAACGAAGAGGGGCCGGTCATCGGGCCACGCCTGCCGTACGCACTCCGCCACGCGAAGAGGGAAGCGCATCCGGTTTTCGAGCGAGCCGCCGTACTCGTCCGTCCGCACATTGGAAAGAGGTGAGAGAAACTCGTGAAGAAGATAGCCGTGAGCCATGTGCAGCTCGACGACGTGAAATCCCGCCAGTACTGCCAGCCGGGTGGCGCTCTCGAACTGATCGACGATGGCGTCGATCTCGGTGCCGGTCAACGCGTGAGGAAGAGGATCGCTCTCGCGGAACGGAATCGCGCTCGGAGCCACTGTCTGCCATGATGCCGGACCTTCGCGGATCACGGCCCCGCCGCGCCAGGGAACGTCGGTCGATGCCTTCCTGCCTGCGTGCGCGAGCTGGATGCCGGCGACTGCACCATTGCCCTCGATGAATTCCACGATGCGCCCGAACGCATCAGCGTGCTCCTGCGACCAGAAACCGCTATCCCAAGCCGTAATGCGGCCAGTCGGGGAAACGCCGCTCGCCTCCACCATGACCAGACCTGCGCCGCCGACCGCGCGGCTGCCAAGGTGAACGAAATGCCAGTCGTTCGGCAGGCCGTCCTCGCTCGAGTACTGGCACATCGGAGAGACGAATATGCGATTGCGGAAGATGACGGAGCGGATAGCGTACGGGTCGAAGAGGTGAGGCATCGTTCTGCGGAATCCTCTCAGGGCGGGCAGTATAGCTGTGCCCGTCTGTAACGTTTGCCAGGTCGGGCGCGTATATCCTTACAGTTACTATGACGCTGCCCGCGGCTCGTCCGCGGCCGGCCAATCAAAGGAGATTTCATGACTCTCGTTTCCCGCATTTCCGCCTGCTTGCTCATCGCGCTGGCAACGATTCCCGCAGGGGCCCAGGCTTCGCGGCGCCGCTCCGTATCGCCCGCCAACAACCTTGGACCTACGACCCTGGTTCTCTTCACCGTGACGGATGCTTCGAATGGCGTTGCGATCGGGGCGGCCACGGTGTCTTTCGCCGGCCAGAACCAGGTTACGAACAGCAATGGACAGACATCACTCAACCTGCCGATTGGAAAGCCGGCCGTCGTGCTGGTTGCCCATTCCGCCTTCGCGCCCTTCCTGCAGTCGATCACGGCGCAGGCCGGTGGTACCTATGAGTTGAAGCTCACGGAGAAACCGTCCGTAACGATCAAGACGAAGACGAATGAGACGCACATCGTCGACATCGGCACGGCCCAGTTTGCGTTCGCCGCAACGGTCTTCAGCAATCCGGAACGTTCCGACATCGGGAACTTCTGCAAAGAGGACGGATCTGATTTCGCTCCCGACAAGACCGCATTCACGCGCATCGTAGGTCCGGCCGTGCCGGCCACTGCCACTCAGTGTTGCCCGAGCGGGAACGTGATGTCGGCCAATGTAGAGATGAAGACGGGCGACAAATTCAAGGTCTACTTCAAGGATAGTTGCGGCGGCGCTGAAGTCGATTTTGTCGGCCGCGAAAAGGCAACCGGGCTATATCAGTACTTCCGCTTCACGGATATCGCCGAGATCGACTTTCCGTAGTTTCCGAACGCGGGCGTCGGTCGATGCGCGGTAGACTTCCTTTGTGGTCAGCATCGATCCTCGCTTTGCCATCGCCGCCGCTTCCGACGAGATCGATAGGGTCTACGCGAAGCAGCGGGAGCACCGCGATGCGGTAGCCGCGACGACGGCCGTCGAGCGGATCGCGAAACTTCGCCGCCTCCACGATGCGATTTTTGCGCACCGCGAGGACATCTACGCCGCGCTCTGGGCCGACTACGAGAAGCCGCCTTCCGAGGTGGACTTGTCGGAGATCTATCCGGCGGTCTCCGAAGCGCGGCACGCGATGCGTCATCTGCGGCGCTGGATGCGTCCCCGGCGCGTCCGCACGCCGCTGGCCCTCCTCGGATCGCGCTCGCGCATCGTCTACGAGCCGAAAGGCGTCGTGCTGATCATCTCGCCGTGGAACTTCCCGGTGAACCTGACGTTCGGCCCGCTCGTTTCGGCGATCGCCGCCGGCAACCGTGTCGTGATCAAGCCATCCGAAATGACGCCGCACACGAGCGCGTGCATGAAACAGATCCTGAGCGGCATCTTCGACGAGAGCGAAGTTGCCGTGATCGAAGGCGACTCGATCGTTGCCGGCAAGCTACTGCTGAAAAAGTGGGATCACATCTTCTTCACCGGCAGCCCTGCGGTCGGCCGGGTGGTGATGCGTGCCGCGGCCGAGCACCTCACGCCGGTGACGCTGGAGTTGGGCGGCAAGTCGCCGGTCATCGTCGACCGCACGGCGAACTTGGACGAAGCGGCGAAGAAAATTGCCTGGGGCAAGTTCTTCAACTCCGGCCAGATCTGCATCGCGCCCGACTACCTGCTGGTCGACGAAGCGATTCGCGAACCATTCATCGAAACGCTTCGCGCCGCGATTGCGCCCGAGACGGGGCTGATCGTCAACGACCGGCACGCCGAGCGCGTGAAGAAGCTGTTCGATGATGCGGTGGCGGGCGGAGCGGAAGTCGTGGCCGGCGGCCAATTCAAGCAGCGCGCGCTCGGTCCGACGCTGTTGTCCAATGTCGACCCCGAGTCGCCGCTGATGCAGCAGGAGATCTTCGGGCCGCTTCTCCCGATGATTACGTACCGCACGATCGACGATGCGCTGGAAGTGATCGCCGGGCACGAAAAGCCGCTCGTCCTCTACCTCTTCAGCCGCAGCCGCAACGTGATCCGCAAAGTTCTGAGCGGCACGACCGCGGGCGGAACCGCCATCAACGACACGCTCCTCCACTTTTTCCAGTTGAACCTTCCATTCGGCGGAGTAGGCGAGAGCGGGGTCGGCAAAGCTCACGGCCAATTCGGATTCGAAGCCTTCTCGAACGCCCGTGGCGTCTTCTCGCAACCGACACGCTTCAGCACGATGCAGCTTCTCTATCCGCCGTACACGAAGTTCAAGAAGAAGCTGATCGATCTGACGATCAAGTACTTTTAGAGCGGATCGCCTTCTGGCGTGGCGCCGTTGGCATCAGCACCTTGCGTCATCGTGGGATGTAATAAACGCGAATCGATTTGCCGATTCTCCGCACTGGCTTGTACGCACGGAGCCATTCGTAGCCCTCGCCGCGGTCGTTTCGTCCCCCGAGCTTGAGCTCCACTTCGCTGACGGCGATCCAGCCGGTGGCCGGAGTGCCTCGCACCAGAGGTTCCGCCGGCATCGAGAAGCGCCCCCAGTTGCCGAACACGGCAACGTGAATGTGCTCGATCTTTTCGCGGCGCACGAAATCGTTGAGCCGCTGAATGTCCTGGCCCCAGTCCAGATTGCTATCCGTCGCGATCTCCTCGGGATGTGCGCCTGCGAGCTCGTTGAAGTAGGCCAGATAGTCAGGATGTGCGATCGCCGTCGCGACGAAGTACCAGCCGAGCAGAATGGCGACGACCCAACGAAGCGCGTTGTGTCTCCACCAGTTCGTTGCCGCGTACGCTGCACAGATGGCGAGTAGCGGATACAGCGGCAGGATATGCCGTAGCCCGATGTTGATCCCGGCCGTCATGGCCGGGACGAGCATAGCCAGAGGTGCGATCGCGACGCCCCGAACCGCGCCGCTGCCTCTCCAGATCATGAGGGCGATCCCAGCCAGCGAGAGAATCACGAAGGCCACTGGAGTCTTGAAGAACCAGACGACCGGGAAGTAGTACCACCAGCCTTCGTAGCGGTACCGTCCGAGGAGAAACGCCGCATGGCCGCGGCCCGAATGCCTGCGCACCCAGTCCAGTCCGACAAAGAACATCGGCGCCGGGACCGGAACGGTTGCGCTGAGACGATCGAGGACCAGCCGGACCGGTCTCGGTATCAACGAGTCCGGATCGCGATCCACCGGCGGAGCACCGGCCATCGTGTCGCGCCCTGAGCGCCTCGCGTTCGGCGAGGGATAGCCCGCGGCTTTCGCCCAGTCGACAAAGTCGATTCCTGTGATGTCGCGGAGCGCGGCTTTTCCCGCATACGTCTGATATCGGAGCACATGATCGCTGGTTACCCATTGGTAGCCGGGCACTGCCGCGTATCGCGTTGCTGCCGCCTGCGCCTGCTCGTTACCGACGACATGCGAGTACGCCTCTTTGATCGTTCCCACCGAAAAGCGATAACCGCCCCACACGATGAGCGCCGCGAGGGGAACCGTCACCATGAGCCGCGGAAGCCGTGGGAGCGAGCGCCGCGCGGCTGCCAATGCGATCGCGCCCGTCGGAAAGAACAAGAGAAAAGAGAACTTCGCCAGGCAGCCCAGTCCGATGGCCACCCCCAGAAGCAGAGCGTTTGCCCACACTGGCCGGTCGAGCCATTCGGAGAAGAGAAACAGCGCCAATGCCGTCGTCGCCATCGCCGCGGCATCGGTCGTTGCCAGTCCTGCATGCGCGAGAACCGGAGGGAGAGCTCCAAACAGTGCCAGTGCTAGCGCCGAGGTTTGCCAGCCGAAGAGACGGTTGGCCCAGAGCGCGACAACCGCCATCGCCATCGCCAGGAAGAGCAAGTTGCCGGCGCGCGAGGTGGCCAGGTTGTGCCGGTACCGGTCATGGCGCGTCAGCAGCACGTTGGCATCGATGTCACGTGCACCCTCCAGATACGGCCAAAGGCCGAACATCACGCGCGCCAGCGGTGGATGCTCCGGGTCCCGATTGCAGGTGCCTTGTACGAGCCACTCCATGCCCGCGGAGATATGACCCGGCTCGTCGATCGTCGCACTGAAGACCCGAAATGTCGAAGCGACCCGAATCAACAGAATCAGTGCCAGCACGACGAATAACGCGACGGGAATCGAGCGTCTCATCGATCAGTCATCGTACCTCCTCTCCGCCGGCATCCAGAGTTGGAGTGCGGTCGTCTCGACCGCGGGCACTCGGGCGTCCCGCCCGAGTGCTGTCAGGCGGAAGGTCGAAATCCGTCCACGTTCTTGTTCGCGCGAGGTTTCGCCGCGCGTTTCCAGTAGTAATCCCGTCGTTGTCGTCGGGTGCTGCTGTGCGCGCCGCCAGCGTTTAGCTGCAACCCTGCCGAGTGGCTGTGCGCGCCGGCTGCTTCACCGTGCGCACCCAACGAATCTTGGCGTGCACCCGACTCTCTTTTGCGCGCAACCGATCGCTCTGCGTGCATACGCGATGTCTTTTGGTGGGCACGCCAATGTTTTTTGTGGGTGCGCGATCCCTTTCCATGCGTTCACCTTGCCTTTCCGTGGGTTGACCTTGTCCTTCCGTGCGTTCACACTTCTTTTCGTGAGCACGCTCTGTCTTTTCGTGCGTACGCAATGGTTTCTTGTGTGTACCGGGCGATATCGTGCGGGCGCTGACCGTTCCGCACGGCGGGCTGACCGATCGACACGGCGGGCTGACCGATCCACACGGCGGGCTGACCGATCCACACGGCGGGCTGACTGATCCGCACTCCGGGCTGACTGGCCCACCATTCGGGCTGACCGATCCACACTCCGGGCTGACTGATCCACACTCCGGGCTGACCGATCCGCACTCCGGGCTGACTGGCCCACCATTCGGGCTGGCCGATCCACACTGCGGGCTGACCGGTCCACACTCCGGGCTGACCGATCCACGCTCCGGGCTGACCGATTCACGGCGCGGCCCCACCGGTATACAGCTCGGACTCACCGATCCACCGAGCGATTCACGACACGCGCCGGCGGTTTACTCAGAGCCTGAAACCTTCGCCCGCCTCGGTCGTTATACGTGGCAGCAAACGAAGCGAGGAGCGTCCTATGAGCGGCAAGCGGAAGAAAAAACTCGCGGTGTGGTCCGGCATCGTCCTGGTGATCGCCATAGTCATCACACTCGTGGCGATGAAGGCCGCAGGGAAGAAGCCGGAAGCGAAACTGCCGGTCAAGGTGGGCAAGGCTGAAGTTGCGGACATTCAGGTGAAGGTCACCGAGGTCGGCAACGTGCAACCCGAGGTCAAGGTGGACGTGAAGAGCGTCGTGTCGGGGAAGGTCGTCGAGATCCTCCACCGCGACGGCGATTCGGTGAAGCGCGGCGAGACGCTGGCGCGCATCGAGCCGGACATGAACCAGGCGCAGTCGATCGCCGACGTGAAGAACGCGCTGACCGCATCGAAGATCCGCTACGACCAGGCCAAGAAGAACTACGAGTCCGACCATAGCCTGTTCGAGTCCGGCCTCCTCGCCGGCAAACAGAATCGCGATTCCGAGGCTGAGTTTCTGGCGGCGAAGCAGGAGTACGAAAAGACCGAAGAGAAGTACGCCATCGTCGAGCGCAGCGGCATTCCGATCGCGCAGGCCACGAACAAGTTCCAGGGATCGAACGTCACCGCGCCGATGGATGGCGTGGTGCTGACGAAGAACGTCGAGATCGGCGACACGATCACCAGCGGCGTCTCCTCATTCAACGCGGGGACGGTTCTCTTCAGCGTCGCTGACGTCTCGAAGATGATCGTGAAAGCGGGCGTCAACGAAGTCGATATCGGCAAGATCCGCGTCGGTATGCCGGTGAAGGTGACGTTGGACGCCTACTCGAAGATCGCCTTCGCCGGACGCATCGACCGCATCGCGCCTGCTGTCCGCATCGACGACAAGGTCCGCGTGTTCGACGTCGAGATCCGTCTCGACGCCCAGGGCCGCGAGCTTCGTTCCGGGATGACTGCGAACATCGAGGTCAACGGCGAGCGCAAAGACAAAGTGCTGACAGTCCCCGTCGAGTCGGTCTTCCAACGCGACGGCGTCGAACTGGTGTTCGTGAAGAAGAAGCTCGATCCGAACGTCGTCCCGACCAAAGATGTGAAGAAGGACGGCCAGGCTCCCTCGGCCATCGACAAAGACAGCTGGAAGAAGTTCTTCGAAAAGCGAACGATCGTGACCGGCCTCTCCGACAACTCGCGCGTCGAGATCGTCAAAGGTCTGAAGGTCGGCGAAGAAGTCGCGCTCGAAGATCCGACGCTGCCAGCGGACAAGAAGAAGGACGAGAACGACGATTAGTGCGGGAGTCGCTGGTCGGGAGTCGGGAGTCGGAGAAAACAATCTCTGCTCCGACACCCGACCCCCGAAATCCGACACCCGAGGCCACCATGAGCGCACTCCTCCAATACGAACAACCCGCCGCAGCATCCGCACCGCAGAAAGCTCTCATCCAGCTCGATGAGATCTGCAAGACCTACGATTCCGGCGAGAACGCGGTGCAGGCGTTGCGCGGCGTCGATGTGGCCATCGAGAAGGGGGAGTTCGTCTCGATCATCGGCCCCTCCGGCTCCGGCAAATCGACCCTCATGCACATCCTCGGCTGCCTCGACACCCCGACGACCGGCAAGTACTGGCTGGACGGCGAAGACGTTGCCGAGATGTCCGCGCGCCAACTGGCTCGCGTGCGCAATCAGAAGATCGGATTCGTGTTCCAGACGTTCAACCTGCTGCCGCGCGCGTCGATCCTCAAGAATGTCGAGTTGCCGCTGCTGTACGCGGGAGCGAGTCGCGACGAACGGCGGGAGCGGGCGTTCAAGGCCCTGCAGCGCGTCGGTCTCGACAAGCGCGCCAAGCATCGTCCGAACGAGCTCTCCGGCGGACAGCGCCAGCGCGTCGCCATCGCCCGCGCGCTGGTGAACGATCCGTCGCTGATCCTCGCCGACGAGCCGACCGGAAACCTCGACCAGAAGACCGGCTCCGACATCATCAACATCTTCGAAGAGTTGGCCGGCCACGGCGAGACGATCGTCCTGGTGACGCACGATCCCGCGATCGCCGCGCGCACGCAGCGGAGAATCACACTGGTGGACGGAGAGATTGTTGAGGGGGATTGATTGCGCTGGCGCGCGTTGTCGGTTGTCGGTTGACTGCGCTGACGCGCGTTGTCAAAGACGACTGGACTAACCGACATGAACTGAGAGCGTAGATAAGAACCGAACAAAAGCAACGAAGACTAAGCCAACAATAGACAACGCGCGAAGCGCAACCAACCGACAACCGACAACGCGAGCGCCAGCGAGCAATAATGATCCTCTTCGAATCCATCATCGACGGCATCCGCGACATCAAGGACCACTTCGGTCGCACGATGTTGCAGCTCGTCGGGATCATCCTCGGCGCGGGCTCGATCGTGGCTACGTTCTCCTTGTCTGTGGCCGGCAAAGAAGCGGCGATGAACTACTACAAAGTCTCCGGCGGCATCCAGAAGATCTGGGTCTCCGACAAGCCGACCGGCAAGGTGACGCTCGATGCCAAGGCGCTGGCATCGAAGGGGTTGACGTATCACGACGCGATGGTGCTCAAGCGTGAAGGTAAGGAGATCGATCTGGTCTCGCCGGTCGCGAACGAGAACATGACGCTGCGCTACCGCGACATCGAGAAGCCGCGCAGCATCATGGGCGTTACGCCCGCCTATTCGCCGATGAACGATTTCCATGCCGGCCAGGGCCGCTTCATCACGGACAACGATCTGACCACGGCAGCACGCGTCGTCGTCCTCGGCACCGAGCGCGCCCAGGAGTTCTTCGGCAGCGACGATCCCATCGGCAAGACGATGTCGATCAACGGCACCGGCTACCTCGTCGTCGGCGTGATGGAGGAGAAGTACTTCAGCTTCGATCACAAGCGCAACGTCATGCGCTGGATGAACCGCCAGATCTACATTCCGCTGACGACCTTCGTGACGCGCAAGGGCGAATCGCTGGAGCGCGGAAAAGTGAGCTTCATGCACGTCCGCATGAAGGACGTGAAACGTAATCAGGAGGCGGTCGATGAGATCAAGGCCGTCCTCTTCCGCGAGCACGGCACGAAGGACTTCGATGTCTTCTCGCGCGTCGCCAACCTGAAGCGCAATGAAGCGAACAACAAGATGTACGACATGACGTTCATGATCTGCGGGATCATCTCGCTCCTCGTCGGCGGCATCGTGGTGATGAACATTCAGTTGGCGTCGTTCAACGAGCGGGTCCGCGAAGTGGGGACGCGCAAAGCGGTCGGCGCGTCGCCGGCGCAGATCTTTTTCCAGTTCCTTGCCGAGACCGTTCTCGTCTCGGTCCTCGGCGGCTTTCTCGGCATCGTCGTCGGCAAGTTCTTCACCGACGGTATCGCTGCCCTGACCCGCGACCCCGCCGCGATCACTGTCGGCACCGCAGTCTGGGCCATCGTCTTCGCCGCCGGAACCGGCTTGGTCTTCGGGATGTACCCAGCCATCCGCGCGTCACGTTTGAATCCGATCGAGGCGTTGCGGGCGGAGTAGACCCATGCAAATCACCGAATCCATCCGCACTAGTTTCGAGGAAGTGAGAGGGCATCCACTTCGCTCGTTCTTCACGCTCATCGGCGTCATCCTCGGCACGCTGGCGATCGTGGTTGTCATGTCGGTGCTCGACGGTGTGGAGCGGGGCGTATGGCAAGGTGTCGAAGACCTCGGCATGGACGGAGTGCTTGTGCTGTCACAGCGCAAACCGTCCGATCCGATGGAGCGTGCCAAGGCCTATCTCTCGCACGGACTTCGCCTCGAGGATCAGAAGTACTTCGAAGGCAGCACGCTCATCTCGTCGATCGGCCCTGTTGGCGAGACCCGCGCCGTGGTCACCGCCGGCAAGGTGACGCGGCGGATCGATGTTTACGGCATCACGCCCGCGTTCGTGACCATCAAAGGGCGCAAAACCAGCGACGGCCGCTTCTTCGGCGAGAGCGACATCGAGTCGAAGAAGCCGGTCTGCATCCTCGGATTCAAGCTCAAGGAACAGCTCTTCGGGGGCGACAAGGCTGTAGGCCAGCAGGTCAGCGTCGGCGGTCGAAGGCTCACGGTCATCGGCGTCGGCACGAAGTTCAACATGGAGTTCGTCAACGACGACGACATGCGCAAAGAGACCGGTGGCGTCTACATCCCGTTCACCGTTTATCAGGACATGTTCGGCCGCGCGAACGCGATCTCGTACCTCCTGGCCAAGACCGACGATCCGGAGAAGAGTATTGATGCCGAGGATGAGGCGGCGGGGATCGTGGCACACGCGCACAACAACATTCACGACGTGCGCGTCGAGAATGTCGGCAAAGAGATCCTCAAAGAGCGCGGCAACATCGTCAACATCCTGCGCAACTGGCGCATCGTCTTCTTCTCGATCGCAGGTATCTCGCTGCTGATCGGCGGCGTCGGCATCTTCTCGGTTCTGAAGATCTCGATCGGCGAGCGGTTGTTCGAGATCGGGTTGCGCAAAGCGATCGGCGCAGGCGACGGCGAGATCTTCATGCAGTTCCTCATCGAGGCGGTCACGCTGTCTGTTGTCGGCGCAACGATCGGCGTCGGATGCGGAATCGGAGTCGTGAAGCTCATATCGAGCTTCTTCCCGGCCGGCCTTCCGGTCTCGCTCTTCGGGCTCTCGGTGGCCAGCGGTTTCGCGGTGTCGATGGGATTGCTGGCCGGGTTGTATCCGTCGATCAGTGCTTCTCGGATGCAGCCGGTCGATGCGCTGCGAGCGTAAATTGCGCTACGCGCGTTGTCGGTTGTCGGTTGATTGCGCTTCGCGCGTTGTCGGCCGCCAGCCTATCGATGTCGGTTGGTCGACCGTCGCGCGGTCGATCTCGCATTTCTTCTGACAACGCGCGAAGCGCATCTAACCGACAACCGACAACGCGCAAAGCGCAATTAACGACAACGCGCGAAGCGCATCTAACCGACAACCGATAACGCGCGCAGCGCACCATGTGCCAGCCCACCGTGTTACGATTTCCGCATTGATGCGCACCGCGTCCCTCTCGATCGTCCTCCTGTTCCTCTGCGCCTGCCTTCAGGCACAGGTGCGTCTCACGATCAAACGAGACGGGACGAAAGTCATTTCGAACTTCGGCGCGAACTCGTCTCCCAAGAGCAACGACTGGAACTGGTGGGCGAAGCAGCGCGACCGGCGCTCCAGCTACGACGCGTTCATCGATCGCTACGCGGCGCAGTACAGCGTCGATCCGGTGCTCGTTCGCGCCGTCATTCAGGTGGAATCGAATTTCAATCCGCGCTGCGTCTCCAACAAGGGAGCGCGCGGTCTCATGCAACTGATGCCGGAGACAGAGCGGGAGTATCGCGTTCGCAATGTATTCGATCCGGAAGACAACATCCGTGCAGGCGTTCACAACCTCGCCGATCTTCTCGTCCGCTACAGCGGTGACCTCCATCGCACGCTGGCCGCCTACAACGCCGGCAGCGGTGCCGTTGCCAAGTATCGCGGCATCCCGCCGTACGAAGAGACGATGACGTACGTCAAGCGTGCGCTGACCGTCTACTACGGCACGCCGTACGGCCAGGCCGTCGGTTTCGCCGGCGGCGGTACCCGTGGCGGCCGCAAGCTGACGGGCGGATTTACCACGCGCATCCAGCCGATCGTGGCGTTGCTACCTGGGATGCGATATCTGGGGAGTCGCTGAGACGGGTGTCGGTTTTCGGGGGTCGGGTGTCGGAGAAGAATCCAACACCTGGAAAGCCCCGGCTGTCAGCTTGACTCCGACTCCCGACCCCCGACACCCGCGTCTCTCCGCGCGCTGATACAATCGCCCACCGAATGCCCGAACGTGATCCCCTTGTCGCTCCGCCGTTCGACCAGGGCGTGTTTCTGCTTCACTACAACCGCGGACGCGAAGCGTTTCAGGAAGCTCGGTACGCCGAGGCGCGGCGCGAGCTCGAGAATGCGCAGCGGATGCGGCCGGATGACGCCGACGTTCTGAACCTCCTCGGGCTCGTCTACTTCAAGACGAACGCGTTTCCCGAGGCCGAGGTGATTTACCGGCGGCTGGCGGATGAGAATCCCAATGTCTTCATTCTTCACTCGAACCTCGGCCTGATTCTTTTCAAACAGGGCAAGCTCGATGAGTCGGAGACGTTCCTTCTTCGCGCGATCGAGCTTCGTCCGAACTACGCGAAGTCGCATCTCTACCTCGGGCTGCTATACCGCCAGCGTCGCAGGTACCCTCTGGCCCTGGAGCATCTTCGCTTCGCCGGCGCGGACAAGATCGTGCGCGAGGTCGAGGCCGAGATCCGGCCGCAGAGCCCCGCGCCTCTTCCGATGCCGGTGGTGCCGACTCCGCCGCCGCAGCGACGGGAGACGCAACGAATCAGCACGCAGAAGATCACTCCGATCACCGACGCCCGCACCTCTCCGGGCAGAACGATGATGACGCAGCCCGGAAAGGTGCCGATGCCTGCCGCCCCGACGGAGCCCAGCGTGATCGACACGGCGCACACGGCTGCGCGCAAGTTGCAGGACGCGGTCGACGAGACGCAACTGGCCGACGACAAGCGGCTCGATCTCGCGCACAAGATCGAAGGGGCATCGAAAACCTTCACGCTGCACGAGAACGGATTCCTCGAGATCAACTTCGGACGCAGCGTCCACGTCAAGCGCGGCACCGTTTCGAGCTACTCAGGCAATCTCAAGTTCGTCGCCGAATCCGGTCTCCTCGGCACGACCGCGCAGACCCTCGTGAAAGCAGTGGGACAGGGAAAGATTTTCGTCTACGAGAAGGGCCGCAAGACGTTTCTGCTCGATCTCAATGAAGAGTTCATCTACGTCGAGGGGAGCAACCTTCTGGCGCTTGAAGACACGCTGACATATCGCGTGGAGCCGATCTACGACGGCACATATCAGCGCAAGATCGACACAGTGAAAATCTTCGGCAAGGGCTCGCTGGCAATCTCCACGCACATTGAGCCACTGACACTTCGTGTGACCCGCGAATATCCATTGTCGATCTCTTCGAATGCACTCGTCGCATGGACCGGCAATGTGATTCCGACGGTTATGGACGACAAGTCGCTCGAGAACGTGATGATCGAGAACGTCGACGAGGCTGGGTTCAAGATCCGCTTCGAAGGCGATGGCGTGGTCGTTAGCGAACAGTAGCTTTTCCGCGTCGCACCGTACTTATGCCCGGATGGGAAGGTACAATCCCGCCATGCGCAAACGCGACCAGGCTCCCCCTGTACCACCCGGTGAAACGTGGTCGAAGATCACTGTCGTATTACTCGATCGTCATGTGGCGTATCTCGATCGCATTGCGGTCGACATCCGACTGCAGCGCGGCGTCGCCATTTCGCGAGCCGAGTTGATTCGCGGACTGATCGAGGCCGCGTCGAAAACCGGCGTCACTCTTTCCGATGCGCCTGACAATCACGGAATGATCAGTTTGCTCCGCGGCGCGTGGGCTCGAGGCAACTCGCGCAAACGGCGCTAACGCTTCCACAGTTTCTGCGATGGGATCCGCAGCGCGCGGTTGAATTTCGACGACGCGTTTTCCCACGCTACAATCTCCGTCAGCTCGACGATCGCGTCGTCGTCGAAGTGCTCACGCACGCGCGCGAACAACTCCTCCGATACATCGCGGCCGGTGATTGTCATGGCATCGGCGTATTCGAGGACAAGGCGCTCGACCCTGTCGAACAATGGAGAGGATTCCCATTCCGGCAACGCCAGGAGCTTCTCATCGGGGATGCCTGACTCGCTGCCGACCGCAGCGTTGATGTCCTGTCAGAATTCGCAGCCGTTGAGAAACGCAACGCGCCGGTTGATCAGCGCCGTGAGCTTGCCGTCGATCAAACCCGAGGCATCGAGGCCGCTCCACATCATGCGGGCGCCTTTGAAAATCGGTGGACGGCGCGCATAGATCAGGTGATTCAGGAGCGGGGCGCCCCAGCGTTTTGCCTGCGCCTCCAAGACGGCGCGAATGGAACGATCGACTTGACTGACTTCCGCATCCGGAACACGCGCCATCGATGACCTCAGCTCGGAGTTTGAGGCATCGTACACTTCCCGCCGCATGCCTGAACTTCCCGAGGTTGAACTGTATTGCCGCTACTTCGCCAGTCACGCGCGCGGCCGGCGCGTGGCTGCGGTCCGCGTGCTCGACGCGCGCATTCTTGCGGTGCGCGAACACGTGCTGCGCCGTGCCCTCATCGGTCACGAGTTTGCCGATGTTCGCCGGCACGGCAAGCACCTCTTCGCCAGTGCAGGCGCTTCGTGGCTGCACCTTCATTTCGGCATGAGCGGCGATCTGGCGTTCTACCGTGACGATGCCGAGGCGCCTCGATTCGCGCGCGTCGTTTTCGATTTCGAGGATGGGAACCATCTGGCGTACGACGACATGCGCCTCTTCGGGGTCGTCGATGTCACGCCCGATCCCGATGCGTTCATCGCCGAGCACCGCCTCGGGCCCGATCCGCTCGATCCTGCGTTCCGCCTTCGCGACTTCCGCGAGATCGCGAGCAAGCGGCGCGGCGCGGTGAAGTCGCTGCTGATGTCGCAGGAGATCATCGCCGGGATGGGCAATCTCTACGCCGACGAGACGCTGTATCGCTCGTCGATCCATCCGCGAAGACCTGTCGATGGCCTCTCCGATGCCGAGGTCAAAACGATCTTCACGAACATGCGCGCGATCCTGAAGGAGGCGATCGCGTTCAAGTCGCGCGGCGGCGACTATCCCGGCCGCTACCTGGTGCAGCATCGCGAAGAAGGCGACCGCTGCCCGCAGTGCGGCGGAACGATCCAACGCACGGTCGTGTTCGGGCGTACGACCTACTTCTGCGCGAAGCACCAGGCGCTCCCTCGGCGGAAGAGCTAGCGGCGCCGCTTGGGCTGGCTGTCGGCCTCACCCCGCGTCTTGCGACAGCGCTGCCTTGAGGGCGTCGTTGCGCGATGTGAGCATGCGACGCAAGTACGCGCTCATCACGAGCCGGTCGACGATCGCGCCGATGAACCCGAGCGGCGAGGCGAACGTCAGCACGTCAGTCATCTTCGTTCCGCCGTCGACCGCTTCGAAGTAGTGATCGTGAACGAAAGAATGGAACGCGCCCTTCACCATCGAATCCTGAAAGTACGCCGGCCGGTCGAACGCCGTGATCTTCGAAGTGAATCGCTGCCGCACGCCGAAATGCCGCCCCTCCCACGTAACCTGCTCGCCCAGCTCAATGAGCCCGGACGTCCTGCCGTCGACAGCCTTCTCCGCTGTTTCCTTCATCGAGGTCACGTGAAGGTCGAGATCGCGCGACGCATCGAAGCAGCGCTCGGGTGGGGCGGGGATGAGGGTTTCGATGGTGATGGTGGGCATGGTGCCGGTTGGTTGGCGATCAGGGACGGTCTTCTTACGCGGCGATTTTACAAGGTGACGAATTTCGACCTCCGCCCTGACCGCACTCGGGCGAGGACGCCCGACTGCCCGCGGTCGAGACGACCGCACTCCTTACGCCAAGGAGTGAGGGCGTCTCGCCCGCGGCCACCGGGGCGTCCCGCCTCGGTGGTTGGATACGGCCTGATCGCTCAAATACTGATGGCGAGCGAGAACACAGATGTGTCGCCGATCGCGGCAGTCTATCGTGTGTGCGACGTCGTCATGTTTGCGATCGTGTGGCAGGATTAGCACCCCATGCACATCCGAGTCGGTACCAGCGGCTACAGCTACAAAGAGTGGAAGGGGACGTTCTATCCGGACGATCTGCCGGCGGCGAAGATGCTGCCTTACTACGGCGAGCGGTTCGATTCGGTCGAGATCAACAACACCTTCTATCGAATGCCCGACGCGAAGATGGTGGCGAAGTGGGGCGAGCAGGTGCCGGACGGGTTTACGTTCGTGTTGAAGGCGCCGCAGCGGATCACGCATCAGAAACGGCTCGTCGGCGCCGGGGACGATCTCAGGCAACTGTTCGAAGCGGGGGAAGTGCTTGGATCGAAGCTCGGTCCGGTTCTTTTTCAGCTTCCGCCGTTTTCGCGGAAGGATGCGCTCAAGTTGCGCGAGTTTGTGGCGATCCTGCCACCGGAACGGAGAGTGGCGTTCGAGTTCCGGCACGACTCCTGGTTCGACGAGGAGATCTACGCCATTCTCCGCGGGCGCGACATCGCGCTTTGCGCTGCCGACACGGACGAAGTGACCGATCCGGACGCGCTCGTCGTCCCGACGGCTTCGTGGGGCTACATGCGTTTGCGCCGCACCGAGTACGCGCCGGGCCAGCTCACCGCCTGGGCGCAGCGCGTCGAGAAACAGGCTTGGAGCGACGCCTACGTGTTCTTCAAACATGAGGATGAGGGGAAGGGGCCGCGCTTCGCGGTGGAGTTCCGCGCGCAGCTTCATTGACGGCGCGCCCGCTACGTCGTTACCCTTTGCGCTCGTGACACTCCTGCGTACCCTGATGGTGTTCTCGATGCTGACTGCGCTCAAGTACGTGAGCCGCATCTTCTTTCGATATGACATCAGTTGGGTTGGAGACGTGCCGCCGGACCCATGGGGACGCCTTCGTCTGGTGGCCTTCCTCAACCACACCAGTCTCTACGAGCCGGTCTTCCTCGGCGGCGTTCCCAACAATTTCGTCTGGCGGCTCGCTGCGCATGGCGTCGTCCCTGCCGCGGAGAAGACGACCGGACGGCCGCTCGTCGGGATCATTTTCAAGTTCGTCGCGCATCACGTCGTCGCCATCACGCGCGAGCGCGATCACACGTGGTTTCAGGTGTTGAACCGTGTCGACCCGAAGTCGATGGTGGTCATCGCTCCCGAGGGGCGAATGAAGCGCGCGAACGGTCTGGACGTGCATGGCAATCCGATGAGCGTGCGCGGCGGTATCGCCGACATTCTGCTGGCGGTGAAAGAGGGGCGGATGCTGATTGCGTACAGCGGCGGTCTGCATCACGTGCAGGTGCCAGGCAAACTTCCGCGCGCGTTCAAGACCGTGCGGCTGCGGCTGGAGATCGTGGACATTGCCACCTACATCGCCGACATGCAGCGCAACGGCGGCGCCGATCAGTTCAAGAAGAACGTGATGCAGGACCTCGACCGGCGGCGCGATTTCTATTGCCCGGACGAGGGGCTGCGGAAGACGGCGTAGGTCGGCACGGCCGACGGCGCTGGTTGCCCAAGGCTTCTTCAGGATTGGCGCTTCGAAGGACCTTCCGCGCAACTTTGCCGGCGTCGCCGGACTGTTATCGCCGCGTGATCGGAATCTTTGGAGTGCTCGACTCCGATTCATCCTGCCGCGCCGGATAGAGATAGAACAGTTCGTTCTGGCGCACGAAGGCGTTGCGGAGGAGGAAGACGTAGGGGCGCTGGCTCTTGTAGGTCAGCAGAACCTCGGCTTTCGTCTGCTGCACGGCCGTCGACAGTCCGTAGGTCGCCCATGAGAAGCCCTTCATCCTCGCTGGCGGGAGGATGGCGCGGCGCGGAGTCTTCATGAAGGCGGTGTGGATCCGGCTGCGGGCGGTGTGCACGAGGTAGCCGAGGCGCGACGGATGGAGGTGCAACGCTTCCAGCGCGGCGTCGGTGATCTCGGCGGCGGCGCTGTGATCGGAGTGGTGATCGAACGGAACCGGCGCGATGACGGTGGTCGGCTTGACGATGGTCACGACCTTCATGAGATCGCGCATCATGCTGTCGTAGTTGTAATCGGCCCGAGGGGTGACCGCGTCGGCGTAGGGCACACTGTTCTCGTGTGTGGCATTGGAGCGGACGATGGCGCTGGGATTGTCGACCATCGTGCGAAGGCCGCGATCGGGATATCCGAGCACGAAATGGTGATCACGTGGGATGCCGAGGAGATGCATGGCCTGGCCGGCCTCGTGGATGCGGGCTTTGCCGAGGCCGAGGAAGTTCGACGCGGTCGGCTCGAGCGTTTTGAACATCAGCCGGGCCGCGAAGCGATTGCAGTCGCCGGCGGTGAGAAAGACGACGTAAACATCGGCGCCATTGGCGATGGCGTCGATGGCATAACCACCCGCTCCGATCGACTCGTCGTCGATGTGGGGGGCGACGATGAGGATGCGGTCCGTCTTGCCTGCCGTGTGGAGGGTGGGGTACCGCTGGATTTTCGCGCCGTTGGTGCGCGCAGGATTGAGCAGGAGCATTGTGGCGAGGATCGTCAGGTCCAGAAACATCGCAGTCGGGGGCGGGTAACCGAGGAGGATTATACGGAATTCTTCAGAACCCGTACCGCAGCTCCACCGTCACCGACCGGCCGTCGGTGTTGGGGCTGGCGCCGGATTGCTGGGCTGCGGGACGATCGCCGGCGACTTGCGCGAACTCTGTGCCGAGGCGGACGTTGGGCTTGAGGTCGTGCATCCACGCCAGGACCCAGGAGTGGCCGTGCTCCGTATTGTTTTCGGCGACGTGGTCGCGGTCCGTTGTCGAGAACGTGTCGAAGCGGAGTGAGAAGCGGTCGTTGCCTCGTTTCCAGGAGCCGAGCAGATACCATGTGGCAAAGTCGGCCTGCACGAAATGCGGCGCGTCTCCCATGCCGGTCGCCCCCCAGCAATATTCGGCGGCGAGAGTGGCCGGCGACGTCAGCCCGAGTTGCGCGCCGACGATGTTGAAGTGCGTCTGCCACGCGTACTCGCCGCGATACTCGTCACGCTCGCCGCGGTTGTCGACGCGCGTGAGCTGGACCATGGCGCGTTCGGGGATTTGCATGCGCAGGCGTGCCGAGATCCCTGTGCGGCGGTCGAGATCGCGCTCGAAGGGCACGGTTCCATCCTGTCGTTGATCGGCAAAGTCAATCGGCAGTGAGAAGAGTGGCGGCAGGGGCAGAACTTCGTTGTAGACGCTGAGCCGGTTGCCGACCGTCCAGCCGCGCCACGCGATCAAAGCGCCGAGCGTGTCGTTGTTGCGGAATGCGGTGGCGCCGGCCGTGACGTAGAAGTTTGGCTTCCAGGCCAGGTCGACGCCGACGGGACGAAACTCTTCGCCGATCCAGGTGTTGAGCGGGGAGAAGTTGATCGTGTAGGGCGACGTCCAGAGCGGATCGGTGTTCTCGCGCGACGTACCGAGAAAGAACTGGCCAGCGCGAAGCTGGAAGTGCTCGGAGTGAAGATTGACATAGGCCTCGACCAGACCGGCGCGTTTGCCGTGCGCGCCCGATTCCTCGCGGCGGGCCACACCGTCCGCGTGAACCTCGAGCCATTTCGCCGGCGTCCACGTCGCACCGATCTGGGCAACGCCGAGGGTGGTGTTGCGATGTTCGTCGACGCCGCCGGCGCCCGTGTCGAACCGGCCGAAGCCTCCTTGCACCCACGATGGCTGACCGGTCGTGTAGACCTCACGCGCGGAGAGGAAGCCGTGAAGCTGGAAGGGCGACTGGGCGAAGAGGGGCGCGGCGATGCCGAGTATGAGTGCAAGTCGGAGCAGGCGCATCGGGGGGATTCTACGAGATCGTTGGCGATCAGTTGCGAGGTCAGGAGTTAAGTTGATGTGTCATATTGCGCTGCGCGCGCTGTCGGTTGTCGGCCGATTGCGCTGCGCGCGTTGTCGGTTGTCGGTTGATTGCGCTTCGCGCGTTACCTAGCGGAAGCCCATTGGTGTCGATTGCGCAATCGCAATCGATCTCCCGTTCTTCTGACAACGCGCGAAGCGCATCTACCGACAACCGACAATGCGCGAAGCGCAGCGGTGATCGCTCAAAAGCTGTAGCGATACTCCAGCGAGATCGTCGATCCGCCGGTGCGGGGGTCGAAGGCGGCGGGCGGATACGATACCGCGACGCCTGGGCGGTCGCCGGCGACGCGGACGTATTCGAGGCCGGTGCGGGATCGGGCGCTGGTTTCATGCATCCAGGCCACGGTCCAGGCGTGGCCATCCTCGCGGGCGAAATCAACGGAAGGGCGCGATGCATTGCGCGTGGAGAATCGCTCCACGCGCGCGCTGAGGCGCTCGTGGCCGAATACGTGCGATACGAGCAGATACTCGGTGTCGAAATCCATCGTGAAGCTGCCGCCGGGGAATCCGACGGCGGTCGATCCGTAGGCCCACTCCGCGGCGACGGTCGTCGGGCCTTTCGATCCTGCGTCCGCGCTGATGACATTGAAGTGCGTCTGCCACGGAGTCTGCCCTTTGATTGGGTTGGGCGTGATCGGCGCGCGGTTGTCGATGTGGGCGAACTGGATCATCGCGCGCTCAGGCAGCGACAGGCGGAGGCGCTCGGAGTAGCCGTTCTTGTGATCGAGATCGGCGCCCATCGGCTTCGTCGTCTCCGGGTAGGGGAGAGGCATGTTCTCGTCGTAGGTCGTGAGGTAGTTTCCGAGGGTCCAACCGCGCGCGGCGAGGAGCGTTCCCATCGTGTCGTTTCCGCGGAAGGCGGTTGCTCCGACCGTGACATAGAAACCGGGCGACCACTGCAAGTCCGCGCCGATGGGCCGCACTTCCTGCGCGATCCAGGAGTTCAGCGCGGAGTACGTGATCGTGTATTTCGAGGTCCAGAGCGGATCGGTGTTCTCGCGCGAAGTGGGCAGCCAGAACTCCCCGGCGCGAAGGCGCCAGTGATCGTTGAAGACATCGGCGTAGGCCTGCACGATGCCGGCGCGCTTGCCGCGAAAGCCCGATTGCTCCTGCCGCGCGATGCCGTCCGCGTGCAGCAGCAGCCAGCCTGCCGGCGTCCAGTCGATGCCGAGTTGCACGCTGTCGACGTTCACCAGGCGATGATCATCGGGAGAGTCCGCGCCGACGTCGAAACGTCCAACGCCACCTTGAAGCCATGATGGCTGCGCATTCACGTACGTCTCGCGGCCGGTGAGAAAGCCGTGGAATTGCCAGGTCTGCGCGTTCGCCGACGCGGCGATCCCCATGACCAGAATGACGATCAGAATGGTGAGCGTGCGGTGCATGCTGGCATTGTAGCCGGGCTACGGCGTGCGAGGATCACGCCAAAGGCCGACTTCCCGTTTTCCGTAATCGATCGTGACTAGGAACTTCGACAGGATGCGGTTACCTACGCGGGGCGCGGAGACGTCCATCATCCGGATGTCGATCGTTCCCAAGTCGGCGCCGGCCAGTTGCACATGCGCCTTCGTCCGCGATGCCGGCGCGTTGCCACGCGGCAGGACGAGCGTGTCGGGCGATGTGGTGTCGACGATCGCAGCGATCTCCTTGCCATCGACAATAACGTTGACTCGTGGCTCGGCATCGAAGCGAAAGAGGGTCATCAGCTCCGGATGGATGCCTTCCTTCTGGTAGGTGATGAGCCCCGAGGCGAAGTCGATCGAGATTGCGCGGGTGCCCCAGACGTCGGCGCCGACGATCGCATCGGCCACTCCGTGCATATCGATCAGGTCCGGCGTGAATCGGAGCGATTCCTTCTGATCGAGCTCCAGCCGCATCGGGCGAGAGCTCTGGCTGCTAGCGAACGCGCGGTCGACCACCGTGTGCGGCGCAGCGGTGCCGAGGAGGAACTGTCCGCTCCGGCCGTCGATGGTCGCCGAAGGGAGGAATACGAGATTGTTCCGAATGACGAAGGCGAGGTTGATCTCCTGGCCGATCGGTTCATGCGCCCACGGCAATGAGATCGAGCAGGATGCCCAAAAGAGCACGCTGAGCACACTGGCGATTGCGGCGATGAGAGTTTTCGAGTACATAAAAAGCAGAGATCAGGAAACAGGTGTCAGAGACAAGAGATCAGGGATCGGAGACCACGCGGCATTTCTTGACCCTGATCTCGATTTGTCACGGTTTCGCGGTCTCCATTTCCTGATCGCAGATCTCTAGTCCCTGATCTCTGACTCCCGATCTCTGCAACATAAAGACCCACCCGGAGGAACGATGCTGACTGAATTCAAGAACGAGCCGCTGACCGACTTTACCAAACCGGAGGAGAAAGGAGCGATGGAAGCTGCGCTGGCCACCGTGCATGCCGAGTTTGGCCGCGAATACCCGGTCGTCATCGGCGGCGAACAGATTACTGGCCTGAAGACCTACGACTCGATCAACCCTTCCCACAAGTCCCAGCTCCTCGGGCGTTTCAACAAAGCGACGAAGGAACACGTCGAGCAGGCGCTCGATGCCGCATGGAAAGCGTTCGAATCGTGGAAGCGCGAGCCGCTCGAAGTCCGGGCCGGACTGCTCGTCAGGGCAGCGGCGTTGATGCGGCAGCGCAAGCACGAGTTCTCGGCGACGATGGTTTACGAAGTCGGCAAGACTTGGCCCGAGGCCGATGCCGATACCGCCGAGGCGATCGACTTTCTCGAGTTCTACGCGCGGGAAGCGTACCGCTGGGGCGGCGAACATCCGATCACGAAGATCGAGTCCGAGGACAACGCTCTCGTCTACGTCCCACTCGGCGTCGGCGGCGTGATTCCTCCCTGGAACTTCCCTCTGGCCATCATGGCCGGCATGACCACGGCCGCTGTCGCCACCGGCAACTGCGTCATCCTCAAGCCGTCATCGGATGCGCCGTGGATCGCGTGGCGTTTCTTTGCGCTACTCGAAGAGGCGGGGATGCCGCCTGGCGTCGTCAACTTCCTCAGCGGCTCGGGCGCCGAGGTCGGCGACCCGCTCGTCATGAGTCCGCGTCTTCGCTTCATCTCGTTCACTGGATCGAAGGAAGTGGGGCTGCACATCAACGAAGAAGCGGCGAAATCGCGCCCGGGTCAGGTCTGGATCAAGCGCGTCGTCGCGGAGATGGGCGGCAAGGACGCAATCATCGTCGATCGCGATTGGAAGAATCTCGATGAGGCCGCGACGGCCGTCGTTGCCTCGGCGTTCGGATTCCAGGGACAGAAGTGTTCGGCCTGTTCCCGGCTCATCGTCGACGACGCCATCTACGACAAGTTCGTGCCGATGGTGGTCGAGAAGACGAAAGCGCTTCGCATCGGTCCTCCTGAGGATGCGGAATCGCAGGTAGGGCCGGTCGTGAACGAGTCGGCCATGCGGAAGATCAAGGAGTTTATCGAGAAGGGGAAGAGCGACGGCGGCAAGCTCCTCGCCGGCGGCAATCTGCGCGAGGGCGAAGGTTTCTACATCGAGCCGACCGTCATCGGCGACGTCGCCCCCGACGCCACGATCTCGCAGGAAGAGATCTTCGGACCTGTGCTGGCCGTGACCCGTGCGAAGGATTTCGACGACGCGCTGCGCATCGCCAACAACACACAGTACGGACTGACGGGCGCGGTCTTTACGGACGATGAGGCGAAACTCGATCGTGCCCGCGAGGAGTTCTTCGTCGGCAATCTCTATCTCAACCGCAAATGCACTGGCGCGCTCGTCGGTGTGCATCCGTTCGGCGGCTTCAACATGTCCGGCACCGATTCGAAAGCCGGCGGCCGCGACTACCTCGGCCTCTTCCTGCAGGCGAAAGCAATCTCGCGAAAAGTGGGGAAGCAGCCAAGGGTGGTGGCCGAGGCCGAGGCGTTTTGATTCTCACGCGAAGACGCGAAGACGCGAAGGTTTGATATTTGCGATGCTCTCCTTCGCGACCTTCGCGGCTTCGCGTGAGAAATGGGTTTTGCTTTTGCGATCAGAACCCGATGCTCACCTTCGCCGCGTAGCTCCGCACTTCCGCTTGCGTCATTTCGACGACGAGCTTCGGCACGAGTAGCGAGAGGCGAACGCCCGCGGTGTAGCGATTGAAGCTGCTCCTGTCGGTCAATCGAAAGGCAGCGGTTCTCGATGTGGCGGGGACGTCGCCCGCGGCATTGATGTGCATGATGCCGACCGCCGCATACGGTGTGATCGGGCCGAATCCTTTGCTGAGAAACACCTCGGCGCCGTACGTTTTTTCGCGGAACACATCGACGCCGGAGAGCGCCGAGTACGAAACGCGCAGTGCCAGCTCGGGCTTCAGCACGCCTCCGCGCAACAGCGGCGCATCGAGCGCACCACCCCACATCTTGATGCCGCTGTTCGAGACCTTCGCGTACGTTCCGGAGATCGTCCCGAAGCCGAATCCCTTCGATGCCACGAGGCGCGGCACGCCGACGTAGCCGTGCGTCGTGAAGCTGCTGTTCGCTGGGACCGCGGCACGCCAATACGCGGCCTTCGTGTCGATCGGAACGACCGTCGCGGCGATGCCGGCATCGAAGCCGAGGAGTCCGCTGGTGCGCGCCGGCTGCACGGGATCAGCAAAGATCGCCTGGCCGACGATGCGCGAGAACTGGCTGAAGCTCGCCTGCGTGACGAGATTCGGATCGAACTTCACATCCTGCGCAAACGCCGGCAGCGACACGGCCAGCGTTATCAGAAAAGCTGCGAAATGTACTCGTTGCTCAACAGGAAACCGGAAGAGGTGAAGGCCACTCGCGCTCCCACCCGCCGCAACCACCCGTCGCTCAAGCCGCGCTCCATCCATTCGATCCCCCCATTTCCACAGAGCCGTACGATGTCGTCATAGTGTACGCCTCCGGCCTGCCGCAGCCCGAGGAAGATGATCTCGCGGCGCACTTCGCCGTCGCCGAGGACCTCGGCGAAAACGGGTTCGTGCGCCCCGTCGATGTAGTGATGAATGTCGCGTGTGTTGGCGAAGCGGCGGTCGCCTATGAAGGAATGGGCGCCGATGCCGAAGCCGAGGTACTCCTCGCGGCGCCAGTAGCGAAGGTTGTGGCGGCATTCTTCGCCGGGCTTAGCGAAGTTGCTGATCTCGTACTGCTCAAGGTCGGCCTTCGCAAAGCGCTCGATCGCCTCGGTGTAGAGCGACGCGACGAGGTCGTCGTCCGGAAGCGACACGCGCCCCCCTTCGACCTGCCGAATCAGCGCGGTGCCCTCTTCGAGGTCGAGGATGTAGAGCGAGATGTGCCCGGCGCCAGTGGCGATGGCGGTCTCCAGCGTTTCGGCGAAGCTCGCCGCGGTCTGGCGCGGCAATCCGAGAATGAGATCGAGGCTTGCGCGGATGCCGGACTCGGTGGCGAAGCGCACGGCCTCGAGCGCCTGCGCGCGGCCATGCACGCGCCCGAGCGGACGAAGCTCGTCGTCGTGAAAGGACTGCACTCCGATGCTGAGCCGGTTGACGCCGAGGGTGCGCCAGAACGCGATGGCGTCCGCGGTCACGTCCTCCGGATTCGCTTCGAGTGAGAACTCGACTCCGTCAGCAATCGCGAACCTCTCGTGAAGCCGCGCAACGACGCGCGCGAGATTCTCGCGCGAGGTGCGCGAAGGTGTCCCACCGCCAAGAAACACGCTGTCGGCCGCGCCACCCCCTCGGGCATCGATCTCCGCGATCAGCGCATCGCAGTACCGGTCCTGCAGCGCAATTTCCGTCGAAACCGCAAACGGACAGTAAGTGCAGTGAACGCGGCAGAAGGGGAGGTGGATGTAGAGGCCGATGGGCATGGCTCAGAGCTATTGGATCAGCTCCGCCATGGGTTGAGAGTCTTGACGCCCGTTCGCGCGATATCAGCGAGGTTCCTGGTCACCAACGTCAGGTCATGCACCTTCGCCGTCGCGGCAATTAACCCGTCGACCGGTGGGAGCGGATTGGGAACATTCAGACGTCCCCATTCTTCAACGATATCGATATCGACTGGAAAAATACGGTTTCGATAATGGTCGATGAGCCATGAAAGCCACGCCTCGATAACGGTGGCCGTCCGGATGTCCCGGCGACGGACGCTCTCAACTCCTTTGCGTATCTCGCCGACGGTGAGAACGCTCACGAAGATCTCAGTCTCGGCAACGGATGACCACCATGCAGCGACCGACCCGTTGCACCGGTGACCCTTGCGGACTTCGGAGAGCACATTGGTGTCGACCAGGAAGCTCACAAGTCGACCGGTCGTCCGAGATCCTTGCTCCGCTCGAAGTCTTCGTCAGTGCCAACATCCGGCATTTGCTCCAGGAACTCCTTGAACGAGGAACTGAAACGCGGCTGTACGAGCGCCTGACGCAGAATCTGCCGGTGCTCCTCCTCGGCGGATTGCCCGTTCCGAGATGCACGAAGTTCCAGCTCTTCTACAAGCTCGTCTTCGATATCTCGCACAATTAGCTTAGCCATGATCTGACTCCCAGCATTGTTAGCAATGATATCGCGTCATTGATTCCGCCCCAGACTAGGATCCGCGAGCCGCGGCGTCGAGCCTCTCGTTATAATCGTACCCGATGTCCGAGGTTGAACCCGCCACTCCGCCCGCCCGCCGCGCCCGCCTGCTCTGGACGTTGCTCGGGGCGATGATCATCGTCGGGCTGGTGCCGCTCGTGGTCTCGCACTACTTCCTCATCAGCATCAACCGCGATTCGCTGGAGACGCTCGAGAAGAAGTATCTGACGCGGTCGGCGGTCGGCATCGCTACCGACATCCAGAATCTGCTCGCCAACAACACGCAGCAACTGACGCAGATTGGCGGGAGCGTGCGGGCGATGAAGGGGGCGTTGCCGGCGGGCTCCGATCCCTTCATCTACGGCGAGCAGCGCGGCACGATCACGAACTACCTCACCCCCGACGGCGACCTCCTCGGCCTGCGCATTCTCAACCGCGAAGGAAAGGGAGCTTCGGCCACGCCCGCGCGTCTCGATCCGTCGGTGCGCCAGGAGCTCGATCTGGCGCTGCAGGCCGCGCTTACTGGACAGGTTTACACCGGCACGTTTCAGTTCGTGACGGCGGCGAATCAACCCGCGGTCATCATCGCCGTGCCGGTCATCGACGAAGGTGCGACGATCGGGACTGTCGAAGCGATCGTCAGCCTTCGCCGGATCAGCGAGCGGATCCGCGAAGAAGGCAAAGGCGACGTGACCGCATTTCTCGTCGACCGGAACGGCCGCGTGCTGATGCACAGCGAGGCGGCGGTCGAAGTGCAGCATCCCGACTTTTCCAATCTGAAGATCGTCCAGGAGTTCTCGAAAGCTCCCGTCCATCTGACCATTCCCTACGATGACAATCGCACCGGCGAACATGTGGCCATGCTCGGCACCGTGGCGCCGGTCGGCCATCCCGACTGGGGAGTCATCGTGCAGAAACCGGAGCGGCTGGCCTACGCGTCGGTCTCGAAAATGGTGCGGGCGACGATCACCTGGATCTCGATCGCGCTGCTGGTGGCAATTCTCGCCGCGATCGTCTTCGCCGCCGGCATCGCCGGACCGGTCCGCGCGCTGGCGCAGCGCTCGCGCGAGATCGCCAACGGCAACTACCACCAGCGCATCGAGCTGAAGACGCGCAACGAGATCGGCGAACTGGCCGAGAACTTCAACTCGATGTCAGGCGCGATCGAGACGGCGATCGAGCAACTGAAGAAAGCCGCGCACGAGAATCATCTGCTCTTCATCAATTCCGTGCGCATGCTCGCGGCGGCGATCGATGCCAAGGATCCGTATACCCGAGGACACTCGGAGCGCGTGGCGCGATACTCGGTCGCGATCGGAAAGAACCTGAGCCTGGGCGAGCAGGAGATGCGCAACCTTCGCATCAGCGCGCTGCTTCACGACGTCGGCAAGATCGGCATCGACGACCGCATCCTCCGCAAACCTGGCGCGCTGAGTGAAGACGAGTTCGAAGTGATGAAGGGACATCCGGCCAAAGGCGCGGCGATCATGAGCGGCGTGGCCCAGCTCATCGACATTGTTCCCGGCATGAAGTATCACCACGAGAAATGGAGCGGCGGCGGCTATCCCGACGGCCTCACGGCCGAGGAGATCCCGATGCAGGCGCGCATCGTCGCCATTGCTGATACCTTCGATGCCATGACCACGAACCGGCCGTATCAGAAGGCGATGGAGATCCACTACGTCGTCGAGAAGATCCGCAGCTTTGCCGGAACACGCTTCGATCCGCGCGTCGTGGAGGCGTTCGCGAACGCCGTCCAGCGCGGCGACATCACCATCGACGATCAGGTGCGGGGCGCTGCGTAGCGTGCTCTTCGCAGACATCCTGAACGGCGTCCTGGAAGCGACACACGGTGCGATCGGCGCGGTGTTTCTCGACTCCGAGGGGGAGAGCGTCGAGGTGGTGACGGCGCGGCCATTCGAGACCGACGATCACGATCTTCGCGTCATCGGCGCCTATGCCGGCATTTTCATGTCGCAGCTTCGGCGCGTCGCAAGCACGACGGACGGCGGAGACGTGGCGCGCTACAAGTTCGATTTCGCAGCCAGCAGGATCTTCTGCTGCAATCTGCATGAGGGCTACTACCTGGTGCTGATCGTCGATGCCGGCGCGGTCGAGGGGATCGTCTGGAAGCGGCTGGACGAGTGCCGGACGGCCCTGCTGCGGGAGATGTCATGACGACTCGTTGGCTTGCTGCCTGCACAGACCGGAAGTTACGTTGAACCGCGCTCTCGTGATCGTTTCTCTTGCCACGTTCGCTGCGGGCTGCCGCGCCGGCTCGCAACCTGCGAAGGCGCAACCACAGACGAAGGCAGAGATGCGCACGATCGATTCAGGCAACGTCCAGCCGGCCACGATCGACGCACCACCGGTGCTTACCGACGAAGCGCCGCCGCTGAAGACGGCGACCAATCTCGCCCAGGCCGATGCTCCGCCGCCACCAACCCCTCAGGACGAAGCGCTCCGCGCGGCGCTCCCGTTTGCTCCGGCCATCGCCATGGATGCCGTCGACGGCAGCAAGATCTCGATCCGTGCCTCCACGCCGACCACCGAGTACAAGAACAAGCTCTACTACTTCTCGTCCGAGGATCACAAACGAACGTTCCTGGCGAACCCGGAGCAGTATACGAAGGGGTTGTTTTCGCATTTGTGATTCTTGCGGGGGGTGGGGTGTCGGGGGTGGGGTGTGGGATAGAGCGCTGATGGAGAGCTGGTTGAACGATAGCCGATCTACCGTGGTTCCCACGCTGCGCGGCGAGTGCTTACGTATTCGTTCGCCTGAATGACAGAATCGCGAATCGTGTGAAGCTGTGTGACGCGAAAGCCCAGAAACTGATGACCGGCACTGAGCCGTGCCATCGCCTGTTGCGTCTGACCATCTTGAAGGAACCCTACGGTGAGGTTGTCTCGAGTTGAAAAGGTGACTTCCGTGTAGTCTCGGGCACGAACAGCCATGTCTGCGGCGCAAGAGATTATGAAGTTCAATGCGTTCAGAAAATCGTCAACCTCATCGGAGTCGAGAAACGCCACCGACCCTAGGCGGCTGGCGGTCTCCGCGTGCTCGAACCTAACGCCGACAGAGATGGAGCGCACGCCGTTCTTGATGATGGCGATGATGAGGCCGGCGATATCGAGAGAGCCGCCGATCGTTGGAGCGATCCGCGCGATTACACGGCTCTCCTTCATGACGATGACACCGCGCTCGGCCAGCGAACGTCTCATCGACGCGCCGTCATGGTGGTCGGCAGCTGCGGTCGGTTGAACAACATCCATCGCAGCATGGTACGCGGAACTTGAACGACGGTGAGGTTCTCCCACTCCCCACACCCAACTCCCCACTCCCGGACTTTCTGCTACCCTCCCGCCGTTTCCCGCCGCGTGTGGCCCCGTAGCTCAGGTGGATAGAGCAGCGGTTTCCTAAACCGTTTGTCGGGCGTTCGAGTCGCCCCGGGGCCACCAGAATCCTTCTCTCCGGGGGTCGCGTTTCGGGTGTCGGGAGTCGGAGCAAGAAGCTCGTGATCTTTCTCCGACTCCCGACCCCCGAAACGCGACCCCCACTTCTGGCGTCGATCTCGCACCGAGTTATTCGCAGTGCGATGGAGTCCGTCAACGAAATTGCTCAGCCGAGGGTTTCTCGTGTTGAGTTTGATCCTCGGGGTATCGCTTTCCGCGCAGACGAATCCAACAGAGCAACCGAGGAAGTGTCACTGGTGGCAGTTTGGCCGTTGCGATGAAGTGGAGGGGATCGAAGGACTGCCGCCCGATGCGCCGCGGACCGGGACGGTGATCACGGTCGACGTCTCGACCAACATCCTCTATCTCTTCAAGGATGGCCGGCTCGTCGAGAGATCGCCCGCCGCGACCGGAACCGAGAAGCTCTTGAGGCATGCAGGACACGTGTGGCTGTTTCGCACGCCGCAGGGACATATGAAAGTGCTGCGCAAGATCGTCGACCCCGTCTGGAGAAAGCCGGACTGGGCCTTCGTCGAAGCGGGAGAGCGTGTCCCACCGCGCGATTCGCCGCGCCGCAATGTCCGCGGCCACCTCGGCAAGTACGCGCTCGACCTCGGCGACGGCATCCTGATCCACGGAACCGACGAAGCCCGCTCCATCGGCCGCCGAGCCTCGCATGGCTGCATCCGCCTTCCGGACGACATGCTGAAGTTCCTGTTCAAGAACGTCCCCGTAGGAACCGACGTCTTCATCTTTGAGAGCCAGATGCGCCAGACGGTGGAACGGCACAGTGATTTGGATTGAGGGGAGTGGGGTGTGGGGAGTAGGGAACGATGCTTTTGTCAGGCGATTGAGAGTCGCCGTCGAGCCGACGGCGGTCCAGCCAGCGGGCCGCTGGCGCTACGTTCTTCCTGTCGACGTATATCGAGAGAACCTCGGGGTTTAAGGTAGAGGAGTAGCGCCGCCGACTCGGCGGCTGTACCGCAGGCGGCTCGCCTGCGACTTTGGTGTCCTCTCCCGCAGTCGTGTTCAGCCGGGTGTGCTGTCGCGTTGATCGGCCGAAAAACGCGTTTTTCGGGCGAAAAACGTGTTCATCCGGCGTGCTGTCGCGTTTTTCAGGCGAAAAACGCGTTTATCGGGCGAAAATCGCGTTCATCCTGCGTGTTGTCGCGTTTTTCGGGCGAAAATCGCGTTTATCCGCCGAAAATGGTGTTTTTCGACTGGAAATCGTGTTTTTCGACTGAAAATCGTGTTTTTCGACTGAAAATCGTGTTTTTCGGGTGAAAATCGCGTTTTTCGCGTGAAAATCGCGTTCATCCACGGGCATTGTCGCGGTCCTCCGTCCGGCTGCGCCGCACCCGGACGTTTGTCAGCTCGTTGCCTGACGGAACATGTCTCCCACCCCCACTCCCCACCCCCCGAAACCCTACTTCTTCCTCGCATACAGCGTCGACGGGCTGATCTTCAGCATCCGTGCGGCTTTGCGCACGTTTCCGCCGGCGGCGTCGACGGAGGCAGTGACATAGTCGGCGACGACGTCTTCGAGCGGGCGGATCTCCCAGTCGGCAGTCGGCAGGCCGCCGGATTTGGTCGCGATCGCGGCCTGGTCCGATTCGAGAAGCAGATCCTCGCTGCGGATCTCCTTTGCGGTCATCGTCAGCATGGCGCGCTCGAGGACGTTACGTAGCTCGCGCACGTTGCCCGGCCAGGCGTAGCTCTCCAGCTTTTTCAGCGCCCGGGGACTGACCGGCGGTGCCGGGCGGCCCATCTCTTTCGCCAGGGGACGCAGGATCACGTCGACGAGCAGCGGGATGTCTTCGAGGCGCTCGCGAAGAGGCGGCATACGGACACGGACGACATTGAGGCGGTAGAAGAGATCGCCGCGGAAACGACCGGTGCCGACGTCTTTGCCGAGGTCGCGGTTGGTGGCGGCGAGGAGCCGGAAGTTCGCGGTCAGATCGCGGATCCCGCCGACGCGTCGAAAGCGCTTTTCCTCGATCGCTTTGAGAAGTCGGGCCTGGACCGAAACGTCCATGTCGCCGATCTCATCCAGGAACAGCGTCCCGTCGGACGCGATCTCGAAAAGGCCCGGCTTCGTGTTCATCGCGTTCGTGAAGGCGCCGCGCTCGTGGCCGAACAGCTCGGATTCGAGCAGTTCCTTCGAGAGACCGGCGCAATTCAGATCGACGAACGGCGCGCGGGCACGCGGCGAGCGGTTGTGAATGAGCCGCGCGAAGACCCCCTTGCCCGTTCCGGAGTCGCCCTCGATGAGAACCGGCGATGGCGCACGCGCGATCTGGCCGAGGAGCTGGTTCAGATTCTGGACGGCGGGGGAGATACCCGGCAGGCGCTCCAGGTCATTCGAGTCGCCCCGGCGGAGGGCGATGACTTCGCGGCGCGTGGCGGCGATGCGGGAGACCTGCTGGAGCGTCAGCGTCAGCGTGCTGTTATCGAACGGTTTCTGAAGAAATGTCTCGGCGCCGAGCTTCATCGACTCGACGACGCGGTCGATGGTCCCTTCGCCCGACATCATGATCACCGACACCGCCTCGGAGTACATTTTCAGGTCGTGCAGCAGTTCCACGCCGTCCCCGTCCGGGAGCTTCATGTCCAGAAGAACGACATCGGGCGAGAAGTCGGCAAAGACCGTCCGCGCATCGCGGGCCAGAAGCGCGGTCTTGACATCCCATTCGTCCGAGAGAAGGGCAGCCAGGCCGGCGACGATGTTCGGGTCGTCGTCGACAATCAACAGGCGTTGTCTGATTTCTGAATCGCTCAATGTCCGAAAATCATACGTCTGTATGGTTCCTAAACAGCGTTCAATCCGCCGCGATCAGCTAACTCTCTGATTTCAAAGCGATTTCAAAGCAATGGCCTGATGGTATCGACGTTGGAGTATGTCGCTGCCATGAACATCCTGCACGCAATCACCCTGGCCGCCTTCCTTCACCACTCGCCAGCCCCGATCCCTGTTTGTCACTCGGGAACGGTTTCCTACAAGTTCGTCGGTACGCCGGGCGCGACCTTCGTCTACGCCGGCGACCGCTACTCGATTCCTGCCAGCGGATGGGTGGAGCTGCTGAGCAGCGAGAAGGTCTACCTCGCTGCGAATGGCAGGACGTTGCCGCTTGATGTCTGGCCCATCGACGCCTTCGGAACACGAACGGTTCCTCTGCAGGCGGTTCCGGAGACGAGCCCCAACGCATCAGCCAATCCGACCATCACGCAGGTCACCACAGTGGCCAGCAACGCCATCAACTAACGGCGTCAACACTACAAGGAGAACTCACATGGCTCAAATCAAACACTTCGTCATCGAGACCACCTCGGACCTTCGCAGCGGACGTAACTCCTGGCGTGTCATGAGTGCGCTCTGGTCCGCCGCTCTCCTCATCTCCGTCACCACTGCGATGTTTCACCACTGAAGGGAGGTCCGCGATGTTCAACGATCCCCGCCGCATCACCCTTCTCGCCCGCGCCTCCTCGTCGCCTGTACGGGCGTGGAACGTCTCCGGAAAGGCGCCGAACCGCGTGATCTTCGTCGACGCGGTTTCGATGCTCAACTTCGCGCTCGACCGCGCCAACCACGATGTCGACCGCGTGCTGATCGACGGCACGGCGACGCCAACCGAGTATCTGGAATTGCTCTCCGGGCTGCCTCTCGGGTTCGTCGGTGACGTGCTCTACATGCGGGGAGAGGGAAACTCGTTCCTCAGCACCGTCGGGCGCGGCGGCGGCCGGCTGCTCTACTCGCTGACGCCGAATGACGTCGAGTTCTATCTGCAAACCTTTCGATTACTTGCCGCCTGAGTCCGCAACGGAAGGGCGCACGGCCCGCAGCGACGTGCTACCTTTATCGCAGTGCAACTCTGGACGTCGTTTCTGCATACGGGGTGGGTGGGGAAGGCCGTCCTCGGTGTACTCCTCTTCTTCTCCGTCGGATCGTGGTCGGTGATCTTCGTGATCGCGCTACGGTTTCGGCGATCCGCCGCCGCATCACGCCGTTTCATGTTCGCGTTCCGGCGCGCCAAGAAGCTCGCCGACGTACAGGCGGTGACAGCGCAGGAGACACACTCATCGCTGGTCGGCCTGTTCAAAGCTGGCTACGCCGAGATCGAAGCGCAGATTGCGCATGCGAACGCCGCCACCATTCGATCGCTCGATAGCGTGGAGCGGTCGCTGCTGCGCGCCGCACGCATTGAGGCGGCCCGGATGTCCCGCTATCTCCCGTTCCTCGCCACGACCGCCGCTGCGTCGCCGTTCATCGGACTCTTCGGCACGGTGTGGGGAATCATGGATGCCTTCGCAACGATCGGATCGATGCAGACCTCGTCGATCACCGCGGTCGCTCCCGGCATCAGCGAAGCGCTCATCAACACCGCCGCCGGCCTCTTCGCCGCAATCCCCGCGCTGCTCGCCTACAACCACTTCGTTCAACGCATGCGCAACGCGCGCGGCGAGATGGAGGACTTTACGCTGGAATTCTTGAATCTTACGGAGAGAAATTTTATGTAGCTCGATCTTTGATCCGACCGATCTGTCTGATCCGACCGATCTCTCAGTTACCGAATCTCGATTACACGCGTCTAACCAACACACAATGTCCTTTCGATTCGATCACGGCGATGACTACGGCGACATGGCGGAGATCAATGTCACGCCGCTCGTCGACGTCATGCTGGTGCTGCTGATCATCTTCATGGTCACCGCTCCGATGCTGACGCAAGGGTTGACCGTGGCGCTGCCCGCGGCGGAAGGAAAGAGCTTCGAGCTCGCATCGAACAACCCGGCCAAGATTCAGGTGATGGCGAATGGCGCCGTCTATCTCGACGGTATTGCGGCCGGTTCGACCAATCTCGATCTGACGCTCGGGCCGATGCTGCGCGCACGGCGCGTCAAGCGCGCCCTGCTCGAAGCTGACAAAGCCGTGCCGTACGGCCGTGTCGTCGCCGTGCTCGACATCATGAACCGCGCCGGCGTCGAGCAGCTCGGGATGGTCACACAGCCGAAGGAGGCGAATGCGCGACCGCGTCGGTGACCTGCTCGCCGAGCGCGCCCGCCTGAGCGGCGGCGCTGGTGGCGGCATCGCGCTCTCGATCCTGCTGCATGGATCGATCGCCGCCGCAATCGTCTACACCGCGATGCACGCAACGGCGCCGCAGCAGGTCTCGACGCTCAGCATCCAATTCGCGCCGGCGCAAGCAATCCAACAACCGGCGACGCCAGCTCCCACACCCCACGCCCCACAACCCACCCCCCCCAAAGTCAAGATTCCCGAACCGGTCGCCGAAGCTCCGAAACCCGTTGCGAAACCGATCCCGAAGAGCGTCCCGTTTTCGCCATTCGGCCAATCGACGAAGAAGGGATCGGACAAACCGCCCGCTCCCGTTTCCACTCCCGCTCCCACCCCCCACCCCCCACTCCCCACACCCGGCGTAGGCAATGACATCCCGCTCGGCGCCACCGGCGTGACCGGACTCGACGCCGATTTTCCCTACACGATCTACATCGAGCGGATGAAATCGCTCATCGGCCAGCGATGGCTGCGGCCGCAAGTAGGCAACGGAACCGCGGCTACCGTCTCCTTCACCATCGACCGCGACGGGGCCATCCGCGATGCGAAAAACGAAATCTCCAGCGGCAACGGCACGTTCGACCGCGCAGCTCTCCGTGCAGTTCTCGAAGCTTCTCCGCTTCCGCCCCTTCCGTTCGGCTACAACGGCACGTTCCTTGGAGTGCATCTGACCTTCCGATGAGACCGAAAACCTTTCTGCTCTCGCTGACCCTTCTGCTTGCAGCGCTTCCGCTGGCAGCACAGACGCAAATCACGACGACGCTCAACCAGAATCAGGCCCTCACGATCGCGCGCATCGCTGTTCCCCGCCCGGAAACGACGCTGCCGCTTGAGACGATCAACACCCCCTTCTTCGCGCCGCTGACGCGCGATCTCGCGTATTCCGGCGTCTTCGCCATCGCGCCGATTCCGCCGGGAAACCTCAATGGCATCGAGCTCATCAAAGCCGCGGGTGCGCAATTCCTCCTCGCACTCAAAATCGATCAGCAGGGCGACGAATACATCGTCGACGCACGGCTCATCGACTCGACCGGTGCCGCGCAGTCGGGACGGCGTTATCGAGGCGGTACCGGCGCCCTTCCTCGCATCGCCCACACGCTTGCAAACGATCTGGTGCGCGTCGTCAATGGCAAGCCGGGCATCTTCATGTCGATGATCGGCTTCGCCTCGAACCGCTCCGGCAACTTCGAGATCTGGTTGATGGATTGGGACGGCGCGAATCAACGCCAGATCACCCGCCACAATGCTCTCTCGATTCTCCCGAGCTGGTCCGCCGACAGCCAACGGATGGTCTACACCTCCTTCTTCCGCGGCACGAGCGACATGTACATCATCAGCCGCCGCGGCGGCGCGCGCGTCCACGTGCCCACGGGGCTCAATCTCAACACCTCTGCCACCTTCTCGCCGATCAGCAACGACATCGCTTTCGTCGGCTCCGTCGCCGGCAATCCCGACATCTACGTCGTGAAAGATGACGGCAGCAACCTGCGCCGGCTGACTCATGACTCCTCGATCGAATCGACGCCGGAGTGGAGTCCGAACGGAACGCAGATCTCCTTCACCTCGGGGCGCAGCGGTTCGCCGCAGATCTACACGATGGACGCGGAGGGATCGAACGTGCAGCGGATATCGTTCGAGGGCGAGTGGAACGACGACGCAACGTGGTCGCCGGACGGATCGCAGCTCGCGTACACATCGCGCGTCAACGGACGCTTCCAGATCCGTATCGCCGATCTGGCAACGAAAACAAGCCGCATCCTGGCGGGCGAAGGCTCCAACGAACAACCAACCTGGTCGCCCGACGGCAAGTGGATCGCCTTCCAATCGAATCGAAGCGGCAAATGGCAAATCTACCGGATGCGCGTCGACGGCGGCACAGACCTGCTGCAACTCACGTTCGACGGAGAAAACAAAGACCCTGATTGGTCGAAGAAAGAACAGTGAGACAGAGATCAGAGACAAGAGAGACAGAGACCAGAGACCAGAGACAAGTGATCAGAGATCGATGACACAAAGGACGACTTGATCCCTGATCTCCGATCGCTCGTCTCTGCTGTACTAGAATTCGCAAAGAGGTAACTAACAATGAACAAAGCAGCATTCAAAGCCTTCGCCGTAACCATCGCACTTCTCGCTCTCATCGCCGTGCCGGCCTGCAAAAAGAAAGTGGCGCCCGTCGTGGCTCCCACAGTCGATACATCGATGACCGTTCCACCTGTTCCGCTGACGGTGACGACCGCGACCGCGCAGACGGTGACCGAAACGCCAGACTTCGTCAGCCCGAAGACCGACACGATCGCCGTCGATACGCTTCCGGGCGACATCGAAGAGTTGAACCGCGTTGCCCAGTCGCGCGGCTACGTGCAGGACGCGTTCTTCGAGTTCAACGACTCCACGCTCACGGCCGCAGCGCAGACTGCGCTGACATCGTCGGCGACGTGGCTCAAGAAGAACGGGCAGTACAACCTGCTCATCGAAGGTCATTGCGATGAGCGCGGCACCGAGCAGTACAACCTCGCCCTCGGCGACCGCCGCGCCAACCAGGCCAAAGAGTATCTCGTCACACTCGGCGTCGATGCGGGCCGCATTCGCACGGTCAGCTACGGCGAAGAGCGTCCGTTCGATCCGGGTCACGACGAGTCCGCATGGGCCAAGAACCGCCGCGACCATCTCGTCCTTGTAGGGAAATAGCGGGGAATAGCGAATGCAATCGTTCATCCGAATCGCGCTGCGCATCACTCTGCTCGGGGCGGCCACGCTGTCGTCGGTCGCGTGCGTGACCAGCTCCGACGTCGAAAAACTGCAGAGCCAGATCTCCGATCTTCAGGAGCAGCTCGTCCAGGTCAAGCGCACGTCTTCGAGCAAGGAAGAAGTGCAGAACGTCAACAAGACGATCGCCGACCAGACGCAGATGCTGTTGAAGTCGAATGCCACGCTGGTGGCGAAAGTCGATCAGATCGAAGACAAGATGCAGGGCGGGCAGGGGGCGGTCGAGCAAACCAACAACCGTCTCGACCGGATCGCGCAGCAGCTCACGCAGACGCAGCACGACGTCGACGCCCTGAAAGCGGCAATTGCGCAGGCCTCGGCTGCCGCGACGGCGAACGTAACCGTGCCGGCCACGTCCGGCAGTGAGCTCACTGTACAGCCACCCGCGGGGACGGCCGAAGACCCGATGCAGGTGTATCAATCGGCGTATCGCGACTACCAGCGGGGCAACTACGATCTGGCCATCGCCGGCTTCCGCGACTTCGCTTCGAGGAACCCGAATTCGGAGCTTTCCGGCAACGCCGCCTACTGGATCGGCGAGAGCCTTTACTCGCAGAAGAAATATCGAGAGGCGATCCAGCAGTTTGACAGCGTCGTCACGAGATACCCGAAGTCCGACAAGGTGGCCGGTGCGCTGCTGAAGAAAGGTTACGGATACATCGCGCTCGGCGAGAAGTCGCAGGGCATCGTGCAGCTTCAGTACGTCGTGCATGAGCACCCCACCTCACCCGAGGCGGCGCTGGCACGGCAGAAACTGAAGTCGTTGGGCGTCGATTCGAAGTAGAATACGCGGCTCGAAACCGCACAAACTTACGTAGGAGCAACATTCATGGCGAACACCCGATCGGCCGAAAAACAGCAGCGACAGGCCGAAAAAGCAAACACCCGCAACCGCGCAGGCAAATCGCGGCTGCGCTCGGCGCTCAAAAAGACCCGCACGGCAGTCGATGCCGGCGGCGCCGACGCGAGCGTCCTTTCCACCGGCTTCTCCGAGATCGACAAAGCCGCGAAGCGCGGCGTGATCAAGGGCAACACCGCCGACCGCTACAAATCGCGGCTGGCCAAAGCCTCCAAACGCGCCGAAAAGTAACGCGCGTCCCGATCCGGTCTCCAAACGGCGCACTTCGGTGCGCCGTTTTCTTTTAGCTCGAGGCGGAGGACGATCCGCAGATGACGCAGATGAAACAGATTACGAGAGGGTTTATCTGCGTATTATCTGCGTAATCTGCGGATGAATCGTCTACGAATTCACGTAACGATCGTCTGCTTCGCCGCCTGCCGTTTCCAGCGATCCGTTCGCAGGATCTCGTCGACCGTCGCGAAGGCGATCTCCAGCTCTTCGTCCGTTGTGTAGAAGTGCGGAGAGAAGCGGACGCCGGCGCCGGGGCGGAAGTCGCAGACGATGTCCTCGGCGTTCAGTTCGTAGGCGACTTCCTTTGCATGCGGCATGAGCACAGAGACCGATCCGCCGCGCCGGTCGGATTCGCGCGGGGTGCGCAACTCGAAGCCACGCGCATCGGCGAGATCCATGATCCGCTGCGTTTGTCGCAGCGACTTTTCTCGGATGACGTTCATGTCGCCGCCGGAGGCTTCGGCGATCACCTTCGGACCTTCGCGTGCGGCGTAGAGCGCGGGGATGGGAGGCGTGCCGAGGGCGAAGCGTAGGGCGTCGTCGCGGAAGCGCATCGGTGGCGCTTCGAAGGCGAAGGGATTCGCGTGCGCCATCCAGCCGGTGAAGCTCGGCTCCAGCTTCGGCCGCAGAGCGGGATCGACGTAGAGAAACGAGCCGCCCGGTCCGCCGCAGAGCCACTTCAGCACGCCGCCGACGGCGATTGGAACATCCCATCCGGTCACGTCGACCGGAACGATGCCCGCGGATTGGAAGACATCGAGGACCAGCGTCGCGCCGACTTCGCGGCAGCGTCGCGCGATCGCTTCGACGTCGATCATGTAGGACGACTCGAAGAGAGTCTGGCCGATCGGGACAAGCTGCGTCCGCTCGTCGATCGCGGCGAGGAGGCGGTCGAGATCGAAGCCGAGACCTGACGCGTCATGCGGCACGTTGACGATCTCCGCGCCTAGGCGGCGGGCGAGACGGTCGTAGATGTAGCGGACGGATGGGAACTCGCCATCGACGATGACGACGCGGTTGCGCGGCGCCGTGTATTCGTACGACGACAGCACGACTGCCTCGGCGGTTGTGACGTTCGGCAGCATGACCACCGAGCCGGGCGGCGCGCCGATCAGCGGCGCGATGATGTCGCCGACCTCGATCGACATCATCCACCACTTGTCGCCCCACGCGCGCACGCCGCGCGAGGCCCAGAGGTCGGCGTATTCGACCAGCGCCTCGCGCGTCGCTTCGGGCATCGCTCCGAGCGAGTGCGAGACGAGGTACTTCGTTTTGCTGAGGATGGGAAAGCGATCGCGATACTGCAGAAGATGGTCGGTCATTTCACCGCGTAGTCGTCTCCATAGAATTTGCTGGTGATGCTGGTGTGAAAGTTGATCGCTTTCACGGGCGGGTATTTCGGATTGGCAATGCAGGGCAGCACTTCGAGCAACTCGTCTTCCCACAAATAGACCGCCATGGGGAAGGAGACGCGCGTCTGCCCTCGCTGCTGTGGATCGCGTGGCTTGCTGACGCGATGCGTCGTCGACGGGAAGATGTCGTTGCTGATGCGCTGCATGTAGTCGCCGGTGTTGAGGATGATGCTGCCCGGCGGCGCGGCGATGCGCACCCATTTCATGTTGCGGCGATTGAGGATCTGCAGGCCCTCGACGCGCGGCGCAGGGAGGAACGTGAACATGTCGATGTCCTCGTGGCCGAGGAGACGGGCGGCGCCGGAGGCATCGTCGGAGGCCGAGACCGGCGGGTAGTAATTGAGACGAAGGCCGAAGTTCGTGCCGGTCAGCTTCGCGTCGAAGAGATGCGCATCGCAGCCGAGGTAGGTGAGGAGACTCTGCATGATCGGAAGGATCAGGCGTTCGTGGGCGTGGACGATCTGTTCGAAGAACGCGGGGTCAGGTCTAAAGTCTAAAGTGCCGCGCGTGTCGGCGGATGAGGCATGGTCCTGGGCCGGCACTTTAGACTTTAGACCTGACCCTTTTACCGGCCAGAACTTCGCAGGATCCTCGAACGCCCGACGGCAGAAGACCCATCCCTCGACGAGATCGGGATGCATGTTGCTGGTCTCTTTGATCGGGAAGTAGCCTTGGTTGACGGAGCCGAAGCGCTCGGCGCGGAAGCGCATTTTCTCTTCGAGCGTCAAGGTGCTGAAGATCTCTTCGATCCTCCGCTCGGCCTCGGCATAAAGACTCGGATCGACACCGTGCCCCTCGATGATGGCGAATCCGATCTCGTGCAGCGCGTCGCCGAGTTGCGTGGCGAAGGCGCGCTTGTCATCGGCGTTACCGTGGAGAAAGCGGCTGATGTCGACGGTGCGGACCTGGAAATCGTCGTCGAACTGATTCTCATCCAGCCCCTCGGCGAGCTGGTAGGTCTGGTGCTTCTCGACCTGGTCGTAACGGATGAAGTCCTGGTTGGTGGCGCGGACTCCTTCTTCCTTGCTGGTCATGCGCGGAGCATAATCCCACGGAATGGTTGCAAAACTCGATGGTGGTTGTTTGGTGGCCGGGCTGAAAGAGGGCGAGCCGGTCGTCGATGGCGCACTTCGCATCTGGAAACATTTCGGCCGCGAGGCGGGCGCGAAGGCGATCTCGCTGCGCGTACTGGAGTTGCCGGCAGGTGAGAGGGTGACGCTGCGGAATGAGGTGGCGGATGAGGTGCTCTATGTCATCGCCGGTTCCGGAACTGCGGGCGATTCGGCGATCTCTGTCGACAGTGGTATTTACCTGCCGCCGTCTGTATCATTAGATATTGTGGCTGGCGAGACGCTGACTCTTGTCAGCTCGCGATGCCCCGACGCCGGCGCTGTGCTCGAAGGGTACGTGCCTGGGAGTGGCTCGCCAGTCGTCGCGGCGATGCGCGATCGTCCTGTAGAGCGCACGGGTGATCGCTGGTATCGCGAGGTCATCAACGCGGACGACGGAAGCGCGCAGGTAACCCAGTTCGTTGGCGGCATCCCGCCCGGTCGTTCGCCGGATCACTATCACCTGTACGAAGAGGTGATCGTGATCCTCGAAGGAACCGGTGTTATGTGGGCAGGCCCGTCGAATACGCCGATCGAGACCGGCTCGTGCATTTTCCTGCCGCACGGTCAGGTGCACTGCGTCGAGAACCGAGGCGAGGGCGAGATGCGGTTGCTTGGCGTGTTCTATCCTGCGGGAAGTCCGGCGGTCAGATATGGCGCAAACGGGAAACCATAGGCACTGCACTTTCGTCAACAGTACATGCGCTGGGCCACTCTCGCACTTCTCGTCCTCTCGACCGCGACACTTGCCGCCGATACGCACGTCACGCTGACAGGGGCCACTGAGGGGGCTGAGGTCTGTCGATTTCAGGCGCGTGATCGGGAGAAACCGATCGAGCGTTGGTTGAGCGCGCAGGCGGTGACCTGCGTGGCGTCGGATGCAGCGCTGCCCTTTCCGCCCGGACTCTGGAACGTCTTCGCGCGGTCGAAGGGGATGGTGTCGGTTGAACCGATGCTCGTCGATGGGAACAGCGCGCCTGCGAATCTGGCGCTTTCTCTCGTTCCCGCGGCGACTATCGTCGTGCAACTTCCGGCGGAAGCGAGGGGCGTGCTGTACGCGCCGAAACATGCCATCGCATTTCCCGCGTCGGAGCGGGCGACGGTTCCGGCAGGCGAGGAGCTCTGGCTCATCGTCATCCTGAAGGCAGTCCCTGTCGCGGTCATGCCCATGGCATCGCTCGAGCCGGGAATCGAGCGCGTTGTCGATGCGCGCGCCGTCAACGACGCGCCGGCCGTTCTCGGCTGGATTCACGTTTCCGAAGCTGACCGTGCCGCGATCAAGACGGCGCGCGGCGTCCAACTGCCGCACATTGGAATCACGGCCGCAGGCAAGGAAGTCGTTGCCGCCTCGCTGCCCGTCCAGGATGCGTTGAACGGTGCACTCGTTTTGTTTCGCGGCCTGTCCGCGGGGAGCGCCGATCTTCGGCTCGATGGGCGGGGGTGGCTTCCGTTCCGGCGCTCGCTCCGCATTGAACCGAAGCCGGTGACGCTGCTGCGCGAACCGATCGCCGCCCGTGCGTCGACGACGATCATCGTCAACTGGAGCACGTCCGGCGATCTCGCCGCGCTCGATCGCTCGCTCGGGTCGTGCGAGACACCGAAGGAGGCTCCGTCATTAGAGCTGACCATCGCCGCGTGTCCGGAGCCAAAGCCGGGCAAGTCACTCGACCCGGCAACGTGTTCCGTCATTCGCAAAGAAACGCTTCGCAACGACTTGTCCTACGGATCGGTCCGGGTCGACGAGGTTCCGCCCGGGATGTACCGTGCCGAGCTGCGTTTCGGCCGGCTGCCTCCGTTCGATGTTATGGAGGATGTGCCGCCGCTGCAGCAGCGGCCCATGGCTCCGTTGCAGGCCAAGTATTTCGAAGCGTACGGCAGTCTCACGCGCGGCGGTGAACCGCTGCACGAAGACGCCCGCATCCTGTTTCCGCACGACGGCGTTGGATTCGCGCCGCACGAGAAGGACGAGTATCGCGGCGTGATCAAGGAGGGGTTCGGCTCGGATGCGAAGATCGACATCGTGACCTGCAGCGGGAAACGGGCATATGTCATCACCGACCGGGAAATGAGTATCTATGCGCGAACGCGGTTCGACATCGATATCCCTGACAACACGCTCACCGTGACCGTCGTCGACACGTTCACGCAAAGGCCGTTGCCCGCGGCAACGCTCAAGTACGTGGTCATGTCGCTGAAAGGACGATTCCCTCTCCTCGCGCGGGAGGTCAGCCAGAGCGATGAGGGCGATGAACCGGGCAAGCACGTCGCGGGACAGTTCGTGATCAAAGGGCTGCCGGAGCGCAAGCTGTTTCTCACCGTGAGTTGCCCCGGCTACAAGAAAAAGGAGCTCGATGCCTTCACGATGACGAAGAGCGAGAAGAAGGACATCGACGTCGATCTCGTTCCCCTCGGCGGTTCGGAAGCGAAGGTCATTTCCTCCCGTCCCTTCGCAAACGGCATGATCTTCTGGTTCTCATCGACCGGCGCGGAGATGGAGCGCGCCGAGCTCGCGCCCGACGGAACGTTCCATTTCGAGCAGACGCACTATCGCGACGAGACGATGACGGTCGTCTCAGCCTCGCATCCACTGTGGATCCTGCGCGCTCCGCCGGTCGAGAAAGCGACGCCGCTGCAGGTCAAGTTTCCCGATGCCGCGCCGCAGCGTGATGTCGAGGTCACGATCTACAACATGCCACCGCGGCTGGTGACGCCGATCGGTGTGGCCATCGGCGGACTGCGCGTTCCGCAGCCGGCGCTGGCGCAGCATCTTGCGCTCCGAGGTACCGCTCCGCTCGTCAAGGGAGGGGGACCGTTGCTCATCCCCGGCCTCGCCGAGAGCGGCCCGATCGACATTCTGCGAGGGCCGCCGGGTGCGCAGCGGCTCCAGCAGTCGCTTCCGCTTCCGCCGCTCATGGATCCATCGCTTCGCAACTTCGCTCCCGTGGCCACGCAACGGCTCGAGCCGGGGAGCGGGGCAGTGGCTTTCGACGGGGCAGCGAAGTAGGAAACGACTGCCACAGAGACGCAGAGGATGGCTTCACCTTTGTGTCCTTTGTGTCTTTGTGGTTCATTTCTTTTCTGGCCCAGCTTAGATTCCGCTCCAATCGCCGCGCGCGACGAGCAGCGGCTTCCCGCCATCCGTTCGCGCGATGCGCGTGAGCGTGACGACGTAGACCGGCAACGATGTCTCGCGCGCCACGCGGGCATCGATGTTCGACGGCAGCGGCAGCCAGTTCGGATGGGTATGGACGATGGCGACAGTGCCGGCGGGAATCGGACCACGCCAGGAAGCGCGGTTCAGCTCTCCGTTCGCGCGCCAGCGAAGAAAGAACGTGGCACCGTGCGCGTCGCGGATCAGGAACGCGGCTTCTTCGGTATTCACGCAACCGTAGCGAGCATTGCGCAGCAGTTCGGTGAGTACACCGCGGACCACGGGATCGTGAAGATCGATCGCGGTGAACGTGAGAACGAAGGCGGCGATGACGTTCAGCATCATGCCTGCTTGAACGATCGGGAACGGGAAAGGTTATCGACGCGAGACGCATGCTCCGATCATTCGAAGTCGGTTACCCGAGGGGCGTTCTGGAGACCGTGAAGACGATCGAGGACGTGCGAGACGCGTTCGCGCTCCTCACCTGGCGGAAGGCGCTCCAGTGTTCCGGCGACGCTCTCCCGAATCGTGTGGCGGCCATCCTCGTCCGCGTGGCGGAACTTAGTCGCCAGCACGTAGGCAATGATCGACGCCTTCGATTCCGACAGCGCCACGAGATCGGGAAGGTCGCGCAGCAGGCGGTCGGTCGGACGCGCTTCGAGATCTTTGACGAAGGCCTCCAACTCGCTGAAGGTCTTCGCATCGATCGCTTTCATCACGATCGATGACGTTGGGATCTTGTCGTTCTTGTCATGTGCCATAAGTGCGTCGATCGTACATGAATCGCGCCTACTCCTGATTTCGCACCGCCGCCAGGCTGAGAAAGAACGGTTACGAATCGCTCGCGCTCCGATGCGCCCCCAGTTGTCGCCCGCCTTGCCGCTCAACGTGATACGAGGGCATGATGGTAGCTCGGCCCGCATGACCAATCCGAAAATCATCAGACAGGCGCCGCGCAGCACTCCGACGGTCAGCCGCACGACGAGCGCGCACCGGGTTCTTCCCGACGACCTCCTGCGCGAGGCGTCGCGCCGGCTCGGGATCATGGCGCTCACCGGCGCAATTCTCTGGATCCTCGGCACGGTGCTCGATCACGTGGCCGTTCACTTCATGAGTCATGGCTCTCCACGCGCGCGGGAGGCGTTCGCGACCGATGTCATCGCCGGCGTGAGCGTTGCCATCTCGCTCGCGGTGTTCTTCTACACCCGCCATAGCAAGCGCAGTCCTCGCGCGATTCTCGATCTCGGTCTCGTCTACATGATCCTCACCTCGGTCGCCCTCGGCATGGTCATGCATTGGGAGCACGTGCCGTCGAACTGGCCGGTGATGCCGGCAATCAGTTGGATCGGAACGGTTGTGTTGATGTTCGCGGCGATCGTGCCCAGCACGCGCGCAAAGACTCTTGTCGCCGGATTGATCGCCGTCTCCATGAATCCGATCGGCATGCTGATCGCGCGGGCACGCGGCGCGTGGCAGTTCGGCGCGACCGGCAACGTGCTGCTGATGCACTATCCCGACTATCTGCTCGTCGGCGTCGCGGTCGTGATCTCGCACGTGCTCACGAACCTCGGGCGCGAGATCGCCTCCGCGCGTGAGATGGGCAGCTACCGCCTCGGAGAGCTGATCGGCGGTGGTGGAATGGGGCAGGTTTACCGGGCCACGCATCGAATGCTGGCGCGTCCCGCGGCGATCAAACTGATCCGGCCGGAGATGATCCGCGAAGAGAAGGGAGAGTCGGGCCGCGTCGCCGTGAAGCGATTCCGCCGCGAGGCCGAGGCGGCGGCAAGCCTCCGGTCGCCGCACACGGTCGAGCTCTACGACTTCGGAGTCACCGACGACCAGACGATGTACTTCGTCATGGAGCTGCTCGATGGGCTCGATCTGCAGTCGATGGTGCGTCAATACGGTCCGCTGCCGCAGCAACGCGTGATCTTCATTCTGCAGCAGGTCTGTGAATCGCTGGAGGAGGCCCACACGCGCGGCCTCGTCCACCGCGACATCAAGCCGGCCAACATTCACGCCGGCCGCCTGGGACTGCAGCACGACTTCGTCAAAGTGCTCGACTTCGGACTCGTGAAAGCGACCACCGAGCCGTTGGGCGATGAGTGGCTGGCCACGGACGCTGGACTGACGCCGGGAACTCCGGCGTACATGTCACCGGAAATGGCGGCCGGCGAAACGCTCGACGGACGAACCGACATTTACGCGCTCGGATGCGTCGGGTATTTTCTGCTGACCGGCTGCCTTGTGTTTGAGGCGGACACACTCTTTCAGATGATGGCGAAGCGCCTGCGCGATGATCCGGTCCCGCCATCGCAGCGAACGAGCTTGCCGATCGACCCGGCGCTTGACGCCGTGATCCTCGCGTGTCTCGCACGCAATCCCGAGGATCGCCCCGCAAGTGCTGCCGCATTGCGCCGGCTCCTCGGCGCGATCGACGTGCCCCGTTGGGACGAAGACCAGGCGAGAGAGTGGTGGGAGCACAGACCCGACGAACCCGTGCTCACCACCGCAATTTCGGACGACGCTTCGACGATCGCGCAGATCACGGAGAACGAGGCGGTCTGAATTCAGCCGGAGCCCGCGTTCGCTGTGAGGCACTCCGGATCAGTGATGGTGCGCTGCCAGTTGCTTCTTCGTCTCGGCGATCTGATCCTTCATCGTGTAGCCCGCGGGAAGCGTAAATGCCGATGCGGGGATCGGGCTCTGGCTGATCGAAGTAACCTCCGTCACAGTCTCACTGGAATATCCGGACATGCGTGTTCTCAGAGCGACGCCATTGAGCTTCGCCGTGGCCTCCATGAGATTGCTCATCACCTTTGCCATCTTCGGATGCCCGGCCAATCCCGCGTAGCTGGCATTGGTCATCTTCAGCATGGAGGCGGGGTCGATCGGCGACCGGAGCGTCGGATCCATGCAGTACTCCCACACGAGGTTGCCGCTTGTGATCCGCGTTTTGTTGCAAGCGCGTCCGATGACGGTGTCCTTTCCGACATTCTCCACCTTGAATATCGAAGGGTCGCCGTAGATGTCGTTCATGCCGGCGTTGAATTCCGCCATGCCTTTTCCTTTGGGCTGGTTCGCGTTCATCGCCTCGACGAGACTGGCCACGTCCGCAACCTTGGTGAAGGAGATCGTCTTGTTCTTGTGATTGATGTGGTAGGTCACGCCGTTCTTGAAGTCGGTCACGATGTCGAACCGCGCGAGCTGCTCGTTGCTGCGCATGGTGTTGGCAGTCATGTAGGTTGTCGTGTTGCCACTGACCTGTCCGCTGGTCTTCGAAGTGATCGTGAGATCGCCGGCGACGAGGGTTGATGCGGCCAGGAACAATGTTGCTGCCGTGAAGACTGCTGATTTCATCTGGTTCTCCTCGAGTCGGGGTTCCGTTTGTATTTGTGGTTACCTCGTCACATGCGTGGCGAGATTGATGATCGTGTAGTCGTCAGCCTTCCCTCGGAGCACCATGACCCGCGACATCGTCGCGTCGGAGGTCTCGCCGGTCTGAAACACGGCCATGCGGTCCCCGTCGTCGGTGGTGTGATTCGACGCGGCGGCAGCACTCGGCTCCGTTCCCGCGGGCATGTGCTCGTGGTACCACGCATAGACCTTGTCAAAAGAATCGTGACTGCTCATCTGGCCGATGCGCGCTGCTTCCTTGGCGGTGCCGAAGTTTCCAGTCCAGGCGCTTTCGAAAACGGACGGATAGAGCGGAAGTCCCATCGGGCTGAGATCTTCCAGCGTCGCTGCCGCGGTCGGCGACTTGACGGCCGGCACGCTGGCAGCGGGCAAAGTTCTGGCCGCTGGCTGCGTCGCGCTTTCGTGCGAGGAAACCTTCCCACATGCAATGAGACTGAAGAGACAAGAGCAAACGACGAGCGGCCGAAGCGGGGATGGGAACCTCATTGGATTTCCTTTCGCGAGGCGAGTGATGGGCGGGTTCGTGGGGAGAACGAAGACGCCTGCCGGACTGCTATGCCACGTGTAGGTTGCGCCGGTTTTAGCGGTGGGCCTTCGGTTGCGTGGGGGAGTCGCGCTGTTGGGGTGGGCCGGAGCTCTCGCGCGGCGCGGTGACGTGCATGCTACCACCGCACCCGGGCGTGGCAGTCATCGTTCGTCGCTTCCTCCGAGAGCACGGCTGGGTCTGCCGGAGATCGGTCGCCGGCGAACTGCGCACCGGCGACGACTTCCTGCGCGAAGTTTGATCGTGCGAAAAGGATTCGCGACTACCGCTTCTTCTTCAACGCTTTTCCGATCGTGAGCTTGTATCCGTCGGGATCGTCCAGGGAAATTTCGCGGTAGCCCCACGATTGATCCGTCGGCTCCTGCGCCAGCGTTCCGCCAGCGGCCTTGATTCTGGCTGCGATCTTGTCGATGTCCTGATCCGTTTCGCAATACAGGCGCACTCCGACGCCTTTGATGCGGTCGCGTCCTTTTTGCCAGTCGTCCTGCCCGATCATGAACAGTACATCGCCCGCGGAGAGCTCGACGCCGCGCAGCACTCCGTCCATCTCCCAACGGTCACCGACTTTGAAGCCGAGGACGTCGCGATACCAGGCCAGACTCTTGCCGATGTCGTTGACAGTGAAGCTGGGACTTGCGGAGAGGAGACGGAAGCCGCCATCCTTCTTCGCGCTCGCCGTCTTCGCAGCGCTCTTCTTCGCCGCCTTTTTCGCGGCTGGTTTGGCGACGCTCTTCGCGCTCTTCGCGCTCTTCGTCTTCACCGCGGGCTTCTTGGCTTTGCTCGTTTTCTTTGTGGCCATGTGACGTCCTCCTTCGTCGTTCTGCACGCGCCGATCGATCACTCGGCTCGATGCTGCCCGGTCAACGAGCGCGCTTCATTGCTTTCACATCACTTGCCAAAGGGGTCGACGATCTCGACGCCTGCCTTCGCAAAATCGGAACGGTTGCGCGTGGCGACGACGAGCTCGTATTCGAGAGCGGTGGCCGCAATCAGGCTGTCCTTGATTGGCATCGCTCGTCCCGCGTTCCGAAGGGCAACCAGCAATCTTGCCCATCGCAATCCGCACTCGGGTTCCCACGGCAGACACAGGATGCGCTTCACACCGGCCTCAAACCACTGTTCGAGCCGCAGCCGGCGCTGTCCCTTGGGAAGAAGAAGGATGCCGAAACGAATCTCGCCGAGGATGATCGGATCGACCGCGATGTCTCTCTCGTTCTTTCGTAGCCAGTCGACGACAGCTTGATTCGGAGCCGGCTTCGTCGGCTCGCTGAGGACGTTGGCGTCAACCAGAAATCTCACAGCGTGTCGGTCGATTCGGATTCAATGGGAACGAAGAAACCCTTCTCCGGGCAGGCGAGCAGCCAATCGAGAACACCTTCGTTCGGCTTTGGTGCGCGGCGTACCAGCCGGTATTCGCCGCGGTCAATCCGTTCGACGATGAACTCTTCGCCGGGCTCGATATTGTCCTGCTCGCGCAACGCGGCTGGCAGGACGATCTGACCTTTCGACGAGATGGTGGTTTTCATGCGTGGTAAGATAACGTCTTACGCGCAGTTCGTCAAGGGTGCGTATGGTGCAGACTTATCGATTGTCGGCACGGCGCGTACCATAGTCGCATGACCTTTGCCCATCTGCTAGAGCACGTGAAAGCGCTGCCAGCCCGAGAGCGCGCCCGTCTGCTTCGGGAGATCCTTTTGCTCGAAGAAGAGTCAGCCGCCGCAGGAAGCGCGCCTGGGAACGCAGTGCGGGTTATTTGGCCCGATGTTGAAGTGCGGGGCAAGCGCATCGTGGGAAACCGCGTGATGCCCAATCTCGTGTTGCTTGACCGCGGCGAAGAGACTTCCTGAACGAATGGGCGTCTACGCCGACAGCAGCTTCATAGTCTCCTGCTGGGTCGTCGTGCCATGACTGACTAACGCCTCACCCGTTCCGGTGGCACCCGCGGTCGCGCGGTCTACTTCTTCGGCGTCGCCACCACCAGATCGCTCAGTTTTCCGAGTCCTGAATGCGCCAGGTAGACCGTGCCGTCGCTCGTGACCGCCGGATTGCGCGCGCCCGTGTGCACCGGTACCTTGGCCACGATCGACAAGATCCCCTTGGCGTCGGCGTGTGCGACCGTGAGCAACCCTGCTTTCGCCGCGCCGATATAGACCATGTGCGTGGCGGATGCGTAATCGAGGTCGTCGGCGCCGTCTCCGGTATCGATCGATGAGAGCACCGCCCCGTCATGCCCTACATCCATCACCTCGGTGCGCGCGCTGCAGGCGATGAAGAGATGTCCCGCCTTCTCATCGACGCGCAATCCGTGAGGACCGTCGGCGCCGCACGTCGATTTCCAAGTGGCAACTGTCTTGTGCGTTCCCAGATCGATCGCCAGCGTCACGTCTTTGTCTTCCATGTTCGTGTAGAAGCGGCCGCGCTTGCCGTCGACCGCGAAGCCTTCCGGGTTGCCCTCGAAGGTCAGTTTCGCTTTTTCATTCAGTGTTGCCGCATCAAGGATGCGGATCGACTTGTCGCGCGGCGTCGTCACCCACACTTCCTTCATGCCCGCGACGTAGGCAAGTCCGTCAGGCATCGAGTCGACCTTGTGGCAGGTGCCGCGAACGAGCGTCTTCGGGTTTACGGCGCAAACGGTGGAGTCGCCGCGATTGCCGATGTAGATCGTGCCGTCGCCGATCGTCACGGAGCTGGGGCCAACGACCCGCTTGCGATCGCCGGTACCCATCTCAGCCGTCGGAAAGCCGGTGATCTGACGCACCTTCCCGGTGGCCGGATCGACGACGTCAACGGCGCCGGTGTTCCCCGCGGGAACCCACACGGAGCGCGTCGCCGGATCAAAGATGATGTAGTCCATCCCGATGCCGGCGTCGCTGGCGCCCGGCAGTGCCTGCATCGACACCGTGTAGGTGGGGTCGGCGGCGTAAAGGGTTTGAGCGGCGAAGAGAAACGCGCCGCAAAGGACAACGCGCGAAGCGGCGATTCGTAGATTCGGGATGTTCATGATGGCTCCTATTCGTGCGGGGAAAGTCAGGCGGAACGCGATTCTAGCAGCGGTTCGTGGAGTGTAATTACCACCACAGAGACACAGAGTTCACAGAGGTCTCTGTGTCCTCTGTGTCTCTGTGGTAAAAGCCCTTGAGCATGAACTTTTTACGGCGACCCCAGCGCCCCGCCGTTCGTCCTCACGACCTCCCGATAAAACTTCGCGCTCTCCTTCAATGTCCGTTTCAAAGTGGCGAAGTCGACGTGGACGATGCCGAAGCGTTTCGTGTAGCCGTGGCTCCATTCCAGGTTGTCGAGGAGCGACCAGACGAAGTAGCCGCGGACGTCGGCGCCCTGTTCGATGGCGCGGTGGACCGAGAGGATGTGCTCGCGCAGGTAGTGGATGCGCAGCGGGTCGTTCACCGTGCCGTCGATGGCGGTGGGAGGATCGTAGAACGCCGCGCCGTTCTCGGTGATGTAAATCGGCGTCGGTCCGTAGTGCTCTTTGAACCAGAGCAGGACGGCGGTGAGGGCGGGGGGATAAACCTCCCAGCCGGTCTCGGTGTAAATCGCGCCCTGCTGGCGGACACGCGTGGCGCGCTCGATCGGATTGGTCGGATCTGCCTTCGTCACCGCGCGCAGGTAGTAGTTGATCCCAACGAAATCGAGCGGCTGTTTGATGAGGTCGAAGTCTGCGGCGGGAAAGTCGGGCCAGGCCGCGCCGAACATTTCCTTCATCTCCGCGGGGTAGGCACCCTTGAATGCCGGATCGAGATACTGCCGGTTCATGTACGCATCGGCGCGGCGATTCGCGGCAAGGTCTTCTTCGCTCTGCGAGAAGGGATACTTCGGCTCGAGATTCACTACCAGGCCGACCTGATGCTTTCCTTCGGCGCGATACACCTGCACCGCGCGGCCATGCGCGCGCAAAAGGTTGTGCGTCGCGATCGGCGCTTCGAACAGGTTCCGGTGTCCCGGAGCGAGCGCGCCGTGCAGGTAGCCGCCGTCCGTAACGACCCATGGCTCGTTGAGCGTGGCCCACCATTCCACCGTATCGTCGAGCGCTTGGTACGCAACCGACGCGTACTCGGCGAACCACTCGGCGACGTCGCGATTGAGCCAGCCGCCGCGGTCGTCGAGCGCGGCCGGCAGATCCCAGTGATAGAGCGTGGCCATCGGGCGGATGCCGGCTTCGCGCAGTGCATCGACCAGGCGCCGGTAGAAGTCGAGCCCTTTTTGATTCACGCGACCGATACCCTCGGGCAACACGCGGCTCCAGGAAATGCTGAAGCGGTAGCCCTGCACGCCGAGGTCGCGCATGATGGCGATGTCTTCGGGATAACGGTGATAGTGATCGCAGGCGATGTCGCCCGTGTCGCCGTTGGTCATCAAGCCGGGAGTGTGGCTGAAGCGGTCCCAAATGCTGGGTCCGGCACCGTCATCCTGCGATGCGCCCTCGATCTGATACGCCGCCGTTGCGGTGCCCCAGACGAATCCGGGAGGAAAGCGAACATCGCTCATCGATTCATTCTCCTCATTGACAGCCACGCGAATTGTGAGTAGCGTACCGCAAAAATGTAAACGTTTACACGAATCGCGCGTTTCCTTCACCCGCGATTCGAAAAAACCGGACAGAACGTGACCGCCAACCCGCCAGCCAACTGATCGACGAGCACCCATCCATCGACGAATCGCAATCCACTACTCATGCCGATTCCACGGGACGCGCGAAAAACCAGGCGCCGCAGCAACGCGGCGGCGGCGACGATTCATGATGTGGCAGCGCGTGCCGGCGTATCCGTCGCCACCGTCTCCCGCGTCCTGAACGGCATTGCCGTCGTGCGCGAGGAGACGTCGCGCGATGTCCGTGCCGCGGCCAAGTTCCTCCGCTACGTTCCCAACGTTGCCGCAAGGTCGTTGAGCATTCGCCGCAGCCAGACCATCGGCATCGTTCTTCCCGACGTTCACGGCGAGTTCTTCTCGGAAGTGATACGCGGCATCGACCTGGCCGCGCGCCGCGAGGGGTACCACATCCTCGTTTCCGGTTCGCACAGCGATCCTTCCGAGATGCTCGAAGTCGTCGAGACGATGCGCGGGCGCGTCGACGGACTGATGATCATGGCACCCGATGTCACGCTCGCACCGATCGAGGAGCTGCGGGCGCGTGAGTTGCCGGTCGTCCTTCTCAACGCCGCCGCCGGCACCGGCGACGCCATCACCATCGACAACTTCGGCGGCGCGCGCGCCGTCATGCATCATCTGCACGAGCTCGGACACACGCGCATCGCCTTCGTCTGCGGTCCGCTGCACAACGCCGATGCGCGCGAACGGTTGCGCGGCTACCGGCACGCCATGCGCGGTCTGGAGACTGCGGCGTTACGCGCGCTGGAGTTCCAGGGCGCGTTCACCGAGGAGTCGGGATTCGCGGCGGGGCAGAAGATTGCGGCGACGTTACCGCGGCCCACCGCCGTCTTCGCCGCCAACGACTCGATGGCGGTCGGGGCGCTTGCGGCCTTCGCTGCTGCCGGCATTCGCGTGCCGGAAACGATGAGCGTCATCGGATTCGACGACATTCCGATCGCGCGCTACGTGGCGCCGCCGCTGACGACGATGCGTGTCGATATCGCCGAACTGGGCCGGCGCGCGTTCGCTCTTCTGCTCGACATCATCATCAATCCCGCCGCACACACAGCGCGGCGCGAGCGCGTGGCCACGACGCTCGTGGTACGCGGATCGTGCGCGGCGGCAAAAAGTGTATCCACAAGACAGACGCGGCCGCATCGTGCGGCCCGCGTTCCGGGAAGTGGCCGAGAAAAAGGAGAGGTGTCATGAGACGAACCCTTAGTTTCATAGTTGGAGTGGCTTTGCTGATGGCCGCGATCGCATTACCGGCTGCCGCACAGTTGACGACGGCCACGATTCGCGGAAAAGTGACCAACGCGAACGGGACGGCGTTGCCTGCCGCGGAAATCGACGCGGTCAATGCCGCAAGCGGCTTCGTGAAGACGGTGCAGTCCGGACCGGACGGCTCGTTCACGATGGCCGGCATCAGCCCGGGCGAATACAACCTCGTGATCGCCGCTCCCGGGTTTCAGGCGCGCAACGAGACCGTTCGTGTTCTGGTCGGCCAGAACATCGAGATGAATTTCGTGATGAGTCCCGATGCGGTGATGAACCAGAACATCACCGTCGTGGGGAACCAGCTCGTCGAAACGCGGACCTCGGAAGCAGCGACGAACGTCACGCCGCAGCAGATCGAGAGCCTGCCGCAGGGCGACCGCAACTTCCTCAACTTCGCCCAGCTGGCACCGGGCATCCGTCTGTCGACGGATCCACTGCGCAAGACGATCGCAGGCGACGCCCAGCCGGCCGAGCAGACGAACGTCTTCATCGATGGCGTCAGTCAGAAGAACGACGTCCTGCAGGGCGGCCTGGTCGGACAGGACTCCAGCCGCGGCAATCCGTTCCCGCAAAACGCCGTCCAGGAGTTCCGCGTCATCACGCAGAACTTCGCAGCACAGTATGACCACGCATCCAGCGCCATCATCAGTGCCGTGACGAAATCGGGTGGCAATGCGTTCTCCGGCAACGCCTTCTATTACTACCAGCCGAAACAGTGGGTGGCGGCCACGGCGAAGGGTTTTCAATTCTCGACGCTGTCGAGCAATGCGTCGTATCACCGTTCGCAACCCGGACTCAGCTTCGGTGGCCCGATCATCAAAGACAAGCTCAATTTCTTCTTCTCGTATGAAGGCGTCGACGAGCATGCCACGACCATCGTCAATACGCTCAACACCCCCAAGCTCCCGGAGGCCGGCGGCGCCTTCCCGAGCCCGTTCAAATCGAACCTGGCGTTCGGAAAACTGAGCTGGCAGCCGGACAAGAATCAGCTCCTCGACTTCTCCGGCAATTACCGCCGCGAGCATGAAACGCGCGATTTCGGCGGCACGACGTCATTCCAATCGGCCACCGATCTTCGCAACTGGGTTTATGGCGCGACCATGCGACACCAATGGAACAACGCCAGCGCGCTCAACCAGGGCTCGCTGAGCTGGCAGGATTACGGTTGGAATCCGACGCCGCTCGATTCCAGCTCGGTCGGTCTCGACTACCAGGGAATCGGCCGCGTCGGCGGCAACAGCACGACGCAGAAATTCGACCAGCGCCGTATCGAGCTGCGCGACGATTTCAACTTCGCCCCGATGCAGTGGAACGGTGAGCACGCCTTCCAGATCGGCGGCAACTTCGACGACATGCATTACCTCGTCAATAAGAGCCTCAACGGCAACCCGCAGTATGAGTTCCGCAACGATCCCGCCAACGGGTTTACGTATGCGCAGCCGTTCGAAGCGCTCTTCGGTTTCGGAAATCCCATCCTCAAAACGAACAACCGCGAGTACGGCATTTACGGGCAGGATAGCTGGACCGTCAATCCGAAACTCTCTTTCACGCTCGGCCTGCGTTGGGACTACGAGTCGCACATGCTGGACGAGAGCTACGTCACGCCCGCGAACATCGTCGCGGGCCTTTCGGGCAAGATCGATCCGAGCTACTTCTCCAACGGTAATCAGCGGAAGCCGGCCAAAGACGAGTTCCAGCCGCGTCTTGGCTTCACCTACGATCTGACCGGCAAGAACGAGACGATCGTCTTCGGTGGCTACGGCAAGTATTACGACCGTCTCTTCCTCAATGCCACTCTCGACGAGCGCTATCGTCTCCAGTATCCGGTCTATCGCATCGAGTTCTCGCCCGACGGCCGCGCCGGGACGATCAAGTGGAATGACTCGTACTTCACGAAAGCCGGTCTCAACTCACTGATTGCTTCGGGTCAGACGAGTCCGGAGATTTATCTCCTCAACAACAACACCAAAGTCCCGTACTCGAACATGTTCAACCTCGGCATCCGCCAGGTGCTGGGACCGTGGCTCGGATCCGTCAGCTACAACGGCGTTCGCGGATATCACGGCTTCACCTGGCTGTCGGCCGCGCCGAACGGCCTCTGTTGCGCCGCGCTGGTGCCGGGATTCGGCAACGTCATCAAGTCTGATCCGGAAGGGAAGCGCTACTGGTACAACGCCTTTGAGGCGAAACTCGACAAGCCGTTTACGAAGCAGGCTCGCTGGGGCGCCACGTTCGCGTGGACTCATGGCCGCGCGGAACAGACCGGCAACGATCTCTTCAGCCTCGATTTCCCGACCGCAGCCGCGTACGGCAAGCACGACGTACCGGGCTCGGAGCGCGACCGCATTACCGCGACCGGCATCTTCGGCCTGCCGTACGACATTCAGTTCAGCGCCATTGCCTCGTTCGGTTCCGGCCAGGAAACCAACGTGCTCGACTTCACGCAGGGATTCAGCCTCGCGAATCGCGAAGCGACGCATCCCTTCTCGCGCTCGATCACCCCACCCAAGAAGTGGGGCTTTGCCGATCGCAATGTCGATTTCCGGGCGCAGAAAGATTTCGCCACGATGGGCCGCACTTCGGTCGGCATCGTCGGCGCGGTTTATAACGCCTTCAACTGGACCAACTACGGCTGCCTCAACAACTTCATCGGACCGCCGCCGAATGCTGACCAGCTTGCCAGTCTTGGCGCGCCGAACTGCGTCATCCGTCTCGGACGCAGGGAGGAAGTCGGCCTGCGCGTGAATTTCTAAACTGAGGTTTGTGGGGAGTGGGGTGTGGGGATCGGGAGAACGCAATTTGCAAGCGCTCTTCCATTTCTCATGCTCCCACTCCCTGTGACCCGCTCACGTTCGCTCTTGCGCATGCGCAAACTCGCGGCAGTTCTCGCGCTCTGTTCGCTGATCGCGTCGTGTGCGAACGCGCCTCTGCGGCATCGAGCGATTGTGCCGACGCCCTCGGACACAGCGCTTCTCGATGACGTCGAAAAGCGCAGCTTTCACTTCTTCTGGGATCTGGCCGACCCGAATACGCAGTTGATTCCGGATCGCTGGCCGACGCCGTCGTTTTCGAGTATTGCCGCGGTCGGATTCGGACTCACGGCTTATGGCATTGGCGCCGAGCGCGGGTACGTCACGCGCGAGGCAGCCGCGCAGCGGACGCTGGCGACACTGCGGTCCCTGCTGGCGATGAAACAAGGTCCGGAGACGCAGGGCGTATCTGGATTTCACGGCTTCTACTACCACTTCCTCGACATGAAGACCGGCGAACGGTTTTTGCCGAACGACGGCGGCCACATTGAGTTGTCGACCATCGATACGACGCTGCTCGTCGCCGGCGCGCTCTTCGCGCAGTCATATTTCGATCGCGATAATCCTGCCGAGGCGGAGATTCGCAGCGCGGCGGAAACGCTGTATGAGCGGGTGGAGTGGACGTGGGAAGAAGTCCGACCGCACGCGGTGAGCATGGGCTGGACACCGGAGAGCGGATTTCATACCTACGACTGGCGCGGCTACAACGAGGCGATGATCCTCGTCATCCTCGCGCTCGGCTCGCCGACGCATCCGGTCGAGCCGTCGGCGTGGACGACGTATCACTCCACGGATGTTTGGGGCTCGCCGGTGTGGGGATCGTCGACTGCTCAGGAGTTCATTCAGTTTGCGCCGCTTTTCGGACATCAGTACACCGAGGTGTGGATCGACTTTCGGGGGATCAGCGAACCGGTGATTGCGGCGAAAGGAATCGACTGGTTCGAGAACTCGCGGCGCGCGTCGCTCGCGCAGCACGCCTATGCCGTCGCAAATCCCGACGGCTGGCGCGATTACGGCGACCGCATCTGGGGTCTTTCCGCGTGCGACGGTCCTATGGATGCGACGGTCACGATCGACGGCAAGGCGCGCACGTTCCACTCCTACACGGCGCGCGGCGTCGCCCAGAACGACATTCGCGACGATGGCACCATCGCTCCGACGGCGGCCGCGTCGTCGATCGTCTTCACGCCGGAGCTGTCGATTCCGGCGATCCGCGAGATGTCGACGCGCTACGGATCGAATCTCTACGCCCAATACGGTTTTCTAGACGCTTTCAATCCGACGCTGCGAACGAGCGAGAAGTTGAAGCACGGCCGCGTCGATCCCGCCCAGGGTTGGTTCGACGTCGACTACCTCGGCATCGACGAAGGTCCGATCGTGGCGATGATCGAGAACTATCGCAGCGAGCTGGTATGGAAGACGATGCGTAAGAACCAGCACGTCATTCGCGGACTACAACGCGCCGGCTTTACGGGCGGGTGGCTGGGAAAGTGACGAAGAGTGAAGAGTGAAGAGTGAAGAGTGAAGAGTGAAGAGTGAAGTGTGAGTGTGAAATTGAACACTGACGGCCAAACCCCGCGTGGTGTCATCCTGAGCCGCCAACGGACGGCGAAGGATCTCAAAATGCGACGCACATGGCTCGTGCCGCGTAATTTGACACTCGCTCTTACGCTGCTACTCCTCGCTTGCTCCTCACAAACCTCCGACCACCGCGAGCGCCTCGAATTCTGGGCTCTCGGCAGCGAAGGAGAGGCAGTGGCCAGCTTCATCCCCGAGTTCGAGCGGCGCAATCCGGATATTCATGTCGTCGTGCAACAGATCCCGTGGTCTGCCGCGCACGAAAAGCTGGTCACCGCGTTTGTCGGCGATGCCATGCCCGACATCTCGCACATGGGCAATACGTGGATGCCGGAGTTCGTCGCTCTCAATGCCCTCGATGATCTAGGGCCCTATGTTGCGTCGTCCGCGGTGGTCAAGCAGTCCGACTATTTCCCCGGAATCTGGGCAACGAACGTCGTCGGCGCGACGCTGTACGGAATCCCGTGGTACGTCGACACGCGCGTGCTCTTTTATCGGAGCGATGTTCTGGCAGAGGTCGGATTTCCGCATGGCCCGCGCACGTGGGCGGAGTGGCGCGATGCAATGCAGCGGATTCACGATCAGAAGAAGTGCCGCTGGGCGATTCTTCTGCCTACGAATGAGTACGAGCCGATTACGATGCTCGCACTCTCCAATCACGCTACGCTGTTGACCCCGGACGGAACGCGCGGCGCGTTTTCGGAGCCGGGCTTCGCCGGCGCGTTCGCGTTCTATGTCGACACGTTCCGCAGAGGGTGGGCGCCTGCCGTCAGCAACAGCGAGATCGCGAATCTCTATCAGCAGTTTGCCGAGGGCGATTTCGCGATGTACATCACCGGCCCGTGGAACGTCGGGGAGTTCCGCAAGCGGCTGCCGCCGGAGATGCAGGATAAGTGGGCGACTGCGCCACTCCCAGCCGTCAATGCCAGCGAGCCGATGGGCATTTCGATGGCCGGCGGCGGCAGTCTTGTCGTATTCCGCGCCTCGCGGCACAAAGCAGCCGCGCGAAAGCTGATCGATTTTCTCTCCGAGCCGGCGCAGCAGGTGCGCTTCTATGAACTGGTCGGCGATCTCCCGGCGCGCCGCGCGGCCTGGCAGTCGCCGCTGCTCGCCAACGACAAGCATTTCCCCGCTTTCCGCGCGCAGCTCGAGCGCGTGACACCGATCCCGAAGGTGCCGGAGTGGGAGCAGATCGCCACCGCGATCTACGACCGCGGCGAGGCGGCCGCGCGCGGGACGGTGCCGCCGGCGGTCGCGCTTAGTCAGCTCGACGCTCGTGCGGACGAACTGCTGGAGAAGCGGAGGTGGATGCTGGCGCAATCGCGGGGCGCAGCGGCCGCGCAGTCTCGTGGAGAGTCTCGATGAAGACATCGGTTTTGAAAACCAGCGAGGCCCGCGCTGCGCTTCTTTTTCTGGCACCGGCCTTCGTGCTGCTGTCGGTGTTCTTCTTTGCGCCGGTCATTGCGGGATTCGCGCTCAGCGTCACGGACTTCGACCTTTACTCGATCGGCGATATTCACAACCTTCGTTTCATTGCCCTGCGAAACTACGGCGATCTCCTCGGCAATCCGATCTTCTGGACCGCCTTCGCGAACACGCTCTACTTTGCGCTCGTCGGCGGGCCGCTCACGGTTGCGGTTTCCCTCGTGGCGGCGTTGCTGGTGAATGCGAAGCTCACGCGCTGGAAGGCGCTCTTTCGCACGATCTACTTTGCGCCGGTCGTCACGACCCTCGTCGCGGTGTCGATCGTCTTCAAGTACCTCTACCATCCGCGCTTCGGCATCATCAATCTCGCCCTCGGCGCCATGCACCTGCCGCAGCCGGACTGGCTCGGCGATCCTCACTGGGCCATGCCTGCGATCATCCTGCTCGGCGTCTGGAAAGGCTTCGGCTACACGATGATCATCTTCATCGCCGGGCTTCAGAACGTTCCCGAGGAGTTGTACGAAGCGGCGAGGTTGGATGGGGCAGGGATGTGGCGGCAGTTCCGGCACGTCACGCTGCCGATGCTCGGACCGACGTTCCTCTTCGTCGGCGTCGTCGTCGCCATCGGCCAACTGCAGATCTTCGCCGAGCCGTATGTCATGACCAAGGGCGGTCCGCTCAACAAGACGCTGACGATCGTCATGATGATGTATGAGCAGGGCTTCAAATTCTGGCGCATGGGATACGCCGCGGCGGTGGCGTTCGTGCTCTTTCTCATCATCGGCGCAGCCACGCTGGTGCAGATGCGGTTGCGGGAGAAGCAATGAGCCGGCGGAGCGAATCGCTGCTTCTCCACTCCGTGCTCATCGCCGGCGGCTTCCTGACGCTCTTTCCGTTGCTGTGGATGCTCTCCGCGTCGTTCATGTCGAATGGGGAGTCGACCACGTTTCCGCCGCACCTTCTGCCGCACGCGGCTACTCTCGATCAGTACCGGCAGCTCTTTCTGCGCCTCAACATCGGCCGCGCCTTTCTGAATAGCGCCATCGTGGCATCGACGGTCACCATCTCGTCGGTTCTCTTCGGATCGATGGCCGGCTACGCCTTCGCCAAACTCCGCTTCGGAGGACGCGACCGCATGTTCGGTCTTCTCCTCACCGCCATCATCGTGCCGCCGCAGGTGGGGATGCTGCCGCTGTTTCTGCTGATGAAGACGCTGCATCTCGTCAACACCTACTGGGGCGTGATCATCCCGTCGATGGTCACGGTCTTCGGTATTTTCCTCATCCGCCAGTTCATGCTCTCCGTGCCGCAGGAACTGCTGGAAGCGGCCCGCATCGACGGCGCCAGCGAGTGGCGGATCTACTGGTCGGTGGTCATGCCGCTGGCGCGGCCGATCCTGGCCACGCTGGCTACGTTCATGTTCATGTCGACCTGGAACGACTTCATGTGGCCCTTGATCATCCTCTCCAACCAGTCGCACCACACCCTCCCCGTCGCACTGGCCAACCTCAGCGGCGAGCACGTGCTCGACGTCGAATTGATGATGGCAGGATCGGTCGTCACCATCCTTCCGGTGCTCATCGTCTTCCTCGTTCTGCAGCGGTACTACATCGCCGGACTGATGGTCGGCAGTGTGAAGGGTTGAGTTAAATCGAGACAGCAAGCCTGAATCCTGCGTCGCGTGGCCGTGCTACCCTCGCGACCGCAAATAATCCTCTCTCTGCTGCCGAAGGAGTGTCTCTATGACGACCGTGGATCGCCTCAAACTTCGTTCGGTCCTCACTTCATCCGCCCTGACGCTTCTCGTCATCGCCGTGCTCGGAACGGCGACGGTCTTTGCAGTCTGCGTCCCCACGATCTACACGGTCACCTCCTCCGCGCCGCCGCCGATCGGCAATTGGACCGACACGAGCGGCGCTGTCTGGACACCGCCTGGCGGGTTTCCGGGCTGTGCACCCGGCGACACCGCCGCGGACCTCAACGCCAGTCCAACCACGCTGATCATCAACAGCGCCATTCCCAACCCGATCATCGGACTCACTCTGAGCTGCCCCGGTTGCACGATCGACATCCAGTCCGGCGGGTCGCTCACCCTCGCGGGACCGGGCTCGATCAGCAGCTCGTCCACGATCATCGTCGAGCCAGGCGGAACGCTGACGATCGCCAGCGGCGGTTCGCTCACCTTCAATGCCGGCACCTCGCTCTCGGTCAACGGCGGCAACGTCGATGTTCAAAGCGGCGGCACCCTCAACCTGAATGGCGCGAGCACGTCCACCAACGGCGGCGTGCTGGCGGTCAACGGCGGGACGCTGGAGATCGGCGCCTTGTTCACCGTTCAGAGCAGTGGCACTTTGCAATTCATCGCGGGCAGCGTCACCGGCGGCAACACCATCAACAACAATGGCACCGTTCAGATGGCCGGCGGCGGGACCGTCAACGTGAGCCCGATCCTCAACAACAAGAGCGGCGGCACGGTGACCGTCTCTTCAGGCACGCTCTCACTGGCCGGCGGCGGTACCGGCGACGCGCCGTTCGTCATCAGTCCCGGCGGCACGCTGGGCTTCCCCTCGGGCACCTACAACATGACGCCCAATGGCGTCGTCTCCGGCGATGGCACGCTCTCCGTCAGCGGCGGCACGCTCAACATCGGCGGCGTCACCTCGCCAGGAATCTTCTCCCTCACCGCCGGCACCCTCGACGGAGCCGGTTTCCTCTCCATCCGCAACACCTTCTTCTGGGACGGCGGCACGATGACGGGCAGCGGCGGCGCGGAGCTCGCCGGAACCGGAAGCGGCACACTCTCCGGAATCAGCGGAACGATGCTGCTCGATACCCGCACCTTCAACAACTACGGCACGATCGACTACCCCGCCACTACCAACATGCTGCACCTGAACAACAACGCCGCCTTCAACACCTACGGCACGTTCTCGTTCGATGGCGACGGCGACATCATCGCCGACGGCCCTTCGTCGGTCGGCATCTTCCCGAACGGGGTGATGCAGAAGAACAGCGGCACCGGCGTCTCCGTCATCCAGCCTGCGACCACGAACAATGCCACCGTCTTCGTCACCAGCGGCACGATCGAGTTTGCCGGCAGCGGCACCCACACCGGCAGCTTCATCGCCGATATCAGCGGCATCAACGCCGGGACGATCAACTTCAGCGCGCCTTCGGCCACCATCAGCGGTGGCGTGTTCGGCGGCGGCAACGTCACCTTCTCCTCGGGCAACACCGACTACAACGGTTTCTTCTACTCGATCGGCGGGAAGACGTCCATCACCGGCGCGGCGCTAACCGTTGACGCGGACATCTCCACCAACGACTTCCAGTTCGACTCCGGTCTGATGAACATGATCGCCAACTTCGACATGTTCGGCACCGGCACCTGGTCGGGCGGAACCATCGCGCAGGACGACGGCACGTTCTTCGTCGACGACGGCGCCACGCTGACCATCGACTCCGCGAACGGCGTGACCAAGCTCGACACCGCCGTGATGGAGAACGACGGCACGATCCTCTACACCGCCGGCTCGCTCAGCGCTCTCAAAAAGAGCCGCGTCCGCGCGCTTTTCGCTTCTTCCGGAAACCTCGAGCTCAGTAACAGCTCGGCCATCCTCAACGGCGGCGACTTCAACATCGAGACCGACACACTGATCGCCAGCACGACCGTGATCGTCGGCACCTCGAAGCCCACCCCGGCGGCCTCCTCGACTGCGACTGCTTCTACGCCAGGACACGCGCGTCTCTCTACCCACCGCGCCCGGACGCTGACGAGGCACCCGATTGCGCTCTGTGGGTGCCCGAACGAGATCGCGAACTTCGGCACCTTGCAGAAAACGGCCGACAGCGGCACGACCGATTTCGGCCCCGCCTTCAGCAACGACGGCGCCGTCAAGGCGCTGGCAGGGACGATCAACTTCCTCGACGGCTACACCCAGAACAGCGGCTCCACCACCCTCGGCCCCGGCGCCATCAGCGTGGCCTCGCCCAACAACTTCGACATGGAAGGGGGCATCCTCGACGGCAACGGCACGCTGACCGCCGACGTCGACAATTACGGGGAGATCAAGCCGGGAACGGCGTCGGCCATCGGAGTCATCAGCATCACCGGCAACTACGATTCCGGCGTAGCCTCTTCTACCATCACCATCAAGCTCGCCGGACCGGCCGCCGGCCAGTTCGATCAGGTCAACGTCAGTGGCACGGCCAATCTCGACGGCACCTTCAACGCCTCGTTTATCGGCGGCTACATTCCGACGACCGGTACCGCCACCTGGCCGGTCATGACCTACGCTAGCGAAACCGGCAACTTCGCCACCGTGAATCTCCCGACGTACTCGACCGGCACCGTCACCTCGGCCTACAACCCCACCTCGTTCGATCTCACCGCCGTCACGCCCCCCTCGGCCGATCTGAAGCTGCTCATGAACGGTCCGGCCAGCGTCGATGCAGGCGCTCCGCTCAGCTACACGATCGACGTTTCCAACCTCGGACCCGACTCCACCAGCGGCACGATCTCCGTCGCCGATACCCTCCCCGCCGGCGTGACCGGCGCCAGCGGATCGGGAACCGGCTGGAGCTGCGGCGCCCCCTCCGGCGGCGTCATCACCTGCACGGCACCGGGACCGCTCACCAGCGGCAACGCCCTCCCCACGCTGACCATCGCCATGACCGCGCCGATCACCACCGGTAACATCACCAACAGCGCCACGGTCTCCAACTCCGTCGCCGATGGGAACGCCTCCAACAACACGGCCAGCGTCACCACCAACGTCGGTCCGCAGGCCAACCTCTCCATCACCAAGACCGGTCCGGCCTCCGTCAACGCCGGCCAGAACATCGTCTATACGATCACGGTCACCAACGCCGGACCGACCGCCGCGACCGGAACGACGGTAAGCGACAACACCCCAGTCGGCGTCGCCTTCATCTCCAACACCAACGGATGCACGAGCGCCTTCCCATGCAACCTCGGTACGCTCAACGCCGGACAGTCCGTCACCATCACCTCGACGTACAGCGTCCCGGCCAACTATTCGGGGAGCTCGGTCGTGAACACCGCCTCGGTCTCCTCCGCCGTCAACGATCCGAACCTCACCGACAACAGCGCCACAGCCACGACCACCGTCGTCGCCGGCGCGGGCAATGCCGACCTCGCAGTTACCAAGGTCGGCCCGCCGTCCGTCGCGCCCGGATCCAACATCTCCTACACCATCACCGTGAGCAACTCGGGCCCCGCCGCCGCGGCAAACACGTTCGTCAACGATGCGACGCCAGCCGGTCTCACCTTCGTCTCCAATAGCGGCGGCTGCAGCGGTCCGTTCCCCTGCTCGCTTGGAACGGTGAGCAACGGCGGATCGGTCGTTATCACGAGCACCTACAACGTGCCGCTGAACTACGCCGGCACCTCGATTACGAACACCGCGATCGTCAGCACCTCATCGCCCGAATCGAACACGTCGAACAACTCTGCATCAGCGACGACACCCATCTCCGGCATTGGAATCGCCGATCTGGCCGTGACGAAGAACGGTCCGACTTCGGCCTACTCAACCGCCATTGTCGACTTCATCGTTACCGTCTACAACAACGGGCCATCGGCGGCCACCAACGTCGTCGTCAGCGATCCTACTCCGGCCGGCCTCGCGTTCATCTCCAACAGCGGCGCCTGCACGACCCCCTATCCGTGCACGATAACGTCGGTCCCCTTCGGTAGTCCCGTCGCCATCACCAGCCGTTATCGCGTGGCCGCTTCTTCGGGAACCGTAACGAACACCGCCTCGGTCACCGGCTCGCAGACAGACCTCGTGCCGGCGAACAACAGCAGCTCGTTGCAGCTCGCAGTCTCCCCGCTTCCCGCGTGCCCGACCGCACCGGTACTCACCTCACCCGCCAACGGCCAACCCCAGGGGTCACCGGTGACCTTCACATGGAACGGTTCGCCGGGAGCGGCGAGCTACATCGTCTCGATCACGAGCAACGGCGCGACGCAGACGTTCCCGACGACGGCAGGGACGCTGACGCAAACGCTACCGGACGGCTCGTACACATGGAACGTGCAGGCCGTCGGCAACTCCGGCTGCCCGAATACGACCTCCGCGACGTTCTCATTCACCGTCTGCAATCCCCCCGGCACGCCGGTTCCCAGCGTCGTCGCTCTTTCGATGACCGGCCAGACCTATGCAGTGACATGGACGCCGACTGACGGAACGACGCAATACGAATTGCAGGAGTCGCTCGATGCCGCGTTCAGCGCTCCCACCTCGACGATGACCGGCTTCACTTCGGTTTCGTTCACCAAGAACGTGCAGGCTGCCACCGCGTTCTTCTACCGCGTGCGCGCCTTTGGCGGCTGCAACGCAGTTGTCGGTCAATTCTCCGCCACGATTCCCGTCGTCATCGTGCCGCTGTCGTCGCTCGGATCGACCGGTCCGAACATCGTGGTTCCGGCCGGCAGCACGCAGCCGGTCACGTTCCCGCTTCAGGTTCCCGGTCTGCCCGGTGGCACGACCTCGTTTGTGGCGAGCGTGGACAAGCCGTGGCTGGCCGTTACGCCGACCAGCGGCGTCATGCCTCCCGAGGGATTGACGTTCACGATCTCGGCCGACCCGAGCAGCCTGGTGAACGGGACCTGGACAGGAACCGTCATCATCATCTTCGGATCGACGAGTGTGAGCTCGCGGGTTCACGCTGAGGACACGACGAAGACTTCCATTCCGGTCTCGATCAGTCTCACCACGCCGGTCACGCCCGGTACGCAATCGAGCCCGGCATCGTCGGCGGTCGTGATCCCCTCCGTCGGTCATCTCGCCGGCCTCGGCTCGCAGTGGCAGAGCGATGTCCGCATCGCCAACATCACCGCGCTGTCGAAGAAGGTGCAATTGACGTTCAGTCAGGGCAGCGCCACTTCGTCAGCCGTCAAACAGACGACGCTCAGCATCGATCCCGGCGCCACCACCGCGCTCGACGACATCGTCCGTAACTGGTTCGGCGTCGGCGCCCTCGGCGATTCGTCGAACGGTGTCCTGACCGTGCAGCCGCTCGATGCGGCGGGCAAGCCCGACACGAGCATCGTGAAGGCGACGGTGGCCTCGAGCCGCACCTTCAACGCCTCCGCCATCGGCACACTCGGCCAGTTCATTCCTGCCGTGCCGCTGCCGAGTTTCATCAGCACCGCGGTGGGATCCAGCACGATCCTCGCGCTGCAGCAGATCGCACAGTCCGACACGTTCCGCACGAACCTCGGCATCGTCGAAGCCACCGGGAAGCCCGCCTCCGCGCTCGTCAGCGTCTTCGACGGCGCAGGCTCGCGTCTGCTCGATCTTCCGCTGACCATCGCTGCCGGCCAACAGCTCCAACTCAACTCCTTCCTGGCTGACAAAGGCATCACGCTGACCAACGGCCACATCGAAGTGCAGGCCACCGGCGGCGATGGAAAGCTCACCGCCTACGCATCCGTCATCGACAGCCGCACCACCGATCCGCTGCTCGTCTCCGGCGTTCCCATCGGCGGTCCCGGTGCCACTCGGTTCGTCATCCCCGGCGTGGCTAGCCTCGACACGGCCGCCACATGGCGCAGCGACGTACGCATTTTCAACGGAGGCAACACCCCGCAGACCGCGACGCTGACGCTCTTCCCGACCGGCAATCCATCCGCGAGCGTCGTCAGCAGCGTCACGATTCAGCCGGGCGAAGTGAAAGCGCTCGACGACATCGTTCACGCCACGTTCAACCTCACCAACGCCGGCGGCGCGTTACACGTCACCACGGCAGTCTCCGTACCGCTCATCGTCACGGCCCGCACGTACGACCAGACATCGACCGGCACGTTGGGCCAGTTCGTCCAAGCGGTGACGCCTGCCGACGCAGTTGGTGCCAGCGACCGCGCGCTGCAACTCCTGCAGATGGAAGACTCGCCGCGCTACCGCACCAACCTCGGTATCGCCGAGGTCACCGGCAAGGCCGTGACCGCGGAGGTCACCGTCATCCTTCCCGACTCGAAGGTCGCGCCGAAGGTGCAGATCCCGCTCGGCGCCTTCGAATACCGCCAATTCCCCATCATCAGCAGCCTCGGCCTCGGCAACACCTACAACGCCCGCATCAGCGTCAAAGTCATCGACGGCCAGGGCAAGATCACCGCGTACGGCTCAGTAATCGACCAGAAGACGCAGGACCCGACGTTCGTTCCCGCGCAGTAGATCCCGTTTCTCACGCGAAGACGCGAAGACACGAAGACCATCAAACGATTTCTTCTTCGCGGCTTCGCGGCTTCGCGCCTTCGCGTGAGAAATTTTGCGACTACTGCGCAGCCGCCGCGCGCGGCCGCTCCCGCGCTGTAAACGCTTCCGCTGCCTCGGTGTGATGGAACAGCTCCAGCGTATCCATCTCGGAATCCGTCACCGGCGTCAGCGCGAGATCCGTGTAGTCGAGCCGGTGCGCGTCGCGTCTGACGCGCACGTAGATCCGCCGGTGTTCCATATACGTCGAGAGCCAGCGGCTCATCTTGCCAATCGTCTCGAAGATGTATTGCGGATAGAAGCGCCACGCCGGAACGCGCGGCAGACCGGGGCGGCGGTCGTTGCGGAACTTGTAGCGCAGCAAGCCCGCTTCGAGCGGATGCACCTTCTCGATGTGGATTGAGCCGCGGAACCAGGTCATCAGCAGAATCGCGTTCGTGGCGCGGCCGCGCATCGCCACCAGGCGCCGCAGAATCGTCTCGACGTGCTCTTTTGTGTAGTACATCTCCCACGCGCTCTCATAGACGCGTTCCCACTCCGAGGGGGACATGCGCGGGTGCGCGGTGGTGACGTGATTGAGATCGTATTTGTTGAGATCGGGATCGACGTCTACACCTTTTCCAACCAGCACCTGATGATCCTCGGATCCAGGCAGGGGAGTGAGGAAGAAGAACTCCAGCAGATCGACCGGCAGCTCTTTCTTGATGATCTCGATGTCGCGCGCGATCGACTCCGGCGTGTCGTTGGGAAAGCCGAGGATGTAGCCGGCGTAGGTGATGACGCGGACGGACTTCCAGGCCAGCAGCATCTTGCGGTACTCGGTGATCTTGTTCTGGCGCTTCTTCGCCCCGACCAGGCTGTCCGGATTGATGTTCTCCAGGCCAATGAACACGCGCCGCACTCCGGCACGCGCGCATTTCTCGATGAAGTTCGGAATGCGGTGGCAGAGCGTGTCGACCTGAATGATGAAGTGGATCTTGATCCCTTCGTCTTCGCGAAGCTGAATCAACCGGTCGAGAATCGCCTCCCAGTGCGTGTTGCGCGCAAAGTTGTCGTCCGTTATGAAAAAACTGTGCAGTCCCTGCGCGACATTGACGCGCACGATCTGCTCGATGTCGTCGGCCGAGCGGCGGCGTGACTTGCGCCCCTGCACATTGATGATCGTGCAGAACGAACATTGGAACGGACAGCCGCGGCCGGCGTCGAAGCTCGTCACGCCGCCCGCAGTGCGCCATGCGCGCAGCGCCGTGATCAACGGAATCGGCGTCCCTTCGATCGAGGGAAGATCGTTCATGTAGTTGTAGAGCGGCTTGAGCGCACGGGCATCCGCGTCGCGTAACACTTCATCCAATCGCCCCTCGGCCTCCCCAGCAAAAAGTGAGACCCCTATCTCCCGGGCGGACTTCAAACCGTCGTCGACGCCATGCAGCATGCTCATCACGCCGGAAACGTGGAAGCCGCCGATGACGACGCAGATGCCGCGCGCGCGTAAAGGCCGGGCGATGTCGAGTGCCCGCGGAAACTGATTCGACTGCACGCCCACGAGCATCACCATCCCCGCGCCGGCGCGCTCGATCATCGCTGCCAGCTTCTCGGGCCGGATGCGCGTGTTGGTCTCGTCGAACGTGTGAATGGCGAGATCGACGTCCGCGCCGAGCACCTGGCGTTCGGCGCAGTCGCGAGCCAGACCATAGAGCGCAGCGAGCGAGTTGGAGGGAATGGCGGAGCGGAACCACTGGATGACGTATCCGTCGTCGTCGTAGTGCGATGGCTTGACCAGCAGCAGGCAGAACTGCCGCCGCTGACGGATGGATGAAGAGCTTGCTGTTTTCATCGGGGGATGCTGTGCAGCGCCGCTCAGCCCAGACTCTCCTGCGTTTCCGCATCGAACAGATGCAAGGCTTCGGCGTCGACGGACATCGCGATCGTCTCGCCCGCGCGCGGCGTCGCTCCGGGATCGAAGATGGCGACGAGACGCTCCGCGCCGGTGCTGGCGTAGACGATGGTCTCGTGTCCGATCGGTTCGACGACGTCGACGATGGCACGGATCGGTGCGTGGTCCGATGTGTCCTGATCCAGATGCTCCGGCCGGATCCCGACGATCACGCGCCGCCCCTCGGCGACCCGTTCTCGGAGCTTGTCACTGAGCGGCAGCGTGAACGAAGACGTTTTAAGCGCGCCGCCAGTTACGGTTGCGGGTATCAGGTTCATCGGCGGTGTTCCGATGAACTGCGCCACGAACGCGTTCGCCGGTTTCTCATACACCTCGCGCGGCGTGCCGACCTGCTGGATCTTTCCTTCGCGCATCACGGTGATGCGGTGGCCCATCGTCATCGCTTCGACCTGATCGTGCGTGACGTAGACCGAGGTCGTGCCGAGGGTTGCCTGCAACTTCGTGATCTCGGCGCGCGTTTGCACGCGAAGCTTGGCGTCGAGATTCGAAAGCGGCTCGTCGAAGAGAAAGACGGCCGGCTGCCGGACAATGGCGCGGCCGACCGCAACGCGCTGCCGCTGCCCGCCGGAAAGATCCTTCGGCTTGCGCTCGAGTAGCTGCGACATGCCCAGGATCTCGGCGGCGCTCGCAACGCGGCGGGCCCGTTCCTCCGCCGGGACTTTGCGCATACGCAGCCCGAACTCGAGGTTCTCGCGCACGGTCATGTGCGGGTAGAGCGCATAGCTCTGAAACACCATGGCGATGTCGCGGTCCTTCGGCGCGAGGTCGTTGACGACGCGCCCACCGATCGAGATCGTGCCGTCGCTGACATCCTCCAGCCCCGCGATCATCCGCAACGCCGTCGACTTCCCGCAACCGGAAGGCCCGACCAGAACCATCAGCTCGTGGTCGTGAATGTCGAGGTTCAGGTTCTCGATGACGGAGACGCTCCCGAACCGCTTGGCAACGTTATGAAAGCTCAGGCCGGACATGGTTGCGTAGGGTAGCGTGTGTTGGGGGGTGGGGGGTAGGGTGTGGGGAGTGGGAGCGGATACGGACTCGGCGAACGCGCCCACACTTGCGCCCGCTCGACTTCGCTCCGACCCCCGACTCCCGACACCCTACCCCCGCAACCCACATGGCAGCCCCCTCGCATTGATTCATCACAAATGTCCCGAAATCCGCTGCTCATCGTGCCGATTCGCGATCGGAGGCAACGCCGCCGCATCCTCACGATCAAGAACTGCGCCGTAACGATGCTGAGCCTTGCAGTCGTGTTCGCCTCGATCTCGATCTACTCAGCGTCGCGGCGGGGTAAGACGACCGACTATGGCCGGCTCTTCGGTACGCAGGTCGGCGCGCCAAACCGCGGCGTCTCCCGCAATATCGACGTCGTGCACGAAGGCACGGTTGCCGATCAGTCCGCCCCCGATCCCATGCTCGTAGCTCCGGCCGGCCGCGAGCAGCTGCTGATGGCGAAGAGCAACGTCGATCCGACTCCAGCTCCCACCAGCCAGGTATCCCCCGCGCCAATCACCGTCGTCCCCGCGAGTGCGAAAGCGCACGAAACGACGATCGTCGGCGACGGCAACGGCATCGTCGTCGCGAAGCCGGCATCGACCACGACAGCCCACCCCGTCCTCTCCGGCGGAATCTTCAAGCAGTGATCCGCAGATGTCGCAGATGGAACGCAGATTTGAGACTGCCTTATCTGCGTTCATCTGCGACATCTGCGGATAGCCTCTAGAATGCGCCGATGTCGCAACCAATCACCTTCGGCACCGACGGCTGGCGCGCGGTCATCGCGGACGGCTTCACCTTTGACAACGTGCGCCGCGTCAGCGACGCGATCGCCGTTGCCGCGCGCACGCTCGAGCCGCCCGATGGGATGGATCGCAACGCGCTCGTCGTCGGATTCGATCGCCGCTTTCTCTCCCGCGAATTCGCCACGCTGGTCGCGGAGACGTTGCGTGACGGCGGCTTCCGCGTCGTTCTTTCGACCGCCCCAACCCCCTCGCAGACCATTTCCTTCACCGCCTGGCGCCGCAAGCTCCTCGGCGGCGTCGTCGTCACGGCGAGCCACAATCCAGCCAAGTACAACGGTCTGAAGTTCAAAGCCTGGTACGGCGGTTCGGCGCTGCCGGAGATGTACGCCGCGATCGCCGGCGCGCTGGGACAGTCTTCGAAACGCGACGGCGGTTCGATCGAAGAGTCGGATCTGCTCGATGACTACATCGCCGCGCTGCGCGCACAGCTCGACGTCCGCAAGATGGCCTCGCTGCGCATCCTTCACGATCCGATTCACGGCGTCGCCTCCGGCCTCCCCGCACGCATCCTCGGCATCGACGTAGCGACAATCCGCGGCGAGCTCAATCCATCCTTCGGCGGCGTCAACCCCGAGCCGATTCCGGACAACCTGGCAGCGTCCATGCGGGAGTCGGGAGTCAGGAGTCGGGTGTCTGAGAGTTCACCATCCGAGAGCGCATCAGCTCCGACTCCCGACCCCCGACAACCGAATCCCGCGAAATACGACCTAGCTATCTGCAACGACGGCGATGCCGACCGCCTCGGCATCCTCGACGAGCGCGGCGTCTTCGTCTCGCCTCAGAAGATCATCGCCTTGCTGGCGCTCTACCTCGTGCGCGAAAAGAGAATGACCGGCGAGATCGTCAAGACCTTCTCGACATCACGCCTCGTCGAGACAGTGGCCCGCAAACTCGGCGTTCCCTTTCACGAGACCGCCATCGGCTTCAAGTACGTTGCCGATCTCATGCTCACCCGCAACATCCTCATCGGCGGCGAGGAGAGCGGCGGCATCGGCTTCGGCCACTTCCTTCCCGAGCGCGACGGCATTCTCTCCGGCCTGCTCGTGGCCGAGTGCATCGCCCACTTCGGCAAGCCGCTGTCGCACTTGATCGATGCGATGGAGGAGGAGTTCGGCGCGCTGCACTACGACCGGCGCGATCTGAACCGTCCAATGGAAGTCTGTGCACGCCTGATCGAGCGCGTCCGCGCCGGCGAGCTCAATGCCGCGTTCGGCGGGACGTTCGCCTCTCTCGAAGAGAAAGACGGCGTCAAACTCAACTTCGCCGACGGCTCATGGATCCTCTTCCGCAAATCAGGCACCGAACCGATCATTCGCATCTACTGCGAGAGCCCGGACGCTGGGCAAGTCGCGGCAATGCTTGACGTGGCGACCGCGCAGCTCGATCGAAGCTGAAACCACTGAGTCTTTCTCTGTGTCCTTTGTGTCTTTGTGGTTCAAAAAACCCACTAAATCGAAGCCAACACCGTCAATGCCGCCGCCGCAGCAACGATGTAGCTCGCCGGATCCGTCGCCGCCGTTACGATCGGATCGTCGTCGATCTCGCCCCGATGCGCGAGCAGCCACATGCGCCCGATCCAGTACATCAGCAGCGCGCAGATCAGCCAGAGCGGGTCGGTCTTCGAGTAGAGCTGCGTCACCTGCGCGCTGTTGAGGTAGAGCGCAAAGACCAGCACGGAGATCAGGCCGCTCGACGTGCCGAGGCTTAGGAGAACTTCGCGGTCGCCGGTGCGGTAGCTGCGGCCTCCTGGCGCCTCCTCGTCGTTCGAGACCGCGCGCGTCAGATCGGCGTAGCGCTTTGCCAGCGCCAGGCTGATGAAGAGGAAACTCGAAAACGCCAGCAGCCAGCGCGAGACGACGATGCCGGTGGCCGCGCCGCCGATGAGCACCCGCAGCGAATAGAACGCAGCCAGCAGAATCACGTCCGCGAGCATGACGCGCTTCACCACCAGCGTGTAGAGCGTCGAGAGGAGGAGGTAGAGAATGATGCCGAACGCCGCCTCGCGATTGATCGATGCCGCGATGGCCAGACTGGCAGCCACCGCAAACGGCACGATCCACAGTGCCGCACGCACCGAGATCTCGTTCGCGCTGATCGGCCGATTGCGCTTGCTGCGATGCAGCCGGTCGTGCTTCGCGTCGATCACGTCGTTGATGATGTAGGTGGCCGACGACGCGAAGCAGAAGCTGACGAAGATCAGCAGCGCACTCACCACGCGCCGGCTGTCGTTGACGTCGTGCGCCATCAGAAGCGGCACGAACACGAGCAGGTTCTTCGTCCAGTGATGGACGCGAAGGACGCGAAGCAGAACCCGCGGGCTCACGCGGACACCTTATGTGACTGCCTTTCGGGCGTCCAGTTCAATTCGCGGGATAGACTCCGCGCATCGATGCTGCCCGACGAAAATGCGAAGGCGTGGCGCCTGGCCCGATACGCCGTCATCGCCATCTGGATCGCCGCGATGGCGCGCCTTTTCATCGCCGACGTATGGGATGAGACCAACGCCCTCGTCGTCTTCGGGCGCGGCAGCGGACAGAGCGCGCTGCAGGTCATCCGCGTCATTCTGAAAACGCCGCTGCCGTTCTGGCGTCCGATTCCGACCATCCTCGTCGCTCTCGTTATTCACTGGATTCCGAATCCCGAGGTGACGTGGAGACTGCTGCGGAGCGTCAATGTTGCGATCGTCCTCGCCGCGCTCTGGCTGTTCCTGAAGACGCTCGATGCCTGGGACGGCCGCTCCGAGCGGCGCAACACCTTCTTCACGCTCGCTTACCTCTTCTCCGGCGGAGCGATCATCGTCGCCACCTGGTTCGCGAACATCTTCGATGCCGCGGTGATGCTGCTCGTCGCCTGGGGATTGCTGCTGGTGACGCGCAACAAATTCGTGAGCGCAGGGCTGCTCTTCGGCGTGGCCTTCTTCTTCAAGGAGACCGCGGCGATGACGCTGCCGCTGCTGGTGCTGCTCATCGCAGTCGATCGCATCAAGATTCGCGACGCCGTCAAAGTAGCCATTCCCACCCTCAGCCTCGGCGTCTTCTACTTCGTTCTGCGCAGTCTCGTCGTTCCGTTCGGTTCCGCGGCCGATACGCACCAGTTCCATGCCACCACGATCCTTCCAACCGTCATGGGATTGATCGAGAGCTACTGGCGTGAGAGCCTCTGGGGCCACGCCACGATCCTCGGCTACGTCTTCTTCCTCTTCTCGCTCGGCGCCATGCGCGGCTTGCGCGCCCGGGTTGCGTTCGCCGGGTTCGTCGCGTTCGCAGCGCTCATCTACATGGAGATGTTCACCACCTACCAGGGCAACGCGCTCATCCACTACCTGATGTTCATCCCGCGGCTGTACTTCATCCCGGTGGTCCTATCCCTCTTCGTATTCGCCGTCGATCGCCGCTGGTGGGCCGTAGCGATCCTGGCGATCCCGCTCCTCGCCGGTGCCGTCGGAACGTACATGCGCTACGAGCGTTTTCAGCGCAGCTATCGCAATCTCTACCGCTACGCCCGAACGGCCCCGAAGCCGGTTCGCATCGACTACGCGATGAAGCCCCTCCACGACCCCGCCCGCGGAATCGAGATCGGCGACTTCCCCGACGCCCACCTGCGGATCGACCCCGTGAATGGGTTGCTGGTGAAGAGGTAGATTGGGGAGTGGGGTGTGGGGAGTGGGGTGTGGAGAGAGACAAAGATCACTGCTGCCACCGGATCGTTTCGCTCCCACACCCCACATCCCACACCCCACTCCCCGAACCCGATCTCTGCGTTAAACTTCGCCCGTGACAACTCCAGATCAGACCGAAGCCGTCCGGACGCAGTTCACGCGCGAGAGCATCGTCGATGACTATCGCATCGCGTTTCGCTCGCGGCAGGCCAGCCTCATCGGCCGCCGCGAGGTGCTGACCGGGAAGGCGAAGTTCGGCATCTTCGGCGACGGCAAAGAGGTCGCGCAACTGGCCATGGCTCGCGCGTTCCGCAAAGGCGACTGGCGTAGCGGTTACTATCGCGATCAGACCTTCATCTTCGCCTCGGGGATCGGGACCCTCGACGAGTTTTTCGCGCAGTTGTATGCACATGCCGATACCGGTCACGATCCCTGGTCCGCGGGCCGGTCGATGAACTGCCACTTCGGCTCGCGGATCCTGAATGACGACGGTTCCTTCCGCAATCAGACCGACGCCTACAACACCTCGGCGGACGTTTCGCCGACCGGCTCGCAGATGCCGCGCCTCGTCGGGCTCGCCTACGCCTCGAAGCTGTATCGCGAGCTCGAGGAGTTGAAGGCGATGACGCAGTTCTCGCGCAACGGCGACGAGATCGCCTGGGGCACCATCGGCAATGCCAGTTGCGCCGAGGGGATGTTCTGGGAGTCGGTCAACGCGGCGGGCGTGCTGCAGGTGCCGATGCTCCTTTCCATCTGGGACGACGGCTACGGAATCTCCGTGCCGAACGAGTTCCAGATCACGAAAGGCCACATCTCGGAGTTGCTCAAAGGCTTTCAACGCGATCCCAAGCAGAAGCAGGGCTACGACATCTACATGGTTCACGGCTGGGATTACCCGGCCCTTTGCGAGACGTATATCGCCGCTGCGTCGATCGTGCGGATGGAGCATGTGCCCGCGATCATCCACGTCAACGAGATGACGCAGCCGCAGGGACATTCGACGTCCGGCTCGCACGAGCGCTACAAATCGAAAGAGCGGCTCGATTGGGAAAACGAGTTCGACTGCATCGCCAAGATGCGCGAGTGGATGATCGGGCAGGGGATCGCGACGGCCGAGGAGCTCGATGCGCTGGAGAAGGACGACCTGCGCCTCGTGCGCGAAGCGCAACGGCGCGCATGGGACGTCTATCGCGCGCCGATCGACGCCGAGGTCGGCACGGTGCTCGGATTCATCGATCAGTTGGCCGCGATTGCGCCGAACCGCGGCGAGCTCGATGGTATCAAAAGCGAACTGCAGCGCAATCAGGCGCCGTTCCGCCGCGACGCCATGCGCGCTCTGACCAGCGCGCTCATCGCTGCCCGCGCCGGGATCGCCGGTCACGAAGACGTCGTGAACCGCATCGCCGATTGGCGCCGCGACCGCGAGTTCGCGATCTCCGCGTTGTACGACGACGAGTTGTACAGCAGCGGCGTCGATGCAGCGCTCAACATCGCCGAGGTGAGGGCGGAGTACGGCGAGGACGCGGTGGAGAAGAACGGGTCGGAGATCATCAACGCCTGCCTCGACGCGGCCATGCAGCGCTATCCGAATCTCATCGCCATGGGTGAGGACGTCGGCAAGCTCGGCGACGTCAATCAGGGCTGCCTCGGCTTGCAGGAAAAGTACGGCATCCACCGCGTTTCCGACACCGGCATCCGCGAGTGCACAATCGTCGGCCAGGCCATCGGCATGGCGTTGCGCGGATTGCGTCCGATCGCGGAGATCCAGTATCTCGACTACATCCTCTACGCGATCCAGATCCTGTCGGACGATCTGGCCACGACGCGCTGGCGCACGCGCGGCGGCCAGAAGTGTCCTGTCATCATCCGCACGCGCGGCCACCGGCTGGAGGGAGTGTGGCACTCCGGCTCGCCGATGTCGGCCATCATCAACCTCGTGCGCGGCATGCGCGTTTGCGTCCCGCGCAACATGACCCAGGCCGCCGGCTTCTACAACACGCTGCTCCGCTCCGATGACCCCGGCCTCGTTGTCGAGGTGCTGAACGGCTACCGTCTGAAAGAAAAGCTCCCCTCCAACATCGCCGATTTCACCCTCCCCCTCGGCGTCCCCGAGATCATGCGCGAAGGCAAGGACGTGACGCTGGTCAGCTACGGCGCCACGTTACGCATCGTGATGGAAGCCGCGGAGCTGCTCACGCAAACCGGTATCGACGCCGAAGTGATCGACGTCCAGACACTGCTGCCCTTCGATGTACGCGGCGTAATCGTCGAGTCGCTCAAGAAAACGAGCCGCGTCGTCTTCATCGACGAAGACGTCCCCGGCGGCGCCACCGCCTTCATGATGCAAAACGTCCTGGAACGCGACCGCGGCTACGACTACCTCGACTCCGAACCCCGCACCCTCCCCGCCAAAGAACACCGCCCCGCATATGGTTCGGACGGCGATTACTGGTCGAAGCCCAACCGCGAAACGATCTTCGAGTGCGTGTATGAGCAGGTGCACGAAGCGATGCCGCGGAGGTATCCGCGGTTTTTGTGAAGGTGGCCCGGCCACCCACCTTTCTGCCGCATCTCCGCGTTTATCCCGAGATAGAATCGAATAACGCAGCTCGCTTTCGTCACGGAACAAGAGCGGTCAAAGCGGGTTACGCAGTGAGTTGGGCGGCTGAGAAAAAACGGGATGCCAGACACTTCTTCGGACCAAATCATGGCCGTCTCGGATCTTGCGCGCGTTGTGCAAGAGTTCGGTGGCGCGAGGCGCCTTTTGTTCCGCGGCCAAAACGTGGACATGCCTCTATTGCCTCGAATCGCGAGGATCGCCCAGAAGAAGTCGATCTCGAGAGACGACCTTGAGGAGATCGAACGTCGCATGCTTAACCGATTCCGGAAAGAGTGCGTACCACTCATTCGCGGCCGAGCCCCAACAACTCCGTGGGAATTGCTGTCTGTTGCGCAACACCAAGGTCTTCCAACACGCTTGCTCGACTGGACTGCGAACGCTCTTGCAGGAGTGTGGTTCGCGGTGTCGGCGGATCCCGTGGCAGATGATGCTCACGGTGTTCTCTGGGTGATGAGCGTGCCGGAACGGTATGAGCGCTCACCAACCGAAGCCGATGACTCATTTTCCTTCAAAGAGACGTTTGTTTTTCAGCCATTCCATCTCGATCAACGGATTGTGTCGCAAGCCGGATGGTTCACTGCTCATAAGTTCTCCGATCGATATGGGAAATTCTTGCCGCTTACAAAGATCGGGCAATTCAAGAACAACATCCGCAAGTTCAGTATCCCTGCGGCGAGCTTCGGTGACCTACGAAAGGGGCTTCGTCTGATGGGTGTCACCCAGGCGTCCATGTTTCCTGATCTGTCCGGTCTGTGTGCGGATATTCAAGCAGACTGCATCGATTCATGGAGGCCGCTGCAGACCATCTAAGCTAGCTCGTCCGCTGCATCGAACCCGTACCGTTCGCTGGCGGACCGCTTGCCGCCTGGTTAAGCCCCGTCTCGCTGCTAGCGTGAGAGGGCTCCCGCGGCTTCACGAGAGTCGCTAGCGAGTTCAACGCGTTTCGCCGTCGCCCACAGGATCTGCGGTCTCCTCATCTGAGGGAGGTCGTGGCGCGGCATTCTCCTCTTGCACTGAAACCGGTCCACGGTCGGCGGACAACGTGGCGGCTCTTTCGAGAATTACCTCACCTGTAACCTTCGTAATGCGCAAAGCCAATCCCAACGCCAAAAGAACAGGCGAGATCAGAATCAGAAGCCATTCTGCGTCAGTCCTGGTACTTGCTTCGCGTGTCTCGCGGTATCGTTGGTCGGCAGCTTCAAACAACTGAATGGCGAAGTTGAGTTCGTAGTACCAAGTCAGAAGGCTGGGTGCTGTGAGGCGTGGTCGTCCAGCCACGAGGGAGTGAGGTAGGCTGTCTGGTGTGGACTTTGGGAGGGAACGCACCAGTGCTCCCGCGAAGCTGCACAATGCGTCGTTTTGCTTTTCGATCTCGTCTAAATCTCGTGGCGAGTACCCGCTTCTAATGAAATGTGCGCACAGACTCGGGCTTGCCATAACCCCGACCTGGTCGAGGATTGCTTGGTAGGCGGTGTCGCGCCGGGCCACCTGAGCAGGCAAGTCTCCCGCCGCAACCTGATGACGCAGATCTGAGGCTAAACCCCACAGGCTCAATACTGTAGCACCTAACCAGAAGTAGTCAGCCCGCTTCCAGCCGATCTTGTCGAGCTTGACCACGTAAATCAGAACCACATGAAACACAATCACCGCCGCCGCGAACACAAGAATCATCAACAAGGGTTGCGCCGGCCAAGGGTAATCAGTTGAACCGAACATCGAAGTATCATACCCGCTTGAGCCGTTGGGTCGCCGCGTTGCGGGGGCTATACTTGATCGCGTCGCGGTTGGCGCAGGTGAACTGCAGGCCGTTGAATGGATGAGCAGACATGATGGAGGCGGAATGAGATCTGTCGGACTGCGTCTGGTCGTATTGACGATGACTATGTCTGTCTCGGCCTCAGACGACTCACGTCGCCTGGATAACAGCAAGGTTCCTCCCTTGACGCAGTTCCTCGAGGAACAACCGTTCCACAAAGACGCTCCCGCCATCAGAGCCGCACTACTCAGTGGGAAGACACGAGTAAAGACGTGGTTGACGTCGTCTGTCCGCCGGTTCTATCACCGCTTCCGAATAAATCCATCAAGTACAGCGGCGAGTTGGTCGCCCAGTTCTTTTTCGGCAGCGCGTCGTACCAACTGACCAACCCCTCTGAAAGGAGAAATTGCAGCCCTCCCAGCTGGCCGGAATGCGGAGTCTGCTCAAAGCCTACCGTTCCATGTTGGCAAATGATTCCGAGGCTCGTGTGCCCCGTCTCGATGACTTAGTAAAAAGCGAGACAGACGGTTCATTGCCGAAAGTGATGGAAGCGTTGGTGACGGCTAATTGCAAGGGTAAAGCGTCGCCAGGCCGCCGACGCGCGAGTCCGCTAACTCGTTTGCGAGACGATTGCGATGGGTAGAAAGTCACTTCAAGGAATTGCCAACGACCTGGCGGCAATGACCATCGGCGAGCGCCTTCTCTCGGACCTTCCAAGTCTCGCCAGGCTTCCGGACGGCACGATCACGGTAGATGTTCTGAATCGGAAGGCGCAACACGACACCGCTGGCGAAATGGAGTTGTCGATCATCGCCAACCTGCAAACCTGGCTTAGTCATCAGGTTGGAGTGCTCGGAAGGTCGCTTTCTGAGCTGGTTCGTGCGGAGGTTGATATAACTTTCGATACCCAGAGCGTTCCGACGGACCGCAAGCGCCTTGTGCACTTCGCGCTGGAGGCACGCGCAGTTGTCGCCACAAAACACCGCGAGTTTCGAGGAAGTCGCCGCAATGCGCACCTGTGGCATTCAACCACCGAAGTGAGCTGACTCTCGTTGCACCGGGTGTTACGCCGCAACAAGAACGTTTGCGGAGCGACGAGATGACATCCGACCGGTGTTACTCTTCTCGCCTGTGAACGAACTTACGTTGAACGTGCCACCTGAACTTCCGCCATCGTGTGTTAGCTGCGGTGAACCAGCGACAAAGAGCCGGGTCGTGCGTGCCGTGAAGGGCTTCAACGCGTTCGTGGTGCGATATCAGCGCTGGATGCGGGTCGGCGTCCCCCTTTGCCAGCATTGCGCCCGTCGACGGTCTCTCGGCTCATATCTGATCGCACCAGCAGCAATCATCCTGGGTCTTGGCGTTCCGATTGCCGCGACCGCTGCTGCGGTTTCTGGCCGTATCCCATCGTCGGTACAGGTTCCTCTCATACTCATTGGTCTCGCGTGGCTTATGGTCTTCGCGAATTTCGGAGAGCAGTGGTTAGACTACCGGCTGCTCGGAGTAAAAGGAGTCCGATTCTCGGAAAAACCGCCCACCATCACACTTCGTTTTCGCGATGTTGCGCGCGCAAGCCACATTTCATCGGCGCTTAACGCCCGGCAAACAGCACCGCCGGCCGCAACTCACCCCTAGCATTTGTGGGCCCACGCTGCGTGTGAGCGTTCGTGGGGTCACACCTTCGGTCTTCGATGGTCTCCTCGAACACGGACATAACTCTCGTGGCTTCATAGGCTTGCGTCAGCTCCGCCGGAAAGGCATCTCCGCGCGCTTAGGCTTGAATTCTCGCCTAAGTTATAGCAAACGCATCGTTTGCCTGATTAGATAATCTTCGCAGGCTATGAGTCTCCCGCGGCAGAACTAAGACTTTGAGCTATCGGGCTGAATCCAACCACCGAGGCGGGACGCCCCGATGGCCGCGGGCGAGACGCCCACACTCCTTAGTGCGCATCGAAAGGAGTGCGGTCGTCTCGACCGCGGGCCCTCGGGCGTCCTCGCCCGAGGGCTGTCAGGTCGGAGGTCGGAGTTCGTCGATGTCTTGCTTGCATGAGCGCGGCTTCGTACGCCCAGACGCGGCCGCCCTTCGACGTGCGCGGCGTGATCGTGGAGTCGCTCAAGAGCCGCGTTGTCTTCAATGACGAAGACGCCCCGGCGGCGCCACCGAGTTCATGATGTAAAACGTCCTCGAGCGCGGTCGCGGCTACGACTACCTCGACTCCGAACCGCGCACCCTCCCCGCCAAAGAACACCGCCCCGCTACGGCTCCGACGGCGATTACTGGTCAAAACCGAACCGGGAAACGATCTTCGAGTGCGTCTACGAGCTGATTCACGAAGCGATGCCGCGGAAGTATCCGCGGTTCTTGTAGGCCCATCCAGACACAGACAGCGCCAATTTGACCGCGCAGTTCTGGAATCTTTCGCCACTTTGCGTGGTTGCGACCGCACTTATGCCATCACTCGAAGAGTACATCATCGGTACCTACGGCAACAGCCGTGACGTTCTGACCCGTTTCATTCCTCATATCACTGCTCTGAGGACGGTGAGTGCCGCCTATGATCAACTTCTGCCAGAGCTTAGTGGAACCGGTGAAGGCGCATCCGTTTTTGCCGCGATGTCCCACGCTTGCTTTCTGGCGGGTGTGAAGCTCGTCACAGCAGGCGCTTTGCCGCCGGGAAACATGGTGATCCGCGGCGCGCTCGAGAATTCCCTTTACGGATTTTATCTGTTTCACCATGGGGAACTTAAGCAGGTCTGGATGAACCGTCACGATAGCCCAGCTGCCAAGCAAAGGGTGCGAGACGAGTTTCCGATCGGGCGTATGCTGAGATTTCTGAAGGAGCAGAATGAGGCGATCGGGTCACAGTTCGATCTCGTCTACAACACGACGATCGATCTCGGCGCTCATCCAAACGCGATGGCCTTGACCGCTCATTTGGTACCGATTCCCGACTCGACCGACTACGATTGGCAATACATCAATCTATCGCCGACTGATCTCGCAATGGGCCTCCGCATCGCTGCAATGGGAGGGCTGAACGCGTTGAACATCTTCTCGCTCATCTTTCCTGAGCAGATGCGCAATACCGGCGCCGGAGTGCTCTTGGTACGAGCACATGACGAGCTTGAGCAACTTCCAGACGCGGGGAGCGAGGCCGAAAGAAAGGCAGCCGAGCAGAGGGTCTGAGGGTGACGCTGCTCTCTATTCCGCGCCGAAAACTGACCGCCTAACGCGTCGCGGTGCCGCCACGCGCCGGCCGGACGCGGATAGCGAAAGAACGTTGAGCAACCCGCATGAGCTTGTGTGGTCCGTCACTTCCACTTCCGACCTGACGCCAAGCTCTGCGCACGTAGTCAAGGCGCAAGCGCAGTCCAACTCGGCGCTCCAGCTGACCGGAACCGCTGCACAGCGTCGTGGGTGCTACAGTAGCGCGTGTGGTTCCTCCGGCTGAGCAATGAGCTGTTGGGCGACCGCAGGAGCAGAAAACGTGCACCAACACGATCTCGATGCACTGAGCGCTCTCGCGCAAATGGCAGCAGAGGCGATCGTCAGGGAAACGCAAGACGAATCGCACCGCTGGGCCGTTGCGCTGCGTGCGTTCGATCCCACGAAGTCGTCTCCGCCACCGAAGGTCGAGCTTCACGGGCTTTTGCAGAATGCTGCCGGTTCGTTCCGTCGCCGCGACCCGCAGCTTGCGAGAAAGCTCGACTCCTATTTGCAAATCGTGGATTCGTAGCAGCCACCCAACCGAGGTTGGAGCTTGGGGTCAAGTCGAAAGCGAAAATGCCGGGCGCGGAAACATGGTCCGGTATGTGATGTGGATCCGGAACTTTCGGTTTCGACCTTACCTCAACGTCCTCATTGAGTATGCTCTCGGAAAAAAGACTCACGACTTCGGTGGCGTGAACTGCGCGCCCTCATCAACGAGTGGGACCCGATCGGCCTGAGGTCGGCCGGCGCTCCCGAAGATGAGTACGAGTGTGTCGTTGGGCCAACCCTCAGAATGCTTGAGTCGGGTGCACCAGCCGCGGTTATCGCGAGCTATCTAGAACGGGAGTTCGACGAGCATTTCGGAATGCCATGCGTCTCGGCAGGCGGTCTGTGCCGCAACCCGCTGCTGCGCAAGCACGCTACAATCCACGGGCGGCACTGGCAGCGAGGCGCAAAGCCGTTGGGACGAACGCATGGCGAATCGGAGACTCACGGAATCGGAGCTCGCGAATCTAGCGAATCCTTTGCTTCAGACGGTCCGAGCAAAGCTGCAAGAACTTAGCGGCGGCGACAACTCTCTGCTGTGGGCTCTGCGCCGAAAGCTCGCGAAGGAATTGTTCTACGACGAGCGGGGCAAACCGATGCACCGGAAGCTGTTGAAGGCTGCCAAACGTGGCGAACAGCAAAACAAGTGTGCCGTTTGCCGGGGAGAACTGCCCGCGAAGAACGCCGTGCTCGACCGGCACGAGGCCATGAAAGGGTACACGGCCGAGAACACGAGGCTCATTTGCCCGGAGTGCGATGTGAGCATTCAAACCGAGCGTGGCTATGCCTGAACCGCGAACAACGGGTTGCCGCGGATTGGGTTGCTATCTGCCGTCTTGTTTCACGCTCCTCCACTCAATGAGACACATGCTCGCAGCAGTCGCCGCGCTTCTGCTTCTCGCGTGCAATCCAATTCAAGAGTCACACGTCGACGCCAATGTGCCGGCAGCTTCGGAATTCGACCAGTATCTCCAGCGAGACCTCAAGAGCTATTTCTCCGGTGCCAATGTGACGGTGGAGCTTCTTCGCCGAGGACCTACTCAGTCCGGAGTGGCATATCCGAAGTTCTATGCGTGGGTTCGCGCGGTCGCGCCGGGCGCGCCACCAGTTGAGGGTGCGGTGCGCCTCGAAGCAGTCGACCGGCAGAAGTTCATCGTCACCCACTTCCTGTCAGTGCCCGAGATCCGCGCCAATCCAGGCCAAGTCGACACAATCTTTCCGGCGGCATTGTGTGAGGGCATCAAGCATCGGGCTGGTGTTGCCGGCGCCTAACGCTGCGCCGGACTTGGCGCAGCGCCCTGGCGCGTCCCCCCGAGTGCGTTACCATCTCACCCCAGCCGCTGAGCCACGTGTTGTCAGCATGCCATGCCAGTCATCACGGTTGTAGGTATCTCACTCGTCATAACCGGCGTGATTGCGCACCATCTCGTAGTCGCGCGAATCTTCGATTGCTGGCACAGGGAGGCCAACCGTGAGTGGGCACGCGTGGTCAAGCCAGCTTGTCGCGCATGGCCATTCAGCATGTTTGTGTGGTCTCACCTGTACACGTGGTACGAGAGTCAGTGGCTATGGTCAACGCCGGAATGGGCGCGCGCGTCGCCCCGGGCGCTCCGGCTCTTGAGAGCGCTTCGCCTGCTTCCACTACTCTTCTTTGCCGGTTTCATCGTGGCCGTTTCTCCACTGTTCGTCCAGGCGGGCTAAAGTTTTCCAAGTGGGCCCTTGGTTTAACCGCGCGGGCCGGGAGTTTGACGGTGCGGGCCGGGAGTTTGACGGTGCGGGCCGGGG